>Ga0207695_10000183_pt1 | contig 181350 bp, 163 predicted proteins | sample KBSC54metaG_FD_184354 | JGI IMG/M metagenome (GOLD analysis project Ga0207695, IMG submission 184354) | Corn rhizosphere microbial communities from Kellogg Biological Station, Michigan, USA - KBS C5-4 metaG (SPAdes) (version 2) | ecosystem: Host-associated > Plants > Roots > Rhizosphere >...
ACTTACCGAAAACAATTTCGCGGACCTTTACCGGTGATGAATAGAGCAGGCTGATGGTACCGCCGTTTATTTCGCGGCTGATGAGGCCCATAGTTAGCAGCGGTATATACAAATACAGGTTTTGCATTACGCTGCTGAATAATCCACCTGGGCTGGTGAATACATTAGCTGTTAACTGGCGCATATATTGTAACCCTATGCCGCCCACTTCCTGCTGACTGGCGAGGTTGTTGAGTACTTTGGTATAGGTAATGGCGCACTCTACCAAAAAAGCGATGGTTAAGAACCAGGCTATGGGCGAATAAAACAGGTTGCGCAGCTCGGATTTCGCTATTTTGAATATTAATTTCATTATCATGGAAAATTTATGATTGATTTGATTTGGTAGATAGTTGTTTGAAGATCTCATCAAGTGCTGTTTTATCAAGGTTGATCTCGGTTAAGCGCCAGCCGCTGTGTACACTTGTTGCTATAAGGCGCTCGGTTATTTCCCGGTCGCCGGTAAAATAAACGCGGGCCTGCCGTTCAGTTATAAAATCTACTTTATCCACACCTTTTACCTTCAATAGCTCGGCTGCTGCCGGCGGGTTCTCCATGTGCATTAATACACTATGGGGCTCCACATAATTATTAAAGGCATCCATGGTATCGGAAAAAACAATACGGCCGTCGGCTATCATTTTTATTTCCTTGCACAGCATCTGTACTTCTGATAAAACATGCGAGGAGAAAATAACCGCGTGTTCAACCGCTATCTCTTTGATCAACGACCTTACCTCGGTGATCTGGTTGGGGTCCAGACCATTGGTCGGTTCATCCATTACCACCAGCTTTGGCTTGTGGATAATAGACTGCGCGATACCCACGCGCTGGCGGTAACCACCCGACAGGTTTTTGATAAGCCTGTTGCTGAAGTGCGTTATGCCGCAGCGGTCTTTGGCTTCTTCCAGTGCCGGCTTAATGGCCATCTTTTCCATTTTACGTAATTCCGCTGTGTAGATGAGGTATTCATCTACCGTAAAATCCAGGTACAGGGGCGGGTTTTGGGGAAGGAAACCTATCTGCCTTTTAGCCAGTTCAGGGTTTTCGCGGATGTCTACCCCATCAATCAGTACGGTACCTTCCGTTTGGTTCAAAACGCCGCACATGATGTTCATGGTGGTGGATTTGCCGGCCCCGTTTGAACCCAGCAAACCCAATATCCCGGTACGGTTTATTTCCAGGTCGATGTCGCGGATAGCCCAGGACGTACTGTAACGATGGGATAGACCTTTAATACTTAAAATCGAATTTTCCATACATGTTTTTATTTTTATTGAAATAGAAACCCCTGTCCGGGGTGCAAATCGCATCCCGGATATTGGTTTAAAGTGTTTTTGTTATTAGAAGATTATTGCTTAATGATACCCCGGGTTTTGTGTAAGCTTACTGTTTAACTGTAACTGCGCTAACGGTATTGGATACAGTGCATCGTTAGTTTGGTAACCGCTTTTTTCAGAATTTAAAATAGTTTCCGCTTTTCCTGTCCTTTTCAGATCAAACCAACGGTTTCCCCATTCAAAGCACAACTCCTTTTGCCTTTCCTTCATAATGGCGGCTAATACAGCAGTTTGCGATGTTGCATCAACAGTGCTGGGTGATAAACCGGCTCTTTGGCGTATCGTGTTTATATCGTCTATAGCCTGGGTAAAATTATTTAGATGTGCAGCGGCTTCAGCATGGATAAGTAGTATTTCGGCTAATCTGAAAATAGTATACCCTTCAACAGGAGTATCGCTTGCATTTCTATTTTTATATTTATAGGGATAATAAAAATTCTCGTTATTAACAACAGTTGTACCTATCCAATCCTGAAGGCGCTGGTCCCCCGGCTCAAATTGACTTAACAGGAAAGGCGTAACTAAATAGCTGGGTATTGATCCGCTATTAGGTACAAAATATGCTGCTTCTTTGGTTTGCTGATACGAATTTGTAGCTGCCAATTGCCAAATAGCTTCGCTGCTTCCTTCGAGAAATACGTCATTAAGATTAGGTGTTAAAGTATAGACACCCGACTGAATGATAGAATCGGCTTCGCTATAAGCGGCCTGCCATTGGCCCTGGTACAAATGAACCTTGGCCATTAACGCCAATGCGGTATATAAATTGGGCCTCGCATGCCCGGATGATGGATAAGTCGCCGGTAATTTTTTAACGGCATCGCCAAGATCAGCTAATATATGTGCATATACAGCATCGGTAGAAGACCTGGGCAGTTTAGCATTAATAGTATAATCAGTGGTAGTAACCAGAGGAACACCGCCAAAAATATTGACCAGGTTAAAATAATACAAAGCACGGGTAACTTCCATTTCGCCGGTGATTTGTTTGATAAATGAAGCCGACAAATTATTATTGTTTGTTATTCCATTCAATACATCATTTACCTGGTACAGGCTTTGATATGGGTACTGCCATAATGTAACTATCTCGTTATTTAATGCGGTTAAATTGTAATTGTAAAATTGCTGCTGATCTGTACTGTTGGTAGTCGCTAATTCATCAGAAGAAAGCCCTGTAGATATGGTTAAATTGGCATCGCTATATGCAAAACCTTGTCCCATATTATAGGTATACACCCCTACGACGGCTGACATTGTTGTCGCACTATCTGCAAATTGTTCTTCTCTCGTAATTTGCGTAGGGGGTTTGGGTGGTATTTCAATTAATTTTTTGCAGGAAAAAAAGCTGCAAATAGCGATTAACAATAAGCCTGCTACTATTTTATTTTTATTAGAAAATAATTTTTTCATGATAATGATGCTTAAAATTTTAGATTTAAACCAACTGCGATAATTCGCTGCAAAGGAAAAGCACTGAAATTACCTGGTTGTTCAGGATCACCGATCTTATAATTAGTGATGGTGAACAGATTTTGCGCATTTAAATTAATGCTGGCACCGTGAATATGAGCCTTTACGAGAAGCCCATCCGGCAGGGCATAAGATAACGCCACTGTTTTAACGCGGAGATAAGTATCAGTGCCGTAAGCCCCGTTAGATAAAGTAAAATCCTCCAAAGCACCAATCGCAGATCCATTGGCGTTGTAGCTGCTGGTCAACCGCTGGAGGGTTGCATGATCGCCGGGAGCCTTCCAATATTTACCGAGTATTGCGACAGGCTCATTCATGAGCGCACCAGGGAACATGGAACTATAAATTGCCGAAAGGAAATTCGGCTGTGCCCCGCTTGAAAACTGGCAAAAAACATAAAGGCTGAAATGTTTATAAGTAAAAGTATTACCAAATCCCCCCATGTAGTTAATTTCCCTATTGCCAATCGGTACTTCGTCCCCACCTTGCGTAGCTGTTCCATAATTGGGGCTGGAAGTGACATTCCCGTTTTTATCGTAAAACTCAAACAGCCCCGTGGTAGGGTTTACATCCTTATACTTAAAACCAAATGCAATAGAAGTGGGCTGGCCTATGATGTATTGAGTGGCATAAGAGGAAGACGCCAGATCAGGGAAGGCAAGCAACTTATTGCGATTGAATGTTATATTAAAATTAGTATTCCACGAGAAATTTTTGCTTTTTACGTTTGTTGTACTTGCAGTAAATTCCCAGCCCTGATTTTGAATAGTGGCATTCAGATTCCCATATACACCCGAGAACCCAGTTTGAATGGGCAGAGGATAGCTAACTAACTGGTTACCCTCCCGGTCTCTGTAGTAGGTAGCGTTTAACAACAAGCGATTGTTAAGCAAGCCGATATCCAATGCCAGGTTCAATGATTTTTTTAATGCCCAACTAAAGTCCGGATTATAGAGATTGTAAGGATAGCTTTGTGCAGTTCCCTGATAAGCAGGAATATAAGACAGAGTTTGATATAATGCCTGGTAGGAATAAGCCTGCGAAGCGTCTGATCCTGATGACCCGTAGCTTCCGGATAGCTTGCCATAACTAAAGAACGGCATCACGTTTTTGAAGGCTTTCTCTTCTGAAAATATCCATCCTGCCCCTACAGACCCAAAATTACCGAATTGGCGGCCTGGCCCGAAGTTACTTGATCCATCTCTTCTGCCAGTTAGTTCGAATATATATTTTTCATCATAAATATATTTGATACGTGTAAAAGCCGCGATATATTTAATAATGTTTGCCGCATCATTGACATATACCATCGATGCCCCATTAATTGATCCGAGGAAATTATCATTTGTATAACCACGTCCCTCTGTTTGACTGGCATCCGTCGTATTCTTTCTGTAGGTGCCCCCGAGCAAAACGCTTAGTAACCCTTTTCCGATAGCTTTATGATAATTTATCTGCGGTTCAATATTAATTGTTTGAGCGGAATTAGTTGCAAAAGCTGCATTAGCACGAGCATACGATGGGTTTTGAGCCGCGGCCGGATCTTCAGAATGTTCTGATGTATTATTACGGCTATAACCCATGTTGGCACCTATTGTTAGGCCCTGTGATAGTTGATAAAATAGATTTAAGGAACTATTAAAATTGAAGCTTGATAAATAAGTAGGCTGTTTTAACGAGCTGTAAAAATTATCGACATCTAAAGGAATTCCTTTGTAATTCCATAATAAATTACCTTTCCCATCTATTAAATCGGGTAAATTGGGAGGTAGCAGCACATCCTGACTGCCACCAAAGCCTGCGGAATTATTCTGATCATAGCCATAATCGGTAACCAGGTCAAGCGTAAAACGTTTATCTGACGATATATTGTGCAAATTACTATGTATAGTATAACGCTGATCTGCAAAATTGCCAGGGTAGTTATAGTCAGAACGCGTATAACCACCAGAAACAAGAAAGGTATTATTGGCGCTGCCGCCAGATACGCTGGTATGCAGATCTGTGTTATGGGTAGAATTTCCCTGGATAACTTTCTGCCAATCCGTGTATTTGTTTTGGTCGAATATGGTAAGATCTGGTGCATAAGCGCCGGAATAATCATTGGGATTGTTATTAGGTGTTATACCATCCTGGGCAAAAGCTTCCTTCCTTAATTGCAGGTACTGTTGTGTATTTAACAGTTGCAGTGGCCTGGCAACCATATTTACTTGTGAATTAAGGCTCATATCCAAAGTTGTTTTCCCTGGTTTCCCTTTCTTTGTAGTTATCAAAATAACACCGTTAGCACCTTGTGAGCCATAAATAGATGTGGCATCCGCATCTTTAAGAATAGTAATACTTTCTATATCATTGGGGTTAATATCATTGAAAGGGCTCAGGCCTGTTGGCTGGCTTATACCACCACTAAACCCCTGTGCGTTGGCAAGGTTGCTTAATTGGCTAATATTGGCATTTCCGGTTGCAAAAGGCACACCATCCACAATAAATAAAGGTTGGTCGTAAGGCTTGAATCCAGATGGATTAGCTATTAATGTGTTCTGCCCCCTAACTTGTACCAAAACTGTGGAACCAGGAACACCGTTCGTGGCAGTAACAGCTAACCCTGGAACTTGTCCTTCCAATGCTAATAAAGGATTGGTTACCGGTTGCTTTTCAATTTGCGCTGCGTTAACGCTGGCAACAGATCCAACACTAAAACGCCTGGATTCTGTACCATAAGCAATAACCTGTATTTGGTCAAGTGCCGAAAACGAATTCTGCATAACCAAATTGAGCAAAATATCTTTGCTGTTAACTTGTATGGTTTTTTCAAGCTTGCTGTAACCAACGTAGGTTACGGTTAATGTGTAACGGTTTTGCGATACGTTAGGAAAATCAAATTCGCCCTTACTATCAGTCGTTACTCCATAAGTAAAATCTTTTGCATTTAATATTACGTTTGCACCAACTAAGGGTTGACCCAGGCTATCGATAACCTTACCGTGAACATTTGCCGGAAGTGCGAGTAAGTTAGCGGTTTTATTTTTAAGGTTCTCCAAAAAGGATGGTGCCTTTAGAGAAACTTCTATGGATTTGTTATCAACTTCGTAATCCAGGGGCTGAGTGTCAAAAATAGTTTTTAACACATCGTTTAATTCCATGTTCTTTACGTCGATGGTCACTGGCTTAGCCGCTTGTATAGTTACTGCGGTGTAAGCGAAATCATAACCGGTTTGGTGACGAATTTGTTTAAAAATGGAGAGTAATGACGCATTTCGTTCAGATAAAGTAACCTTTTGCGCCAAAGTACTGGCGCTCACTTGCATAAAGGCTAAGAATAGCATTAGGGTGGTTAATTTCATGAACAACAATAGTTTTTTTGTAAAGCCCGGGGGCAATACAAAGTGTTCTGAGTAAATTTTGTACATTTGCTAAGTTAGGGTTGTGCGTTTCGCCTTTGAGTTTCGAAGCCATGAGGTTAACGCGGTTCTTAAATGGTTTAATTAATTGTTTGAGCATCCTTGCGAAGTCATCCGGTTGTAGCCTGGTGACTTTTTTTGTGGAATCTCTGGTAAGTAGTTGTTTATTGTATAACGGTTAACCTCCTTCCTTCAATTTTAAAGTGTACGCCTTTAGTATTTTCTAAGATATGCAATACTGCGCTGATGTTTTTGGCGCGGCTAATTTGCGCAGTGAAAATATTGGTTGTTATATTACCTTCATAACTAACTTCAATGTTATACCAACGCGAAAGTTGCCGCATTATAGTTTGGATGTTGTCATTCTCAAAATAAAAGTCATCGCTTGCCCAGGCAGTATATTTTTGGGGATCAACGGTTTTAACATGAATGCCATCGCTTTGCTGACCTGGTTCCAAAAACATATTATTAACCTTGACTTTCCCTTCTATTAGAGTTGTTTCCGTTACAAGTTCATCGCTATATGCATTCACATCGAAAGTTGTACCTACATCTTCAATCATTTGCTTTTCAGTTTGTACTTTAAAAGGGGCTTTAGCGTTGTGCACTACTTCAAATAAAGCCTCGCCTGAAAGTTTAACAATACGATTTTTACCCGTAAATGCTGTAGGGAATGTGATAGAAGAAGCCGCGTTTAACCAAACACGGGACCCGTCAGACAAGGTTAACTGCCATTTACCGCCACGCGGAGTAGAGATTGTGTTATAGGTTACTTCTGTTGCTTTGCCGCCATTGGTAGCTAGGTAAACGACTTGCCCATTTTGAGCTTTCTTTATTTGCGTACCTGATTGCTGTGCAATGTTTCCATTTTTCGCATCGGTTAAAGAAACCTTTTGCCCGTTGAATAAAGTTAGTATGGCTTTATTTCCGCCAGGTGCTATATCATATATTTTGTTTTGTGCAACTTGTTGGGCAGGATGTTTGTGTAAAAGGAAGTATCCGCCGAGAGAAAGGCAAATTAAAATTGATGCTGCAGCAGCAATGCGGGGCCATGAACTGCGCCGCTGTCTTGTGTTGCGTTGAATAGACGCCCAGGCTTCACCTTTCCCGTTATCATCAAAAAATTGTAGCTCCTCCGCAAGCCCCTGCTCGCTTTGTAAGCGTTCCATAAAAGTTCGGTTTTCCGGGTTTTCGGCCAACCAACCTTCGATTTCCCGGCTTTCAGCCTCGTTGGTTTCCTTGCGCAGGTAACGCAGTACTAATTCAGCTTGATGATAGGGCTCATTATGATATTCCATATCATAATGAGCCTCAGTAATTAACTTAGGATGAGGAAATTGTTAAGATATAGTATAAAATACTGACTATCAGCGCAATAATTTCGACATCAATAGTAATGCGACGTAGGTTTCAGGATGCACCTTTAGCCGGATTAGCTGTAAGGCTTTTTGTTTTTGGCTTTTGACGGTGTTGAGAGGCACACCCGTTTGATCTGCTATCTCCTGGTTTTTCAACCCTTCGATATAACTCATCCGGGATATCCGACGGTAAGGCTCCGGCAGACTGTCAATCACTCGGTATATCTCCCCGATCACTTCCGCCCGGATTATCCGATCTGCACCCTGCGCTTCCTCAGCCGGTTCGGGTTTCAATGTATCCTGGTATTTACCTGCAACCTCGACATGACGGATATGTTTCAAACAGGCATTGCGTACGTTTACATAAAGATAATTCCTGATCTGCGTTTCTTCAACGGATACCTCGTTTGCCTTATGCCAGTAAGTGATAAAGGCATCCTGTATCAGATCGCGCGCGGTTTCCTTGTCGTGTACATATTGCCAGGCGAAGTAAAGCAAGCGGTCATAATAACGCGCGAAGAGCGTCTTCAGCTCGGGGGCAGAGCTCTGCTGGCGGTCGTTATTGAAAGGAAGTATCTTGCTCATAAAACATTAAAGTTAGGGAAATATTTAGCAAAGCACCAAATTCAACCATGCAACTAGTCATTTAATTTAATCCGCGTTGCTTACTTTAGCTCCATGAAAAGAATCGCCTTTAGATGATTGGGTAGTGGCAAACCTGCGAAGCCGGCACGAGCTGGGTTCAGTCCTTCAAAGGGAACAGCCGACAGGCTACTTGTACGCAATGCAATCAAGCCAAGTATATAATTAAAGTGACTTTAACTATTAAAAATATTACAACCATTGATTTCAACTGAAATAGAAATTTTATTTGTACAAGTGCCGAGAACGGTTATATAATGCATACAAAACCAAAATAAATGCATTCCGATAAGCCAGAATTAGCAGGAATTTTTAATTGGTTTGTTTCCAATATGCATATTCTTGTTCAGAAAATCCACCTGTATCAGCGGTGAGCGTATAATTAGCAATGAATTTACCCGTTTTTTCTCTCATTTCGGGAAAAATATAAGCCTCCTTCATGGTCTTCGCCACTGATTCAACAACGGTTCGTTTCTCTCCATCAGATATCATATAGATTCCATCAATGGATTTTCAATTAGCTTGGTCAGCTTATTCCGTGCATATTTGAGCACGGAGTGTGTTGCTGGCAACGAAAATCATAACTAATAATCAAGTAATTTATAGGGGACAAAACATTCCGGAAGCGCCTGAATGCAATTTCGGAATTACGTGATCAACTGTTCCACAATGTCCAGTTAAGAACCTTTACGCGCCAACTCGATCATTTGTGATACCTCTTCTGCTGTTGCTTCTCCGCTTCCGGCGAAACCAGATATCTCGAATCTGATTTTACCTTGGGGATCAATGACATATTTCATAGGAATACCATCAATTTTGAACGCTTCAAGTGCAGGGCATTTCTTAAGCACGGGATCGATCATATCCATGTATAAACTAAAGTTAGTATAACCACGTTTAGCGAGAAACGTCTTTGCATCAGTTAGAGGATCTGCAACATGTTCACAGGTATGGATAAAAAGAAATTTAACATCAGGATCATTCTTGTATCGGTTTACAGCCATTTGCATAGCAGGAAACGATGCCACACACGGGCCACACCAGGTTGCCCAAAAATCGAGTACTATGGTTTTCCCTTTAAAATCTGCTAAGGTAACTTTATTACCATTTACATCTTTCACATAGAAATCCGGCGGTGTTTCATTTATCATCTTTTTTTCGACGGTGGCCCTGATCTTAGCTTTAAATTCCTCTTGTAATGTAGCCACATAAGCATCCACATCCTTTCCCGGGTTTAACTTTGCATAGCCTATCCTTACTTGTTCAAGATACCTGGGGTCGCTTTTACCATCTTTTACACCTTTGGCCAAAACAGGTAAAGATTTCTGATATTTACCATTCATACTTGATAATAAAGCATAGTTGTCAATCAATTCCTGATCTTTATCTTTTTTATTATTATAGGCTTCGGTGGTGTATTTGTAGGCTTCAGCATCCCTCCCTGCATTAAATAGAAGTTTTGCGTACACATCAATAAAATTATAATAAGTATTTTTAGGTATAAGTTTAAAAAAACCTACGTGAGCTGTTTGGTTTTTAAACGCCTTGGCTTTTCCCAATTCCTTATCGCATATTTCTAAAGCGGCCGGATTTTTCAAGTCAGCAAGTGCTTGAATTATGTCGATTAAAGAATTTAATCTAAATACGGGATCTTTCATAGTATTATTGATAGCAGTTGCTTTTTGCACGTTATCAATGGCAGCATATCCATTGGCCACAACATACTTTTCTCTGTCTAAATTGACTCCCGGATAACTTTTGATCATGGTTTGAAGTAAAGCTTCCATTTGAGGCTCAGATAATTTCAAAAATGAGGTGAGTCTCAACATTACCGCATTTTGGCTATCAGGGTATTTTCTAAGGAGCTTTTTTGAGATAGCATCTTTCTTTTTCGCATCCTTGGCATAATATCGAATCAAAAGATCCAGATCTTCTGCATTACCATTCTCCAGGTTATTTATTTTATGCTGAAGAGTGCTTTGATTCTTTTCATTTCTTAACGCATCCAATTTTGTATCTGTGTTGGGTTTTTGGGCCATTGCGCTCATTGACAAAAAAATCAATAAGCCTAAAATTGTTTTTTTCATGTTAAATATTTTCAATTTAGGGGTACTGTATTCCAGTACAGTTATTAATTATGAAATAGTAATGCTTTACGTAATTTGGTTGCTAAAGAATCCACAATGCAGTTTTATTATTCACTCTTTAGCTGAGCCGATGTTTTATTGCTATCGTGTTTTTTTACAATTTCCACCATAGCTTTTAATTTATAGTATTCTCTATCTGTAGATCCGGCATAACCAGCACTGTAGAACCTGGTATTACCCATGGTATCAAAAACAATTTTGGTAGGTGTACCTTTTATATCGTAAGCTTTGTTTTCTTCGTCATGCAAAACATCAAGGGTGATACCCTTTTTTGCGATGAAGATTTTAACTGTTTGCTGTGGCTCGAACAGGTCGACAACGAAAAGTTGAAAAGGAGTATTTTTATATTCTGCTACAACGCGCTCAAATCCGGCAAATGCAGAAACACATGGTTTACAGCCAGTATCCCAAAAATCGATAACTAATATTTTCCCTTTGTAGTCTTTAAGGTTTACTATTTTACCTTCTAAATCGGGTAACGAAACGTTCTTAACCAGTTGATTGCCGTTGTAAAGAGAAACTCTTTTACTGGTATCCTCAGGGTCAGGTAAAGTTGGGTTAAGCGGTTTTGTTGCGTCTGCTATATATAGCTTTTCTTCCTCATTGTAGTATTCTTTGTAAGCTTGATCTTGCAACAATCTGATTTTTTGATCAGCCCCATTACCGCTTCCATTAATCTTTGTATAAATTTCCTTGAAAATAGCTGCTGTTTTTGGGTTGGAATCCGCATTGCGCAGTGCCTGAGTTAGTGTATCCAAAGCTTTTTTATCCTGACCGGCAGCTGATAGAATAATTGCGTAACGGTTCAAATAGTTGGCTTTAGTATCTCTAAAATATTTAATATCCCTAAAACTAGGTTTAATGGACGAGGATCTATCAATGGTTTTCATGGCCAAATCAGTATTGCCCAGTTTTGCATTAGTTACGGCATTAACCTCAAGCAAAATTTGCATCAAACCCAGGGGATCTGTCATAGTACCTTTGTCTAATTCGGCTATTATCTCTCCGGATATCTGTGCTGTCTGCGCGATGTTCTTATCGTTATCGGCTTGATACTCCAGCGCGTTCACCAGGTACAAAAACTGGACGGGGGAAAATTTGGGATTGGTATTTTTGTAGTATTGATAACGTTCTATATTGCCTTCAGTTAACCAGTCTACTGCTAATTGCGCACGAAATTCATTGTACTGTGACTTTTTTGATTTGTCCGGGGGGCTTTCCTGAAGCATTTTATTGTAATACTGCTCTTCATCTTTAGCCTTCACTATTAAGCTAAAGTCGTCAAAGTTATACTTGGCGGCGGGTTTCTTCTGCGACCATCCTAAACCTGGTACAAGCAATAGCACTATAAATATCTTTTTCATATATCTGATTGGATTAAAACAATATAATTTTTTATAGCAACTGATTATTTTAAAATTTCGGCCAGCATTTTATTAAGATCATTCCCGCGCAGGTTGCGGCCAACTATTTTACCAGTAGGATCAATCAGTAAATTTTGCGGAATCTCATCAATATTATAAAGTTTAGCCACATCGCTATTAGCGCCTTTTAGGTCACTTACCTGTGTCCAGGGCAGCTTATCTTCAGCAACTGCTTTCAGCCATGCGTTCTTATTGTCGTCAATAGAAACCGACAATACCTGGAAATTTTTGTCTTTATATTTATTGTAAGCTGCTAAAACATTAGGATTCTCAGCGCGGCACGGGCCACACCAACTGGCCCAAAAATCAAGCAACACGTAGCGGCCTTTATATGATGATAACGAAATAGCATGGCCATCCTTATCGTTTAAAGTAAAATCAACAGCCAGCTGTCCTACATCAAAACGTTTAGCCTCATTAAGTTTCTTTTTCCATGCCTGGGCTTTTTTTGTGTTTTGCATTCGGGGGCTTAAACTATTAAGCATCGGCTCAAAAGTTTTCGGCTGCATAGCTCCTGCAAACATTTCAAGCATATCAAGGCTGATATAAGCATCCGGATGTTTGCTCATAAAATCCGCAATATTTTGTTGAAAAACTTCTTCGCTCGGGTTACTCTTGTTTTTTTCTTTGGATTCTGCAATAAATTCTTTGTAGGCCTGTTCTTCCTTACCGCCGCCCGTAACATTACCAACTCCGGCATTGTCAAAATTTACAGATATATTATCCTCCATGTAGAACAAGGCGGTATTTTTCCCTGACGCATTATCCCCGCCATCATCGGTTTTATGGCCCTTTTTGCCGGCCGGACGGGGCATGATCAAGTCTATTTCCGCCAGTTGGGGCCTGTCTATAGTACCTTTAAATTCAAATTTTCCACCCCGAATGCTTGCGGTATCTGTCCTGTATTTTCCGCCATCAGGGTAACCCATGGTTACAGTTTTAGCAGCATACCCCACCGGGATACTTCCCTTTACAATATATTTTGACTGAGCAAATACCGAAGCAGACAAAAAGCCCGTTAATGCTAATAATGTTACCTTTTTCATAAATAGCTATTCTTTGATTGATTTTATTATAATTGTTTCCGGCTTTCCCGTAATATTGAGTTAATACAGTTAACACTGTAATTTTATCCCACTTTTTTAAAAAAATTCTACAAGCGGACCTGTTTTCTTTGGCCTCCAAAACCGGATCTACTTTCACTACTTAAATCACATTGCTTTTTCGGAACAGGAAAATTATTTGATTAGTTAAAACGCTTTTTTTCTGTAGTAATAACAGACTTATTAATAAATTGACCAAGTGTACCAACCGGAATTATTAGGGTTGATGTCCTGCTATGCCTTGCTATGTTTATCCCATAAAACTTCCCATTGATATCAAATACCGGACCGCCGCATTCACCTGATTTGATCGCGGCATCTTGCACGAGAATATGATTGAGCCCGTCAGATCGTATACTTCGCCCTCCAGGGTATTCAAAAGACACATGTTTGATTGGAGGAAGGGCCGGCAAGAACATAGCAAAATGCATAATCTTTCCTGATCTAACCACAGTAACAGTAATTAAATCACCGGCAAAATATTTTGCCAGTTCATGCCCATAATCAGCCGGCTTGATGACCGGAATCCCATTGATTTGGATTACCTGGTCTCTTAGCTTGAGAAATTGCGCAGCGGCACCCCCCTCACTAATATCAGTTATTGTGATTTTTTGACCGATATAAGTAGCATTTGCACCAAACCAACCATAGCTATCTATCATAGGCACATCCGTATAACCCGAACTTAATATGCCAACTTTTTTTGTTCCACTACCCAAAGCCGAAATCATTATGCGGCCATAGTCCTTTCTTTTCAAATCAGGGTTGATGGCATCATTTTTTATTGGAATTCCCTTTTCTAGTTTTTTGGATGCCGCTAAGAGCACCAAATCCAGGCTCTTATCCCGGCTAAGGACCTTAGTTAAGACAGTTTCCCCGTTTATTTTCAACACCGGGTCATTTCCCACCATCGAATTTTTACTTAAAATATAGGTATTTGCACCCGTCGCAGATACATACCCGACTATCGTCCCAATGATAGATAAATGCTGTGCACCACGTTTACTCGAAATCATTACTGCACATTTATTTTGCCCGTGCGGCATTTGTACCACCTCATCAAGCGGCAAAACAGATTGTACAGCTATTGGCGATGAACTTGCCGGCAATTGGTCAGCTTGTGGAAGCTCAGTATAATCTTTTGTTATGTTAAGCGCGGACCAATATTTCAAAAATGAATCTATTGGTACATCATGATTCTGATCCTCTCCTTTCTCGATCCAACTGTGAATGCCTATAACCTGACCTAATTCATTAAACAATGGTCCTCCCGAATCACCAGGTTCCATTTTTGTGGTAGATTCGACATATCCCCCAATAAAGCCTGCATTGGTCACCCTTCCAAAATGTACATTTGGGAGTTGTTTAAAGAATGCACCAGGATAAGATATACTAATTACCGGCTGCCCTATTTTAAGTTGACTGCTCCTACCCATTTGGGCAAAAGGCAATTTTCCGGGTTTTACGATCTTCAGCATAGCCATATCAAAGTCCACATCCTTATGTTGGATACCAATGCGGCCACATCCTATGGCTATGTGCCTGGTACCATCAGGAAAAGTGACCCTATATACTTCGTTTGGCACAGCAGCATAAGATACCGTCAAAATGTGCCCTTCCTTTGTTACTACTACTCCGGTAAACCCGTTTGCCTCGTCCACTCCCTCTTTAACACAATTTTTTAGGGTATCAAACTCAATAATGTAAACACAGGAATTAAATGCCTTGTCAACACACTTCGAAATCAGGTTTTCAATTTTTTTAGCCTTGGATTTACTTTGCCCCGACCCATTAATGGCAACAAGTGAAAGCAAACCAAGGAAACAGCAATTTAAATAGCGCATATCATGATTTAAAGAGAAACGAATAAGGTAATGCGTTTGGGATGCCTTACCGTGTTTATAAAACAACTAAAAAACAGGTTCGGGATACGTTTACTCAAACAGCTCGGCGATTTTTTTTTCTAATGCTTTTCCGTGCAGATCCTTAGCAATAATGACACCCTTTTCATTTATTATAAAATTTCTGGGAATCGCCGTTATAGCATACTTTTTGCACATTGCAGATTTAAATCCTTTCAGATCACTCAAATTGCTCCAGGTATAGCCATCGGCACTAATGGCTTTTTTCCAGGCTGCCAAATCTGTATCGAGGGAAATGGCTAATACGTTAAATCCTGCCGCGTGATATTTGTTATAAATAGGGATAAGTTCGCGGCCCTGCGCGCGGCAGGGAATGCACCAGCTCGCCCAAAAATCTATTAGCGTATATTTACTCTTTGACGTGATATTTTTCGACGATACGTTTTTCCTTTCAATATCAGGCATCACAAAATCTTCATAATCAAATGCGATCCCTTTTTCAGCCGATACAGTATCCGAAATGTTTTGAACAATCCTAACAGACGTATCCTGATCGTTAATTGCAAATTTATATTTTTCAATTGCCGGCGGCAGGCACATCTCATTAGTGCAGGCCATATATTTTATTGTGAAAGTTAGTGATGTATTTGAATCTGATTTAAGCTTTAATGTTTGAGTAAACGTTACGCCCTTTGCATAAAATGCCAAATCTGCATCGCCGGTTTGTTCAATACCTTTTTCTTCCATTTCCCCAACAAATTCTACGTTAGGGTTTTCATCAAACAGAATTTCCGTAGGTTTTCCTAAGCCACTATTAGCCGATGCCTGGGGATAGATATGATACGGTTCTTTAACTGTTGCTTCAATTTTTAATTTATATGTCAGCGGAGCAATTCGCTCACTGCTAAACTGCCAGGACACAGGATGTTTTCCTTGTGCAACGCTCAAAAATGTCAACGAGCTCAAGAGAATTACGAGAATACTATGCTTCATGTTGCTTTTAATAATGGCGATCTATTCCAAAGGCTAAAACTAAAGTGTGATAAGCCAGGTTTGTCAATTAATATTACCTGTATGAAAGAGTAATGTTTACCCGCCTTTTTATAAATATATCGTATACTTATACTTTACCTCACTTTTATTAAAAAGGATATGCCAATGGTGTGAATCATTATGGATTTTCAACTAATAAAGGGTTCTGTGATAGCAGTTTATCGCCAAATTTTAACGTAAAGCGGTTTGGCGTAAGCTTGTAAGAGCCAACAGAATCACCATCGGCAGTATACACCACATGCGTATAATTTATCGTATTGCCAAATGTAGGGTCGACAGATAAGCGGCGCATGTCCCACCAGCGCATTCCTTTTAGCGCGAACTCGCGGATACGTTCGTCAAGGATAAACCGGACCAAGCTATTTTGATCCTGCGCCGTGGCTGCCGGAACCGCAGCGACTGATGGGGGCATACGTTTAATCCTTAACGCTTCTACATCTTCTACAGCACCTGCCAAATCACCCGTACGGGCTTTGTCTTCTGCCCTCATTAAATATAAATCAGGCAGTGAAATTCCAATTTCCGCGCTAAATTCCGGAAAGCGCTCCATACCGTTTGGATAAACAACTGGCGAAAACAATTCGGTGTTTGCCAATACCAATAGCCTAAAATCTTGGGGGTTATATAATTTTGCTGTTGCCGGTGTAGTAACAAATGCATTGGTGGAATTAATATTAAGTATGAACCGGGTTACACTGTAAATACCTTCCTGGCTGGTAAACAGGGTAGGCATTGACGGGCCAAAGGCCGTTATAGGATACCATGTCCCTTTGGGTTTTGACGATAACGTTACATTGTAATCGTACAACGCTATAGGCGAAGTAGCCGACGCAATATCCGCGAAAGCATCATTTGCATATTTTAGTGATTCTGTATAGTTATGCATATACAAATAAACGCGCGCCATTAACCCTTCAGCTGCCGGTTTTGATGCACGGCCGTTGCTGTAAAATGGTTTAGTAAGGTTTGGGATAGCATCGGTCAGATCCTTGATAATAAAATCATATACTTCCTGAACAGTGGCCCGTTTAAAATCTGTTTTTGTTACGTCGGCCGCTGTTATAATTGGTACACCCAGATCGGTACCTGCAGTTGCTGCGGTGTAGGGTTTACCAAAATCACTTACAAAAAGTAAATGCACCATGGCCCTGCCAAATTTCGCCTCGGCCATCAATTGATTTTTTTGGGCGTCGGTACCACCTGTGGAGTTCATTACTTCGTTTATAATTTTATTATAAACATAGTTTTGCTGCAGGTAGGTGATTTCCGGAAGTTCCCCGGGCAGCAAAATGTTGTCGGCATATTTAAACTGTTGCTGCCTGTCGGGGTCAACACCACTCAAAAAATCCTGTATTGCGGCTACATCATCTCCCAGGAAAGCCGGTGCAGACGAGCTTGTTGAGATAATAGTCGTATTTAATAACTGATCATAATCAGCTGTTGCCTTTGCTATCAGAAACCCTTTCGGCTGAACATCAAGGAAACTTTTTTTCATGATGTTGCTATTATCATAATGACAGTGAATAACAATGTTATATATCGTCTATTTAAAATCTTCATGGTCTTAATTTAATTTGATTAAAATGATACGTGAGCGCCAAGTGTGAATGAACCTTGCCCAACCGGAAGGGTCCTTGTACCGTCTATACTTAGGAATTCAGGGTCGATATCGTAATGGTTTGCTTTCCACAACATTAAATTTGAAACTTGAACACGCAGTGAAATACCCTTTACCTTCAATGGAGCGATAAGGCTTTTTGGCAGGTCGTAAGAAAGTGATATATCCCTAATTTTTATATATGAGGCATTAAACACATTCTTGTTACCTTCCCAGTAATAACTTGTATTTCTCAAAAAATCTGAAGATGTATTACCTATGTACCTTGGAATATCTGTCTTTTTTTCATCGCCCGGTTTTTGCCATCTATCCAGGAACAAAGTATTAACATTTCCATACATTGGCCCACTGTAATACGAGTCGGGGTCTCTCCGCATAACATACCCAAGATTATAAGACAGGTCTATCAGCAAATCAAAGCTTTTATAGGAAAAACTATTCGATAATCCGCCTGTCCATACGGGTTGACCTGTACCCATAAACTTAATATCAGCAGCTTTAGAAATATTTGGATCGGACGAAATGGTGCCATTTGCAAGTTTGATTTGCGGATCACCGTCTTTGTTTAAGCCTGCATAGTTGTATGCGAACACGGCATAGGCCGGGTAACCCTGAACATAGCGCTGGCCTACCAGATCCGGGCCCGAAGTAATGACTCCGGGATTTGTAAGTTTAGTGATCTTATTTTTATTGTACCCTAAATTTAGAGTGGTCGTCCAGCGGATCAGACCTGCAGTATTTAGCGAAGTGGCGCCAAGCTCAATTCCTTTATTCTGCAAGGCCCCGAAATTACCTACCACATTTTGATAGCCGGTTAAAGCACTGGTGGGTAGGTTACCCAAAAGGTCGCTGGTATTTTTAATATAAGCATCAATTGAACCTGTTAAACGCCCCTTAAAGAATGCCAGGTCCATCCCGATATTGGTAATATTGGTACTTTCCCAGGTTAGTTTTGCATTACCCGGAGTACTTATAACTAAGCCGGTTCCGGTAACATAGTTGAATTCAGCATCCGACCTTAAAATATCATAGGACGCAGCTGTGCCGGGTGACGGTGCATTACCGGTAACGCCGTACGTAGCCCTCAAATCTATCCTGTTAAGCCAGTCGAGGCCAGCCATAAACTTTTCTTCACCCAACAACCATTTACCACCTACACTCCATACAGGCCTGTTTTGAGCAGATTGATCTTTGCCGAATAAATTGCTTTGATCAATCCTCCAGCTGCTATTCAATACATATTTACCTAAATAAGTATAGCCGAGGTTCGCAAAATAGGACGACGTCCTGGTTGGGGCAATGTCGCCGCCGGTAAAATTATTTCCGGATAATGCTGCAAAGGGGCTCGTTACGGTATTGGATATACCCTGGGAAAGTATTTGGTAATTTATAGTTTGGGCAGTTTGTAAATTCTCATCCCATCCCCTTACAAGTGTGCTGGTCGACCTGCCATAATTAGATGTCGCTTCCTGGCCGGCAAGTAAAGTGATATGATGATTTGATAAGGCTTTATCAAAAACAAACTGATTACGTATGGTCCAGTTGGATATTGATGAACTGTTTTCTGTTAAGGTACCACCGGTCATCGGCAAATAATAAATTGGTGTATCACCAACGTCCGGAGCTACCGTAAATGCCAGCCTCTCCCTTCGTACTGCATAACTGTCTCCATCCAGGAAGTTACGGCCCGAAGCACTTGCCTCATTATAACTATAGGTACCTTCAAAACGTATATCTTTTGTAAAATCTAATCTTACTCCTGATACTATTCTATTGGTAATGAGCTTATTTCGTGTATAGCCATTATTAAATTCCTGTAAGGGGTTGTAATCCAGGTTAATCCCCGACCGTGTTTGGTAATCTTCCCGGTATGGGTCGCTTAATGATTGGTAGTTTGTGCCATCGGGACCATTTGCATTCCCCAGAAAATTAACAATCATCGGGTTTCCATTTGCATCCTGGAATAACTGATAAGGCACTACATTAGTAGGCGGGATACCGGATGTGTTAGGCGATGAGGCCATATCGTCACCAATATCAGCCACCAGGTATACCGATAACCTTTTATTTATTTTCAGGTCTTGCCGAAGGTTTATTTTGTACAGATCATCCTTTTGTCCGGGCACATCAGTCCGGTTAGAAGTGTAACTGATCGAACCGTAAAAAGAATATTTATCTCCTCCGCCTGAGGCAGAAAATGTATGGTTTGTAATTGATGGGTTGCGGTAAAATAAATTTGTTATCTGACCTGAGTTATTTATTTGAGCCAAACTGTCGAGGCTTTTATTAGCCTGGGCAGCACTGATCAGTCCTCTTTTTTTGTTATATTGAATAACCAGGTCAGGCGGTAAGCTGGCAATTGGAATCAAACTGTTATAAGGATTGTCCTTGGCATTTTCACTAAAAACCTGTTTAGAAGTTTGTATATATTGAGCGCTGTTTAACAAATGGAAATAGGAAAGATCAGGTTTTGACTGAAGGTTAGTGTAACCATCATATTCAATTTGTACCGCCTGGTTCACTTTACCTTTTTTTGTGGTAATAACTATAACTCCGTTAGAGGCCCTGGTGCCCCAAATTGAAGCGGCGGTTGCATCTTTCAAAACAGTAATATCTTCAACATCCTGCGGGTTTATTGATGAAACATCATCCTGAGGTACACCATTAACAACAATTAGCGGGCTTCTGTTAGAACCCTGGCCCGCATAATTACCGAATTCATCAGTTACACCAATTGTTGTTAAGCCTCTTACCAAAAACGGGTTAAGCGTTGCATCAGGAGAATTATTTACGGCTAATCCCGGAATTAACCCATCGAGCCTTTGAAGAATGTTTGAACTGCTTGACCTAAGCGCCACAATACCCATGTCAGGTTTAGCAAATGAACCTGCGCTTCGTTCCCGTGATATCTGCTGATAACCAGTAGAGTATTTTACAGAAACCTCGTCAAGTTCTTCCGGTGAAAGGCCGATCTCAATTTGCCCAAGGTCACGCGCGGCATTTACTTCAATTGCCTTATATCCTACATAGCTTATTAATAATTTAGCTTTTGAATCAACACCCGAAATAAAAAATTCGCCTTTTTCATTGGTATTTGTTCCTCTATTGCTGCCTTTTATCCTAATGGTGGCGCCAACCAGCGGTTTAGTATCATAACCTACCAAAACCCCGCGTACATCTATGGTATCAGATACGGCCTGCAAGCTTTCTTTTGGAGACGCGGGCATGAACTTTTTTATGGTAACAATCTTCCCGTCGATCGAATAGGTATAGGGTAATCCTTTAAATAAGCTTTTTAAAGTTTCGTCTATACTCGCGTGTTCAACAACAATGGTCAGTTTCGTATTGTCCGTAAGTAATTTTCCATCGTAAAAAAAGTCATAACCACTTTGTATTCTTATATCTTTAAGGATAGTTTTGATGGATGTATTCTTCCTGTTTAATGTTATTTGCTGGGCAACCGATGATGCACTAACCTGGAGAAAAGTTGCCAATATGATTAATGTGGTTAATCGCATAGTCAGGATCATTTTAGAATAACGCGACATAGGGATGCACGTATTCTTAGCGTAAATTTCATACATTTGTTTAGTTTGATTAAATGCAGCATGCCTTGACTTTCCACGGACTAAGCAGCTGAGTGAATAAGAAAATTATTTGATTTCAAACCGCAAACAGAGCCGCCCTGCGGCTCTGTTTGGTTTTTCAATATTTTGAATTTCTGAGTAGTTTTTTCTTCATGCTTTGATTTAACAATGGTTAATAATTAGGTTTTATTCAGATACGTAAATTTTTCTGCCGTCTATTTTGAATTTAACCAATCCTGATGATTGAATTGCATTTAAAACTGAAGTTAACGGCCGGTCCCTTGCTATCCACCCTCCCGATTCAATATTATCAGGCACCGATGCCTCATAAATTACTTCTACATTATACCACCTGGCAATCTTGCGCATTGCGCTTTTAAAATTTAAATGTTCCAACGAAAAATCTCCGTTTTTCCAATCCACCACCGCGTCAACATCAGCATCACTAATATCTATTTGGCCACTCAAGGTTTTACCTTGCTGGCCAGGAACTAACATTTTTGTATTTTTCCCTACGGTTAACCTCACTGAGCCTTCGAGGAGTGTAGTAGTAACGGCAGGTTCATCAGAATAAGCATTAACATTAAAATGTGTACCGAGCACCTGTACATTCTGGCTTCGCGTTTCAACAACAAACGGATGTTTACGGTCTTTTGCAATTTCAAAATATCCTTCACCGTCCAGTTTTACCATACGTTTACCTTGTGCTATTGAGGCGGGAGAATAAGAGATTGACGAAGAAGCATTTAGCCAAACTTTTGAGCCATCAGGCAATACAAGCATGTAAGTTTGTCCGTTAGCGGTACTTAATTTGTTAATATCACTTAAAGAACCCTGATTCTTAATTGTTGTATTGGATTGATAAGATAATTGGCCCTGCCGGGTTTTATTGATGGATAGCCCACCCTGGTTTGCAATTTTACCTGTAATCGCGTTAGAAAGCTGTATTTTTTTCCCATTGGCAAGCGTTAATGTTGCGCCGGTTGTGCCGGGTAAAATAACAGCCATCCGTGGAGCAACAGGCTTTTCTTCGAACTGATGACTAATAAATAATCCGGTAAAAATCAAAATTATTGCTGCAGCAGCTACTGCACCAAACTTTACATAAAGTTTATAAATACTACTGCTTTGGTATTCAGGTTCTTTTTCGGGTACATCAGCTACATGTATATTGGATTGTATGTTATTCCAAACACGGTTAAGGTCATCCTCATTCTGTACAGTTTCTGGCCGGCTTAACAGGAATACCAGATTTTTTGCTTCCTCAATTATTTCTTTTTTATCAGCTAAAGTTTCGGCAAGCGAATTCCAATATTGAACCTTTTCTTCTTCAGGATACTTTACCCACGTAACAAAGTCGTCATCATTGATAAAATCATTTACATTAAATTCTGAATAATAATCTTTCGGCATTTCCATATTGCACTTATATACAGGAAAGCTGGGCATTTTATCCCACTTTTTTTTAAAAAATTAATAATTTTTTAAAGTGCTATTGATAATGGATTTATTGGTGTGCGATTATTTCAATGTTAAGGCAAACTTTGGAGTTGAGTTTATAGTTAAACTGTATAAGTTTAATTATTGAACGGAATGCGTTTATTTAATTTTCAGTGATAGTAATGAAATTAAAAAGATCAGGGCGATACCATCAAGTTGCTCCCGTAGTTTATCCAGGGCCCGGTAAACTAATTTATATGCACTTTTAGTAGTCAACCCCATCATTTCGGCTATTTGTGGGAAGGGTAAATCTTCATAAAACCGCAGGTATAAAATTTCCTTATGCCGGGCATTCATGGAATTCAATGCTTTTTGAAGACGTGCCTGTAACTCTAACAAATCTTCGCGTTCAATTTTGATTTGCTCATAACTTATATGGAAATCAAAGTCAAGAATATCTTCCAATAATCTTTGGCTCTTTAAGCCTGTAGAGGATTGCAGTTTTGCAATAATTATTCGGCGGTAAGATTTATACAAATAATTTTTGACAGAGCCGGTTTGATTTATAGTTTCCCGGTTACTCCATAATTTAGTAAAGAGATCCTGAACAGCATCTTCAGCAATTTCAGCATCGGTGGTAAACCTGAGCCCATAATTATACAGCGGATAAAAGAAAGTGTCGTATATATATTTGAATGATCTTTCATTTCCTTGCCGGAATAACTCCCAGGCCACTAAAAGATCTTGTTCTATATACATCAGGTGGACTTATGATTAAGCTTATTAAGGCATTTGCTGATTCGTTAACGTTTAAAGGAACAGCTTTGGTCGACAACGCTAAATAAAATTATTACCGTATGATACAATATTAAATAATTATAATGTAAACGTAAAATGTTTAGGTTGATATAGTATGATGCGTGAATAGTCTATTTACGAGATTTTACCGCTTATCAAAAAGCCCTTTAATATTATTTAAAGGGCTTTCATACTCAGATTTATGTATTTGAGGATATTAGTTATTTTTAGCAGCTGGAGTAAATATATCAGTTAGTCTTGCATCAAGTTCTTTTCCAATTAGGGTTTTGCCAACAATTTTTCCGTTAGGATCAATCAGGAAATTCTGCGGAATAGCACGAACACCATACAGTTTAGCCGCCCCACTGTCCCAAAATTTAAGGTCAGATAGTTGTAGCCAGGGAAGACCATCATCTTTGATAGCGGCTAACCACAAAGCTCTGTTTTCGGGCTTATCAAGGGATACACTAATTATCGTAAAGTTTTGGGCCTTGAATTTATTGTAAATTTTAACAAAGTTAGGGTTTTCAGCGCGGCAAGGCCCGCACCAGGATGCCCAAAAATCTAATAATACATATTTACCTCTAAACGAAGAAAGCTTTACCATTTTTCCTTCTGTATCAGGCATTTCAAAATCCGGCGCCATTTTTCCGATTGCTGTCGCATTCATTTGTTCCAAAGCCACAGCAAATTCCTTGCCCTTTTGACTGTCTTTTACTGCTGTCGACAATCCGTCAAACAATGGTTTAACTGCCTCATAATCCTGTTGGTAAGCTATTTTAGGCATTAATTCCAAGCTGAGCATGGCATTAGGGTGAGACTTTACGAATTTTGTATAGGCATCTACCGTCATGTCACTATATCTTTTCTTAAACCCTTCGGCCTTCGCTTCAAAATCAGGGGTGTTTTTCGGATTTACTTTGCCTGACAAAAAGTTTTTATCATCATCCGACATTTTGGAAAATCCCGCCGTTACCAGGTTATTCATATCTGTGAAATCGTTATTGTACGGGGTACCGGTAACCTGCATTTCTTCGAGTTTACCATCTTTCGCTTTGACTTTGATATCCCCAGGCTCAATGTATACGGTTCCCTGTTCAAAACTATTCGTTCTTCCAACGCCTTTAGTATCAAAAGTTAAATCGGCAGGTATAGGGGAAGAAGAAGCTATTCCGGTAAATTTGAACACACCATTTTTTAATACGGTAGAGTCTAATATATCCGTACCGTTTAAGTTATAGGCTAAATAAACCTTTATAGGTGCATTGTAAGTGCCATATTTGCCATTAATAACAAATTTGTTATTCTCCTGTGAAAATGCAGCAAGTTGAAACACTATCAAAGCTGCGGCTGTTATTATCTTTTTCATAAACAATTATCTTTTTACATAATGAAAGTATCGACATCCTATTAAAGTATGTCAACGGTAAACTCTATTTCATCGGGCGGCAGGCATTGCTTATCGTTACAAACCATAAATTTTACCTTCCCCTTCACTTTTGCCTTTTTAGCTTTTAACTTAATCTTTTGTTGAAAGATCACCGAGTTTTCGAAGTAGCCTATTTCCATCATAAATTCGGGCTCCATGCGGACCGTTGGTTTGGGCTCTATGGTTTTGCCTATTAAATTATAATCGTCTGACTTCTCAAATTTGAATTTCGTCGGCTGCGGCCCCCCGGATTCGATATATTGGGAATACAAATGCCAGCCTTTATCTAATGTTGCTTTCACAAACACCACGGCTTCATTTTTACCTGTCTTTTTTGCTGCGTAACTCCACTTGATAGGATCTAAAATTTGACCCATGCTTTTTAAAGAAAAAACTGAACTTATAATTATAAAAAAAAGTGCCTTTTTCATTTTTCAATTCTTAATTACTGCATTACTGCTTAATAATGCATGCTTTTTAGTGATCTCAATCATTGCTTTCATTTCATAATATTCGCGGTCTGTGGAACCGGCATAACCTATCCCATGCATTCTTATGATCCCATCGGGATCGACAATAAATTGTTCAGGGGTTCCTTTTGAACCTATGGCATTGAACAAAGCCATATCAGGGTCTCGTAATACGTCTAAAGTCAGCTTGGTTTTATCAACATAAGCCTGTTGCGTTGCACTATCTTCTGCTATGCCCGCTACAAACAATTGAAATGGTTGATTTTTGTATTCTTCTACAATACGTTCGAAAGCGGGGAAGCAAGCTTTGCAAGGTGTACATGTAGTACTCCAAAAATCAATAATTAATATTTTCCCTTTGTAATCAGACGCTTTGAAACCCTGGCCGTTCAGTTTTGTAATAGCTACATCGGGTGCAGGTTTACCATCTACAATCCATTTATTTTCAAGCTCTTTGTAATAATGCTGATAGGCATCATTTTGCAATGAAGCGACATACCTGTCGGCGCTATCCAAACCATGGGCTTTAGCATATACATTTTTAAGCGTTGTTACCAAAATTGGTGTAGACTCGGCACTTAGAACAGCGGCTGAAAGGGTATCTATCGCTTTTTGTGTTTGGCCGGACGCTGCTAATATAAACCCGTATCGATTTATAAAATTAGGCTTTGAGTTTTTGAAATAGTTCATATTTCGCATCGTTGTATCTTTAAGTGCTTCCTGTATTTTAGTCAAAGCCGATTGATTGTTACCTTTTATACAATCTACCGTTGCTGAAACCTCTAAAAAGATTTCATGTGCACGATTAAATTCATCTTTAATAGCACCACTTTCGAGTTCGGACAAAAACTGCTTAGAAATTTCATCTACCCATTCGATGTGTTTTCTTTCATCCACCCACTTTTCAACAACGTTGTTTAATTCGTACAGCGAAAGTGCATCATCGATATACTTGCTATACTCACGGTATTTATTAATATTTTCATCTGTCAGATAATTAACTGCTAATTCAGATCGCATTCGGACGTAAAATTTTTTGTTCGCTTTATTTAAGGGGTGCTGTTTAATAAGGTCGATATAAAATTTTTCCTGATCCTTTGTATTGTTGATCAGTTTGAACTGTTCATACTTTTCTGCCAGCGGATTAGGCTGCTGTGCTTTGGCTGGGATACTGATCGCGAGTATGATACTTAATGCCAGGAAGCCTTTGAATAATTTGTTGATTTTCATCTTTTTAAATTTTAGATTTTATATATCCGTATTTTGAGTTAAGCGTGTAGGCGGTTTTAATAGATTAATTTTTTAACTAGTTAAATTTTATGGATTTTCTATTAAGCCCTGATCTTTAGCTATAACATCATCGCCAAATTTGAGCGCAAATCTTTGCGGTTTAAGCGTAAAAGTTGATACTACATTACCATTGTCATCATAAATGGAATGCGTATACTTTACATTTGAACTATAAGCTTTATCCACAGACAGCCTGCGCATATCCAGCCAGCGTAAGCCGCTGGTGGCGAATTCGCGTATCCGCTCATCGAAAATGAAATTTACCAATGCTTGCTGACTGGCCATAGCATTTGCGGGCACTTGATAGGTGTTGGGTGGTAAACGTTTTATCCTCAGCAATTCAAGATCTGTTTTTGCGCCTGCGAGGTCATCTGCGCGGGCTTCAAGTTCGGCGCGCATCAGGTATAGATCAGACAATTGAGCACCAATTTCGGTTGTGAAACCAGGATAACGCCTCATCCCCTTCGGGAACACAAATGAACCAAACAGCTCGGTATTAGAATACAAGTTCAAACGAAAGTCCGCAGGATCAAACAAAGCTGCTGTTTGCGGGCTGAAAACAAACGTATTGGCTGCGGGAAAGAAAAACGAACTTGAGGTAACATCATAAATATTCTCCGTATAAACAGCTGCCAAAGGCTTGCCGGAAGGGCCGAAACCAAAATCAGGGTACCAGGTGCCCTGGGCATTTGGATCGGTATCTAAAACCACGTTGTAATCATACAGGGCCAGCGGTATATTTGCTTTAGGAACTTCCAAAAAGGCATTATCTATCTGTGTGCGTGCAGCTGTAAAATTCTGCATGTACAGGTAAGCACGGGCCAGGTAAAACTCTGCACAAAGTTTAGAAATTTTACGCCGGTGTACCAGTATGTCCAAATCAGGTATAGCATCGGTTAAATCTTTAATAATTGCATCAAATGTTTGCTGATTTGTTGCCCGCACGAATTTTGTCTGGGTAACGTCGGCTACTGTAATAAGCGGTATACCAAGATCTGTACTTGCAGTGGCTGGATCATAGGGCATTGCAAAATCTGCCTGAAACATTAAATTGCAAATTGCCCTTCCGGCTTTAGCCTGCGCCAGCAACCCGCGTTTGTATTGATCAGTACCATTATTTGAACTCATTACTTCATTAATGATCTTGTTATAGATATACAGGTTCTGCATGTAAGTGTTAGTACCGTTAAGTTCTAATGGTATCTCATCAGAATTGTATACCCTATCCTGGTATTCGAACAGGCGCCGCGCACGCAGTTGGGCGGCATCATAATAGGTTTGCTGTGCCGCCATTTCATCGCCTAAATAAGTTGAGGCAGTAAAACTTGACGAAAAAAAAGTTGCATCCAATAGTTGCTCATAATCCTGGGCATTTGTAGCTATAAGATAACCTTTGGGCTGAATATCTAAAAAGCTCTTTTTGCAGGAACAAAACGGCAGAGCGATCGCTATGATCAACCCGGCCAAAAAATATTTATTTAAAATCTTCATAACTATAACTCTAAATTTCGATTAAAAGGTAACGTGAGCACCAAGTGTTACTGTTCCCTGCCCGGTTTTTAAGATACGGTCACCCGTACTGGTTATAAATTCGGGATCAATACCATACGAATTTGCTTTCCACAGCATAATATTATTTACCTGGACGCGGAAGGTGATACCCTGTATGTTAATACTGTTAACAAAAGCTTTCGGCAAGCTGTATGATAGCGTAATGTCTCTAACTTTTGCATATGCGCCGTTAATAATGTGGGTATTGGCAAACATGTAGTAGTTAATATCGCGATTGTTGGCAATTGTTGCCGTCGATGCAAACCTTGGAACCTGGGTAGTGGCTTCATCGCCTTGTTTCTGCCAGCGGTTTAAAAAGTCGGGGCTGATATTATCAGTATAAAGTACGCCGTTGCCACCCCAATAAGTATTAGAATTACGGAACAACACGTTACCGCCACTATAAGATACATTGATGCCCAGCTGAAAATCTTCGTAACGGAAATTGTTTGAGAGCCCACCGTTCCAAACCGGTTGTGATGTTCCCATATAAAGTACGTCTGCCGCTACTGTACTATTTGGTGCAGAAGTAAGCGTACCGTTAGCCAGCCTGATTTGCGGATCGCCTGATGAGTTTAAGCCGGCATAGTTATAAGCAAACGTTGTAAAAGCCGGGTAACCTTGCAGGTATCTTGCATTGATCATTCCTGCACCGGTTGTAATAGGCGATGTATAATCGAGATGGGTTATCTTATTTTTGTCATACGCAAAAGTGAAACCGGTGGACCACAAGAAACTTTTGGATGCTATGTTTACCGAGTTTAAGCCCAATTCAACACCCCTGTTTTCCATATTACCCAAATTGCCGATAACACTTGAATAACCATTAAGCGGTGCAACAGGAAGGAATCCGATTAGATTGCTGGTTTTTTTAATGTAGGCGTCAAAAGAGCCACTTAAACGATCCTGGAAAATACCGAAATCAAAACCACCATTATATGTGACGGTTTCTTCCCACGTTAATTTTTTGTTTGCAGGTGTATTTAACACAAGGCCCGCGCCGGTTACATAATTTACATTGGATTGTGCCGCTAATATGTCAAATGATGCTGCTTGCCCAGGTATTGGCGCATTACCTGTAATACCATATGTGGCGCGGATATCAAGCTTGTCAAGCCAGGTAAGTTGTTTCATGAAATCTTCCCTACCTATAGCCCATTTACCTCCTGTGCTCCATACCGGCCGATTTTGAGCCGACTGGTCAAACCCGAATAAGTTACTTTGATCGATCCTCCAACTTGCGTTAAACGTATATTTTTTTAAATATGAATAACTTACATTTGAATAGTAGGAAGTTGTACGGGTTATGACACCCTCCCCACCGCCAAGATTGTTACCAAGCGTGAATGTATTACCGGGCACTGTGCCGGTGATACCTGCAGCCAATGCAGCATAATCTACCGGGCGCGAAACCTGCAACTGGTCATCCCAGCCGCGATATATTGCCCAGGAAGTTACCGGGGTGGAACTGGTTGCTTCCTGACCGAAAAGCGCGGTAATTTGATTATCGTTAAAATTCAGGTCATATACCAATTGATTCCTTACTGTCCAGCTTTTAGTTAGCCCATTAACTGTTGTAAGCCTGCCGCCTGATGTAGGCAGATAATACACGGGGACAGACGTTAATGTTGGTGATACAGTGGCATTCATTAATTCTGTTCGTACCGCATAAGCATTCTGATCTAAAACATCCCTTAAATTGGTAGATAATACGTTATAGCCATAAGTGCCTTCAAAACGCAATCCTTTTATAAGATTTACTCTTGCGCCGGCTACAATTCTGCCAGATAGGGATGTGCCCTTTGTATATCCCTGGCTCGCATCCCCCAAAGGTGAATAGTCGAGATTAACATGGCTCCTGGCCTGGTAATCCATCCTTAAAGAATCGCTGTACAAACCCAGCGAATTTACTATCATTGGATCGCCGTTTGCACTTTGGAAAAGTTGGTATGGTACAACATCGCTGCCCGGTATGGTTAGGTTAGTGGAGCTTGTGGTTGTATTATTAAGGTCGGTTATTAAATAGGCCTGAAAACGCTTGTTAAAATTAAAATCCTGGCGGAGGTTAATTTTGTAGCGGTTATCTGTTTGCCCAGGCGTATCACTTTGTAATTTTATATAATTAACTGACGCATAAAAAGTGTACACCTTTCCACCGCCTGAAACAGACAACGTGTGATTCATGGTGGCGGCATCCCGGTAAAAGAGATTCTTAATTTGGCTTGCGTTATCAATTGCAGCCAAACTATCCAACTTGGTTTTCGCGGTCGAAGCAGAGATTATTCCGCGGTACCTGTCATACTCAATTTGCAGATGCGGTGTAACCGGCGCAATGGCTTCTACGCCCCCCCAGGGGTTATCTGCTACTGACCGTGTGAAAAGCTGTTCTGCTGTAGTAATAAACTGGCGGCTGTTTAATTTAGGCAGATAACCCAAATCAGGACGCCCCTCAAAAAGAAAATAGCTATCATAGTCAATACGCAATTTATCGCTGTTTTTGCCTTTTTTGGTAGTAATAACGATAACACCATTTGCTGCCTTAGCCCCCCAGATCGAGGCTGATGTGGCATCTTTTAGTATGGTAATATCATCAACATCCTGCATGTTAATGCTTTCTATTGAAGTTACTGGAAACTCGATACCATCTACAACGATCAAAGGCGCGCGACTGGCATTTATAGAAGTTAAGCCGCGTACAAGAAAAGTGCTGCCCGAGGCAACAGCACTGGGCGCGTTATTTATGGTTAATCCGGGAACCAATCCATCCAGCCTTTGCAACAGGTTTACACTGCCTGATCTGTTTCGCATAATATCCAGGTCGGGTTTGGCGAAAGAGCCCGCGCTGCGCTCGCTTGAAATTTCCTGGTAACCATTAGAATAGCGAATTACAACCTCCTGGAGTTGGCCGTTTGAAATTTTCATTATTACATTACCAACATTGGGTACAGCCTGGATGTCAATAGCCTGATAGCCAATAAAGCTAATTCGCAAAACAGATGTCTCATCAATCTTTTTAAGAGAGAATTCGCCTTTTTCATTAGTGGTTGTACCTATTGCAGTTCCTTCTATATTTACAGTTGCCCCTGCCAAAGGCTTACCATCAATATTGACGACTGTGCCGTGAACGTCGATATTTTTCGACTCAGATGCAGTACCAATGCCAGTAGTACGCCGGCGGATAGAAATGATTTTTCCTTCTACAGTATAAGTTAATGGAAGTTCTTTAAAAAGGTCAGTCAAAACTTTTTCAATAGTTGCATTTTTTTCAACTGCGTTAACAGTGGCATTTTGCGGTAAAACTTTTCCATCATAAACAAAATCGTAACCGCTTTGAGCTCTAATATCTTTCAATACAGATTCCAGCGGTGCATTTTTGCGGTTAATTGTGATATTCTGACCGAATGTTAATGCACTTACCTGAAGGATCGAGGCTAATATAATTAGGGTTATTAGTCGCATAATTAGGGTAATTTTGGAATAAAGAGATGCGCGCGCGCTGTTATTCCACAAATAAGAATACATTTGTGTCGTTTTATTTTACAGTCGCCATGACTTTGCACGGACAGGCAACTGTGGTTAAACAATATTTTAATAAACTCTAATGCAACCAGATCGGCAACAGCGGGTTTGGTTGTTTTTTATGCAACAACTATGGTAAATTTCTTTTCATATTTTCCTGGTTTAATTAAATTGTGGTTTATTATCATTAATTATTTGTTTTCGCGGTTGGAAGGTATACGTGTACCGTTGTTCCTTCTATTTTAAATTTAGCCAATCCCGAAGCTTCCATAGAGCTCAACACATCTGTCAAAGGCCTATCGCGTGATATCCAGCCACCCGACTCCATATCATCCGGCACCGCTGATTCATAAACGACATTCACATCATACCATCTGGCAATTTTACGCATGGCTGCCTTAAAATTAAGATGATTAAGGTCAAAATCTCCTCTTTTCCAGTCGATAGCGGCATCAACATCAGCTGTACTCACTTTAATACCGTCGGCTGTACATTTCCCTTGTTGTCCGGGTACAAGAAACCGGCTTGTCCCACCCGATGTTATCTTTACTGAACCTTCCAGCAACGAAGTCGTGACCGCCGGCTCATCATCGTAAGCGTTTATATTGAAATGTGTGCCTAAAACTTGCACCTCTTGGTTACGGCCTTCAACCACAAACGGGTGTAGGGGATCCTTGGCCACTTCAAAATAAGCCTCTCCCGCCAACTCTACCTTTCTTTCATTATTTGCGAACCGGACAGGATATTTTAATGATGAAGCAGCATTTAGCCATACTTTTGAACCATCGGGCAAAATAACCTGGTACTGGCCACCCCGTTGAGTAGTTAAGGTATTATAATTAATTACAGCAGTTGAACTATTCCCCGACGAAACATATGCTATCTGTCCGTTAACTTTTTTATTGATATTTGCCCCGTTTTGTGTAGCTATAGTTCCGTTTTTAGTACTATTAAGAATGATTTGTTGGCCGCTTGCCAGCGTTAATATGGCTTTGTTTCCTCCAGGCACTATATCGTACCTTTTAGCCGACAAGGGAGGCGGGGATTTATGGATAGCAATAAAATAAACGCTAATTGATATAAATATTAAAATAGCTGCAGCTGCGGCAATACGAGTTAAAGTAAAAATTCGCAGTTTTGAGGGAGTTGAAATCAAAGGCATGGCAATTCCGGTGCTTTGCGTTAGCCTGCTTCTTAAATGAGTTTCAATTTTTGATAGTAATTCTCTGTCAGCAGAATTAACTTCTACCAGCTCATCGTCAAAAGAGTAGTACCATGTATTAACCAAAAGTTTTTCCTGTTCGGTAGCTGTACCCTGCAGGTAGTGGTCAATCGCGTTAAATAATTGCTCTGAAGTAGCCATTTTTTATAGGTGCCTTTAATGTATGTAGTATAACCAAGGCAAAGCACCTACGCCGGATAAAGAAAAAGTTAAATTAATTTTAATAAAATAGTAACAACTTGATGCCAGGCATTTATCACATATCAGAAAAAAGTAAATTATTATACAATATAGGCGTTGGGAAATAGACCTCAAGAGTTTAAAAAAACAATATATTAAAGTTCTTCAACACAATTTTTAACCTGCCCAGTGCTTTGTTTAATTGATTCTCCACAGTACTTGGAGATATTTGCAGTTCTTCGGCAATCTCTTTTACTGATTTATGTTTTTCGCGGCTATATTTGAATATGAGCTTACATTTTTCGGGCAATCTTTCTACTTCTTCTTTCAATAATATAAGTAATCGCTTATTATAAAGATCATTGATAGGATCAGCCAGCACAACATCCGAATAATATTCTACTGAATTTAAGAAGTTATTATGAGTGGCAAGTTTTCTTAAGTTGCCAATGACTAAATATTTGACAGCTGTGGCAAGATATGCTGACAAATTTTGAATAACCGATTGTTCCCTGTTATTCCATAAGCTGGTAAAAACTTCATGCACAATGTCCTCTGCTGCTTGTATATCTCTTAAGCGGTTATAGGAAAGGGCATATAAAGTTTTCCAATAACGTCTGTAAATTTCTGTATAAGCATCCTTATCCCCCTCTTTTACAAGAGACAGCAATTCATTATCAGTTAGGGTGCTGATGATTGCCATACTAAGCTATTTATAAAACGAAGATATTAAATTGCCGCTGAAAGGGAATTATAATTATACGGCAATATTATTCATGTTTTATTGTGTTAAACAGCTTGTGCGATGTTTTAGCGTTTAAAACCGTTTGTATACTTAAATCAAATATTTTATTCGCTTTAACTTGAGGATACAACTGTCATTTATATTATGTTGATAGAATACGCCGAATTATAGATTCGGAAAAATTGTTGAATTCGAAGATTACTTTATAGTTGCACTATTTTCTCACGAAAATAATTGCTTATCATTAGTGGTGCCACATTAGTAATCTTGTGAAAATTTTTAATAGCAATTTCATTCACCGGGTTGCCGACAGTTTAACATTTCAATAATTTAGATCTTATTTACCATTCAATTTCTTTATAAGATCAACTTCTTCTTGTTTATACGGTGTCCCGTCTTTCCGAAAAACTTCGTGAAACCACAATTTGGGTTCATCACCATTTGGCATAGGGGTATCCCAGGCATATTTGGTATTTGTTTTACCTTCAACCAAACCCCAATTAATGGCACCTACATTTTGTTCCTTTAGCATAGGCATGGTGTTTTCAAAGGTACTGTTACGTGGGCGGGCCATATACTCTGTACAAATTAAAGGGCGGCCGTAAGCTTTTAACAATTGTACTACCCGTAAATGCCACTCGGGTACTTCATAATCATGATAGGTGATCACATCAGAATTTTTAACCTGGAAGGCATTTAATTTCTCCAGGTCCCAACTCCATAATCCTGCACTCACCGGCTGATCAGGCCTCACTTCGTGCGCCCAGGCAAATATTTTTGATAACAATGGTAACGAAGCATCCTTTTTATTGCTGTTGCCCGGTTCGTTGTATAAGTCCCAAAGCAGTATTCTTTTATCATGTTTAAAGCTGGTCAATACATCCGTTACGTAAGTATGCAGCGCCTGGTATTCTGCTACGGTTTTAACCGGCCGGCCCGGGTCTTGCATCCAGCCTGAATTATGTATCCCAACTTTTGGCTCGGGTTGCTTACCTGGTTTAGGGTTAGCGTTCCAGCAATCGTCAAAAAAAACAAATATGGTTTGGATGTGGTGCCTATCGGCAATAGCCAGGTATTCATTTACTCGTTTTTTAAACCCCGAAGGGTCTTCTTTCCAGGCCACGCTATGCAAAAACACGCGCATGGTATTAAAGCCAATACCTTGGGCCCAGCCCAGTTCCTGGTCAATGGTTTTGGGGTCGAACGTATCTTTCTGCCACATTTCCAACTGGTTGATCGCAGTCGCAGGTATAAAATCAGCGCCATTTATCCATTTATGCTGCGCGTACCATGCATTCGCCTTTTCGGCACTCCATATTTTTGATGTCTGGGCGTTAACGCCGGCAATAGTTAATGATAGTAGAATTAATAGACTATGTCTGATCTTCATATTATAAAGTGATTTAGTTTTAATTTGTTCCTGAAGGTACCGGCATAGGCACACCTGTTTTAACCGGGATGCCAAAATCCGGACTTCCATCTTTTTTCCATGTAAATTGCTGCGCCCTCGGCGAGCGTTTGTTACCGCAGCCTTCGCCCGGAGCGTCATTTGCATGGTATAATATCCAGTCTTGTTTGCCATCGGGCGACTTAAAGAATGAATTGTGGCCGGTTGCAAATACCCCATTTTCAGGCGATTGCTTAAACACCGGTTCCGGTGATTTTTTCCATGATGCACTATCCAGTAAGGTACTATGGGCATCGGTTGTCAGCATTCCCAGTGCATAGTAATCTGTCCAGCAGCCACTGGCAGAGTAAATAAGAAATATTTTATCGCCATGTTTAAGTATTTCAGGGCCCTCGTTAACGTTTACATGGGCTGGGTTACCTGCGTCATGCAAATCACCGTTGCGTTCCCAGGCATATACCGGAGCCGATAACCTCACCCGTTTACTGCTTATCGTACAAGGGTCTTTCATCTCTGCAATAAATATATCCTGCTCGCCATTGGTATCACCCTCCCAGCCCGACCATATCATGTACAATTTACCATTATTTTCAAATACAGATGCGTCAATAGCCCATTTGTTACTTTCATCGTTTAACTGGCCCTTAAACGTCCACTCCCCAAGGGTTGGGTCAGGTGATGGGTTCTCGATCACATATAACCGGTGATGATCATTACTGCCATCATCCGCAGCAAAATACATATACCATTTATGGTTAATATAATGCAACTCGGGTGCCCAAAGCTCCTTGGAATAACCCGTGCCTGTTGGGGGTACCCAAACTACTTTGCGCTTGGCGTTGCGCATGTCAACAACACTTTTTGTTTTCCATATCACAAGGTTACGGCCTGTACTGTTGGTGTAATAATAATAACCGCCTTTATAAATTACCCAGGGATCGGCGCCAGAAGGCAATATTGGATTAGTAAAGGTTTTATTTTGAGCGTGTAAAATGCCGGTAACTAATATTACCAGGCAAAAACTGTATATTATTTTAATCATGATATATTATTCATCCGAATACACCTGTTTTGAATTGATTCATTATTAACTTAATTGCTTTAACTGGTCATATTATTTGGACAGGTGCCCTTCTTTCCACCAGATCTCACTATGGCCATCGGGCATATTCCGGGTTGTTACCAAAACTACGGTAGTTACATCTTTTAAAAAAATCGAGCTGTAATAAGCACCCTCATTAACAGGCAGGTTAGGCCATGGATTTGCCAACCGGGTAAAATTATTAGCTACGCTATTACCTGTGTAAATAAGCATCGTACTTTTTTTCCAGTCGCTACCTATATTGCGGCCATCGGAAGCCTGAAAACTCAACAAGGTTTCGCCGGTGGAAAGCTGAGCCAGGTAAGGTGCACCGCCAAAAATATTATCATTAGTAGCTAACCAGCGCCTGCCGTTTTGGGTTGAACCATCACCGCTGTAGTTCCATTTGGCATCAGTTGACGACCACATTATCCACGGTGATTGCGAATTATTCACCGATTCAATAGCGAAGGCTATCCCTTTATTATTGTTTAGCAAAACAGGTACTGGCATGCCGTCCCTGTCGTTAGAGAAATAGGCAACTTCTTTCGGACTTGACCAATGTGCCCCATTATCAGTAGAATGAATAAACAAGATATCCTGCTGCGGATTAGTACCGGGCCACCATTTGGCTTCGCTTGAATAAAACATCTCAATGTCGCCGTTAGCTAACTGCACTGTCCCGGGTTCCCATGAACGGCCTAAAGCTATGATCTGCGGGTTACCCCAGGTTATACCATTATCCTTACTGATACGGATCTGCACATTATCGTGCTGGTTATCATCAGGGTTACCGCGGCCCACGTAAGTGAGCATTAGCCATCCGTTTTGCATTACCAGTATGTCGGGGTCTGAAAACCCGTAATAGCCGGGGACGTTGCTCGTCATTAATATTTGCGCATCAGACCAGGTACCGCCATTATCGTCGCTACGACGCAGGGCAATGTTATTCCAGTAATCTGCTGCCCCGCCACAATGGTAAGTTAATAAAAGCGTAGTGGCGCTAATGCGTTTGATCCTGCCGTATTCAGCATAATAAACATTATGCGATATCTTTTTAGCGGCGGTATCCCAAGTTATAGTTACCTTTGATTTGCTGTTATCAACTGTTGGTAAATCATTGGCATGGGTAGTATCTGTTTTTGTATTACCACCGTTGTTGGTGTTTTTATTATTACCGGAATCTTTTGTGCAGGCCGACAACGCTATCCCCACACACAATACCCCTACAAAAAGATCTCTGTATATTTTCATAAAATGCATATTAATTAAATAACGGAAAACATCCTTACAGAATGCCTTCCGTTATAAATTTGGCTTAATAGCCTGGATTTTGTTTAAGCTTAGGATTTACGTCTATTTCTCTTTGTGGGATAGGAAAGAATTCATTCTTGCCCACTTTAAAGTTTTTGAAACCTGCATCCCTTGAAGCCAGACCAGGCCCAAGATCGCCCCAACGTGCCAGGTCATTCCAACGCTGGCCTTCACCTGTTAATTCAGTTATTCTCTCATGTTTTAGCTGTGTCAGAAACTGTGCCTGGCTCATTCCCGGCAATATGCTTTCTAACGTTGCCAGGCCTGCCCTTGCTCTTACCATGTCTACATACTGATAGGCTTCCGTCGTACTGCCTGTTGCATTTAAACACTCCGCATACAATAACAACACATCGGCATACCTGATAAACCGATAGTCATTAGGTGAGTGAAATATCTCAAAATTACCCGGGGCAGGGGCTGTTCCGTTTTGATAATCAAGTAATTTAGCAAAAAATGAAAAATTATCATTTGATACATCTGTTGTGCCGTACCTGGATGCAAAAGTTTGCCCATATATCTGGGTGAAATTTGGGCCGCGCACATCTGTTGAATCAAACAAAAGGGTAACAGCCAAACGAGGGTCCCTGCCGCCTGAAACTGTTTTTTCCTTTTCAAATTCGCCTACCATCCAGCGTCTTGCCCTTCCATCGGTAAAACCAAGCTGGGGCGGTGCAAAAAACGGCGGCAATGATGAACCGTAGTTCAGGTTATCCTCGGCGCCTACATCAGTATCATCATCATGTGTGTCATTGGGGTTCAATGCATTGCCATATTCAAATACCGACTCAGCGTTAAACGGTGTGGTTGCAAGGAAATTATCCTGGTAATTCGGCATCAATGAATAAAGGCCGCTTTCAATAACCGCTTTTAAAGGCGCTAAAGCAGCCTGGTAATTACGCTGTTGCATATAAGCTTTAGCCATTAAAGCATTTGCAGCACCTTTAGTAGCCCTGCCAACGTCGTTGCCTGTGTAGCTGGGCGGCAATACCGCTGCAGCCGCTGCACAATCCTGTTCCACTTGTGCCCAAACAGCAGCTTGTGGCGATGTCTCAGGTTTGTCGGTAGGTAATGACGACTTTAACTGCAATGGAACGTTGCCAAAGAAACTTGCCAGGTGATAATAGAATAAGGCGCGTATAAAATGGGCTTCACCCAAATAACGGGCCTTAAGATTGGCATCCATTGTTATGTTTGGTACATTGTCTAACACTTGGTTAGCGCGGTTAATACCATAGTAAAAATCGGTCCACATGCCGTAAACGTTGCCATAATTATAATCCGAAACTACAAACTGATCAAAGTTGGCGATCAGGTTAGCGTCCGGGCTTGCGCTCCAACCTTCATCAGCACGTATCATAGTAGCAAAAAAGTACCAGCGACACACACCTGCACGGTGAAATGTACTATACATGGCATTAACACCTAACTGCGCGTCATTAGCAGTTTTCCAAAATTGCAGCGTGCTTACTGCATCGGGATTAGCTATATTAAGCGATTTTTGGCAGCTGGTTAAACTTATAACCAGGGCTGCGGCAAATAATATGATCTTATTTTTCATTACTTTAAATTCTTAAATTAAAATCCGCAGTTAATTCCGAGTGAAAATATACGGCTTGGAGGCCAGTTACCACTGTCGTAACCGGGTTGCAGCAGGTTACCTTCTACATCAGGATCAAGCCCTTTATATTTAGTTACTGTTAAAAGGTTTTGTCCGCTAACATAAATCCTTGCATTGTCTATCTTCCATTTACTCAAAAACGCTTTTGGAAGTGAGTAGCCAATTTCCAGGTTGCGGATACGCCCATACGAGCCATTCTCTAACCAACGCGAACTTGCGAAAGTATTGTTGCTGGCAATGCCAGGATCAGTTGCGAAACCTAAACGCGGGTCGGAAGTGTTAGTATTGGTGGGTGTCCAGGGGCTGATAGCGGAACGGAAATTAGTATTCTGGTAGCTATCTAATGTTTGCCTAACCGCATCGAATAGTGTTGAGCCAAAAACGCCTACCAATTGTAAGTTTATGCTAAACTGTTTATAGGCAGCATTAAATTGCAGGCCTGTTTGCAAATTAGGCAAAGCTGTTCCGTCAAAAACCCGGTCGTTATTACTTACAGATCCGGTTCCGTTTGGATCAGCATAAAACTTTATATCGCCGGGTTTAGCAAAAGGTTCGATCACATCGCCATTAGCACGTTTGTAATTGTCAATTTCGGCCTGGTTTTGGAAAATACCTATATCTTTTAATACAAACCACGAGCCGATCGGATGGCCGATCTCAGCACGCGTAAAATCAGGGTTTTGCACTATATAATTGGCACCGCCCTGGTCGCCTACGCTAAGTACTTTATTTCTAATTGTAGTTACGTTACCTGATATACTCCATTTTAGGTCGCGACTATTATTACGATAGGTAGCCGAGAATTCGATCCCTTTGTTGTTGATAGACCCGGAATTGATGTATGGGCTATTATTGGCACCAAGATAATTGGGCAGTTGCTCAATTAAAAGTGCATTTTTAGAGGTATTGTTGTAAACCGCAGCTGATATGGTTACGCTGTTGTTTAATATGGTTGCATCAATGCCGATATTGGTTTCGTAACGGCTTTCCCAACGTACATCAGGATTAAACAGTGACGCTTGATAGGCACCACCCTCAATAACCTGGTTACCAAAAACGGCACGAGGCGCGGTATTGATATAGCCCTGATTGGAGAACTGAGGAATGGTGTTAACACCTAAAACGCCATAAGAGCCGCTTAATTTCAGATCATTAACCCAGTCGGCCTTAAAAAAGCTTTCCTTGCTAATGCGCCATGCAGCTGCAACAGATGGGAAAAAACCTGTCCGGTAGTTAGGGCCGAACCTTGAATCCTGGTCTACACGGCCGGTTGCTGTAAGTAAATATTTATCATTAAAAGTATAATTGATCCTGCCCAGGTAACTGATGATCTTATAATCGATAGTCGTACCACCTGCAGCAGTAGGTGCACCGCTGGCAGAATTAATGGAGGTTTGATATTGCCCGTCAACTAATGTAAGATCGGTACGCCCCCCACCTGTAAAAGTATCCTTTTCGCGCTGCTGGGTAAAACCAATTACTCCATTAATATTATGCAAACCGAAGGTTTTATTAAAATTAAGGGTGTGCTCCATTAAAGTATTGATAAACTGCCCGCGTGTTTCGTCAACAGTGCTCGAAGCCGATGGGGTACCATATCTTATTGGTATGCCGTCAAATATATCACGCGCATAATCAAAGCTGGTTTCGATGCCTGCATTAAATTTATACGAAAGCCAATCAGCAAGTTTTAATTGTATATAGCCCGAGCCTACCAGTTTAGCATTATTTACATATAAGCTGCTCACCTTGTTAGCCGCTAAAATATTATTTGCATAAGATATATCCTGGGCTGTACCGGGAGCATCATTTGTGCCATTGGTATATCCCTGGGGATTTGTTGAAGTAACCCATATAGGGCTGCTTACCGGTACGGTAGGCAACGAGGAAGGCAGATCATAAAATGGATTTCCTTCGTTTGGTATACGCGTATATGTATTGGTTAATAATGCGTTCTCGCCAAATGTCAGTATGCCTTTTTTTGTTTCAGTATTCACCCTGAAACTGGCACGATTAAATGAGTTGGCCAGCAAAACGCTTTGGTTAGTGTAGTAGCTTGCTGAAACCAGGTATTTGGAAGCTGTTGAGCCTCCGGATAAAGTAACGTTATAATCCTGATCGTTACCGGTACGCTCATCCAAATCCTGCCAGTTAGTATTTATAGCAGGGTTAAATGTAGCTGAGGCAACACTTGGGGGCACCGGCAGCCCGGCGGCACTATACTCCTGGCTTTTTAATGATGCGTACTGCGTACTGTTCATCATATCCCATTTTTTAGGGAGATATTGATTGCCATATTTTGCAGAAAAACTTAATTTGGGCGGCCCGGCTTTGCCTTGTTTAGTGGTGATAATGATAACGCCATTTGCCGCACGTGAACCATAAATGGCTGCGGCAGAAGCATCTTTAAGTACCTGGATGGATTCGATATCGTCGGTATTGATGGTGACGTTAGCGTCAGACAACATCCCGTCTATCACATACAAAGGTGCGGAAGATAATAAACTGCCTATGCCCCTTATCTCTATTTCGGAACCAGCGCCGGGTGCGCCACTGTTACGCACAGTAACACCAGGAGACAAGCCTTGCAATGATTCACCTAATGAATTTGCCGAAACCTTGCTGGCTTCAGCAGGGCTTATGGAAGCAACTGAGCCGGTAAGGTCTTTCTTGCGCACGGTTTGATACCCGATAATTACCACTTCGTCAAGTGCTTTATTACCCTCCAGCAATTTTACATTAACAACAGCCTGGTCAGTTACTTTAATTTCCTGAGTGGCATAACCCACAAAAGTGAATACAAGCGTGTTTCCGGCACTGGCTGCTATTTTATAGTTACCATTTATATCGGTGCCAGACACGTTAGAATTTTCCTTTACTTTAATTGTAACCCCTGGCAATGGCTGGCCGGCGACGTCTGTTACCTGGCCGGCAACCGAATGACTGTTCTGCCCGAAAGCAGTGGTGGTTAGGAAAAATAATAGAAAATAACAGAGTAAAAATATCTGTTTTACATTTTGATGGCCGGATACGCTTTTTAGCGTAGGGTGCCGCCTCACACAAACAAATTTCTGCAGTAAAGCTTCTTTCATAATTTGATTAATTTAGTATAGCCTATTGGCGAGACTATAGGGTTTATAATTCAAATCAAATATGAGCGACTTATGGTAAACAATAGATACTGTTTTGTCTCAATAATTCTTCAATTTGTCTCAATCTTTTGTTAATGTTTTTATTGCATTATTTAAAAAATCTCAAATTATAATCGATGATTAACGTGTTCACAATCACACCTAACCGTTAAATTCAGCTTAGTTCGCGTTATTTATCAGCCTGATTATTTAATCCTGATTTTTGTGTGAACAAAACTTATTTAAGCGGTTTAGCTACCGCAGTGTATGTTGGGCCAGTTATCCTTATGCCGCAGTTGATCTGCCAAAATGATATATTTGATCAAATCAATTGTATCCTTGAAACAATTTCTATTTTTAGTAATAGCACTTGCATTTTTTAATAGTCTGAACGCGCAGACCTATTATTTTACGCATTACCAGGTAGAAAACGGTTTATCAAATAATACGGTTTCGTGCAGCTTGCAGGATAACCGGGGCTTTATGTGGTTTGGGACAAAAGACGGATTGAACAGGTTCGACGGTTACACCTTCAAAATATTCAGGGTCAATACTAAGGACCCTTCTACAATAGGCAGCAATGTGATCGTTTGCCTTCATAAAGATAATAATGGTGTGTTATGGGTTGGAACGGAAAGGGGCCTGTTTAAATATGATCCTGTCAATGAAAGTTTTATCCACCTGCTACCAAGCGGTGAAAATGAGATAAGAGATGTTAAATCAGACGACCATGGTAATTTGTGGTTCCTGGAAAAGTTTACATTAGTAAAATATAATATAACCAGTCATCAAAGCCATGTATATACCAATGCAGGTTTTGAGGCCACATCGCTATGCGTTATTCATGATAGGGTATGGGTTTCCACTTCAAATGGCCTTATTGAGCAACTTAACCAGGCAAACAACACGTTTGTAGCATACGACATGTTTAAACACTCCAGGCATACCACCGGCCTGTTTATTGAAAAAATTGTTAGTAATGGGCAAAATCAGTTATTTGTAGGGACTATAAACCAGGGTGCAAAGATCTTTGATATACCCTCAGGAAGTTATAAAGACCTTATTAATTACAATGAGGATAAAACTGAAATTTTTGTCAGGGATTTTATACGAGCGGATGATAACCATTATTGGATAGCAACCGAATCGGGGATTTATATTTATAACCTGGTCAGCCATCAAATCTCGCACATAAGCAAACAATATAACAACCCCTATGGCTTATCAGATAATGCCATTTATACTTTTTGCAAGGATAAGGAAGGCGGTATATGGGCAGGAACATATTTTGGAGGCCTAAATTATTATGCAAAGGCCTATACTTATTTTGAGAAGTTCTTCCCCGAAGCAGGCGAGAATTCACTTAGCGGTAACGTTGTACGTGAAATTTACCCGGATAATTATGGCAACCTTTGGATAGGAACTGAAGATGGAGGGTTGAACCGCCTTAACCTAAAATCGGGGAAATTTTACAGTTATAAACCTTCCGGTTTACCCACCAGTGTAGCCTCATTAAATATTCACGCGCTACTTGCTACAGGTAACCAATTATTGGCAGGCACTTTTGAGCGCGGATTAGACATAATAGATATTAAGACAAAAAAAGTAATTAAACATTACACGCAAAGCAATACTCCAATTTTAAAAAGTAATTTTTTTATCTGTGTTTGTAAGGCAATTAATGGCGATATTGTAATTGGGACCGCACGAGGGCTTTATAGCTATAATGAAGGGTTGCACCAGTTTACACCAGAACATTCCGTACCTGAAAATCTCTTTTGCAAATCTATTTTTGAAGATCGTGATCAAACCCGATGGGTAGGATCGTTTAATGATGGATTATATTATTTCAACCCATTATCCAAAGCTCATGGTGTGTTTAAATATAACAGCAAAGATACCACCAGCTTAAGCGACAATTCAGTTAATAAGGTATTTGAAGACACTAACGGGCGATTGTGGATTGCAACAGAGAACGGGCTGTGCCTTTTTAATAAAATTACCCGAAAATTTAAACGTTTCACAACAGCCGATGGCTTACCCAGCAACATCATCTATGCAATGCTGGAAGACGGTGATAAGAATCTGTGGATAACCACCTCAAACGGGCTGGTTTGCATGAATGCCCAAAATCAACATATTACGGTGTACACCAAAGCTAACGGTTTGCTTACTAACCAATTTAATTACAATTCGGCTTATAAAGATAATGCCGGTAATATGTATTTTGGTTGTGTAAAAGGTATGATAAGGTTTAACCCTAAAGAATTTATCGGCAACTTTTATGTTCCTTCCGTTTACTTAACAAATTTTCAGATAAATGGTAAAGATGTAAATGTTGGGGGCAAGCAATCGCCTTTACAAAGATCCATTACTTATACAGATACCATAATACTAAATTATAACCAATCATCTTTTAATATTGATTTTGCGGCATTAAGTTATACATCATCACAAATGACTGCTTATGCCTATAAGATGGACGGGGTAGATAAGGAATGGAATTATTTGAGTAGTAACCGTAAAGTATACTTTACCAAACTTGCTACAGGTACATATACATTCGAAGTTAAGGCGGCAAGCGGCAATGGGATTTGGAACAAAAATATTACCCGGCTAACAGTTATTATACAACCGCCATTCTGGCTAAGTGAAACAGCATACCTGCTTTATCTGCTCATAGCCATTATCATTGGTTATTATATCATCAGGAGTTATAGAATTAAGGTCAACAAAATTAATAAGCGTAAACTCGAGCTGCTGGAGAGTGAAAAACAAAAAGAAATATATCATGCAAAAATTGCCTTTTTCACTCATATTGCCCATGAAATTCGCACACCACTTACGTTAATTAAAGGCCCAATGGAAAACATGGTTGAACAAGTAAAGGAAAATCCCGGTATCCAAAAAAATTTGAAAATAATGGAGAGGAATACCAATAGGCTGTTAGACTTAACTACACAACTACTGGATTTCAGGAAAACAGAAATAAAAGGCTTCTCGCTAAATTTTGTTAGAGCTAACGTAAATAAATTGATTACAGAAAACTTAATGGATTTTGAAGCCTCGGGTGAACAACGAAACATTCAGTGTGATTTAAAATTAACCGCCAAACCGTTTTGGGCGTATGTAGATATTGAAGCGTTCAACAAAATACTGAGCAATTTATTTAATAATGCATTTAAATATGCTGAGTGTAAAATAATGATCAGTCTATCGATACATAAAAATCAAACTTTTAGTGTCACCATCAAAAACGATGGCCATATTATTGCCGCTGAAATGAAAGAAAAAATATTTGAACCCTTTTTTAGGATAAAAGGATTTGAAAAATTTCCGGGTACCGGTATTGGGCTTTCGCTGGCACGTACGCTTGCGGCATTGCATAGCGGCACAATTGAATTACACCCAACTGATGAGCAACTAAATGTGTTTGTACTTACATTACCAATTCACCAGGAAATAGAATTTGATTTAAATTAGCATTTACAGCTTTTAAATATGGAAACGGATAAACCCAGCGTTTTGTTAGTTGACGATAATGAAGAAATATTAGAATTCATTGAAGATAACCTCTCTGAAAAGTATAATATTTTAACCGCTACGGATGGTAAGAAAGCCCTGGCCATAATTGAGAAAACGACTGTACATTTGGTGATAAGTGATATTGTGATGGATGTAATGGATGGTTTTGAATTGTGCCGGCAAATAAAATCAAATTTTAATTACAGCCATATCCCTGTAATTCTACTTACTGCTAAAGATACCATGCAATCCAAGATACAAGGCCTTGAATTGGGCGCCGACGCTTATATAGAAAAACCATTCTCACCACAGCACTTACAGGTTCAAATTGCAAATTTACTCTCCAACAGGAACAAAATAAAGGAGCATTTTGCCAATTCCCCTTTAATTCATATTAAAAATATGGCTTATTCAAAAGCTGATGAAAGCTTTCTTGAAAAACTAAATAATGTTATATACCGGAATCTGCAGAATATCAATTTAGACGTTGAAGTGTTAGCTAATGAAATGAATATGAGCCGCCCCACTCTTTATCGTAAGATAAAAGCCATATCAAATCTTACACCAAGTGAGCTCATACACATTACCAGGCTAAAAAAAGCGGCGGAGATGCTCTCAGAAGGCCATTACCGGATCTCAGAAGTAGCAGAATTGGTTGGTTATACCTCTCAAAATAATTTCGGGAGAAACTTCCTGAAACAGTTCGGTATGTCACCCTCAGAGTTTTTAATGTGAGTTTTGTATCTCATAAACAGCAAAACTGATATTTAACTTATTAGTTTGAAAACTAAATACAAGTCGTAATTACCCCCTAACCTTGTCGTTTTTGCCCATTTGCGGGTACATGGCCTAACTCTACCTTTGAGTAAACTAAATCAGGAAAACATTATGGCAACTCAAATTTTTGTAACTCAACCGGTTGATGACCTCAACAAATCAAAAGAATTTTTCAGCAAACTTGGTTATACTTTTAACCCACAATTTACTGACGAGAAAGCAGCCTGCATGATCATCAGCGATACCATTTACGTAATGCTGATAACAAAAACCTTTTTTCAAACCTTTACCAAAAAGGAAATTGTAGATGCACATAAGGCAGTAGAACGTTCTATTTCTATATCTGCCGATAGTAAGGATGCTGTTAATGAAATGGTAGCCAAAGCAGAAGCAGCGGGCGCCACAATACCTGACCCGGCCAGCGACTACGGCTTTATGTATCAGCACAGTTTTGACGATATTGATGGCCACCATTGGGAATTTGTATGGATGAACCCTAACGGCGTACCTGAACATCAGGGATAACAACCGCTATACTATTTCCAATTACCGGTGATGTTGCCCTTTCCCATCTTTACAAAGTCCCGGGATTTGTTGCCTTCCATTACCTCAGAAATGAAGATAAGCCTTTTAGAGATGATCTAAAAGGCTTATTTGTTGGGGAATTATGCCCTAAATATTAAAGATGTTGAGCCCGGTACAACCAAGGAATTGATCCATCATGTATAAAATTTCAAAAACACCACTTACCTTTCCGATCAGGAAAACGCTTTGTTAAAGTCGCTGAACCTGGTTATAATATCCTGATAAATTTTGTTTTTTTCATCCGCTTATGAAACTGAAATGGAGAATTTTTATAAGCCGTAATTATTATTGCATCTAGAAAAAAAAGTATGCAATCGATTGAATTTTTTTAAAAAAGTGGTGTTTTTGGGTGTTTTTACAGCCAACATTAATCTATTATTTATTTTTTATTAATCGCCGTCTATTCCTTTGCCTTCATATTATAAACCAATTATTACACCTTTTGGCCGCCAATTAGCCATTTGGTATATCACTAATTAAAAGACATAAAATCATGTGTAACTATGATCCTAACCCACCATAAGTATGCCGCCGTATGCGCTATTTATGATTTTTATCAACCATGGTAACCAACACCAATTACAATTTAAATTAACAGAGACGATATGAAAAAAATAAAATACTTATTTATTATTCTCTTCCTTTTCCCGCTTAGTTTGTTAGCCCAGCAAACGGTCATAACCGGAAAAGTGACAGACTTAACCGATGGGTCGGTACTTCCGGGGGTAAGTGTACTCATAAAAGGCACTACCACCGGCGCTGTTACCGATATCGGTGGTACGTTCCATCTTACAGTACCCAATACTAATGTTATTCTGCAACTATCATACACGGGTTATGAGACCCGCCAAGTTGCCGTTAAAGACATAAAAGGTGGCCTGATAGCTTTAAAAGCTACAAACAAAACCCTTGATGAAGTGGTAGTTGTAGGCTATGGTGTTCAAAAAAGGGCTACTGTAACCGGATCTATAGCAACGCTGCAAAACAAAGAGATCGTTACCACAAAAAACGAAAGCGTTGTAAACATGCTAACCGGTAAGATACCCGGTATACGTATTGTTCAAACAACAGCGGAACCAGGATCTTATGCTAATAATTTGGATATCAGGGGTTATAAAACCTCGTCTGGGGCGGGGCCGGCAATTATAATCGATGGCATAATTGGCGGAGACCAGTCAACATTAGGCAGGATGGATCCAAATGAAATTGAAAGTATTTCTGTGCTGAAAGATGGCGCAGCAGCCATATATGGTATAAGGGCTGCCGGTGGTGCTATTTTAATAACGACCAAAAAAGGATCAAAAAACGGACAAGTTAGCATCAATTATTCAGTTAACGATGCAGTGCAAACATTTTTGGGAATGCCGCAGGGCGTAGGCGCTGTAGATTATATGTTGCTGACCAATGAGAAAACTAAACGCGATTTCGCAAATAATTTTATTAGTAACGTACCCCCGGCATATTCTTATGCAGACATTCTGCCATGGCTCAACGGCACTAACAAAAGTTCTGATTGGGTAGACCTTGTTTTTAAGAAAACTGCCGATCAAATCAGCCATAATTTAAATATTGATGGTGGAAATGAAAAGATCAGCTATTTCTTCAACTTTGGTTACCAGAAACAGGACGGCGTTTTTAAAACCGGAGATTTAAATTATAACAAATATAATTTCCGCTCGAACGTTACGGTAAACATAGTTAAAGGGTTAAAAGCGCAGGTATTAACATCGGGCTGGATGGATCAAAAAAACCAGCCTTACACCGATGAGTGGACGGTTTATAAGTACACCTGGAACCAGATCCCTATAAACCAGGTTTATGCTAATAATAATCCTTTATACCCTAATGTAATGCCTGATAATCAGAATCCTGCTATCATGACTGATGACAGTAAGGTAGGGTTTAAGGTGGCCAAAAATAAAGACTTTAATAGCCAGTTAAACCTGACGTATGAGGTACCCGGCGTACCCGGACTAACTGCTAAGGCCTTGTTTGCTATTGATTACGGGGTTTATGACTACAATCAAGTAAAAAGCTCATTTAATTTATATACTTACAGCGCGGCCGACAGTACTTATGTCCCAAGCCCGGTTAATTCACCTTCGGGTATAACCCGCCAATATTACACGCATTTTAATACTAATAGTCAGTTAACATTAAATTATGCGCATACTTTTTTTCATGATCATAATGTATCGGCCATGTTTACTTATGAACAAAGCCATGAAACCTCTGATAATTTTAATGCTTACCGCGACACCAATATACCTATAGACTATTTATTTGGAGGCGTAGCAAATCTAAATATGTATGGTGGTCAGGATGCCGGTGCTTTAGGCGATGTTGCACACAGAAGTTATATTGGAAGGATCAACTACGATTTTAAGGGAAAATACCTTGCGGAATTCAGTTTTCGCCGTGATGGCACCAGTTTGTACCAGCCGGGTACCAGCGCCCAATGGGGCTTTTTCCCGGGCGCATCAATAGGCTGGGTTTTAACCAAAGAAGACTTTTTCAGAAATCTGATCTCTCCGAATATCCTTTCCAACTTAAAGATCAGGGCTTCTTATGGTCAACTCGGCGATGAGGGTACCGCAGCATATGCTTACGTAACCGGTTACAACTACCCTGTTAACTCTTATATTTTCGGCTCTGCTCCCGTGAATGGCTCAGCGCCAAAATTGGGCATCCCGGGGTTAACCTGGCCGGTAAGTACCATAAAGAATATAGGGCTTGATTTCGGCTTGTTTAATGGAAAAGTAGACGGAACTATTGAAGTTTTCAGAAACGACAGGACAGGATTGGAAGCTCAGCCTACCAACGCTATACCCGGCACAGTTGGTGCATCTTTGCCCCCGATCAACTACAACAGCGACAGGGTGCAGGGTTTGGACTTTAGTTTATCATACAGGAATACATTTGGCCAACTGGGCGTAAACCTTACCGGTAACATAGGCACAACCCGATTAAGAGATATGACTGTTTTACAAGGTACTTTTGGCAACGAATTTCAACAATGGCAGAGTAACCAGGCCAACAGGTATCAGAACATATGGTGGGGCCCTACTTATGCCGGGCAGTTTACCACTTACAAACAGATATATAATTACGGCGTTAACACAGGCGGTGGCAATAACAATGTTATACCCGGCGACTATTATTACGTTGACACGAATCATGATGGGGTAATAGATGGTAAGGATAACACGCCTATCGCTACTTCCGATATTCCATTATACAACTATGGCCTTACAGTAGGATTAACTTACAAAGGCTTTGATATGACCATGCTTTTACAAGGTGCCGCCGGTGTTTACGTGCAATACGGTGAACAATTTGCGTCGCCGCTGATGTATGGCAGAAGCGCATTAACCCGTTTCCTCGACAGCTGGCATACAGTTGATCCTTCGGCCAATGTTTTTGACCCCAACACCCAATGGGTACCGGGCTTTTACCCTGCAATGGGCTCGCCCGATGCGCAAGGCACAAAAGCTATACAAAATGCCAGTTACCTGCGAATAAAAACACTTGAATTTGGCTATTCTATATCTCCAAATGTTTTGAGAAGAATAGGTGTTAAAAAATTAAGGGTGTATGTAAGCAGCTACAACCTGCTAACGTTTACCGGCTTAAAGAACTATGACCCTGAACACCAGGGGACCAATGCAGATAACAGCAATTTTAGTACTGCCTTCGCAGGGTACACCTACCCTGAGAACAGGACTTTTAACCTGGGAGCTAACGTTTCCTTTTAACTATTGACATATGAAAAGTATACATAAATTAATTATTGCAATATCACTCACAGCGGGAGTTTCGGTAACCTCCTGCCAAAAGTTGGATATTCCGCCAAAGAATATCTACACGTCTGATGTTATATTTAACAGTCAGGCGGGCATTCAATCGTTTTTAGCAACTATATACCAGGACCTGCCTATTGAGGATTTTAAATACGCGCCCGCCCAGGGAGATGGCGGCAATCAAGACGTAGGCTATGCACACGGAGGTAATAACTGGACGGAGTTTTATAATTCAGCCAGTGTTGTAGGCGAAGAGGTTGGCCCCTACAGCGGTTTTGATGGTGGCACAGGTTTTGGCTGGTGGCCATACGGCGATATCAGAAATGTAAATACAATGATAGCTGAGCTGCCTAAGCATGTTGCTTCACTAACCCAGGATGGTGTAAATCAGCTTTTGGGCGAGGCCCACTTTTTAAGAGCTTATTATTATTTTAGTTTGGCTAAACGTTATGGCGGCGTACCAATCATAACAGCACCTCAAGATCCGGGGGCACCGGTGGCAACATTGCGGGTACACCGCGATAAGGAACAGGCAGTTTGGGATTTTATTTCTTCTGAGCTTGATCTGGGTTATAGTATGATGCCAGCAACCAGCGATGCCGGAAGGGCTAACAAGTATGTTGCAGCGGCGTTAAAATCGCGGGCAATGTTATATGCCGCCTGTGTTGCCAAATATGGTTCAGTAAATTTTGTTGATGGAGAAGCACGTTCATTGGGTTTAGTAGGCATCCCTGCCTCGGCAGCAACAGGATATTTCCAACAGGCTTATGATGCCGCAAAATTACTCGATGGCGTGTATTCGCTTTATAATGTAAACCCGGATAAGCAGCAGAATTATGTCGACCTGTTCCTGAAAGCCGACAGCAAAGAGAATATTTTTATAAAACAGTATTCTAAAGCTAACAACACAGCCCATAGCTGGGATGCTACCATGTCGCCACGCTATATGACAGCTGGTGCACTTTCGCGTTCATACCCAACTTTAGATCTGGTGCAGCTTTGGGGTGATTTACCGATAACTAACTCCGATGGTACCCCCAAACGTTTTAGTAACCGTGCAGACCTAATGCAAGGGCTTGAACCAAGGTTGCTGGCTACCGTTTATTTCCCCGGCGCAACTTTAAGAGGACTTACCTTTAATACACAACGGGGTATTTATCCGTCGTTTAGCGGAACTGCCGCTGCTGAAGTAGCAAAACCGGATAACGCACGCGCCCACATACTTTCGGGTGATCCAAAAACCTTATACCAGGGTGTGCAGGTTATTGGTTTTACAGGCATTTCTACAAGCGGAGATGATGCAACCCGCACAGGTTTTTATGTGCGTAAATATGTTGATTACAACAGGCAACAGTCGACCGTTGATCTGAACACCAGCGTACAGCCCTGGATTGACTTTCGTTATGCAGAGATATTGTTGAACCGTGCCGAGGCTGCTGTTGAATTAGGCAATACTGCAGATGCATTAACCTGCATTAACCTGATAAGGGACAGGGCCGGCGCGACACTTTATTCGGGTATTGACCTTACCAAAGTACGTAACGAAAGGCGCATGGAGCTTGCTTTTGAAAACCAGTATTTCTGGGACCTTAAAAGATGGCGCACTGCTGATGTGGTGTTAGACAAAGCGCATTTTAAAGGCCTGATGCCATATTATGTATTTGATGAAAACAAATACATTTTCCTTGCCGAGCCCGAATTGTTTAACCGGGAATATACTTTCCAAAAACAGTTCTATTATGAACCAATTCCGGGTGGAGAAATTGGAACGAACCCGAACTTGTTGCCTAATAATCCTGGTTATTAAAATTTAAAAGATTAAGATATGAAAAATTTAATAAGTAAAATTTTGATGGGCGTAGCCATACTTGCGACTGCTGCCTGTACAAAAATAGATAACTATCCGGGGCCCAACGCTTCATTCCAGGGGAATTTAATATCCACAGCAGGCGGTAATTTACCTACCTCGGGCGGCAGTACCCAAATTTGGATGCAGCAAATTGGCTGGACAGCTCCGCAAACTATCCCAAGCAAATTTGATGGAACGTTCGAGGACACCCAACTATTTAGCGGTGGGTACAAGGTTTTACCTATCGGAGGTGCCTTTTGGCCAGTTTATGACACCGTAACTGTCACTCTTGCTAAGGGCACAACGCATAACTTTACTGTTACGCCTTACATAGTGATAAGTAATTTTACCGCGACATTAAACGGTACAACGCTAACACTAACGTATGATATTGACGCGCCGATAGCGGCGGGTTTGCCTACCATTATAGACACGCAGCCTTATGTTAATACAACCAAGCTGGTAGGTACCGGAGCTTCGATAAGAGATTTCTCCGACGTAAATGCTGTAGCCATTAATAAAGACTTTATTGATATGACCGCGGCCGATAAATCCAGGACCTTAACTGTACCTAATCTTATTCCGGGCCGTACATTTTTTGTACGGGTTGGGGTGCGTTTGAACGACAGTTACAAAAGTTCCAATTTTTCGAACATAGTAGAAGTGGACGTTCCTAAACAATAAACCAAATCTGAAGAAAATGAGATTCATAAAAATAATGATGGCATGTTCCATCATCGTAACAGCACTTACAGTTATTAGCTGTAAAAAGGTGCAATATAAATCCAGGGATACCTCCTACCTGAAACCACCGCCCCCGGATACAACCAAACCGATCATCGATACCTCTGCTGTGCTTAGTAACTGTGACCAGTTAGATGGCTGGGGCATAGTAAACGGAGGAACAGAAATAACCACGGCCCCGAAGGAAGGAAAGGGATATGTACAGGGTACTATTGCACCGGGAGGGAACTTTATGCAGTTTCAGCTGGCGCTTTCTACTCCTGTTGATACAAAACAAAGCTTAGGCACCGGTGAATTAAAATTCTGGTGGTACATACAGGATGTTAGCCAGATAGACCCGGGAGGCCAGATACAAATGAGCAGTGCCAATAATGCCGATGATTTCCGCCTGGGTTGGGGGTTGTCAGGAATCCTTGACACCGTGCACGCCGGTTGGAACCACATGCAGCTCAGGTTTATCGATGCCTATGGGTTGACAGATAACGATCTGGTGAATTTAAAGGCTATAAATTATATGAGGATATTCTTCAACACCAAAGCTAACGTAACTACAGCTCAAACCTATGGTATTGATGATATGAGGGTTGATGTGGCAGCCCCTGTTGTAATTAGCAATTGCGACAAATTAGATAACTGGAACGTTGTAAACGGAGGATCGTTAATAACGGTAGCTCCGAAAGAGGGTACCGGCTATATCCAGGGAGTTGTTGCCGCGGGCGGCGATTTTATGCAGTTTCAATATTCGATACCTGACCCTGGTTTTATCGACACAAAAGCAACCAAAGATGTCGGCTATTTAGAATTCTGGTGGTATATCCAGGATGTTACTCAGATAACATCAGGTGGCCAGATACAAATTAGCAGTAAAAACAATCCGGATGATTTCCACTTAGGTTGGGGTTTGGATGGCATCCTGCCAACGGTCCATAACGGCTGGAACCATTTAAAACTGAAAATGACCGACGCGTATGGGTATACCGATAATGATCAAATCGATTTAAGGAAGCTGAATTTCATGAGGATATTTTATAACGTGAATAAAACAACGGCAACTCAAACCTATGGTATTGATGATTTGGAAGTTGCTGTAAAATAATCTTTTCCCTAACCCTATCAGTTTTAACAACAAAACGGTGGAGGGCGTTTGCTCTCCGCCGCTTTTAAAAGAATATCCTTATAATGAATTTAAATAAATTGTTAAAAATAATAACCGGTAAAAGCAAGGTTATATTGCAAGCTGCAACTATACTTTGCCTGGCTTTGTTATCCGCAGCGAGCTTCGCACAGGATAAACCAGCATCGGTTGGGAACCCTTTCGTAACAGATATTTTTACGGCTGATCCATCGGCACACGTTTGGAAAGACGGGCGGCTGTATGTTTACCCATCGCACGATGTTGCTCCTCCCCGCGGCTGCGACCTGATGGATAAATACCATGTTTATTCAACCGACGATATGGTGCACTGGAGGGACGAAGGACAGATTTTAGAGGCCAGTCAAATATCATGGGGCAGGCCCGAAGGCGGTTTTATGTGGGCGCCTGACTGCGCATATAAGAACGGCACCTATTACTTTTATTTCCCCCACCCCAGCGGAACCGACTGGAACCATACCTGGAAAATAGGCATAGCTACCAGTAAAAGCCCAGCCAAAGATTTTGTGCCGCAAGGCTACATAAAAGGCCTTGAACCAATGATAGACCCCTGCGTATTTGTTGACGATGACGGACAAGCCTACTTTTATTACGGCGGCGGCGGCGTTTGCAAAGGCGGAAAACTTAAAGACAATATGGTTGAAATAGATGGTGAGATGCATACCATGGAAGGTTTGCAGGATTTTCACGAAGCTACCTGGGTGCATAAACGCAACGGCATTTATTATCTATCCTATTCAGATAACCACGATGCCAACGGCAAGCACAACCAGATGCGCTACGCCATGAGTAAAAGTCCGCTGGGCCCATGGACCTACAAAGGCGTGTACATGGACCCTACCGACAGCTATACCAATCATGGTTCGATAGTGGAATACAAAGGCCAATGGTACGCATTTTACCATAATAGCTCCATTTCGCACCAGGACTGGCTAAGATCAATATGTGTGGATAAGCTGTACTACAACCCCGATGGTACCATAAAAAAAGTTATACCCGGCGGCCCAATAGGCAACTAATAAACATCTGCCATGAACAAAAAAAGAATTTATAACCTGCTTTTAACCGCGTTGGTAATAACAACAGGCAGCTGCGCTAAAAAAGTAAGCGTTGCTAAAAACGACACGCCTGTGGTTATTGCCAACCCTAATGGCGATGGGATGAAAAACCCGTTCGTTACTGATATTTATACGGCTGATCCATCGGCGCATGTATGGGCGGATGGGCGTTTGTATGTATATCCATCGCATGATGTGGCCCCGCCGCAGGGCTGCGACCTGATGGATAAATACCATGTTTACTCAACCGACGACATGGTGCATTGGCGCGATGAGGGCCAGATACTACAGGCCAGCGATGTGCCCTGGGGCCGCGCCGAAGGCGGCTTTATGTGGGCGCCTGACTGCGCGTATAAAAACGGCACTTATTACTTCTACTTCCCGCACCCAAGCGGTACGGATTGGGGCAATACCTGGAAAATTGGCATAGCTACCAGCAAAAGCCCGGCAAGCGGTTTTGTATGCCAGGGCTATATCCCCGGTTTAGAATCGCTAATTGACCCCTGTGTGTTTGTTGATGACGATGGCCAAGCCTATTTTTATTATGGTGGCGGTAACGTTTGCAAAGGCGGAAAGCTGAAGGATAACATGATGGAAATTGACGGCCAGATGCAAACCATGCAGGGGCTTAACGATTTTCACGAGGCGACATGGGTACACAAACGAAACGGTATCTATTACCTCTCCTACGCCGATAACTTTAACGAGGCCGGTAAACATAACCGCATGAAATATGCCACCAGCAAAAGCCCGCTGGGGCCCTGGACATACCAGGGAGTATACATTGACCCTACCGACAGCTTTACCGACCATGGTTCGATAGCGGAGTACAAGGGCCAATGGTATGCTTTTTATCATAACAGCTCGCTCTCCGGCAATGACTGGCTGCGCTCGATCTGTGTAAATAAGCTTTATTATAATGCCGACGGCACGATACAGAAGATAGTGCAAACTGATTCGACCGGAGTAAAAAACAAAAATTAACCCCAATAAACAAAATAGAACATGAGAATCAGAAAGATGAATGCATTACTGTTTATAGCACTGTGCATAGCAAGTAGTTGTTCGAAAAAAGGGAATTCGCCCAAACCGCCTGTAACGCCGCCGACCGATACAACTACCCGCAAGCAGTCGGGCCCGGGAGATGTGGTAGGCAAAGTGGTTGTAGGCTACCAGGGCTGGTTTGCCGCCATAGGCGATGGCTCGCCCATTAATTTGTACTGGCATTGGTCGAACGACTGGCAAAAACTGCCATCGCCTACCAATAAAGCCATTGATGCCTGGCCCGATGTACGCGATTATACCAATACCTACCCAACAGACTACCCGAATTTAAATAACGGCCAGCCGGCCAATGTTTTTTCGTCATTTTCGGACCAAACTATTGATGTGCAATTTAAATGGATGCACGATTATGGCATTGATGGCGCTGCCTTACAGCGATTTAACCCAAGCGGTATTGAAGGCCCGGTGCGCGATGCTATGGCTGCTAAAACAAAAATAGCGGCTGAGGCTCATAACGTAAAGTTTTATATTATGTATGATGTAAGCGGTTGGACAAATATGCAAACCGAGATAAAAACGGACTGGACGAATAAAATGTCGCAATATACTTCATCGCCCATGTATGCCAGGCAGAACGGCAAACCGGTGGTATGTATATGGGGCTTCGGCTTTAATGATGACAACCACAATTTTACTGCCGATGCCTGTATTGATGTGATCAAATGGTTCCAAAGCAAAGGCTGCTACGTTATTGGCGGTGTGCCAACCCATTGGCGGGACCAGAATAGTGATTCACGCCCTAATTTCATAAGTGCATATAAAGCGATGGACATGCTCTCACCATGGATGGTTGGGCGCATAGGCAACGCAAACGAATCGGACGGTTTTTACTCCAATACTAACAAGGCTGACGAGGCATTTTGTCGCGCCTATGGCATTGATTATCAACCATGTGTACTTCCAGGTGACCTACAGGCACGGCAGCGTGCCCACGGCGATTTTATGTGGAGGCAGTTTTATAACATGACAAGGGCCGGCGCGCAGGGCCTTTATATCTCGATGTTTGATGAATATAACGAAGGCAACCAGATAGCAAAAACCGCAGAAACACAACAATTTGTGCCCGCAGGTTCAGGCTTTATGTCGTTGGATGAGGATGGTACCGCATGCTCGGCAGACTACTATCTGCGCTTAACCGGCGATGGCGCAAAGATGTTTAAAGGGATAATTCCACTTACGGCAACCAGGCCGACCAAGCCTACACTATAAGCGGTAGCCATATTTCTACTCAAGCAAAAAGGGTCTGTCTCATTTTGAGACAGACCCTTTGCTTTTTAGGCCAAAAACCGGCTTTTTTTTATGATTTTTGGTGGATTTTTTACTGATTTTGGTGCTTTTTTGAGCAAAAAACAAGCAAAAACAGGGCTTTTTAATGTCTTATTTTGGCATTTTCGGGCTAAAAACCTTCATAAAACGATTAATTTTGAGGCATTTTGAGCGATTTTCAGCGATGTTGTCTCAAGGTGTCTCACTTGTCTAATTGAGACAGTTACTTCACATAAAAGCTGCCCTTCGCCCTGATATCTTCCGATGAACTGCCCACCATCACGTTAAATTTGCCGGGCTCCACCACGTGTTTCATTTCACGGTTCCATATCATTAGTTCCTTGTTATCGAGGTTAAAGCTAACTGTGCCGCTCTCGCCCGGTTTAAGGGTAATGCGTTTGAAACCCTTCAATGATTTCACAGGCGTAGTAACACTGGCAACCACATCCCGTACATATAGCTGCACTACTTCGGTACCCTCCACCTTTCCGGTATTTTTTATGATAAGGCTGATATTCACCGACCCGCCGGCAGGGATGTTTTTCTTATCAACTGTCAACCCGGAATATTGGAAAGTGGTATAACTCAATCCATATCCAAACGGAAATAGCGCCGAGGTATCCTGATCAGTGTATATATGTCTTGAAGTAGGTTTATGATCATAATAATAAGGCAGTTGGCCTACTGATCGCGGGAAGGTCATGGGTAATTTACCGGACGGGTTTACCTTTCCCAGCAGAACATCGGCAATGGCCGTTCCGCCTGCATCGCCCAAAAACCATGATTCTACTATCGCCGGGATATTCTTAGCCACCCAGTTAATGCACAAGGGGCGGCCATTGAAAAGCACCACCGCAATGGGTTTCCCGGTTTTGTGCAGGGCTTCGATCAGGCGCATTTGCAGGCGGTTCAGGTCGAGGTCTGAACGGTCTTTGCCTTCGCCGACTTCGCTGATATCTTCGCCCAAAACTACCACTGCCATATCCGAACTGTTGACCGCATTTACCGCGTTCTTCAGTAATTCGGCCTGCTTTGTCGTATCTGCCGAATACCCCGTTTCATATTTAATGTCGAGGTTACTGCCGGCTTCCTGGTGCAACGCATCTATGATCGATACGCCCTTACCATCCTTATTCGCATACCCACCCAAATAAGTACTCTGTGCCAGCGGACCAATAACGGCTAACGAATGTACATTCGGCCCAATAGGCAAAACTGAGCCCTCATTTTTTAACAAGCTGATGCCTTCCTGCGCGGCTTTTAAAGCTACGGCATGACTTTCGGCTGTACGGTTCACTTTTTTCAGCAGGTCTTCATCAATATAAGGATGATCGAACAAGCCCAGCATAAATTTAACCCGCAATATGTTCGACACCGCCCTGTTCAAATCAGCTTCCGATAACTGCCCGCTTTTCAAGGCTTGTGTCATGGCTGCTAAAAATTTATCGTGCGGAAAATCATAGAATTGCATATCCAACCCCGCTGATACAGTTTGCGCCAGCGCGTCTGCCGGGCTTGATGCTACCTGGTGGTTAATTAATGACATCTTGATGGCCCCAAGATCCGACAATACAAAACCCTTGAAACCCCATTCCTTGCGCAAAATATCTTTTAGTAACCAGCGGTTATCCACGCAAGGTATCCCATCGATCTCGCTATAAGCGGCCATCATCCCCATGGCATGAGCCTCACGAATGGCTTTTTCAAACACATATAGGTAGGTCGATCTTGCCTCCCGCTCCCCAATATTTACCGGGGCCATGTTGCTACCGGCCTCTGGTATGCCATGAACGGCAAAATGCTTAGGTTCGGCAAGCACCGCGTCATAGTCGCTTAACTTTTGGCCCTGCATCCCCTTAACCATAGCTACGCCATTGGCAGCGGCGAGATAAGGGTCTTCGCCATAGGTTTCTTCCACACGGCCCCAACGCGGGTCGCGCGGCAGGCATAGCACCGGGCCCAGTATCATGTTAACACCATGCGCCCTTACTTCAGTGCCTAAAATTCGTCCGGCCTTGTGTACTATGGATGTATCCCATGCGCCAGCCAAAGCAATCGGCGTTGGGAAAGTGGTGCTGCCCAAACCTTCATAGCCATGCAACCCTTCTTCAATAAACAATACAGGTATACCCAAACGGGTATGCTCAAGGGCATAGCGCTGTATCTGGTTGGTAACAGCAGCCGTTAACGGGTAAAGATCATGCACGGAACCGATACCCTGCGTACCGATATTGATCTTCATACTGTCAGAAACCGATGCCGCTTCATGGCCCCGCATATTGGCAACCTCATGGCCCCAATACATATCCATCTGCCTTATTTTTTCGGCAGTGGTCATCCGGCTCAACAGGTCGGCGACACGTTTTTCAACAGGCAGCGAGGAATTTTTGTAAGGGGGCGTAACAGGTGTTTTCGGGTTTTTAAATGAACAAAACGTCATTGCTAAAAGAGCCAGAATAGCGGCGTTCTTTTTCTTCATATAATACAGTATGCTTTAAATTAGATTTAAAATGCGCCGGTTTGCACCGGCACATTAGTTATTCACGGTTTATAAACACTAAACTAATCCCCGGAAATAATAAGTGATTAATAAAGCATTAACAGGGCAACCCGTTAATGCTTTATTAAGAAAAAGATCTATTTGTGAACCGGCGGCGGCACATCTTCCCTAAATGGAACCTGCTTCTTTAGCATTTTGGTCGCATAGCCTGTCAGGTACAAATAGTAATCATTGGGTATATCGTCCTCGTAGGTTACAAAGCTGCTCAAACCAACCGGCGGGTTTTTCGATGCTTTGATAATGGCTGTACCCTCGTCAACCTCATCAAACATGGCCACATACAGCATATCGGCGCCACTTTGTATGGCACCTGTAATTTGGTCCCAGTAAAAATGCCCATGGTTACGCGGTATCTGGTTTTGCGGGCTGCGTGGGTTCATATTGTGCCAGCTAAAACCGGGAAATACCGTCGGCACATAGTCCAGCTTATTCGCCTTGCACCAGGCAATATCATCGGCTATGCGGTGTTTAAACGCGGGATAAGCCGCTTCATTGAACCTGCCCACAAACCAGGGATGCACAATATCAGCTTTACGAATCACGTCAAGCAGGTGCGGGTCTTTCTCTGTATCGCTGCCGAAATCGCGCCAGTAAGTCGGTACGCCCACCAAAACAGCACATCCGCCATAAACAGGGTCGTTCTTTAAAAAATCAATTATCCGTTCGGCTTCGGCAAGGCCATACCTGCGGTGATCGTTAAACCCTATGCCCCACACGGCAACCAGTGGTTTGCCATTGTGGTACAGCCAGGTTTGGTTATTGTCCCGGTTGGTCACTTTCATACTGTCGATCAAATGTTTCCAGTCCTTAATTACCAGTGAATCACCGCCCGCGCCCATGCCCGAAAGATCGTACATGATCGAGATCGCCCTATGGTATTTCTGTGCCGATGCCAGCGCATGCCCCAAAACGGCGTCGTTGTGGATACGGCCATGGCCTCTTTGCACGTCGGCAATAAATCGCTGCACAAACACGCCGTCGATGCCGTATTGCTGCATCCATTTAAAATGCAGATCGGTCGACGATGCATCGTACGAGCTATACAGATAAGCGTCGCTGCCATCGGCGTGTTTAAATGGCGTTTTATAGGTCTTTTTATATTCGCTTACGTCGGGCCATATATCAATATTGGTGCTGCCCGGCTCAAATTTTCCGTGTGAAACGTAATGGTTCCATCCGCGACCCGCGCCGTCTTCCGGCGCGTTGAACCAACCCTGGTAACCGGCCATTACCAGGCCCTTATAGCTTTTAAATGCTGATGTTTTACTATGTTTGGGTTGCCCGTAAGCTACCGCGCACAGCAGTAGCAGTAAGGCACTGATCAGTTGCTTTTTCATAAGTGTAAATGGTTAGATTAAAGGCCCCAGTTTTTATTGGGCTTAGGGCCCATCTCCAATTCCAATACACCGCCTGATGTTAGCTGCTCATGCGTAAAGAACGGCTTGTTCAACACCTCGCCATTAAATTTGGCGCTTTGGATATACTTGTTGATCACCGAACAATTATTGGCTATCAGCTTAAATTGTTTACCGTTAGGCAGGTTGATGGTAACCTTGCTGAACACGGGGCTGCCGATGGTATAAAGCGGTTTGCCTGGCGTGATCGGGTAAAAACCCATCGACGAGAACACAACAAATGCCGACATGCCGCCGCCATCCTCATCGCCGGGGATGCCGAAAATGTTGTCCTTATACCATACATCCAATAAGAAACGGACGCGCTTTTGGGTTTTCCATGGCGCGCCTGCAAAATTGTACAGGTATGGGATGTGGAAGCTTGGCTCATTACCCATCGAGTACTGGCCTACTAAGCCCGTAGCATCCGGGAACTTGGCCCAAAACTCATATTTACTGCGGTCAAGACTTTCGCGGAAGGTTTGGTCAAGCTTGGCCTGGAAAGCGTCTTTACCGCCCATCAGATCGATCAGGCCCGGTATATCTTCCTGCACCTGCCACAGGTACGTCCAGCCGTTATTCTCATCGTAATAATCACGGCCGCCCATTCCGCCATCAAATTTAGGGTCGATGTCGATCCAATTGCCGTCCTTATCTTTAGGGAAGAACATTTTCTTATCAGGGTTCCACAGGTTTTTGTAATTGGCGCCGCGTTTGGCAAACACGGCGGCATCAGCCGGCTTATTCAGTTCTGTGGCTAATTGCCCTACCGACCAATCGTCATAACTGCCGCCGAGCGTAACAGCCACTGCCTGCCTTTTTTCAAATGAATTTACCAGGCTCACGGTTTCCTTTTCGCCTTTGCGCAACGCCGGGAAGTAGCCGTTCTTATAATAAAAATCATCCAGTTCACATTTCGGCCCGTTTTCCCATGGTAGCATGGTAGCCTGCGTGGCGTTTTTCATGATGCCCTCATAGGCTTTCTCCACATCAAAACCGCGGATGCCCTTGCGGTAATCATCCAAAAACATAGTGGTGGAATGGAAAGCGTTCATACAAGGGTTATCGCCAAACAAAACCGGGAACGTGGGCATCCAGCCACCCTGTTTGTAGTCCTCAACATATGAGTTCAGCATGTCCGATTCCATCGCCGGGTTCAATATTGCCCGCAGCGGGTGTAACGCCAGGTAAGTGTCCCAAACCCAGTCGTCTACATAAAATGGCCTGTTGCTATCGTGTATTTTCTTGTCGTAACCACTGTAATAATGCCCATCTTCATTAATGTTCACCATGCGCTCATTGCAGCGGTAAAACGCGGTATAAAATGAGCGGCGCTGTGCCTCGGTGCCGCCTTCAACCTGTATCTGGCCGATGGTTTTGGCCCAGGTATTTTGCGCGGCCTGTTTTAACGCGGCAAAATCAACCCCAGTAAACTCATCCTTAAAATTCTGCTTTGCCTGTTCAAGGCTGATGTACGATATGGCATATTTAAATTCAATGGTATCAGGCGCTTCTGCCGAAAATGTAATGAATGATTTGGCGCCTTTCCCTTCTATTGAGGTTTTGTTGCCGATAGTTTCATTATTCAGCACACCGGCTGTTCCTTTGGCATTAAAAACGCCGTAAACGTAAACCTTAATGTCGCCGTGATAAGTTTCCATACCGTTGATCTCATTGCCGCCACTAAAATTCCATTTTGCAGGGCCGTCATTATATACATTAAAAAGGATGCTTTTCGAGGCGCTTTTCGCCGGGAAACCAAAACGGTATTCGCCCACTTTTTTGCCGGGGGTAAACTCAACAGTAATATCCTTATCAATAAGGTAGGTTGAATAATACCATGGCCGCGTAACCTCAAGGTCATGGTCGTATGGCATTTTTCGGCTCCATGAATCAGCGGTGACGGGCGCGTTATCAGGCTTGATAGCGAAAACTTCGCCCAGCCTGTGCGAAACCATGGTGAGCGGGAAACTGGAGATCTGGTCGTCGATATAATCGGCCCGGTTGGGGTAAACCCTTATCATTTGATTAGGCAGGTTGACCGTCGGGCGCGTTGGTTCTAAAAGCGCGCCCACGTTGCCTATGCGTGGGTCGATGTATTTTAAATTGTCGCCTGGGTCCTGGGCGTTGCTTATGCCCGATGTAGCGACACTGCACATTGCACAGCATAAAAGCGACCGCAGTATTGATGAGTAATTAAAAGCCATTTTTTAAAGTTTATTATTGGTTTAAACTCCAAATTTGCCCGTAACACTTAATGAACTATTAATATTTGATTAACGGCGGATAAAAATGATGATTGTAACAAAATTATTCAAGTATGGAATTAAAATCACGGCTAAATGGTTCGCCATAAATTACTTTATATTCCTTGTTAAAGCTCTCGAACGTTTGTTTGGCCAGCGAATGTTTACCAATATGCGCCAAAGCTTTGCATTTTATGATCATGGCATCCTCGTTCACCGGGTCGAAATAGAAAATATCATTGGCCAGCTTTATCAAAAACTCCGGATCGTCTGCTATCTGGATACTATTGGCGAACGATATATAAGAGTCAGTTATCTCGTTTGACACCTCGGATTTAAAGGCATCGAGCCATTCATATTCAATGTTCGATAAAAAGTTACCCCTTTGGGTGATGTGCGTAAGCTGTATGATCTTCTGTTTGTTTAGCTTGCTTTTGTTCGATACAATGTTCAGGTAGTTGTGATAATCCACCATTATTTTACTGTAATCGATCTCAATTTTCCAGTAGCCGGTATCTTTTGATAAATGGCAGCCATCCATTTTATCGAGCAATGATTTCAGCTTGGCGATATTTACCGAGCGATTATTCCGCGCGCTTTTTTCTGATTTATCGAACCACAATATCTCATTCAGTTTTTCAGAACTTACCCCCCTGTCAAGCTTAATAGAATACAATATAATAAGCAGGAATAGCTCCTTTAATAAGGGCGTGAAGTATTTGGTTATCTCATTTCCATCGGGAGTAAATACTTGCAGGTCGCCGAATAAAAATATGGTGTTCTTATTACTGGTGCGGATGTGGTCGCCCTCAACTGCCATTTCAGCCAAACCTTCACTATGAACAACCTGTGGCTCAGCTGTTGCTTTTTGTATTGGCACCGGCGTTTTTGATTTTTTGCGGCGATAATAAACAACCCAACCACCAATCACCAACACGCAGGCGATCGCGGCCCATAAAATATATTTCCCTTTGGTGCCCGCGATCAGCGTTTCAGCTACAGGTTCCGGTGGATCTAACAGCGAGTATATTTTTATCCTTGTCTGGTCAGCTTCCCTAAAGAGTGTTACCGCCAAAAATTTACCGCTATGCGGGAAGTAACACAAATCGGCAAAGGAGGGTATGTCGTGAAATTTATATTGGATGGTATCTCCCACCAATTCATAGGAATTCCTGTCAAGCGATCCCTTGATCAATTGCAAGGTAGAGTTGAATTTATGTTGAGGAAAGATCAAGCCATAATATGACCTGCTTTTTTCGTTGATCACCAGTGAGTTGGCAAATACAAAATCCTCATCTTTTATATTCAGGGTGAACAGCTTTTTAAAAGTCCTGTCTTTCACCGAAAACCGCATCATATCATACAAATTCTGCGGATTAACGATCTGCTGCCCCGACGCGCTCCCAAAACCACCGATCACATAAGCGGTATCTCCCGCAGCATTCGTGCCCAACCCGGCCAAATAACGCGGGGTAAAGGTATCGCCCTTAACTTTTACACCCTCCCAGCTATTGGTTACAACGTTATAGCGCTTTACGCTATCCTTATATACCAGTTGCCCGTAACCGCCAATAGTGTAAATGGAATTATCGTCCCTGCTAAAAAACTTGTTAAAATGACCGTTATCCGTCGCCGCGTTTTTAAAGGCTTTATCCCATTTACGACCGTTAAAATCATAAGTAGCTACCGCCTTTTGGTCGATATACAGGTAATATAATTTACCGTTATTGAACAACGCCTGGTCGCCCGGCACCAATGTTTGCCTCCCCGAGCTATAAGCCGTGCTTTTCAACTGCGGCGTACTATTCACCGAAAACGTAACCAGCGAATCCTGCGTAATGATATAAACCGTCTCGTTCGCAGCGTCAAATGCTAAACTGGCGTCGGCGGGTACGGTAAATTCCTTTTCCAATTGCCAGTTACGGTGGCGCGCCTTTATCCACAGCGGGTTAGTTACTGTTCCGTTATTTTGGCTAATGGTTTCATTGGCAACATTCCCCTCCCATTCACTCAGCGGCCAATTATATTGTAATGTACCGTCTTTCAGCACGTTAACATTCCTTATTTTCAACGGCGGAACGTCGGTAGTCTGGAATTTTGAATAACTATTGGCGCCAAAAAGTAATTTATAACTATTGCTCTTTTGCAAATGAACGCCCGATTCAGAAAACGATTCGTGCCCCGAGTGTATTGTTATTTTATCATCCTTATAGTCAATGATCAACTTAAGCCTGTTCCAGCCGCCATATAAAAGGTTATCAGGTATATTGAAAGATATTTTCGAAAGGCGTTCGCCTATAATGATCTTAAAGTGGCGCGTATTGGCCTGGTTATCGTATATCAGGTCGATGTTTTGTTTCTCATCGCCCACCAGCCTGAATATGTACCCGAAATAAATATCGCGATTGGGTATAAATGACAGATCGAAAGCAACTTCAAGGCTGTCTTTTGGTTCGATATTGTTAAGGCTTAGGTCTAAGGTGGTGCGTTTATCCTGTACAACTTCGTGGCTATAAAACCCCAGGCCGTATGATTGCGCGTTTGCCATCAATACGAACTGGATATTTAACAAAACAACCGCTATTGTAACCGATAAAAAAAGTTTCATGTTTATAAGTACACCATAAGCCTTTAAACTTAAGTACCCGCACGCTATAGTTTATAATTGGGTCAAAAAAAAGCATTGAATCATATTTAGATATGACATCATGGCTAAATTACAATAAAAACCATATACATTCAAAGATTATATCCCGGATATATAAAAACGATATTTTTGTCAAACAAACTTGATATTTGTAAAATAAACTTTACATTTGGTAAACCAAATTTGACAAATTATGAGAACCCGATTTTTATTCCCGTACTGGTGCCGTTATTTAGGTTATGCTTTATTCCTGGTACATATCCCTGTTGTTTTGTTTCAAAAAATGCTTGGCTTTGACGTACCCGGTCAAAATATTGATGATGGCGGGTTATTATCGCCGCATCATCTTTTCTTTATGGCCACTACCCTGCTGATGGCGGCCGGTCTTTTCCTGGCGGCATTTTCAAAAGAGCGAATAGAAGATGAGCAAATTTCCCAATTAAGGCTTGATTCGCTGCAATGGGCAATTTATGTTAACTATGTGCTGTTAATAATTAGCCTGATATTTAGCGAGGATACCGAACATATCTTATTTTTGAACCTGTTGGTGCCGCTGGTATTTTTTATTGTACGCTTTCAATGGAAATTATTCCAGAATAACCGGATGCTTAAGCGGGATGGTAACCTATGAAAAATAATATCCGCGTGGAACGCGCCATAAAAAATATTACCCAGGCCGAACTTGCCGACCTGATAGGTGTATCGCGCCAAACCATTAATACTATTGAAAGCAACCGGTATGTGCCATCAACGGTATTAGCATTAAAAATTGCCCGGGTTTTTGGCAAACCGGTTGAACAAGTATTTTTTTTAGAAGATAACGACTAACCCATATGAACAACGAACCAACATTTGGCCACGGTAAAATTTGTTATATCGAAGTACCATCATCAAACATTGCCAGGTCGGCGGCATTTTACAGCACAGTTTTTAATTGGACAATACGCACCCGCGATGATGGCAGCATCTCATTTGATGATGGCATTGGCGGTGTAAGCGGCGTGTTTTTACTGGGCCGTAAAGCGGTAACGTCGGCAGACATGCTGATATCGATAATGGTTGATGATGCCGCGGCTACACTTGAACTGATAACCGCCAACGGTGGTAAAGTAACAGAGCCCATCGGCCGCCACCTGCCCGAGATCACCGCCCGCTTCACCGACCCAACCGGCAATCTGTGGGGAATTTATCAGCACAGGGGGGTAATTTAGAATCAAGATGCAAGATAGGCGCATAATTTTTATCTTGATTCTTGCATCTTGACTCTTGGCTCTCAACAACTATCTTTGCCCGTATGCGTTTTGATATTATTACCGTACTTCCCGCTTTACTTGATAGCCCGTTTGCTCATTCTATTTTACAGCGTGCGCAAAAAAAGGGGATAGCCGAAATTGTAGTGCATAACCTGCGCGACTATGCCACCAACAAGCAAAAAAGCGTTGACGATTATCCCTACGGTGGCGGCAGCGGCATGGTAATGACCATTGAACCTTTTGCAGCCTGTATTGATAAACTGAAGGCCGAACGCGATTATGATGAGATCATCTTCATGTCGCCAGATGGTGAAACGCTGAACCAGCCGATAGCTAACCAGCTATCCATCAAACAAAATATTATTATCCTTTGCGGCCATTATAAGGGCATCGACCAGCGTATACGCGATATTTTTGTTACCCGCGAGATTTCCATAGGCGATTATGTGCTGTCTGGTGGCGAGCTTCCGGCGGCTGTTTTGGTTGATGCTGTGGTAAGGCTAATACCGGGCGTTTTGAGTGATGAAACCTCTGCCCTTTCCGATTCCTTCCAGGATGGTTTGCTTGATGCACCGGTCTACACCCGCCCTGCTGATTGGAACGGCCACAAAGTACCCGACATATTATTAAGCGGCAACACCCCTGAGATTGAAAAATGGCGCTTTGATCAGGCGGTTGAACGAACTAAAGCAAGAAGGCCCGATTTGCTGGAATGAAGGGTAATTAGGTTGACTGAGTGAGCAGTTATTGCTTTCTAATCACTCACATAATCAACCATTCACCACTCAACCAAAGTGGCTATAAACAAATTTTAAAAATCCTCTTTTTATTATAAAATAATTTGCCTATAATTGCAATCCGATTTTTACGGGTTAAAAATCGCTTTAGAAGCTTAAAATCATGGATTTAGTAAAATTTGTAGAAGAGCAATCAGTAGAAAAAACGCAGTTTCCTTCATTTAAGGCTGGTGATACTGTAAGCGTGCATTATAAAATAAGGGAAGGTAACAAAGAGCGTATACAGATATACCAGGGTGTTGTTATACAGCGCAACAGTGCCGGCAACAACGAAACTTTCACTGTTCGTAAAATGTCGAACGGCATTGGTGTTGAGCGTATTTTCCCTGTAAATTCTCCTAACATTGATAAAGTTGAAGTAAACAGCCACGGTAAAGTACGCCGCGCTAAACTTTACTACCTGCGTGCTCTTACCGGTAAAGCAGCCCGTATCAAATCAAAAAGAGTATAATTTCACGCTGCCTTGGGCAGAAGAAGATAATATAAAAAAACCCTCCAAAAAATTTTGGAGGGTTTTTTTATTGATAGCGGCCCTGTTAGTTTTCGGCAATTACCCGCGAGCTTAAAGTTAAAGCCGTTGACCCTGAAATGTAGACGGTATAGATTTTCCCGCTTTGCACACTGGTGGGTATATTAAGCAATACGCTCTGCGAACCCGCCGCATATAATGAAAACGCGGTATTAGCATCAACCGTATAATAGTCCGACACTACTTTGTAGGCCAAATTGGTAACCAGCTTCGAAGCATTCGAGATACCAAAATCAACTGCCGATGCGGCTGCTGAGCTAAGCAATACAAAACGCACCTTAGCTTTGCCGGTAACCGCCGAAGTAGTTCTATCCTGGGTAACAACCGCACTTTTAGTAGTATCGTTACTGGTATAATAAACGGTGTAATAGCCTGAGGCCTTCAAAGCCAGCGAGAACGATACATTAGCAGTAGTGCTGCCCGAATTTGCAAATTTTGCAGTGTGGCTGCCTGCCACTGCCGACATATAATCGGTGTTTTGGGCATAAGCAACGGCCGAACCGTTAACCTTCACGTTGTCGAGATAAAGGTCCTGCGCGGCTGAACCCTGAAAGGCATTCACAATGCGTATATGGGCAGATGCTGTACTTCCGCCGTTATCTTTTTTACAAGCCGTAAACAGCATTGCAGCACTAATAAATAATAAGGTAAACAGGTTTTGAATCTTAATAGTGTTGTTTTTCATATAAGTTATTATTTTTAAATAAATAGTATAAAATAATAACCAAACATTATTCCATTAGGGAATATTTCCATTATAAACCAATAATTTCCATATTTTGTGATGTTCTTTTTAGTTAAATCTGTATGTTTTTATGTACAATAACCGGCAAAAAAAATCCCCGCTTTTTAGCAGGGACCATATATTATATATAAAAAAATAAATTAAGCCTTCTTTGCTTTTTCTTCTTTAACCTTTACTGGTTTTATAGGTACATCGGTAGTTGCGGCAATTATTGGTTGGTCATCGGCTTTAGCAGTGGTTACTTTAATCTTTTCTTTGGGTGCCTCTGGCGTCAATTCAGCCAATACCGTTTTGCCGCCTTTTACTACTTCGCCAATGGCCACATTTACCTTAGTGCCCAACGGCAGGAATATATCCACCCTTGACCCAAATTTTATAAAGCCGAACTGGTCGCCCTGGGTAACTGTATCACCCTCTTTCACATACCAAACAATACGGCGGGCCAGTGCGCCCGCAATTTGCCTGAACAATACCTGTGTACCCGCACTGTTCTCGGTAACTACCGTAGTACGTTCATTTTCGGTTGATGATTTGGGGTGCCATGCTACCAGATATTTACCCGGGTGGTATTTAAAATATTTAACCACACCACTGATAGGGTTACGGTTAATATGCACATTAATAGGCGACATAAACACCGATATCTGTATGCGTTTATCCTTTAAATATTCCGTTTCGGTAGTTTCTTCAATCACTACTACTTTACCATCGGCAGGGCAAAGCACTTGTGTTTCATCTTTATTTATGGTGATAAAAGGGCTGCGGAAAAATTGCAGGATAATTACAAAAAGCACAAATGATAATATATATATAAACCATTGCAAGCCATGCGCCAGTGGCAGGTAGAAATGTATGGTGGCATTTAATATGGCTATAAACAATATGGTTAATGCAATTGAGGTATATCCTTCTTTATGAATGGTCATATAGGGGTTTTCTATTTTGTTAGATAATTATGATGTTGATAATTACACAAAATTACTAATTTGTAATTAAGTACAGATAAGTATATACGATAGGAACAGCTAAAAATAATCCATCGAACCTATCAAGCAGCCCGCCATGGCCGGGTAAAAGGCTGCCACTGTCTTTCACATTCAGGCTGCGTTTCAACATGGATTCCACCAGGTCGCCCATAGTGCCTACCGTGCCGATGATAACGCCTACGATGGCCCATTGCATCCACGGCAGTTCGGTATAAAAATGTCCAATTACTGCTCCAACACCTGCGGCTATCAACACCCCGCCAATAAAGCCTTCCCATGTTTTTTTAGGTGAATGGCGTTCGAACAGCTTGTTGCGGCCAAATGCCATACCACATAAATAGGCGCCGGTATCATTGGCCCAAAGCATCAGCAAAAAAGCCAGCGGAAAATGAAAGTTAAAGCTATTACCTAAATAAGCCAGTGCATGGAAAAAGGAAAATGGCGCAATCACCAATACCAAACCTAAAAAGGTGTAGGCAATATTTGTAAAGGGTGCGGGTTCCTTCTTAAATAACTCCTGTATAAAAACAGCCGTAACAGTTAGCGTAAGTAAAAAAATATACTTTTGGTATGGTACCAAAACATTTGCACTTATTAATGCAAAGCTTGCGTAAATAATAGCCCCTGAGGCAAAGCCAGCTAACTGGTTAGTACTTATACCGCCCTGTTTTACCAGCGAATAAAATTCGCGCAGGCAAAGCAAACTCAGCACCAAATAAAAAGCACCAAATACATAATGACCAAGTAACACCGATGCCAGCATAACAACAATAAAAAAGAAGCCCGTTATGGCGCGTGTTTTCATAAATGTTCTATTTGGTTTAAAATGAGCAGTTCAATGGCGTTGTTAAAGTCTTTTTGGTGAACATACACCTCAACATCGCCAAAACTAAGGTACGATGAATCCTGCTTATTCATTAAAACAGCTTCGATATGGTGCTGCAAAAGCATCTGCTTTACGATCTCCGACTGGTAAAAGTTTGAGGATTTATAGATCTTGACCCAGTTTTTTTCCATTTATACCTGCGCGGGCTTTTTGCTGATGTTTACTTTGTGGTAAACCCAAAACAAAATTAAAATAATTATAAAGCTAAATATATAAGCTGTGGTATTAAATACATGCTGGTCATCAGTGCTCATTGCAATTAATTTATGCTGAGACAGGTAAGTGAGCACCACATCGGTACCATTATTTATAAAATGCCCTAAAACAGCCGGCCATATACTACCACTATAAACCACAAAATACCCAAACAGCACACCCAGCATCATACGTGGCAAAAACCCAAAAAACTCCATATGGAACGCGCTGAACAAAATAGCTGTTAGCCATATAGCAGCGTGTTTATTTTTAAACCATTTTATAAACATGGTTTGCATAACGCCCCTAAACATAAACTCTTCAACTATGGCGGTGAACAAGCCTATGAACATAAGGTTAAAAACCATCTGCCCAATGTTATCCATCTTTAGCAGGGCATTGGTTAGCTTTTCGGCGCTGTCTTCACTGTCGCGCATCCATTTCAAAAAATGCGGCAACACCATTTTCTGGTTTAAGTTTGATAGAAATTCTATCAGCGGCATGGATGCGAACATGATGCCAACAACCAGAAGCAACATTACCAGCGGGAATTTAAAGCCCGGTTTAATATATTCCTGCGTATCGTTTACAATAAATCGCGAGAATAACAAAGGCGCTGCAAGTATGGGCAAGGTGGTACCGGCTATTTGCAATATCCAAACTGCGGGTACAAAATTCGGTACGGCAGTATTCATTTCGGCAATGGCCATAAAGGTTTTCAAGCCGTAAATGGCATACACCAGGCCCGCGCCTATTAAATTTCCAACAATAAATGTCCCGATGAGCACTCCCACAAACATCAGGAATTGCAATACCGGGTGTATAGTTTCCGCAGCCTTTTCTGCGCTTTTAACAGGTGTATTTTCCATCCGGCTTAAAATTCGTATTTTTGCAACGAAGATAAGGCATGAGTGTACAAATTGGAAATATTGATTTAGGCGAGTTCCCGCTGCTGCTGGCACCGATGGAGGATGTGAGCGATCCGCCCTTCCGTTATGTGTGCAAGCAAAACGGCGCCGACATGATGTACACCGAATTTATTAGCAGTGAAGGTTTGATACGCGATGCCGCCAAAAGCCGCCAAAAGCTTGATATTTTTGAATACGAACGGCCCATAGGCATCCAGATATTCGGCAGTGATATTGAACACATGCGCGAGGCTACCGAAATTGCCACCCTCGCAGGCCCCGACCTGATGGATATTAACTATGGCTGCCCTGTTAAAAATGTGGCCTGCCGTGGTGCGGGCGCCAGCTTATTGCAGGATATTGATAAAATGGTAGCCATGACAAAAGCTGTGGTTGAAGCCACACATTTGCCGGTAACGGTAAAAACACGCTTAGGCTGGGACGATAACACTAAAAATGTTTACGAAGTTGCCGAACGTTTGCAGGATGTAGGCATCAAGGCCCTTACCATCCACGGCCGTACGCGCGCACAGATGTACAAGGGCGTTGCCGATTGGGCGCTCATCCGCGAGATAAAAAAGAACCCGCGCATACAAATACCCATTTTTGGCAATGGTGATATTGATTCGCCTGAGAAAGCGGCTGCCTGGCGTATGGAATATGGTGTTGATGGTATGATGATAGGTCGTGCGGCGATAGGTTACCCCTGGATATTCCGCGAGATAAAACATTACTTTAAAACCGGCGAACACCTGGATAAACCTACTATTACAGAGCGAATTGAGGCATGCCGTACCCATTTAGAGAAATCGATAGAATGGAAAGGCCCCAAAACCGGGATATTCGAGATGCGGCGCCACTATTCAAATTACTTTAAAGGCATTGAAAATTTTAAAGAATACCGCATGAAACTGGTTACCGCGGGTACTTTAGAAGAAGTGAACGAGCTTTTAGACCAAATAAATGAAACTTATGGCTTAATGGTGGCGTAATATTTGAATAGATAATTTTATATTTGGTTAACCCAATAGATCATAGAATGGTTACTACTATTACCGACGGTGTTAAAGTTTCAGTGGAAACGATCTATCAGCCCGAGTATTCAAACCCGGCGAACGACCACTTTATGTTCGCTTACAAGGTGAAGATAGAGAACATCAGCGATTATGCCGTACAGCTTTTGGGCCGTCACTGGTATATATTTGATTCAAACGGCGCGAAGCGCGAAGTGGAAGGCGAAGGCGTAGTAGGTCAGCAGCCACTTATTGAACCCGGCCAGGCCCATGAATATGTTTCGGGCTGTAACCTTAAAACCGATATGGGCAGCATGAAAGGTGAATACCAGATGATACGCCCAATGGATAACTTTACTTTTGATGTAAAAATCCCGGAGTTTTATTTGATCACTCCTTACAGGATGAACTAATTATCCCTGCCAGGCGATAATTGCCCGTTATTCTATCTCTAAGTTTCCGAAAGATATTTTTTACAACCTCCTGCTATTCAATATATACTCCGTATAATCCTCCCTGATATTTTCGGCAATAAAATCCATAAATACGGCTAAGAATATCCTAAGCTCTTCAAGCAGGTACTCTTTAAAGCCTTTCTTTTCTACCTCGGGAGGATGGTGTACTTCCATTTTTTGATTTCGGGATGAGATGCTTGTGATGACGGACCGGTTACAGGTTGAGGTGCTCCCGGCATGGGCAGGCGGAGCCGTTTTGTGGGGTGATTTTTTCCGGGGCATTTAATATCGGCAGCTTAAGTAACTGTGATTCTTAAAGTTACTGATGTTTCGCTGCTGACAAATAGTGGTATTAGTTTATTAAAATTTTCTACCGATATTTGAAAGTACCACTCACAACATCGGTGAAATCATAACAAGCAATCTGTGGAATCACAAATCAATCCATTCTCTTATTGGGAACGTACTGCCTTTATCAATAATGCTGATGTGATCATCATTGGCAGTGGCTTGGTTGGCCTAAGTGCGGCATTGCATTTAAAAAAGCGCGAGGCTGCTTTAAAGGTATTAGTCTTGGAGCGCGGTTTCCTGCCATCAGGCGCCAGTACAAAAAACGCGGGCTTTGCCTGTTTTGGTACGGTTTCGGAGCAATTGGCATCATTACAGCGTTCGTCCGAAGAAGAAGTGGCCCGGCTGGTAAATTACAAATGGCGCGGCCTGCAACGGTTAAGGGACAACTTGGGCGATGCCAATATCGACTACTATCAGCATGGCGGTTACGAGTTATTTATGGACGATGAAACGCAACATGCCGATGAAGCTATAGATCTGATACCTTACCTCAACAAATTATTACAACAGGCCATCGGCAGTAATGAGATATATTCCATCGCCAACAATAAAATAGCTGATTTTGGATTTGACAAGGTAAGCCGGCTAATCTATAACCCATTCGAGGGGCAGCTACATACCGGCAAAATGATGCGCGCACTGCTGCAGCGGATTTATGATGCGGGCGTGCTGGTGCTTAACTCTTGCTCGGTTACAGCCGTTGAACAACAAGGGCATGGCATGCATCTTATTACTTCGCAGGGCAATTTTAAAACCGGCAAAGTGATACTGGCAACCAATGCCTTTGCCAACCAATTATTCCCCGGCTTAAAGGTGATACCCGGCCGCGGGCAGGTGCTGGTTACCAAACCTGTACCCGGTTTAAAACTGAAAGGCACTTATCATTTTAACGAAGGGTATTACTATTTCCGAAATATTAATGGGCGCGTACTGTTCGGCGGCGGGCGCAACCTTGATTTTGACGCCGAAGCTACCTGGGATTTTGGCCATACCGAAAAAGTAAAGAAAAGCTTGATCGCCTATTTAAACGAGGTGATACTACCGGGGCAAAATGCCGAAGCAGACTATTGGTGGAGCGGCATCATGGGTTTTGGCGACGACATCACCCCCATAGTAAAAATGGTTGAACCCAATGTGTTTTGCGCCGTACGCTGCAACGGTATGGGCGTAGCCATGGGCAGCCTGGTAGGCGAAGAAGTAGCCGAACTAGCGTTAAGCTAACTATATGTTATCTGCCTTAAATTCCACCTCCATTGATCGGGTTGTTGTAGTATCGCCATTAACAGTTTTGGTATCAAAATACACTTTAAAACTCTCAATTGTTTCAGGGTTTTTTACAATTGATTTTATTTTGTGTGCCAACTGTTGCGCAAAAATGTCCATCTTTTCAGTGTCGGTCGGCAAATTTCTACCATTTACTAATCTAATAATTAAAACACCATTCATGCCACTAGTGCCGGTAGTCGTTTTACCTTGTATTTGAATGTTTTCAAAGGCATATTTTTTATTAATACTGTCTAATATTTTCGTTGGCTTAGTATTAAATTCGGGTGCATAAGTGTGTGTATAATTACAACTACATATATACATAAAAGTTAAAACTGCAAATATTTGGAATAAGAAAAGTTTAGAGGCACTCATTCTTGTAGTTTAATCAAATAAAAATAATCATATTTATTTGTTTGCAACTTACAGTGACATCTGTTCTGCAATAAGTTGTTTATATTTAAAAAAGCATTGCAGCCCAAACTGCATTGTCAATCAATAAACCACCTGATTTCTGCATCATGAACAATAACACTTACCTGCAAATAGGACGCATATTTTTTGCTATCTCTGTTTTCGCTATCGGCATTGTACATTTGGTTACGGGCAATTTTCCGACGGGGCTTTTGCCGGTAACTTCGGTATATACCGGTAAAATAGTGCTGGTATATGCCAATGGCCTGGCATTAATTGCAGCCGGCATACTTATTTTCATAAAAAAATACACTTACCAGGGTGCAGGCCTCGCGGCAGCTATATGGCTCACATGGCTGCTGATATTCCACCTGCCGCAACTAATCATGACCTATAATTCGCCAGTTGAATGGACACCTACCTTTGAAGTAGCCATTCTTTTTGGCGGGGCACTGGTGCTGATGGGGCTTGTCACTACATCACAAAACAGCAGGAACAAGTTTATATTGACAGGCAGTTATATTGTAGGCATTTCGGTTTTAGTGTTCGCGGTATTGCATTTACTATACCTGCAATTTATAACAACGCTGCTGCTGCCCTGGATGCCATTTAAGTTGTTCTGGGCTTACGTAGTGATGATAAGCTTTTTTGCTGCCGCGATAAGTATTTTAACACGGATATGGCTGCGCACTTCAACCGCATTACTTGGGTTGATGTTTTTTATATGGTTCTGGATATTGCATCTGCCGCTGGTAGTAACCCATTATAGGGTTGAACCACAGTGGACAAGTATAGCCGTAGTATTAGGGGCAAGTGGCGTAGCATTTTTAATTACATCATCAACATTTAGCCGGCTTAAATATTGATGATGCGATAATAATCGTTTACTTTTAAAACAGATATATCTTACCATGAGAATTGCCACTTATAACGTTAACGGCGTGAATGGCCGCCTGCCGGTATTGCTGCGCTGGCTGGAAGAAACAAAGCCTGATATCGCCTGTCTCCAGGAACTGAAAGCTCCACAAGAAAAATTTCCCGAGCAGGCAATAACCGATGCCGGTTATAAAGCCATATGGCATGGCCAAAAAAGCTGGAACGGCGTGGCCATACTTACCCGCGGGCATGATATACATGAGGTTAGGCGCGCACTGCCCGGGGACCCGGAAGATGAGCACAGCCGCTATATTGAAGCCGAAGTTAACGGTATTACCGTTGGCTGCCTTTATCTGCCCAACGGCAACCCCGCCCCCGGCCCAAAATATGATTACAAATTACGCTGGTTCGACAGGTTGACAGCACATGCCGCCGATTTGCTTAAATCAGGAAAACAAGTAATATTAACCGGCGATTATAACGCGATACCCACCTTTAACGATGCCTATAAGGCCGAGCGCTGGGTGGAGGATGCGCTGTTTCGACCTGAAACACGCGAGGCATTTAAAAAATTGGTTGAGCAGGGCTGGACAGATGCCATACGAAAATTATATCCTACCGAGATCATTTATACCTTTTGGGATTATTTCCGCGATGCTTATGGCCGTAATGCCGGTTTGCGTATTGACCACTTCCTGCTAAGTCCGCAGCTTGACGACAGGCTCAAAGCCGCCGGCGTTGACCGCAATGTTCGCGGCTGGGAAAAATCAAGTGACCACGGCCCGGTGTGGATTGAGTTGGCGGATTGATAAAGTAATAATATAATATTTTAGAAATATAATTCCCTCCCCGGGAGGGTGGGGCTGGAGTGTGCAGTGGCAGGGAGGGGTTAGGTGGTTAGTGCATATCTGACTAAACCCTCCCTCCACTCTCCCGTGAGAGGGAATCGCACAGTCCACCCACCTCATTATTCATCTATATTCTTTAGTGTGAGTATAGCACCAGGTTTTGAGGCCAAAGTGATAAAGCCGTTATGGGTATCACTTATTTTAAAACCCCTATTGCCAATCGCTTTCCACTTTTCAAACGGTAACTTTAACTTAGTGCTTCCACCTTTTTCCGAAACAATGTTAACCTCATCTATCCGTCCTGCTACTTTTTTTGCGCTCACCAAAAAAGCACCTTCGGCACGCAGATCATCGAACGAAATATCGTGCCAGCTTGATGGTACAGCTGGCATTATTTCGATAAACCCGGCATAGCTTTGCAGCAGCATTTCCTGCAAACCGGCGGCAAATGCAAAATTGCCCTCGAGCGTAAACGGACGATAAGTAAATTTTGAATAACCCGATTTGGTTTGGTCGCCGTTTAGGTGGAAGCTGTTTGTTGAACAAAACGCTTTGGAAAAAATGGTGAGATCTGTTGCAGCCCCATCGCCATCTTTAGCCCGAGCCTTTATGTTTGCCAGCCACGAGTACGAATACCCGCACCAATAGGCAGGCCCGATACTATCAAGCATATGGATTGAATTTTTGATGATGGTTTGTGCCCTCGGTCCGTCTTCCCATTTTATCAAGCCTAAAGGATGTATGGCCAGCATATTTGAAAAATGGCGGTGCGACTGGTTATAGGCCATTGATGGTGCAAACTTCAGTTCATCATTCGCTGTTAAAGCATAACCGCCGAATTCCGAAAGTATTTTATTCCAATGCGCGGCTTCAGTCTTCAAACCCAGTTCACCAGCCAGCTCTGCTGCTACTTTAAAAGTAAATTTCATTAGCGACAGATCGTAATTGGTATTTTTTGGGAACCAGGCGCTTATGTCGTTATCATTTATCTCGGGGCTTGAGCTGAACGGCAACTTGCGGTGCCCACTGCTGTCTTTCTGCGTTATGTTTTCAATAAATGTAGCCGTACTTTTTATCCATGGATAAGCCCTTGTCTGCAAAAATTTCCTATCCTTGCTGTACCGCCATTGCAAATAATAATGCTGGGCCAGCCAGCATGAAACCGTAGGCGACAAGGAATATTGTATCCAGCCGCCCATCTCCGTACCGTCGAGCGTGGTTACGCCGGGCACAGCCAAACCTGGCCGGTTAAAATAGTGCCGGGTATAGCGCTCATAATTGGCTTTGTTTTTATCAAGGAAATCCAAAAATACTATCCCCTCATCCAAATGATTGCCGCTGTAAGCGGGCCAGTAGCTTAGCTGTGTATTCAGGTCGTTATGAAAATCCCCTTTCCAGGGTGGCAAGCGGCCATTGTCGGCAGTCCAGATAGCCTGTAGTGAAATAGGCGGCGCTCCCGGCCTTGATGTTGAGCCAAATTTATATTGCTCCAGGTACCATTGTTTCTCCAGCAAGGTGTCGGGCACATGAATAGCCGACTTACTCCAGTAGTTTTTCCACCAGGCAGCGTGCAAGGTGTAATCTGCCACATAGCCCCGGGCCAATGCCTGTTTGGTTGTAGCATCAGCTTTTATATTAATTTTTTTGCGGGGATATTGTGATGATATACTCCACACACCCTCCACCGTAGTTGAATTTACCTGCTTCCAGCGTACATTAATTTCGTAACTAAAACCTCCCCAACCCTGCTGCTTATAGGTAATGCTGTTGCCGTGCTGTTGAATAGTCCCCTGCGGATATCCTAAGCGCGAAAGGTCATCGCCGCCAACCGGGTCGCCTGCTACTTTTACTACGCCCTGGTAGCGTGGTGCAATTAGCTTCGGAATTACAACATCGTTAATATGCTCAAACCTGAACCAGCCAACAGGAGATTTCGCACTTACAAAGGTTTTTAATACAACGCCGTTTTCCCACTTTACTTCGCACAATGCATCGGGCAAGTGCAGGTGCACCGACTTTACCTTGCCCCAATCTTTAGTACCAAACTCCAATGCGCCACCGGGAATTTTCGAGGGTGCAGGTTCATTATCATAGGGCTCATCAAAGTATTTTTGTACCGGGGCATAGTCTTTCTTTCTTATCTGTTCCATCACCCAGTCATAACTAAATTCTTTACGATGCAAGCCCTTCATGGGGCGCAGGTCCCAAATGTCGGCCCTGTCGAGTGAAAAGCGTAGGTGATCGCCTTTTTGCCATATCAGCGCTCCGAGCATACCATTGCCTAAGGGTATTGCTTCGTCCCATTGCGTTGCCAGTTTATCGAATTGCAGGTTGTGCCCCGTTATTTGTGTAAACGCACTGCCGGTAAATAGAACCAAACAGATGATTGCTATTATTTTTTTCATTGTATATGTTTTTTCGCTGATGGCTTTATCTGCCTGCAAGCTAAGTGCATATTATAAAAAATAAATATCATTCCGGTAAATGGCATAACGTAAGCAATACACAAACGTTTGTTCGGGCTGAGAAAGAATAGCGTGTTGTTTGCCTTCATACTCACCAATATCCATCACCGCTTAAAATACCGCATATGTGTTATTGTGCTGATTGTTAAATAGCTACAACTTTATAGCAGGGTAAAACACAGGCTATTTGCCAACTTTTTATTTGACCCTCTATGCGATCACATTAAAAACCACAATTACATAACCATTAATTTAAATCAAAACCCATCATGAAAAAACCACTCTTACTCTTAGCATTCGCAATCGGCTTTGGAGCAGCAGCCAAAGGCCAATCGGCAACTTATCACAATTTTAAGGTAGATATCAGTCTTGGCTATGCCATACCTTCCGAAAGCAGCGGCACTGATGGTACAAAGGCCGGCGTTACATTTACGGTACAGCCTCATTATCGCTTGTCTGATGATCTTGCTTTAGGCCTTAGGATTGAAGGCGCAGCATTGGGTGATAAAAACGAAACAGACGGCAGTACCCATGTAAAAATCTCTGTTTTAACATCATATTGTGCAACCGGCGAATATTACTTAGCCGAAAAAGGTGTAAGGCCATTTGTGGGTGCCGGGCTGGGCATATTTGCTCAATCGGTTTCGTTAAATTCAGACAGCGGCAATAAATTAGCTTCGGCAAGCAGTAGCAAATTCGGCTTTTTCCCCGAGGTCGGTATTGAAGCGGGCCATTTCAGGTTATCTGCTGATTATGATATTATAGGCAGCAACCTGAGTTACTTTTCTATAAAGATCGGCGCCTTTTTTGGCGGCGGAAGCAGGAAATAACGGCGCATGATCAGCACCTGTAATCCCCTATATAAAATAACATACAAAGCTCCCGGAAAAACCGGGGGCTTTTTGTATTTGTACTGGTAAGTTCAATCTTTTAACCGTGATAAGTTTAGGCTACTACTTATCGAACCACTTGCCTTGCAGGGCCATGTTGATGACCTGGGCTTTTGAGCTAACATGCAGCTTTTCGTAAATATTAGCAATGTGCTTGCGAATGGTGTGGGTACTAAGGAAAAGTTTTTCGGCTATAGCTTTGTAGTCCTTACCTTCAACCACCAGTTTCAGTACGTTACGTTCTCTTTCTGATAAGCGTTCGGCGACATCATTCTTAGTTCCGGTATCTTCATTAAAGGTCGACCTGGATAATAGCGATAATGCTTTACGGGCAATGGACGGGCTCATGGGCGCACCGCCAATCTCGAGCAATTGCTGGATATGGTCGATAATGGTGATGGTTTTCTCGTCTTTCAATAAATAGCCGCTTGCACCGTTCTTTATAGCCTCGAATATCTTGTCGTCGTCGTCAAATACGGTGAGCATTAAAAACTTTAGGTCGGGGTATATTTGCCTGCCGTATTTAACGGCTTCCATGCCGTTCATTTCGGGCATTTCAATATCCATCAGTACCACCGCGGGATGAAGGTCTTTCGGCAAGCTTTTCATTTGCGTTAAAAAATCATCGCCGTTTTTTGCAGTAAAAACCACGCTTATCTCGTTCGAATACTTCATCTGCTCAACCAGGAAATTCCGGTTTTGGGTGTTATCGTCAACAATTGCTATACGGATCTTCATCATATAAAATTATTAGCCGAGGATGTGTTAGTAAATAACTCATTTGCGCTATTTTTCATTTTGGTTAACAGCACCCGGGTCCCGTTCCCAGGGCTGCTTTCAATAACCATGCGGGCGTTTATAGTTTCCGAACGTGCCTGTATATTTTCAAGCCCATAATGGCCTATATATTCACCGTTGGGATCAAACCCTTTACCGTTGTCGGTAATTTCAAGTTCATAGGTATCGGGTTGATGGCTGTTGAGCTTTACAAAAATATGGTCACCGCCCGAATGCTTAATGATGTTGCTTATTACCTCTTGCACTATCCTGAACAGGTGCATCACCTCGCCCGATGATAATTTCCAGCCTTGGTTAACATCATCCTGGAACTCCCAGTTGGTAAGGTTCCTGTCCATTAGCTGCTGTTTAAGGTATGATTTTAGTTTATCGGCAAATTCCTGTATGTTCACTTCATCGCGGTTGAGTACCCAAATGGTTTCGCGCAGGTCGATCATGGCATTTTGGGCGGTATCATTAACATAGTTCAAATATTTCCGTTCATCGGTTTTGTTAAAGCCTTCGGGCCTGTCGATCATAAAATTTACATTCCGCTTTATAAAGCTTAGCTGCACGCCCAGGTTATCATGCAGGTCGGCAGCTATGCGTTTGCGTTCCTTTTCCTGGGCAGTGGCAACGGCCTGTGCCGAGAGACGCTTTTCCTCATCGTGTATTTGCTGCAGCCTTAATTTTTGTTTGCGCCGCGCTTCCCTAAATAAAAGCAGGGCAATTGTACATCCTAACACCACAATTATCACCGAACCGTATAACATATAATTCTCGCGTACAAGTGCCAATTGTTGCTGCGCTATAGTAGCCTCCCTTTTTTTCAGTTCGTATCTGGTTTGAAAGCTTGTTAAGGAATCCACCGAATTTTTTTGATAGGTGGAATCTCTCAATGCAATTATTTTCTCTAGCGTTTTACTGTAGTTGGGATAATCCTTACTAACATGGTAATTTTCGGCAAGTACACTGTACAATAGATATTGCTTGGCAGCTATTTTGTATTTATTGGCCGAATCGATGGCCTGACGGGTTAATATGATCCCTTTTTGTGGTTGGTTGGTTTGGGCATAAAAGTCGGCGAATTCAGCCATATCGGAGACTATAAAAAACATATCGCCCATTTTTTTCCTGATGGCGATGGCGATGTTATAATCCTTTTCGGCCAGGCTGTATTGCTTTGTGAATTTGTAGCAATAGGCCTCGATGCAATAAGCATTGGCCAGGTTACTAAGCGCCTCTATCTTTGTAGATATTTGAATAGATCTTTTGATGAAAAAAAATGCCGAATCCACCATTGGTATATTACTGTAGGCCGATGCAATGTTGGAATAAACAATGGCAAGCTGCGGTGTGTAAGGTGCCTGAGGTATGTTTATGGCCCTTCTTAACCATTTTATCGCTTCCTTATTTTGCAGCATTTCCATTTTTACCCAGCCGATGTTTGACAGGGTGCGTACCTGCAAAACCGTGTCTTTTGAACTTTCAACACTTTGCAACAATTCAAAAAGTAATGACAGGGCATCCTTGTAACGGTTGGTACGGATAAATACACGGGTTTTTAATAAAATGAACTGGTTTTTTAGGTGTATATCGTCCTTATCGGTTTTTCCTGCCAGTAATTTTATATTTTTTTCTATCTGCAGCAAAGCAGTGTCGTTCGAACTTTTTTGGGCAAACGCATTGGTAAGGTAATAGTTAGCCAGCCTCTCATTCAATCCACCTTTTTGATCAGCTGCTAACCGGCAGGAAAGCGCGGCATAATGATAAAAGGTATCGGGGCTTAAAGAGTAATATTCCTCACATATTGCAAATGAGTTTTTGAGTTTTACTGCTTTATCATTCGTACGGTTGAGGCTACTTTTCAGGCTCTCTACCCTATGAGTCTGCCCAAATGTGGCAACATTGAATGATAACCAAACACATATCAACAGCAGTTTTTTCATTCCGGGTACTTAGGGAATCGTGATGCTTAAAAATACCAATTAAAAATCGTAACATCCTCATCAACAACTAAAAATAGCGCATATGTGTTATTGCCGAGGCTGTATGCCTTATGCAATTTTACGGTATCCTTATTTCATTCGTTTAATTAAACGACCGGCTATCGCTCTTTATTCGTTCTTTACAAGCTCAGTTAATAGTTAAAAGAACCTTCTGAAGGGCGGGGCTCTTTTAATTACGTGCTCAGGCTTGTTTGGGTGGGAAAGGGTTGTGGTTATTGGTTAGCTCGTGCAAATGATTTTCATTTATCAATCTGAAGCTTTTCTTGCTTACCTCAATGATATTTAATTGCAGAAATTCCTGTATAACCTTGAAAAGGGTTTCATATGAAACAGCGGCGTATGACGACAAGTCCTGCCGTGTTATATCCAGTGCTATCACGCCTTCATCATCAACGCCAAATTGCCTTTTTAAATTCAACAGTGCCAATGCTATGCGTTCTTTTACGGGCATGTGGATCAAAGTATTGGCGCGTTTTTCCGATTCCTGCAATTCATTAGCAAAAAGTTTAAGCAGCGCGTAGGTAAATTGGGGATTGATATTTATAGTGGCCTCGAAAAATGGCAGATCGATATAACAAACCACGCATTCTTCAATAGCCGTGGTTGAAATAGGATAAACCGGGTTGTTCCCCAGGCCCAGGTGGCCAAGTACATCGCCTTTTTTTGCAAAACGCAGTATCAGTTCTTTATCAGCGTCCCAGCGCTTATGTACCTTTACCTTGCCCGAATAAACAAAGTAAATGCCATTTACAGGATCGCCCTCGGCAAATATTTTTTGCCCCTTTTTTACCCTGAAGTTTTTCCTGTTGTTACTGATTACAGGCAGCCAGTCCTTAATGCAATAAGTACACAAAAAACAATCTTCCAAATTACATAAAGCTTTAATTTCCTTCATCTCGGTGTTTTATGGCCCGCCTTTTTTACCGGGCTTACCTGTTTCCAAATATGCCGTTTTATTGCCGGGAATGGCAAATCAAAATAAAAGAACGTTAAAAACAACGATTATTTTTCAAAATATCATAATAATATTGTTTAAACAATATAAAATTACAATTAATTTATTAAAATATTTGCTAAAACATTGCATAAAACATACTTTTGCAAAAAATCGTAGCGCATCGCTTACGAGCTTTAATGCTCCCCATTTATGAAAAATGATAATTCTGCAGGCATCCCTATCTCGCCTTTATTAAATGATCTGGAAAAGAAAGAGGAAAAGCCGAAAAAGTTTTTTCTTAAAAAGGCCCGCCTGCTCAAAATATCGCTTTATTCGGTTATTGTTGCCATTGCTATCAGTTTTATCGCGAAGTTTTTGGTAGCCCTTATTAATCTGGTGACCAACATATCTTTTTATGGCAGTTTCGACCTTGCTTTTCACAGCCCCGCCGAGAACCATTTAGGGATATGGGTAATCGTGGTTCCCGCCATAGGCGGCATACTGGTAGGGCTAATTGCGCTATACGGTTCAAAGGCTATCCGGGGGCACGGTATACCCGAAGCTATGGAGCAGATATTGGTAAATGAAAGTAATATTAAACCATCTATTACTTTTCTTAAACCTATTTCATCGGCTATCGCCATAGGCACAGGTGGCCCGTTCGGTGCTGAAGGCCCTATTATAGCAACCGGCGGTGCATTGGGCTCAACCCTGGGGCAGTTGGCCGAGATAACTTCGCATGAGCGGAAAATTATATTAGCTGCCGGTGCAACGGCTGGTATGGCAGCCATATTTGGTACGCCGATCGCCGCAGTATTTTTGGCTATTGAACTGTTATTATTTGAATTTTCACCGCGGTCGATATTGCCTGTTGCGTTGGCGTGTATCACGGGCGCGGCCGGCCACCATTTGTTGTTTGATTCAGGCCCGGTTTTCCCGATGCCAAATTTAGCCATACCATCAAACATAGCTTTAGGTATTTATAGCTTTATCGGCATTCTTGTCGGTTTTTTATCGATAGGGGTAAGCAGAATAGTTTATTTAATAGAAGACCTGTTTGAAGAACTTCCTATTCATTGGATGTGGTGGCCCGCATTAGGCGGATTAGCAGTAGGCCTGATAGGCTATTTCGCACCGCATACATTGGGCGTAGGTTATGATAACATTATTGGTTTATTATCGGGCAGCTGGCCGCTTAAATTGATCATCACCCTGTGTTTATGTAAATTTGTTTCATGGGCTATTGCTTTGGGCAGCGGTACTTCGGGTGGTACACTCGCGCCATTAATGACCATTGGCGGGGCGGCGGGATCAATCATAGGCGCGGTAATATTAAGTCTTTTTCCTGATTCGGGTATTACCGTTCCAATGGCTGCACTCATAGGCATGTCGGCCATGTTTGCAGGCGCTTCAAGGGCATATTTAACCAGTATAGTTTTCGCGCTTGAGGCAACCGGGCAGTCGCATGCACTGCTGCCACTATTAGGCGCTTGTACAGGCGCTTATATTGTGTCCTTCTTCCTGATGGAAAATACCATTATGACCGAGAAAATTGCCCGTCGCGGCATAGTTACCCCCGACTCATTTGAACCGGACATTTTAGCCAAGATGCATATAGCACAGGTGATGGATGATGATATTGTGGTAATTAATGAGAACAATGACATAAAAGAGGTTAAAAACTGGCTCACTGCCAATCCTCTATCAGAAAACTACCTGATGGCTGCAAATACCGCAGGCGAATATACAGGCATTATAAAACTGGCCGATGTTTTTAAAGCAAGCAACACTACGCTGGTTAAAGATATTACAAATAAAAAAACCAGCCTGCATGTTAATGCCGCGAATTCATTACGGCAAGCAGTGGAACTGATGGCTACAACAGGCGAGGAGATATTACCGGTGACTGCGACAGACCAACCGAATAAAATGATAGGTATTATTACTTACAAAGATATATTGAAAGCCTACCAAATGGATATGGCCATAAATGAACATGCCCATAAAAAAATATCATTAAAAAACCAACGTATGCGGATGCTCATCAGGGGTAAAAAGCTGGTGGATTTTTAATTGTGTGAGCTTTTTATTTTAAATGAGATCCGGTTGCCGGCTTCAGATATTTCCAGAATGGAACAGCTATGCCGGCACCCATGACCGGCGCAAGAATATAAAGCCAGAGATTTTCCAGGTGGCCGGAAACCAGCGCGGGCGCAACAGACCGCGCGGGGTTCATGGATGCGCCGCAAATGGGCCCGGCGAACATAGCCTCCAGGCCTACCACTGAACCGATTGCGATGCCGGCAAATAAGCCCTGCTCTTTACTGCCAGTTGCCACGTTTAAGATCACTAACATTAGGAAAAAAGTGAGCAACAATTCCAAGATAAATGATTGCAATGCGCTTCCGGCGGGCAAAGTAGCTCCTAAAAAATTATTCGCAGGGAACAATAACTTCAAGGTTAAACTTGCCAGCATTGCGCCCGTCAGTTGACTGATAATGTATGGCAATAGTTGCTTGCGGTCAAAACGCCCGGCTACGGTAAAAGCAATACTTACAGCAGGGTTCATGTGCGCGCCCGATACTTCGCCTAAGGCATAAATAAGGCTCATCACTACCAATCCCCACGTGATTGCCACCCCCACATGGGTTACCGCACCGCCAGATTGCTGATCAATGACCATAGCGCCGGTGCCGCAAAACACCATAATGAAAGTGCCGAGCAATTCGGCAACATACTTCTTCATTTCAAATAATTATTAACAAAATCTACCGCGTAAACTTTAATGCTATCGCGCACCCGGCGAAACTCATTCATCACTTCTTCCGGAGTTCCTGTTGCTTTGGCGGGGTCGGGGAAATTCTGATGATAGCGTTCCACCATACCCGGGAAGAAGGGGCAGGCTTCATTTGCATTATCACAAACAGTAATTACTATATCGAAAACGATATGCTGATACTCATCTACATGGTTTGAGGTGTGTTCACTAATATCAATATGATCTTCGGCCATTACCTGTATGGCTTTAGGATTAACCCCATGTGTTTCAATACCTGCGCTATAAATGTTCGCCTTCCCCCCTGCAAAGTAGCGTAAATAACCTTCGGCCAATTGGCTGCGGCAACTGTTGCCTGTGCAAAGCACCAATACGTTTTTCATATTTGTATTTTAGTAGTTTAATTACAGCAGCCCGGTGCGCAGCATGGCGCTTTTTCTTCAATTGGTTTTTCAGCGTATACCGTTATGCTGAATATACCTGTATTACCGGCTTTAAAGCTTTCCAGTTCGGTCGTACTGAGATACTTGCCTAATATATCATTGGGAACAATGATCACTTTTTCTTTTTGAACTGTAATGTTTTTAAAACCATTATTATGGATCAACTCCAGGTAAACTTCTTTTTGAATAGCGCCAGCGATGCAGCCGGCATACATTTCGGCATCCTTACGGAGAGCATCGGGCAATTTGCCTACTAAAACTACATCCGATATGCTAAAGTGCCCGCCCGGCTTTAACACCCGGTATATTTCTTTGATTACTGCATCTTTATCGGGCACCAGGTTCAAAACGCAATTACTTACAATTACATCGGCTATGTTGGATGTCACCGGCATATTTTCAATATCGCCCTGCCTGAACTCTACATTATGAAAACCAAGCTTTTCGGCATTCGTCCTGGCTTTATCAATCATAGCCATTGTAAAGTCAATACCTATTACCTTTCCTGTTTCGCCGGTTTCAGACCGGGCAATAAAACAATCGTTACCTGCACCACTGCCTAAGTCGATCACTATATCGCCTTTTTTTATTTTGGCGAATTGAGTTGGCAGCCCGCAACCTAAGCCAAGGTCGGCATCGGGGTTATACCCTTCCATCTGCGTATAATCATCGCTCATGATATTATAAACTTCTGTTGAACAGCATCCCGAACCACAACATGATGACTGATTGGTTTCTTTATCCTGTAAAGCGATCTCGCTGTATTTCTGTTTTACGAGCTCTTTCAATTGATCATTTGTTTCCATCTTCATTGTAATATTACGATTAATAAAAATAAATTTTTTTTAGCAACAATTATTCCCCTGTTTATAAGACGAGAACAGTTTATTAAGTTCGGCTTGTAAACTTTCCCAAGTCTCTGGCTCAATACAATAGCATACGCTTGCGCCTTCGATTGTGCCTTGTATCAAGCCGGCATTTTTTAACTCTTTTAAATGTTGTGATATGGTTGCTTGTGCCAGCCCCAGTTCTTCCACCAGGTCGCCGCATATGCAGGCTTTTGCTTTTATCAATTCCTGCAAAATGGCAATGCGCGCCGGGTGAGCAATGGCTTTCAACTGAACTGCCAGCTTGTTTTGCTCTTCGGTGAATATTTCTGATTTAGTGATGCCCATAATTACATCGCAATATTACGATTAATATTTAAAGATGCAATAGTGTTTTAAAAGTTTTATTAAAAACCTTAAAATGCTTCGTTCAAATTAAGAAAAAAACCCTTGTTGCCGAACCTGCCAAAGGCATAATCGAGCGCGAGGTTGGTGCGTGTGGCTTTGTTGAACAGTATGCGCAACCCACCACCGTAACCGGGCTGGAATACCTGGAACAGTTTGGTGCCCTGCTCGTCGTTACCACTTTGCATACTGCCAAACACCACGCCGCTTACAAATTTATTGCTCAGTATCGGGAAACGAAACTCGGCTTCGGTATCATTAAATTGTGTGCCTTTAAAATATTGCGAGGTATAGCCCCTGCCGCTGCGGAACGTGCCGTCGCGGGCGGTGCCGGGCAACTCCAGGTACGGGATATTGCCGCTAAGCAGGTATGAGCCCCAGTTCCATAATGCGAGCACGGTTTCAGGGTCGCGGTCGGACAGGCTGATGTATTTACGGAAGTCGGTAGTTAACTGTACCGCGTTTTTGGTACTGCCTATCCACGTTTGGTTTACACGCAGGCCCACATCGGCATAAATACCTTTATAGGCCCTGTTGGGGTTATCACGGGTGATATATTCGGCATTAAACAAAAAGCCGTCAGCCGAGTAATGATCTTGCGGAAAACCATGCTGGTTGTTATAAACGCTTGAGGGTGTGGCATTATTAACTGTATCCTTGTTAGTAATATTCCTTCGTATAGCAAAGTCCAGCCCTGCACCTAAAAAAAGGTTCTTTTCTACCTCTTTATATACTTTCTCTCTAAAATCATAATAATAGGAATGTATCGGATAACCCTTATGAGCAGGATCGGCCAATGTTTTATCGGTTGTACTGCCTCCACTGAAAAAATCGCGGCCTATTCCGAGGCCAAAATCGGGTGTGACTGTTTTCGCAGCTACTAAATTGCCCTGTAGGTTCCATTTATTACCCTTTGTGAATATGTTATGATTGACGTAAAAATAAACTATTCCCTTGGTGGTGATAGATGCCGAAGTTGCGCCAACAGACAGGAAGGTAGTTGAATCGGGCCCAAACCTTTTACCGGCTACCGCCTTTATACCTAATTGCCCGCCAATAGTGGGGTTAGCGGCCACATTTGGCACAACGGTAATTCCGGAGCCCTTGTGAAGCGGGTTGGCCTTTTTATTTGGATGCAATATATTACGGGTGAGGTCGCCGAAATCATATTGTTTGCTTGTATTATCAGCGATCTTTTTTTTCCATGCAGCTTTCGCCCGGTCGGAATCAACTTTTACCGTATCGGTAGGGCCATTTACCTGTCCGTAGGTTAAACTTTGCATACTTATCAGTAAAAGCGATATTAAAAAACTTGTTATTTTCCTATCCAATTTGTTGTTTTTCTAAGGTACTTTTTAAACCCGCGTATCAATTAAATGTTTTGACAAGCATTTTAAAAGGGCATCTAAACCTTAAACACCCTGAACCCTTTTAGATTAAAGTTGTTCTATAATAAATGGATGCAGGAAATGACATGAACGATGGATCTCAGGCACTTACCTCAACTGCAGATACCCCTACCTACTGGCTTACCCGTTTTGTGCTATTGCGTTTGCTGGGGATAATTTATGCCGTTGCCTTTTGGGTTATCATTAACCAGATTGTGCCTTTAATAGGTGCTAATGGCTTATTGCCTTTGGGCACATTCCTTAAACAGGTAAACCAGGCGTTGGGTTCAGCCGGGGCCGGGTTTGTACGGCTGCCTTCATTGTTCTGGTTATGGCATTCAGATACGGCGCTTTTAACAGCGGCGTGGATAGGTTTTATTGGCTCGTGCGTTGTGGTGGCAGGATATGCCAACGTGCCGTTATTGGGCATATTGTGGTTCTTATACATGTCGTTTGTGCATGTGGGGCAGGACTGGTATGGCTATGGCTGGGAAATACAGCTTACGGAAACGGGCTTTTTAGCTATGTTCCTGTGCCCGTTGTGGGATATGCGGCCATTTCCGAGGCGACCGCCTCCATTGCCTATTATTGTGTTATTTCGCTGGCTTACGTTCCGCATAATGTTGGGTGCCGGCTTAATAAAACTGCGGGGCAGCGAGATGTGGCGCAACGGCACCGCGTTATATTATCATTTCGAAACACAACCTATCCCCGGCCCGTTGAGCAGGTGGTTCCATTTTTTGCCGCGTGCTGTTTTGAAGATAGGCGTTTGGTTTAATTTTGTGGCAGAAATTGCGGCGCCGTTTTTCGTTTTCTGGCCAAGAATAGGGCGGCATATTGCCGGGGCAGTTATTATATCATTCCAATTTGTTATTATACTCAGCGGCAACCTGTCTTTTTTAAACTGGCTTACTATACTGCCTGCGCTGGCCTGTTTTGATGATGGTTTTTGGGCGAAGCTGCTGCCGAAATACCTTATTAATAAAGCCAGGATCGCCGCTGAAAATGCCGCACCATCCAAACCTATGCTTACCACCGCCTGGACGGTTACGGTTATCATCGCACTGCTGAGCATACAGCCGGCGCTTAACCTGTTATCGCCGGGGCAGGTAATGAATAGCTCTTTCGACCCGCTTGACCTGGTAAACACTTATGGCGCATTTGGCACCGTGGGGCAGGAACGTGATAACGTTATATTTGAAGGGACGATGGACGATACCACCGGCGGTAAAGCCAATTGGAAACCCTATATCTACAGGGGGCTGCCTGTATTACTGAATAAACGCCCGCCGCAAATTGCGCCTTACCAGTTGCACCTCGACTGGCAAATGTGGTTCGCTTCTATGTCGACGCCTGACCAATACCCGTGGACATATAATTTAATATGGAAGCTGCTGCATAACGACCCCGGTGCAGTTAGCCTATTTGCCGAAAACCCGTTTCCTAATAAACCGCCGCGTTACATCAGGGCCGAGATATATCGCTACAGATTTGCACAACCCGGCAACCTGCAGGGTCTTTACTGGACACGCGAAAAACTCGGTGACTGGATACCTGTGGTATCTGTTGATAATTTGCAGTTGTCGGGTTATTTGCAGAGCGTGGGGTGGGTGAAGTAATATTTTAGCGATCTTAAAATTGCACACTCTGCCCCAATGCGTCCGGGTTCTCAATAATTTTATTTATCCTCGGCTGCAATATCCATACACCTATTGGAAAAAACCATACCAGGAAAAATTCGCCTACAAAATCACTAAATGAAACCGGCCGCTGTAATTCAACTGTTTTAATAGTTTTTGCAACAAAGTATAAGCAGTAAATCAGGCAAAACATTGAAAATAAATGGATAGGAATAATAAGAAGAAAAGCTGCCGCGGCATTTGTATCGAAGCTGGTGTTACCAAAAAAATGGATACTAAATACAAATGTTATTCCTATCAAAATAAGCAGTATATAAATTACCGGTATAATGAAGAATGTTTTGAATTTTGTAACCTTCATTTGTATACCTTGTGGCAGATATTTTTGCAAGCCAATGGCAACCGACCATTGCCAGCCAAGCAAAGTACCCATGAATATCACCATTAATAAAGGAAAAAACCTGAAATAATTGAACATTATTACAGGGTCTGGGTTTTGTGAAATATGTGAAAAAATGTTCACCATCATTGCAATATCCAACAAAAGTGGTATACCAAAAGTGAGCAAAAATAATTGCCAGTGCTTTGCGCGTAAAAACAGGTTCATGTGAGTTAGATTTAGATATTGGTTTATATTGCTAATGTAATGTTAAAATCAGATAAAATTGAATACACATAAATCACTAAATTAATATTATTGTTGCGTTATATCCGCCAGATCAAAGCTCAGCAAATTATCCTGTGGTTTTAACCCTAACACAGCTCCATTATCCGGCTTGAAAACATGCCACTGATAATCTTAACTACATTATCCAGTCCCATCTACAACCTACCTGCCTGCTTAACGACTTACAGCAATTTAATCGCACAGAATTAAATAATTTAAAATTAATTTGCGTAACTTGTAAGTTACATATATATTTGCGTAATCTTAAAGTTACGTATTATGGCAGCAAGAATTAAACACCAATTATTTTTCCAGCATCCGCCAAAGGCGGTATGGGAATACCTCACCAACCCTAAATTAATGGAAATATGGCTCATGAAAAACAATTTCCAACCCATTGCGGGGCACGAATTTCAGTTCAATGTTAACCCTGTGCCAAGCCTTGATTTTGATGGCATAGTTTATTGCAAAGTATTAGAGATTGTTCCCTTTGAAAAGCTTTCCTATACCTGGAAGCTCGGCCCGGGAGATGGATCTATCAATCTTGATTCGGTAGTGCGATGGGAATTGCGCCCAAAAGATAACGGCACCGAACTGATACTTGATCATGGCGATTTTGCAATTATGGAAAACACGGGCATACTGAATGCTATGAATAAGGGCTGGTTTGACAACATGCAAAAAATTGCCGGCCACTTAAATCAATCCATCCATGACACAACCAACTCTTGATATATTCCAGGTGATTGCAGACCCAAGCAGGCGGCAAATATTAATGCTGCTCTCAAAAAACAGTTCGACCATCAACAGCCTGGCCGAAAATTTTGATATGAGCCGCCCCGCAGTTTCCAAACATATTAAGATACTTGACTCTGCGGGGTTTATATCCATACATGATGTTGGGCGCGAAAGGCATTGCACACTTAAACAGGATGGTTTTACCGCTTTGCACAACTGGTTAAAATACTTTGATCAGTTCTGGGCATCAAAGCTGAAGAACCTGGAAAACTTGATGAATAGTAAGTTGGCTGATTAAACTGTATGCTCCCTGTGATTCATTGCACGGAGCATACTTACAGCTTATCAGTATTAAGCTTTTATCATGGTTCAGTCGTCAAGCCCTTTTCCGTTAAGAATTTGCGGCATCCATTTTTCAACCCTTGCCTCACGTGTTGTGGATTGTTTTGGTGCCGAAAAATGCAGCAAATACCCTCTTTGCCGCCCCGGCGTCAACGCTTCAAAAGCAGTTTTCAAGGCAGGGATCTTATCTAATTTATATTGAAATTCCCGGGGCATTTTAAATTCTTCCGTTTTTTTAAGTTCTATTTTCAAGCCTGCTTTTTCTACTTCAATGGCTTCATAAATATAGGTTTTCAGCACGGCCTCCATCTCAACTATTTCCACGGTATTGGTAAACCTTATCTGCCGTGCAGCCTGTACATTTTCGGTTTGCTGTATAAGGATGTTATTGGCATCATTTAACAAAGCCCCTTTAAAAAACAAAAGCGCGCAGTACTCTTTAAACACATGTATTAAAACTATGTTGCTTTTTTGAAAACTGTAGCAGGGGCATCCCCACTTTAATTCTTCCGTCAACCCGCAATCGAGTACTATCGTTCTCAACTTTCTTACTTCATCTTGCCATTTATTCTCTTTATTGAAAAAGAAATCAACCTTTGGATTCATTTCGTTCATTTTTTTAATAGGTTAATTTGGTAAATCACACCCTTAATAAACCACGGAAACCCCTCGCGGCATAGTAGGATTCAGCACCGTTATGATACAGAAACACGGTATCGTACCTGCGGTCGCAAAAAAGGGCGCCGCCCAGTTTCCTGATATTGGCAGGGGTTTTTATCCAGCTTGATGTTTTGGTATCGAAATTACCGAGTTGCTGCAAACCCCGGTATTGTTCTTCTGTTAACAGTTCAATGCCTATGGCCTCAGCTGCGTCAATGGCATTGTTTTCGGGTTTATATTCTTTTCGCGATGCCAGTGCCGCGCCATCATAACAAAAGCTACGGCGGCCTTTAGGGCTTTCTGCCGAACAATCATAAAAGATGTATTCGCCTGTTTGCTTATCAAAAGCCACAACATCGGGCTCGCCACCCGTTATTTCCATCTGGTTTAGCGACCATAGCTTTTTCATATTGCCTTCCAGCCTTGCCTGTACTTTATCCCATTCAAGGCCTTCATGGCGGCGCATGTTTTTTTCAAACCTTGCCTTTAATACATCAAGTAAGGCTTTATTTTGTTCTATCGGCAATTCCTTTTTATTGCTGTTAACGTTGTTCATATTTTTCTTATTTACAAACCAACATAAACGGCCCTTCTATCTGCAGGCCTGAAATACCAAGATACAACAGTTAAGATCAATAATAGTAACGAAGGAAATATTGCAGTAACAGCGTCGCCTGCTGCGATATACGAAAATATTGCCCCCGACATAGCGAAGAAGAAGCCTGCGTAAGCCCATTCTTTTACTAACGGAAACTTAGGCACAAGCACCGCTATAACCCCCAGTATTTTCCAAACTCCCATTATAGTTAGGAAATAGACCGGATAGCCCAAATGTGTAATGGTATCTATGCCACCCTGACCCGTTTTTTGCTTTAATAATTGCACAATCCCGGTTGATACCATCCCTAATGCTAGCCAGGCGGTAGCGATCCAATAGATGATCTTATTTCTCTTTGTCATAATAGGTTATTTAATTTTCTTACTACATCCTGTAACCGGTTATGCGCCATGTTTATACCCTGGGCAAATGGCATTTGCAGCACCTGGTCGCGTTGTGTAACCGATTCATAAATGGTGTGCATAATAAGTTTGCTGGTGCCTGCGGTTAATTGTTCAAATTCCAGCACCTCCAATTGAACGCCAAAGGGCATATTCTCAAATTCAAATGTCCGTATTATCTTACGGTCAGGACTAAACTCATGTATCGTTCCGTTGAAACCGTATTTGTTTCCTTTAGCATCAGTTGTTTCAAATTGATAACTGCCATGTTTCTTGTTTTCAAGCTTCAGCACTTTCGTCCCCATCCATTGCTCAACAATTTCAGGCTCCATATAAGCTTTAAAAAGCAATTCCACAGGCAGGTCAAATTCCCTGGTTATAAGCAATTCCTGCTTGCCGTCTTCGGTAGTAATTTTGGTTTTTTGTTCCATTTTATTTGCTTTTATAATTTTTCATTATTGCCTCTAATTTATTAAAGCGGTCATCCCACATCTTTCGGAATGGTTCAATAAAATCGGCTACCTGTTTCATGTTTTGTGCATTTATATTATAGTAAATCTCCCTGCCGGTTTGTTTTTGTTCAAGTAATTCACACTCGGTAAGTATTTGCAAATGTTTCGAAACTGTCGGCCTTGCCGTATCAAAGTTCGAAGCTATTGCCCCAGCCGTCATGGCCTGCGAGGCTACCAATAATAATATGGCCCTTCTGGTGGGATCGGCTATGGCTTGAAAAACATCTCGTCTTAAATTCATTACGTAGCTATTTGACTACAAATATATATGTAGTTATTTAACTACGCAACTTTTTTTGAAATTTTCTTTTTAGTCGAAAAGAATGAAGGCCTTATTGTTAATTACTTTTTAATACTTTATTAAGCATTATACATTTATTTGTATAATCAAACTATCTGCATCAACCTAAAATGTATAAAAACGCATTTAAATTAACCGGCATCACATTGTTTTTGATAACTGCCTGCACCTGCTTTGCAAAACCAGTAAAAGGATCGAAAGTTAAACCAGGTTCACCCGATGAGTATAACGTGCAGTGGGATACGCCCGGACCAGGTTCGGCGCAATCAATGCCCTTAGGCAATGGCGATATAGGCCTCAATGTTTGGACGGAGAACAACGGTGACCTTGTATTCTACATCAGTAAAACTGATGCCTGGGGCGGTGAACTTAGCGCACAAAAAGACCCATGGATGGCGCAGGGTGGGGTCTTGATGAAACTGGGCGCTATCAGGGTATCGACTGATAGGTTTCCGCTTGTAAAAGGCTCATCATTTAAACAAATACTCAAACTAAGTACTGGTGAAATTTTAGTACAGGAGGGCTCCGGGAGCCATACGGTTAACTATCGTGTTTGGGTTGATGCCAATCATCCGGTTATACACGTAGAGGCCGAAACGGCAACTGCCGCAAAAATAAATATAAAGCTTGAAGACTGGCGCGCAGGATTGACCGATACTGTTTTGAACAATTCCAATAATATTACCTGGTATCATCACAATTCACCAACAGCCGATCCGCACCTGGCTAACCTAACATTTGGCGCAGTGGTAAAAGGCAAAGGATTTGTAAGTGCTGGAAATGAAACGTTACGATCAGCTAAAGCAACTACCTCGCAAATTATTTCCATTTATCCTTTAACATCAATTTCAGCTAATAGCGCGGCCTGGCTTTCAAAATTAACGGCACAGGCCGGCAAAATTGAAAAGCTTAAGCTGGAGCAAACACGCCTTGCGCATCAGCAATGGTGGAAACAATTTTGGCAACGCAGCTGGATATTTTTGCAGGGCAATGAAAAAGCAAAGCAAGTAACGCAGGGTTACGTATTGCAGCGTTTTGTAACCGCGTGTGCCGGCAGGGGCGCTTATCCCGTAAAGTTCAACGGGTCTATTTTTGTGGTGGATAACCCGGAAAAGAACGAAAATGCCGATTTCAGGTCATGGGGCGGCCAGTATTGGTTTCAGAATACCAGGGCAATGTATTGGCCGATGCTGATGGCAGGAGATTTTGACATGATGCGCCCCTTATTTAAAATGTATGCTAATATACTGCCGGCTAATGAGGCACAGGTAAAGCAATTTTATCATCATAGCGGCGCTTATTTTGCCGAGACATCGCCTTTTTGGGGTGGGTTGAATTATATGGGGCCTGAAGTTAAGGCAAATTACACCAACCATTATTTTACGCCGATACTGGAGTTAAGCATGATGATGCTTGATTATTATGAATATACCGATGATGCACAATTCGCTAAAAAAACTTTGCTGCCTGTTGCTACGGCCGGGATACAATTTTTCAACCAGCATTTTAAGCGCGACAGCACCGGTAAACTATTACTCGACCCGGATAATTCGATTGAAATGTTTTGGAAAGTGCATAACCCTGCACCTGATATTGCCGGGCTGCATGCTGTACTTAAACGGTTGCTAAACTTGCCTGCGGAGATAGTTGATGAAAGAACACGTTCGGAATGGAAAAGGCTTTATAACGAATTACCGCCTTTGCCTACGGCAGAACATGATGGTAAAACCGTGCTTTTGCCTTATACCGGGCCGCAGACTGCCAAATCGTTCAATAGTGAAAACCCGGAATTGTATACGATATATCCATTCAGGCTTTACGGATTAGGAAAACCGGATCTGGATATAGCCATCAACACTTTTAAAGCGCGTAAACAGCGGGCAAAGGGTTGCTGGGTACAGGACCCTATACAGGCGGCAATGATAGGCGATGCCGCTACCGCTGCCGATTATGTAAGTTTCGCGTTTACCCGCAAGGACCCTCACCTTAAGTTCCCCGCGTTTTGGGATAAAGGCAACGACTACGCCCCAGATGAGGACAATGGTGGTAATGGCCAAAATGGTTTACAGGAGATGCTGATGCAGATCGACAGTAAAAAAATAATGCTGTTGCCCGCTTGGCCCAACAACTGGGATGCCGATTTTAAACTCAATGCCCCTTATAACACCACGGTTGAGGGTAGGGTTGAGAAAGGGAAACTGATTCGCCTTAAAGTAACACCCGCAAGCCGCATTGCCGATGTTATCGACATGACCAAAAACTCCAGGGCTCAATAGTATTTACATTTTGTGCAGCTGCACTTTTTTAGGAACGTATTTATGAGTTAATTTCTTTTGGCTTTTTTAATCCTAAAAGCATTAACATGATACCTGCAACCATCATTAAATCAAAATAAATGTTATCATGTAAACCCGCTATGCTGGGGTACCAGGCAGCGAAAAAGAATATGATCCCACCTGTATACATAAAGGTTTTATTATAAATTTTCATGCGATTAAGATTTTTTCGGGATAATATTTTTTTTGAATCTTAATCTATCCCAAATAAATATCCAGCAACCCTTCAGGTAAATCAACCAATACCATGCTTTTTACTACATCAATGCCTTTTATAATTTCTTCATTCAGCGGGAAAAGCACTTCGCAGTCCTGGTAAATTACGGTGGCTATCAGTTGTTGGGGGTATTCGTTTATAGCGGTTATTTTGCCCAGCTCGCCTTCGTTCTCGTCAATGGCGGTGAAGCCTAGCAGGTCTTTCAGGCCAAATTCGGCCTTTTTCTTTTTGGGTTTGAGCTTGTTTGGCAGGTATACATCTTTTTTTGCCAGAGGAGTGGCTTTCTCGATAGTATCAATATCTTCAAGATATAAGTAAGCCGTATTTTTTTGAGGATATTTTATCGATTCAACAAAATAGGGTACAAGCTTACCGGCCATATCAATAAAAATGGCAGTAATATCAATATCATGCAGGTTCTCAAAGTCAACATACAATTGCAGTTCGCCTTTTAACCCGCGGGTTTTTAATATGCTGCCTATCCTGAAACAATCTTCTATTTTCATAAAAATAATCTTAAAAACAAAAGGCGAAGCACCTTACAGAACTTCGCCTTTTATAAAATTTTTAACAAGAATTATTCAGCGCTTTCTGCTTCGGCTGATGTTTCGTCAGCAGCTTCAGCGGCCGGTGCTTCTTCTGCAACAGGAGCTTCTTCAACAGCAGGGGCTTCAACCTCAGCCTCGGCAACTGGTACCTCAGCTTCAGCTACCGGTGCTTCTTCTGCTACTTCCTCTTCTGCTACTTCTTCGGCAACAGGAGCGTTTTTAGCAGCTATGGCAGCAGCTTTTTCTTCTTTCTTCTTAGCTTCAGCGGCTAACGCAGCTTTGCGGGCTTCGTCTTTTGCTGATACTAAGCTGTCTTTTTTACCGGTGATCTTGCCTTCTTTCTGATCAAGCCATGCCTGGAATTTTGTTTCCACCTGCTCTTCAGTTAAAGCGCCTTTTTTAAGGCCGCCCTGTAAATGCTTTTTGTATAATACACCTTTGTATGATAGTATTGCACGGCAGGTATCGGTTGGCTGTGCGCCATTGTTTACCCAATCAAGCGTTTTATCAAAATTAATGTCGATAGTAGCGGGGTTGGTGTTTGGGTTGTATGAACCTAAACGCTCAATAAAACGCCCGTCGCGAGGTGCGCGTGCATCTGCTACTACAATGTAGTAAAAAGGCTTTCCTTTTTTACCGTGTCTTTGCAATCTGATCTTAGTTGCCATTTTTAATTTTCTTTTATGTGTTCAACATTTCCCCCGGAGTTTGTTTCAGCGGGGCTGCAAAGGTAAACAAAATAATAACAATTTAAAATGCTTATGCTAATTATTTATCAGTTAAAACATTAAGTGGTTTTTATAAATTTACAGGCATATAAAAACTATGAACAGAAAACAACGAATAGCCATCGATATGGACGATGTGATCGCTAACACCGTCGAAAAATTTCTCAGCATATACAGGCGCGAACACAACCTTGAATTAAGCGCCGAAGAAATGCACGGAAAAGAGCTGCGGGATGCCTTACCTGCCGAATTATATAGCACTACCCGCAAATACATTAACCAGCCCGGCTTTTTCCGCGATATACCAGTAATGCCCGATAGCCAGCGCGTGGTAAAGGAGCTTTACAACAAGTATGATGTTTTTATAGTTTCGGCAGCTATGGAATTCAGGAACTCGCTCATAGATAAATTCGATTGGCTGGGTGAACATTTCCCGTTCATAGCCTGGGAGCACATTATTTTTTGTGGTTTGAAAATTGTTGATGTAGATATTTTTATCGACGACCGCATCAGGAATTTTGTTGAGTTTGAAGGAAGGGCATTATTATATTCATCGCACCATAATTTGCTGATAGATAATTATGAACGGGTTGATAGCTGGCAGCAGGTTGCAGAGAAATTACTATAAAGTTGTTTGTAAAATACATAACTTTATAGTAATTACCTAATTATATGCTGAACCGCATACTCACAGCTTTAAACGATCATGCCTTAGCCTTTAACCGGGACGAGGGGAAATATTCGTTTATAAGCGCCAACATATATGAGCTCACCGGGTACCAAAGCAATGACTTTGAAAATAATATTAATTTATGGCAACAGCTTATTGATGCCAGGGATATGGAGCAGGTAGCTGGTATAAATGATATGCCTGCCCCAAATATGCATATTAACCTTACCTATCGTATAACTACCGCTTGGGGGAAAACCAAATGGGTAAGCGAAAAGCGCACCTTGTTTACCGATGAACAAAGCGGCAATAGTATATTGTTAAGCATACTTAAAGATGTACAACGCGAAGATGAAGCCAAGTACAATCAGGAACAATCCATAACAGGGTACAGTATACTGTTTGATCATAATCCAAGCCCGATGTGGATTTATGATGTAGCCACGTTGCGGATATTAAAAATAAACGCAGCTGCTACTAAAACTTATGGTTATACCGAAGAGGAGTTTTTAAGCATGACCATAAGAGATATAAGATTGCGGGCCGACTATGAGAGCTTTAACAATTTTATTAATGACCAGGGCATTGCTGAAGCTACATTCAAAGGGTTCAGCAGCTCAGGTATATGGAAGCACGTTACCAAAAACGGCGATATAATTTATGTTGAAATTAACGGGGACAGTATAAAGCATAAGAATTATGATTGCCGCATAATAGTTGCTACAAATATTACTGAAAGGATACATTACCAGGAGCAAACGAAGCTACGCGAGCAATTCCTTAATTCGCTTATAGATTCGCAGACAAATTTTTTGATACGGATAAATATGCAAGGGAGATATACGTTTGTGAATAAGCAATTTTCGAAAACGTTTGGTTACACCGATAGCGATATTATAGGTAAGCATTTTAGCATAACCACTATACCCGAAGAAAATCATTTATGCGAGGCAGCATTTGTTTATTGCATAAATAACAAAGACAAGATCACTAAACTATTGCATAAAAAGCCCGATAAATGGGGCGGCCTGCACGATACTGAATGGGAGTTTATTGCCATTACCGATGAAAAAGGGAATGTTACCGAAGTGCAGGGTATTGGGCAGGATGTGACTGAACGGATAAAAACCAGCCAGGCCATACTCGACCAGAACGAACGTTTGCAAAACATAGCCTCATTAAGCTCGCATGAGCTGCGCCGGCCTGTGGCTAATATGCTGGGGCTAATAAATATTATCGACAGAGATAATTTTTATAACCCCGAGAACAAAGAAATAATTGAGCAACTGTTGTATGTTGGCAATGAGATAGACACGGTGATTCACCAAATAGTTGATACCACCTTCAGCGACAGGAAGTAATCAGGTAATTTACAGCGACAGTATCTCTACTATTTTCAAGAAGTTAGCATTGATCTCGATATTATGCTTTATAGCATGATCAAACGGCGTGTACGAAATATCGTTATGTACTACCCCTATCATTTCATTCCTGCGGCCGTCGCGCAGCGCTTCAACAGCTGCAACACCTACACGGCTTGCCAGCACACGGTCCATACAGGTTGGCTTGCCACCACGTTGTATATGCCCTAATATTGACACCCGGGTATCATAATGCGGGAATTTTTCGGTTACAATACGGCCTATTTCAAAAGCACCGCCTGCGTCATCGCCTTCGGCGGCTATTACAATACGCGATGTTTTGTCTTTACGCCCGTTCTCCAGCCTGTCGAACAAATGGGCCATACCACCTTTATTCTCAGGTATCAATATGGCTTCGGCCCCGGCGGCAATGCCTGTACGTAAGGCTATTAAACCCGAATCGCGGCCCATTACCTCTACAATAAATAACCTGTCATGCGATTCTGCGGTATCCCTTATTTTATCAACCGCGTTTACTACCGTATTTATAGCGGTATCATAACCTATGGTAAAATCAGTACCTGCCAAATCGTTATCAATTGTACAAGGTAAGCCAACTATGGGTATATCATACTCGCTTGCAAAAATATTTGCACCGGTAAAAGTTCCATCGCCGCCAACCGCTACCAGCGCGTCAATGTTTTGGCTTTTTAACTGGTCATAAGCTTTTTTACGGCCCTCGGGTGTTTTAAACTGGTCGCTGCGGGCAGTTTTTAAAATAGTGCCGCCACGCTGCACAATGTTCGAAACTGATTTTCGCCCCATTGGCTGAAACTCGCCCCTTATCATGCCATGGTAGCCGCGCAATATGCCGGTAACTTCAATATCATAATATAAAGCGGTACGCACAACTGCCCTAATGGCAGCATTCATGCCCGGCGCATCGCCGCCCGATGTAAATAATCCTATATTTTTAATCTGCGTCATTTTTATAAAAAACGCTGTACTGCGTTATAAAATTGTGATGTTTTTGATCAATAGCCAAACCATAAGGTGTAATAATTACACTATAATAATTCGCGCAAAAATACATTAAATTTTTTTGCGTGCGATGGTTTTTTCGCTTTAAATTGTTAGGGATAAAGGAGGCCAGTATAGGGAATGTTATTGTTATTTTTTATAAGCTGCGATACCGTTTTCCAAAAACTTCAGGTAGCTTTCAACATCGTAATCGGCTGGTGATGGTTGTATATCCTGTCCGGTTTTGTCCTTAAGTAAATTGCCGTCACTATCAAGCAAAACATAAAGCGGCTGCGAGTTTGAATTGAACCGGGATGCTTCCAGGTCGCTCCATTTACCGCCAAGGGTGGTAATATTTTTACCGCTGTAAGTTGAAACGAAACCTTCCCCGGCAGGCAAAGCCGCTTTGTCATCAACCACTAGTTGCAGCATCACAAAATCATTTTTCAGGTGGTTGAATACACGCGGGTCTGTCCACACATTAGCTTCCATTTTTCGACAATTTACACAGTTAAATCCGGTAAAGTCAATAAATATAGGTTTGTGCTGGTCTTTTGATGCCTGCAAAGCCTGGTTGTAATCATACCATGCATCAAGTCCGCGGGTTTTAATGCGGGTGTAATTTTCAGCGTATTTATGCACGGTGGAACTTGTTGTGGCCGTAGAAGCCGGACCAGTTGAACCGCCTGGTGTTTGCGACAAGTCAAAGTCCTGCGTAGCCATTGGCGGCAAAAACGCACTGATGGATTTTAACGGTGCACCCCACAAGCCGGGAACCATATATATTACAAACGCAAAAACAATTATGGCAAAAAAGGTACGCGGGATAGACAGGTAAGGCAGATCACTGTCGTGCGAAAACTTGATCTTGCCGATAAGGTACAATCCCATTAACAAACCTATGGCGATCCATAATGAAAGAAAAATTTCGCGGTCGAACCAGTTCCAATGATAAGCCAGGTCAACATTGGACAGGAATTTAAGCGCGAATGCCAGTTCCAGAAAACCAAGCACCACTTTAATACTGTTCAGCCAGCCACCTGATTTTGGCAGGCTCTTTAAGGCCGAAGGGAACAAGGCAAATGCGGTGAATGGCAAAGCTAAAGCTGTTGAAAAACCCAGCATACCAATGGCAGGGCCAAGCCTGTCGCCTTTTGAGGCGGCATCAACCAGTAATGTGCCAATAATGGGCCCGGTGCATGAGAACGAAACCACTACCAAAGTAGCTGCCATAAAAAATAACCCGGCTATTCCGCCTTTATCGGCATTGGCATCAAGCTTATTACCTAACGAACTTGGTAGTGTAATTTCGAAAGCACCTAAAAATGAAATACCAAAAACAACCAGCAGTAAAAAGAAAAATATATTGAATATGCCGTTGGTCGCCAGTTCATTCAAAGCATCCGAACCGAATACGATAGATATGAGCATCCCCAGAGCCACATAAATAACAATAATAGATAAACCATAAACCAGTGAATGCGCTATACCTGTGGCGCGCGAGCTTGCCCGCTTGGTAAAAAAGCTAACAGTTAATGGCAGCAGCGGGTAAATACACGGCATAAGCACCGCGGTAAAACCACCTATAAGCCCTGTTAGAAATATGGCCCAAAGCGATTTGGGTTTTTCTTTTCCTTCAGCTTTTACAATCGTTGTTTTCGCTTGTTTAGCTTGAGTTTTTAATAAACTATCATGCGCTTTTTTGCGCATGGCAATGCTATCGGCAGCGGTTGGTATACTGGTAAACTGCACATCGCCTGATGAAGTTGAATCTGTCTTCTGGGCGTGTACAAATTTCGGAACAGCCAAAAATGCACAAAGTGCTATGCAGGCCATGAGCAAATAGCGCAGTATAAACCGGCTGCTGGTTAATTTCATTTTCGGGGCTGTGGGTTTTATTTACCTATCGGGATTGAGAAATCAATATCATCGGGTGGGAGGCATTTATGGTCGTTACAGGTCATATATTCAAGGGTGCCTTTAACAACGGTTGCACCCGCAGTTTTCAATTTTATTTTTTGCTGGAAGATAACCGATTTTTCAAAATAAGCGACATCCATTTTAAACGTTGGCTCATATTTAGTAACCGGCTTTGGCTCTGAAGCTTTGCCATCTAAAATATAATCTTTTGACGCCGGAAATGTAAACGATGTTTTTATAGGGCCGCCATCTTTTACATTTAGCGAGTAAATGTGCCAGCCATCATCAATAGTGGCTTTTAAAAATACAACAGCTTCGGTAGCGCTTATTCTTTTAGCGCCATAGGCCCATTTTACTGGTGTTTCAATTTGCGCGAAGGCTCCCGCGCTTACCATCAATACGGTTATCAATAACAATAACTTCTTCATCTTTTATTATTTATTTAAAAATTCAATTTCTTTAAAGCTATACTCAAATTCTGAGTTAATATTGTGACGAACAACTAAAATGCCGTTATTTTTTACATTTTGTATTGTGCCGCTAAACTCCAAACCTTTTGACCGGAATTTATGCTCTTCGTTTAACCAATATAATATTTCAAGATACGATTCCCTTACAAGCGCAGATTTACCAGCTTTCAGGTTTAAATACCATCCCTCGATATTATTGCAAATGTGCGACAATATTACTTTTAAATCCTCATTTCTCTGTAAGATTTGAGCTACAGAAGTTGGGTTAGGCACCCAATCCGGGAAAGTTTCCTGGTTTACATTCAATCCAATACCGATAACCGACTGCTTTATCTGTGTGCCCTGCAATAAATTTTCTATCAGCATTCCGCCTAATTTTTTATCGCCATAATAAATATCATTAGGCCATTTAATTTTTAACTGGTCGCCTAAAAGCGGCTTAAGCCCGTCATAAACACCCAGGCTTATAGCCCTTGTAAGGTCGAATTGGTTGGCAACAGGCAGAAAAGTGGGATTGAGCAGCAGGCTGAAGGTTAAATTTTTCCCATCCTCGCTATGCCAGCGGTTTTGTTGCTGCCCCCGGCCCGCATACTGGCTTTCTGCCATAATGACCGTTCCCTCAGGCAATGGCTTGGAATTTGACAAGGTATTCTTAAGGAATGTGTTTGTTGAGTCAACTTGTTTAATTGTGATTAAATTTTGGCCAACAAATAATCCTGAAAATGTGTTATTTTGCAAAGTATAATAAATTGTAACTAAATTACGTTCAAAACTAATTCTTTTTGATGGTAAAAAGTAAAGCGTTAAAGGAATCCGCATATATTTCTGAGTTGGCCATACATGGCATGCAGGAAAAGAAGGCCAATGACATTGTCAGGTTAGACCTCCGGAATATTTTCAGTTCAGTATCAGATTATTTTGTTATCTGCCATGCTGACTCGGCCACCCAAGTAAAAGCAATTGCAAATAGTGTTGAAGAAGAGATCTATAAAGCTACACAGCAGGAACCCTGGCGCAAAGAAGGGTTGGAGTATAGCGAATGGATATTGCTGGATTATGTAGACGTTGTTATACACATTTTCAGGACGGATAAACGTGAGTTTTATGGGGTTGAAGACCTTTGGGGCGATGCCGAAATAAAAAACTACCGCAGTGCCTGACAAGCATACGTTTATGTGCCTTGTTAATGTTTAAATTGTAAATTTGTGCTTGTAAAAAAATGAAAGATCCTAAAGATAATAAATTGGAAAAACCTCGCCCTATACGTAAATTATCAAATAAAAAGCCTGCCAAACCCCCAAAATTTAATCCGATGTGGATTTATGGGGTTATTTTATTTGCCATGTTTGCTTTTGTGCTTTTTATGCAAACTGATAACGGCAAACAAATATCCTTTCAGCAATTTGAAGGGTATTTGAAAGCGGGCGACGTTGACAGGGTCGTAGCCTCAAAAACCGGCGATTTTGTGCAGGCCGATGTTTATATTAAACAAAGCAGCATAAATAGCAAGCCGGAATTTGCAGAGATAAAAAAAGAGCAAAATTCTGTTACCAATATACCTACCGGCAGCAGCAGCCCCCAGTTTTATTTTACCGATGCATCATACGAAAGCCTGAAACAGTCGGTTAGCGCAGTACAGAAAGATGTGCCCGATGCGCAAAAGATATTGCCTGAGTACCGTGAAAGTGCCAGCCTTTTTTCCAATCCGCTTGTACAGATAGTAATAATGGTGGTGTTGGTTGTGGCCTTATGGCTGTTCGTGATGCGCCGTATGTCGGGCGGATCTGGCGGCGGGCCGGGCGGGCAAATATTCAATATCGGCAAGTCTAAAGCAACTTTGTTTGATAAAGAAGCACAGGTATCGGTAACATTTAATGATGTTGCCGGCCTTGAAGAAGCCAAGCAGGAGGTAATGGAGATCGTCGATTTCCTTAAAAACCCTAAAAAATATACCAACCTGGGCGGCAAAATACCTAAAGGCGCATTGCTGGTAGGTTCGCCGGGTACAGGTAAAACCTTGCTGGCAAAAGCTGTTGCAGGCGAAGCGCAGGTACCTTTCTTCTCGCTGTCGGGTTCCGACTTCGTAGAAATGTTTGTGGGTGTAGGCGCATCGCGTGTGCGCGATCTGTTCCGTCAGGCGAAGGACAAAGCCCCTTGTATTATATTTATTGATGAGATTGATGCCATTGGCCGTGCCCGTGGTAAAAACAATATTGTAGGTGGTAACGACGAACGTGAGAACACCCTGAACCAGTTACTGGTTGAAATGGATGGTTTCGGCACCGATTCAGGTATCATTATATTAGCAGCCACTAACCGCCCCGATGTATTGGACTCGGCTTTATTGCGCCCCGGCCGTTTCGACAGGCAGGTATCTATTGATAAGCCAGACCTGATAGGCCGCGAGCAGATATTCAAGGTACACTTAAAACCGGTTAAACTGGCAGAAGGTGTAGATGCTAAGAAATTATCGGCACAAACCCCCGGATTTGCCGGAGCTGAAATTGCCAATGTTTGTAACGAGGCCGCTTTGATAGCCGCCCGTAAAAACAAAGAGGCGGTTGATATGCAGGATTTCCAGGATGCTATTGACCGTGTGATAGGTGGTTTGGAGAAAAAGAATAAGATCATATCGCCTGAAGAAAAACGCATTGTGGCTTACCACGAAGCGGGCCACGCCATTGCCGGCTGGTTTTTGGAACATGCTGATCCGCTGGTTAAGGTATCTATAGTTCCGCGTGGTGTTGCTGCGCTGGGCTATGCACAATACCTGCCAAAAGAGCAATTTTTATATACCATTGAGCAACTGGAAGACGGCATGTGCATGACACTTGGCGGCCGCGTTGCCGAAGATATAACCTTTGGTAAAATATCAACAGGTGCCCAAAACGACCTGGAGCGTATTACCAAACTGGCTTACGCCATGGTTACCATTTATGGTATGAATGAAAAGGTTGGTAATGTATCATTTAACGATACCCAGGGCGAATACCAGTTTAACAAACCATATTCCGAAAAAACTTCGGAGTTGATAGACGATGAAGTGCGCAACCAGATAAACGCGGTTTATGCCCGCACCAAGCAGCTACTTACCGATAAACGTGAAGGCTTGGAAAAATTAGCAAATAAGCTGATAGAAAAGGAAATACTATTCCAATCAGACCTGGAAGAAATATTAGGTAAACGCCCGTTTGATAACCGCACAACTTATGATGAATTTGTGAATGGCGCCGCTGAATCAAACCAGGAACCTGCCGCGCAAAGTTTTGTTCATGAAGGCGTTGGAGACCATTCGGGAACATTTGAAAGAAACCCGGATGAGACGGAATCTTCTGGTACGGAATAATTAAGTTAAAATTCAAAAGTCAAAATTCAAAAAGCTCAAATGTTGTCTGAATTTTGACTTTTGAATTTTGAATTTTGACTTAGGGAAATGCGCGATATAACTACATCAAAAGAAAAATTACTTAAAAAGATACGCAAAGCCCTGCTCGAAAAACGGGATAACCCTTATCCCAACCTGGAAGACCAGCCTCTTTACCCCCCTGAAGAAGAAATACTGGAAGTGGCTTTTGCCGAGCAATTTACCGCTGTACAGGGCCAGTTTGCTTACTGCGAGGATGAGATACAATTTATTGAAACCCTGCTAAACCTTGCTGAAGAACGCAAATGGCATAAAATATATTGCTGGGAACCTGCCTTGCAGGATATACTGGCCCGCTATGATTATCCCTTTTTTGAAACCGACAAAGATTTTGAAGAGGCCCAGGTTGGCTTTACCCTTTGCGAAGCATTAATTGCGCGTAATGGCAGTATACTGCTATCCAACTCGAACATGGCAGGTCGCCGCCTGAGCATATACCCGCCTGTACATATTGTATTGGCCTATACCTCGCAACTGGTTGGCGATTTAAAAGATGCCTTTAAACTGGTTAAAGGCCGGTATGGCCAGCGCCTGCCATCTATGCTTACCACAGTTACCGGCCCCAGTCGTACTGCCGACATTGAAAAAACGCTTGTTTTAGGCGCCCATGGGCCTAAAGAGTTGTTTGTGTTTTTGCTGGACGGGTGATACGGTAAGCGCCCCATAAGCCATGAGCCTATTGCCATAAAAAATAAGTTGATAGATTTGTAATTTGCTAAAAATATTAGCAATATTGCATTATGGCACATGCTGATAATGACGAGTTTTTTAAGGGCCGGGGGGCGCAGGTAAACACACACAACAAATTCCTGAAAAATAAATATGTACTGGAGCATATTGAGGGGCTTGATGAGCCTTTGCTGGAAAATACTGCCACGCAAATTTTTGAGGAGAACCCGAAGAAAATTGTAAGCGAATCAAACAGCCCTGATTTGAGCCACATGTTTTCTATAAACCCCTACCAGGGCTGTGAGCATGGCTGTATTTATTGCTATGCCCGTAACACGCACGAATATTATGGCTTTAGCGCCGGGCTTGATTTTGAGCGTAAAATAATTGTAAAACGTAACGCTGCAGAATTACTGGAGCAGTATTTTAATAAGAAGAATTATAAACCAGTGGCTATCCTGCTATCGGGCAATACGGATTGCTACCAGCCGATGGAACGCAGATTAAAGATAACGCGATCATTATTGCAGATATTTTTACAGTATAAAAACCCTGTAAGCATCATCACCAAAAATAATGTGATACTACGCGATGTGGATATTTTGGGCGAACTGGCAAAAATGAATTTGGTGCATGTGAATGTATCTATTACCTCGTTAAATGAGCAGTTAAGGCAAAAGCTGGAGCCACGTACCGTAACTGCCACAGGCAGGCTGGCAGTAATACAAAAGCTATCGGAAATTGGTGTGCCGGTTAGGGTAATGGCCGCGCCGATCATACCAGGGTTGAACAGCAACGAAGTACCCGATATTATTAAAGCGGCTGCCGACAGAGGTGCCCGTGCTGCCGGGTTTACGATTGTACGGCTGAATGGCAGTATCGCTGAGATATTCAGCGACTGGATATATAAAGCTTTCCCTGATAGGGCCGAGAAGGTATTGAACCTTATAAAAAACTGCCACGAAGGCAAGCTGAACGACAGCGAATTTGGCCGCAGGATGAGTGGTGAAGGCGCGGTGGCTGAATCTATTCACCAACTGTTCCGTATGGCCTGTAACCGATTTTTAAGCGGCAGGGTAATGCCGCCATTTGATCATACGCTGTTCGTTCCGAAGGGTGGGAAGCAGACGAGTATGTTTTAGTAGAGACGCAATACTTTGCGTCTCCAGGGATATTCAATCTCGCCATGAGAGACGCAAGGTTTGCGTCTCTACAGTTTTGGATGGCAAATTAATCTATCAAGCAAAATTCCAATGACAATCCCAACTGTATAACTAAGCAAGTCGCCCCAAAGAAAGGTCTCGCCTAAAACCAGCCTGCCAAATAATGTATGCCTTATGTTATCCATCCACGGTGCTTTATAAAGCTGGCTAAATTCTATCGTGTAGCAAAATAGCAGGCTGTAGATAACCGCCATGTTTATACTTGCCTTAACAAATAAAAAACGCGTGATGAAGTACACCATCAGCGCCCAAAGTACATCGCCAATAAATAAGGGAATAAACGAGTAATGCCGGGAAAGCAAACCAATAATTATGGTTAGGATGACCGGGAAGAAATAACGGAGCCTTATGTTCAAATTATCTTGCTTTATATAACATTATAATTGAATCCTTATTACTTGATTTTTTACTATTGAAAATGGCGTATAGTTCTAATTCTGTATCGCTTAATTTCAGGATTTTATAAGCGGGGCTGTTATTTACAAAAATGGTATCGTGACTTATTTTATAAGGATATGATGTAGGCCTGGCCTTATTGCTTTTATAGCTGAAGCGAAGGGTATCGTGTTTTGAAAGATCCAGGATATTACGGCCTATCCAAGCGGAACCTATGTTATTATTTGCCGACCTGACGGTATCAAACTTCCAGAGCTTGTGGATAGTAGTTGAATCAACGGAATTGCTTGTTTTCTTTTTATTGTTTGAACATCCAAAAATAAACAAGCAAAGCATGATGAGCAAAATATAGTAACCGCGCGCCATATCCTGTAAGTTAGGTAGTAAAAGCCTAATATCGGAAAAAGAAATTACGATTGTACAAGTATGGCGATGAGATTGCCATAGCTCGCCTTACTCAAACCCAACGCAGGAGCTTCGCAATAACAAATTCAATAAAACTAAAAAGGCCCCGTTTCCGGAGCCTTATATATAATGTAATTTGAGATTTAATAATTAGGCGGTTACGTTGCTTTCGGCTTCCATGGCCATCATTTCGTCAACCAATATACGCCCGCAGTGTTCGCAAACAATGATCTTTTTGCGCTGGCGGATATCCGACTGGCGCTGGGGCGGGATCTGGTTGAAGCAACCTGAGCATGAATCGCGCTGGATGGTTACTACTGCCAAACCATTCTTTGCGTTACCGCGCAGGCGGTTGTAGGCAAATAATAAACGGTCTTCGATATTTGCAGTGGCTTTTTCAGCCTGAGCAGTCAGTTCGTTCTCGTCTTTTTGGGTTTCAGCGGTAATGGTACCTAATTCCGCTTTTTTAGCGTCAAGGTCGGCTTTACGCGCTTCAAGGTCGGCGAGGGCTTTTTCGTAAACCTGGGTTTTAGTTACAATTTCAAAACCAAATTCACGTATTTTCTTTTCGCTTACCTGTATATCTAAACCCTGTATCTCAATCTCTTTCGAAATAGCATCATACTCGCGGTTATTTTTAACCTCGTTTAGCTGGGTTTCGTATTTTTTGATGTTTGATTGCGCTTCCTTTATCAGGTTTTTGCGGGTAACTATGTCATCTTCCAAATCATCCAGCTCGCCTTTTATCTTCTGGATGCGGGTTTCAAGGCCTGCTACATCATCTTCAAGATCGGCAACTTCCATTGGTAATTCACCTCTTACCTGGCGGATCTTATCAATTTTGGTGTGGATAGTTTGTAGTTCGTATAAAGCTTTAAGCTTTTGTTCTACGGTTTGTTCCATTAAATATAATATTTGACGGGGTTTGTATTAATGTCTGTTAAACGGACGGCAAAGGTACTAAATTTTTTTCTAATAATATCAACTAATAATTGTTGCGTAAATTGCTCACTCTCAAAGTGCCCAATGTCGGCTATCAGTATCTTTCCCTCGGCATCAAAAAACTCGTGGTATTTATAGTCGGCAGTAATAAAAATATCGGCCCCGGCAGCTATGGCCTGTTTCAATAAAAAGCCTCCTGCACCACCGCAAACCGCCACTTTTTTTATGTGCTTATTGGTAAAAGCGGTATGGCGGATCACATGCGCCTGCATTTTTTCTTTCACTAAACCTAAAAATGCTTCCTCGTTCACCGCGATATCCAGTTCGCCTATCATGCCCGAGCCTACCTGCTGATTGGGGTTGGTGAGGTTGTACAGGTCGTAAGCCACTTCCTCATAAGGATGCGCCAGTACCAGCGCCATTAAAATTTTGCTTTCCAAATTGGCGGGGTAGATCACCTCTATTCTTATTTCTTCTTCGGTATGCCTTACACCCGGTTCGCCTACATAGGGGTCGGAGAATTCATTGCCTTTAAAGGTGCCGGTACCTTCGGCATTAAAACTGGCCTCGCTGTAATTGCCGATGTTACCTGCACCCGCATGGAATAAGGCATTGCGCACCTGCTCTGCCTGTGCTATAGGCACATAGGTAACCAGCTTTTTCAGCAGGTTATGTTTAGGAACTAATACACGGGTATTTTTTACGTCCAGCGTTTCACAAATCTTAGCGTTAACGCCGGTGTTGATATTATCGAGATTGGTGTGGATGGCGTAGATAGCAATGTTATTCCGTATAGCTTTTTCAACCACGCGCTCCACATAGGTTTTGCCGTTGAACTTTTTTAAACCCTTAAAAACTATGGGGTGATGCGACACAATCACTTGGCAATTGTTGGCAATAGCCTCATCAACCACCGCTTCGGTACAATCAAGCGATACCAGCGCCTGGAATATTTCCTGCCCCGGGTTGCCGACGATAAGGCCGCAATTGTCATAATCTTCCTGGTAGGCCAATGGCGCCAGGCTTTCAAGGTAATCAGTAAGGGCTGATAATTTCATGGTTGTGGCTAAGCTATTAAAATTGTGCTGAAACTGAAAAAATAAAATTGTAAATTTGAATTATGGGAACATTAATTGTACATCCTGAAAGCGAAGAAAAATTATTGGCGTTAAAAGCTTTTATGAAGGCTTTAAAAATTCGTTTTGAAGAAGAGAAATCGCCATATAACCCAGAATTTGTAAAAAAAATAAAACGTAGTGAAGAAGATTTTAAAGCCGGAAAGTATAAGGCTATAAAAACTGAAGACCTATGGAAATAATATATTCTGATGAGGCTCAGAAGGATATTGAATATTGGAAAAATCAGGCGATAAATCTATTCAAGGTAAAATTCAACAACTACTACACGCTATACAACAAGACCCATTTACTGGAATTGGTAAACCTGAAGCTTTAAAACATAACCTGTCGGGTTTATGGTCGCGGCGAATCAGCAGGGAGCATAGGTTAATATACCAAATACTGGAAAACAAACAAATTATTAAAATTCACTCTTTAAAAGGGCACTATAAATAGGATTAGCATTAATATTCTGCTAATCCTATTTATTAGCTTACGCCCCCATTTTGGCTATCTGGAAACTTTCGTAAGCTACTTTTTTGTTGTATTCAAAAGCAAGTGTTTTGTGGTTCACCAGGTCGACTATCGAGCCGATAAGGCATAAGCCGCCTGTGAACAGGTATAATATCCCCATACCTATCTGGCCTATGATAAAGCGCTGCAAGCCGGGCACCAAACAAGTACCAACCAGGCAAAAGATAAGCATATCCTGCGGGCTTTTACGTTTGCCGGCATATACCATAAAGAAATACTTGTTTTGGTTTTCATTAAGGCCTTGTGTGGCTTGTTGTAAAAAGCCTATCTCTTCGGGCGAAATACCCGGTAATGACATGTAAGGATTTTGAAACGGATCCATGATATTGTTTTGATTTAAGTGGTGTTGTTATTGCTTTAATTGTGATGTAAAACTAAGGTAGAATTAAAACTTGAGCAAAGCAAAACTGGCAGGGGTTTTAAATATGTCGGTAAGGTTGGTGAATATATCGGTGGATCACTGATTTTTTGTAGATTGATTTGATTGCGCAGATTTTGAGTTTTTTACCTTGAAAGTGTTCGTTCTTTACCAGTGTAACAATTGCGAACAGTAATTAAATTAAGGCTTTCTCCTAAAATCAGCGTAATCGGTGAAATCAGCACCATGATCAGCGATCCGTTGCCTTATCAAATCAACTATCCTGTAAACAATAGTAACCAAAGCAGGTACACCGAACCAATGCGAATGGAATGAATCACGAACATCCCCATGCAATAAAAAAGCTATGGAATGCCCCAAACCACAACCAGGGCACCACGTTATGCCCATTAACTTTAAAGGGCACAGGGTGTAATGCGACGCCAGTGTAGGATCGCTAATACCTAAAGCTATTAAGGCGCTTATCCAGAAGGTTAGTTCGAAATATTTGTAATAAAAAGCTCTAATCAACTTTGTTTGATTTGGTTGTCAGCATCAAAGATATAGCTAATGCACTTAACAAACCAATTAACAATGCGCCAAACATGCGGCCCGAGAAATCGCGCAGGTTGTTGCCGGCGCTGATGTAGCTGATGTATAATATCCCCGCAAAAACGGCTATAACGCCTGCCAGTACCAATATTTTAAAGCACTGTATCAAGGCTTCTAAAAAGCCCATATTACCGCCGCAATCATTATCGCGATAATTTCGGATGCCGAAATACAATCCTGCCACAGGTATAATGATCGAAAAATATTCATAAGGCGCAACCTGGTCCTTGTTTAGGTCGTACCCTGCTAAGTGCATAACAAATAACCACAAACCGCTTAGGATACCGATAACAATCCCGGTGATAAATGCATTCTTCATTGTAATAGTAATTTGGTTAAATAATTGGCTTTAATGCGAATTGCACACTAAAGCTATGATTTAAAAAGGAATTTAATCACAATATTGTTTTATAATTAATTTAGAATTTGCGCTGATTGGTCTAAAAGCCCTTTTTTCCGTATCTTTGCACCGTTTTGAACATCCGTGATATATTAGACAAGTATAAAGCAGATGAACGGGTAACAGCCCTGGCGCAAGCCCTTAACGCTGCTAAAAACCCAAGGATTCAGCTTCGTGGTTTGGTGGGATCGAGCGATTCGGCCATGGCGGTAGCTTTGTATTTTTTGCAGCATCAGCACATGGTGTTCGTTCTTCCCGACCGTGAAGAAGCCGGATATTTCCAGGCCGACCTCGAGAACCTTACCGGCAAAGAGATACTACTTTTCCCTTCATCATACCGCAAACCATTTGAATTTACCCAGCCCGACAGCAGCAACGTGCTTGCCCGTGCCGAGGTACTGAACGAGCTGAACCACTCGACAGAATTTGGCCAGTTGGTGGTTACTTACCCCGAGGCATTGGCCGAGAAGGTGATTGACCGTGCATCCCTCGAAAAGAATACTTTGGAAATAGGCGTAAACAACAAGCTTAGCCTCGATTTCATCAACGAGTTTTTGGTAGAATACGATTTTGATAGGGTTGACTTTGTATATGAACCCGGTCAATTCTCCATCCGTGGGGGTATAGTTGATATATTCTCCTTTTCGCATGAACTGCCTTATCGCGTGGAATTCTTTGGTGATCTGGTTGAATCCATCCGCACCTTCGAGATCGAGAGCCAGCTATCTGTTGAGCAGGTAAAAAGCATCACCATTGTGCCTAACGTTCAATCTAAATTCCTTACGGAGAATAACATCACCCTGCTGGAATATGTCGATGGTGGTACTCAGGTGTGGATAAAGGATGTGCAGTTTACGCTGGATATTATCCAGGATGGCTACAAAAAAGCTACCCAATTATGGAAGGCTTTATCTTCTGATGAAAAAGAGAAGAACCCTGATTGGATCGACCCTAAATTTGGGTTTACTGATGAAAAGCTCATCGCATCGCAGCTAAGTGATTTCCCGGTGGTGGAATTTGGCAAGCAATTCTTTTACACGCCGAATGCCGCCATCAACTTTGACATGCGCCCGCAGCCATCCTTCAATAAGGATTTTACGCTGCTCATCCATAACTTTAAAAATAACGAGGCCGAAAAGATCGAGAATTTCATACTCACCGATTCAGCACGACAGGTAGAGCGCCTTTACGCCATTCTCGATGACCTCGACAAAACCGTAAAATTTACCCCCATCAGTATATCCATTCGCGAAGGATTTGTGGATAATGAACAGAAGCTCGCCTGCTATACTGATCACCAGATATTCGACCGCTATTACAAATACAAGCTGAAGAAGGGCTACCAGCGTTCACAAGCCATCACCCTAAAGGAATTGCGCGAGCTAAAACCCGGCGACTACGTTACCCACATCGACCACGGCATAGGCAAGTACAATGGTTTGGAAAAGATTGAGGTGAACGGCAAAATGCAGGAGATGATACGCCTGCTGTATGCCGATAACGACCTGCTGTACGTAAACATCAATTCGCTTAACCGCATCAGCAAGTATAGTGGTAAGGAAGGTGCTGTGCCCAAAATGAACAAGCTGGGTACTGATACCTGGGAGCGCCTGAAGAAAACCACAAAAAAAAAAGTTAAAGACATAGCCCGCGACCTGATCAAGCTATACGCCAAACGCAAGTCGCAGCATGGTAACGCCTTCTCGCCCGATAGCTATTTGCAAACCGAGTTGGAGGCATCGTTCATTTATGAAGATACGCCCGACCAGGAAAAAGCCACCGCCGACTTCAAAAAAGATATGGAATCGCCGCACCCGATGGACAGGCTCATTTGCGGCGACGTAGGCTTTGGCAAAACCGAGGTAGCCGTGCGTGCCGCCTTTAAAGCCGTAGCCGATAGCAAGCAGGTAGCCATTTTGGTGCCTACCACCATCCTCGCGGCACAGCACTACAAAACCTTTAGCGATCGCCTCAAAGGCTTCCCCTGCAATATTGATTATGTGAACCGCTTTAAAAGCAGCAAGCAGATAAAAGATACATTAGAAAAGCTGAAAGAAGGCAAGGTCGATATCATCATAGGCACACACCGCTTAGTAAGCAAGGATGTAAAATTCAAGGATCTGGGGTTGATGATCATCGACGAGGAGCAGAAATTCGGCGTATCAACCAAAGAAAAGCTAAAGCAAATGCGTGCCAATGTGGATACGCTTACCTTAACTGCCACGCCTATCCCGCGTACACTGCACTTCTCGTTGATGGGTGCGCGCGATTTGTCTATCATCTCCACGCCGCCGCCTAACCGCCAGCCGGTTGTTACTGAATTGCACGTATTTAATGATAAGCTGATAAAAGAAGCCGTTGAATTTGAGGTTAACCGCGACGGCCAGGTATTCTTCATCCATAACCGGGTGAATGATCTGCCGCAGCTGGGTGCTATGATACACAAACTGGTGCCCAAGGCCCGCATAGGCATAGCGCACGGGCAGTTGGAGGGCGATGCTTTGGAAGATGTGATGCTGAAATTCGTGAACCACGAGTACGACGTACTGGTAGCTACCACCATCATCGAGGCGGGGCTGGATATACCCAACGCCAACACCATCATCATTAACCACGCCCACATGTTTGGCCTTAGCGACCTGCACCAGATGCGTGGCCGTGTAGGGCGAAGCAACAAAAAGGCCTACTGCTACCTGTTGAGCCCGCCGCTAAGCACCCTCACCAGCGAGGCCCGCAAGCGACTAAGCGCCATCGAGGAGTTCAGCGACCTCGGCAGCGGCTTTAACGTGGCCATGCGCGACCTCGACATACGCGGCAGTGGCAACCTGCTTGGTGCCGAGCAAAGCGGCTTTATTGCCGAAATTGGCTTCGAGATGTACCATAAGATACTGGATGAAGCCATACAGGAGCTGAAAGACGAGGAGTTTAAAGATGTATTCGAGGATGAAAAGCCGCGCCCGTTCATCAGCTTTACGCAGATAGATACCGACCTCGAAATACTCATCCCCAACGAATATGTAACCAGCCTAAGCGAGCGCTACAACCTGTACGCCGAAATGGCCAAGCTGGAAAACGAAACCGAATTGGAAGCCTTCCGCCAGCAGCTGCACGACCGCTTTGGGCCACCGCCACCACAGGTAACCGACCTGCTCAACACCATGCGACTGCAATGGCTGGGCAAGGCCATCGGCTTCGAGAAAATATCGCTCAAGAAAGGCGTGCTGCGCGGCTACTTCATCACCAACCAGCAGTCGCCGTATTTCGAAACGCCCGTATTTAGGCAGGTACTCGGCTTTGTGCAGGCCAACCCCCGCCGCACCAACCTCAAAGAAGTAAAAAACACCCTCCGCCTAAGCATCGAAGGCGTCGGCAGCATCAACCAGGCAATTGCGTTGTTAAGTGAGATATTGGAACCGGTTGGGGTGTAGTGATTTCGGATTTCGGATGTTCAATTTCGGATTTAGGTAAAGCCAAAAAAAGGCCGTCATCCAGAGCCTGTCGAAGGATGAGCGCAAAAGCCTAACCCCCGCTGTCTCACAATAGCAAATCAGACAATATGATACACCCACTTCAAACCCATTTCAAAAAGCCCCAAAACAGCCCAAAATAAACCTTTTTGAACCCCAAAATAGCCCCAAAACGCCATTTTTAGGCCTCAAAAACAGGCAAAAAGTGACGTTTTTAGCTCAAAAAATTGCCAAAAAGTGTGTTTTGGGGTCCTTTTTTGGTGCAAAAATACCCGTATTTTGCCACTTTTCCGGCGTTTTTGTCTCATGGTGGAGACAGGGGAGATGGACTATAATTAGAATTTGGCATCGAGGATAAGCAAGAAAGCATCGATTATAGGATTGATCAACTGTTGCTATTCCTTACAACCTATTTGTTTATTCGATTTGATTTTAGTAAATTAGCACTACCAATTAGTATCCTAAATCCAACACAATGAATACATTATGCCAATCCAATTTCGGATAATAGTATAAGTCGATTTGTATTTACTAATGTTTAATGAATCTGAAGATATGATAAGAGTTTCATGTTCTAATCTCGAAGATGTACGAAAGAATCCTACGGCTTATGCACAACAGCTATTGGCGGATAAAAAAGCAGGGGGTGGAAGCTATGGTATGTTTCAATGCTGGCAAAGTAAAGTTAAAGAAATTCATTCGAATGAATTAAGCATAACCGAAGCTATAAAATCACTTCAGCAAAGATTCATGAGCTATGCTGACACTTCAACAAATAAAAAAAAGCAAGAATATTTATTAGATAGATTGAAGCCGTATTTCGAAGAATTTGAAAATAAAGGTTATACTTATATCAGTTCTCAAAAAAGGGTTTATTGGAATATAATACCCGAAGTTGCATTAACAGGATTAGCTCCATATATAGTTGCAGATGAAAATAAATTCGTTGCTTATTTTTTTACAGAGCAATCAATAACGTGGGAAAATCAACTAAGGTTTCCACTCCTTCAATATTATATAGCTAAAAACATTTGTAACTGCGAGCCAAGCCAATTGCAGATAGGATTTTATTGTTTAAATACTCTTTCATTTAATTTAAAAATATATTCTAATGAGGATATCGAAGATTCAATAAGAGAAGCTGAAAATATATTTAGAACCATCAATAAAGCGTATACAGGTAATTAAAAAAATGGTAACATTTACTCTATTGCTGCCGCAAGCCCACTGCTTGTTCCTGTATTTAGGCAATATAAATTAGTTTTTTAGTAACATATAATTACACATGGCAATATTCAAACTCTCAGAAGAAAGTTTTATAAAAATAAAAAATGAAAATAAAACCATCAAAATAATAAAGAAAGCTGCATTTGATAACTTCAATGAGGATATTTTAGGTTTAGGAAAACTTACAACGAAGTCAATTACAATACAGGCTCTTAGTGTTATATTTGATTTAGAAGGTTTTACGGATTTCTGTAAACAGATCGATCCACAATTAGGTGTTCCTGAATATCTAAATAAATTTTTACAATGGACTTTTAACGAGATAAAAAGCGTATTAACAAATGAAACCTATGATGAAGGTTATAAAACTTGGGCGGATTTACCTTTCTTCTCAAAATTTCTAGGCGACGGCATTCTATTTTTATGGAATACAGAGAATATGTCGGACATCAATATAAGAAATGTTGTTGTGGCAATGGGCGAAATTTGTGAGAACTATATATTAGATTTTTTACCGTCAATTAAGAAAGACATTATTTCGCCACCTACCAAACTTAGATGTGGAATTGCTAGAGGAGCCATTTATAGCGTAGGCAACGGTAGCGATTACATTGGACCATGTATCAATATGTCAGCAAGATTGCAAAAATTAAATTCTTTGTCATTCTCTTTTTCGAGGCGGGGGATTGATCCAACTAAGTTTAGTGATCAAGTAAAAGATACATTTGTTACAAAAAAAGTAAATATCCGTGGGATAGGGAATCAGGAATTAGTATGTATTTTAAAAGAAGAATTTAACAATTTACAAGCGCCGCAAAAAAAAGAATTTTTTGAAATCTAATACTCTGAGTATGCCCCTCCCCCCGGCTGTCCAAAGTCTCCAAACTTCAGACAACTATGCCAGTAATCTGCGACTACATACCCCAATCGTTTCTCTAAATATTTTCCGTATTGCCCAGGATAATCAGTCATCATGTGAATCTTTTAATCAGGCAAATCAAGGTTCAGACAACCAGCGTTAAGGATTGAAATGGATACCTGCCGGGGAGAGGAGGGTGCGCAAGCCGCGCTTAAAGCCTGCAGGCGTATGTCCCGATAACTATCGGGAGGAAAGCCCGGCCCGCTTCTATCAGCAGGGAAACGCCCTTATTAGTATCAAGTAATTAGTATCAAGTATTAATACCCTCAGCCGCCTAACTGAAACATTCCCACCCCCTGACACGTATCCAGTTAAATGTTTATCTTTACACGATAATGGAAAAAGGATGAAGAAGTTGACCTATCTTACAATACTTTTAGCCGCCACCATAGCTGCCTGCGGTAAAAAGTCGACCCACTTACTGGCGCGAGTATGTAGCGATGGGCAATGCGGTGGTGTACTCGTGACTTTTAATATGCTATGTTCCCAAAGTGTTACACTCCAATAGAACGAACACTTCATTACTTAGCATAAAGAGATTGCTTCGTACCTCGCAATGACGTGTGGGGTGTTTCGGGAAAGTGTTACACGGGGAAAGAACGGAACAGTTTTCGCGTTAAGGATTGAAGTGGATACCGGCCTCGTGGCTAATGCCTCGTGCAGTATGAGCGGAAAGCCTGACCCGAAGGGGAACGCCCCGCTGTCCGAAGTCTCCAGGCTTCAGACGACTATGCCTGTAGGTCTGCGACTACACAATCCAATCCTCTTCTCCCGTTGCCGCCAGCGTCCCCGCTTGTGGCCTGATGCAATTTATACGCATTACAATACTAAGCTATGTTATATTCCGCTACCTAAACACGTGCCACAAGCGGGTTACAAACAAAAAATATTAAAGGGGTTATCGGGCTTAAACAGTATCTACAAATTTTTTCTCAACTTTATTAAAGATGATAATGCCCAGCAGGGTGACAAAAAATGTTACCCCGGCACAATAGCCCAGGCTGCCCCAGCTAAAGCTGCCCTTGCCTAAAAAACCGTACCTAAAGGTTTCGATTATAGGCGTCATGGGGTTGTATTTTATGATCCAGGCGTATTTGGGGTATTTGGTTATAGCGGTAGATAGCGGATAGATAACCGTAGTAGCATACATTAGCAACTGTACGCCAAAGGTTACTAAAAAGGCCAGGTCGCGGTATTTGGTGGTCATGGCCGAAATGATCATGCCGAACCCCAGGCCCAGGCAACCCATCAGCAACACTATTACCGGGAACAGTAATATATACCAGTTAGCGCCAAAATAACGCCCGCTGGCCCAGTAATAAATTACCATGGCTAAAAACAGCAACATCTGCACACCAAAACGTATAAGGTTTGATGCCACGATACTTAAAGGCATTATTAAACGCGGGAAATACACCTTTCCGAAGATATTGGCATTATCCTTAAACACGGTGCTGGTTTTATTAAGGCAATCGGCAAAATAGTTCCAGGCGGTTATACCGGCAATATAAAAAAGTGGTTGCGGCAAACCATCGGTAGAGATGCCCGCCAGGTTGCCAAAAACAAAAACAAATATGATGGTGGTAAATATGGGCTGAATAAAAAACCACAGCGGCCCTAATATGGTCTGCTTATAAAAACTAACAAAATCGCGGCGTACCAAAAGCAGCAACAGGTCGCGGTAGGCCCAAACATCTTTCAGGTGCAGTTGAAAAAGGCCGTTATTGGGTTTTATTTCCAGGTCCCAGTGCTCATCATGTGTATGCGTTGATGTTGAATCCATTAATTATTTTGCCTTACACAATTATACTAAAGATTATACCAAAGTAGTAAATTTATAAAACAGACTTATTATTACCGATTATGTTTTAGTGATAATTATTATTGGGGAATAATAATATATTAAGTTAGAATTAATAAATAAAGCCTCCTCGCACTCGCTGCTTGGAGGCTTAAACCTAAACCTTATCACAATAAGTAAGTGAGGTTCACTTACAATACATATGAAGCGACTAATATAATAATAAATATTTAATTACCACACCAGTTTGTTCAAACATATAGCTATTGGGAGTATAAAAAAATGGCGGCCTGTCAAAAACCCCACTAAATGGCATAAAAAAGCCAGAAAATAATATTTACAGATTTATTGCATTTCGTTAACATGCAGTAATAAATTACTGTATGCATTAACTTCTTCTGCGTATTTTTTACCGTTTACGGCAATAAACAGCTTATTATGTTCAAAATCGAAATCAATATCCGTCTCGTAAATGTATGATGCATTACCTATCATCCGGCCGCTAAAGTCATCGTTAACCAGGCATTTGGTGTAGCCGCCTTTGTTAAAAAGGGTTATCCATTCGCCCTTGTTTACCAAACCGTTTATAACCGCCGATACCGTTGTGGCAAACATACCTGTACCACATGAATAAGTGATACCTACCCCACGCTCATATGTAGCGACATATATGCTGGTAGCGCTAATTATTTTGCCAAGGTTTACGTTAACGCCATTAGGCAGAACGCTTTGCAGGTTATTGGCCTTTTCGCCAATGGCTTTTAAACTATCCTCGTTAATTTCATTAACAAAACCGGCAATATGCGGGTTGGGCATTGCCAATGCGGTAAATTTTATTTCGGTTGAAAGCTCGGGGATCAGCTCATTTATTAATGTAGGGCCTTTAATATTGATAGGTACAGCCGAGGGTGTAAAATCTGCTTTAGGGAAAGTAAGTTCGTAAGCGGTTATATCCTCATAAAAATCGCCAACCAAATTAAGGGGATATTTTATACCGGTAGTGTTTTCAATAACAACATCGGGCTTATTTAATTGCTCAGCAACATAGCGGGCAACTATTCTTATTCCGTTACCGCACATTTCCGCTTCCGATCCATCGGCATTAAATATTACCATCTTGCCATCGGCAACACTATTATCTACATATAAAATGCCATCGGCGCCAAACTCAGAATTCCTGTCGCACAAAAATAAGGCAAGTTGTTTTTTCATAGCGTGGGTTATAGTGCCATTATACGCTCTAATATCTATCAGGAAAAAATCATTGCCAGACCCCTGGCTTTTTAAAAGCGAAAACCTCATTGCTATATTGTTCAATTATTGCAAAAATACAATATCCACTCAAATATCGGCTAAAAGGGGTTATATAGTGTCATTGGCAAATAACATTATAGCTGTTACTTATATTTCAACACTTCTGCTTCTATATGGTTATTGGCTGCCGGCATAATGATCACTGCGTCGCCGCCTGCTTTTTTGGCAAAGGCAACCATGTTATGTTCAATTGTTGTTTTAACGTACTTATGGCTCAGTAAATTCCCAATAATTTTATAATCCCTTTTCACCTCATTTGGCGAGTAGTAAATATCAACCCTGGTTGTCGGCGTAAATTTACTACCCATGTAAGTGGGAGGTAAGCTACAAGCAGAAAGGAATGCACAAAGAATGAGGATAATGCTATAATATTTCATTAGTTCTATCTTGCTTATATATTAGTTTTGCCGATTGTTTTGGGTTATACCAAAGCCCTGCTAATAGAATCAAATATAGCTATAAGGCCAATTTGTAAGCGCTTTAATGCCGGGTTTCTTCTTATTTTTTGCGCATAGTCATTTGTGACTATAACTGTTAATCCATTATATTTCCCTTGTAGTAAGGCATTTAACTACTAAAATATTTTTTAATTTATACTGTTATCTTAAAAATCATTGAATTATCCGCTCGCTGTGTAACATTTTGCTTACAATGATAATTCGCATCATAAACAGAAAAGAAAATGCCGTTGGTGATTTGGGAATTTTATTCCTCATAGTTAAACCCACATCCACATACTCCCCACCGGGAATATTAACTGGTTGATTGCGTTTGTTAACCTCACAGTTAAATTGGTGGTTATTTACCATCATTTGACACCATTTTTACACGATCGAAAATTGTAGCACCATACTTGTTTATAGGTTTATGGGTATGAGCGATCTGCCCTGCTAAAACCTATACGATTATGCAACCTGACGTTAAAAAACAATTCGGCAATTATAAAAGGGTAGCTTTAGTTATTGCTATATTATTTATCCCAATGTTGGGTTTTTCAAAAACCAAAACCGGATCTATAGAATTTTTAAAATCGTGCAACGGCTTTAATGGCATTAAATTAGGGCAGGATATAAGCGAAATACAACCTTATAAATTAGCTTTTATGGATGGTAACAGCCAGCTTGATGCTGATAGCTGCGTTAGCTATGTGTTTCAGGACGACTCTGTTTTAAAAGTGGATTCAGATTTTAACTTGCAGCAGGTAGCCATACGCACTTATAAAAATAAGATAGTAAACATCTATCTTTTCTTTAAAATGACCGATTCGTATAAAGCATTAAGGGATTTTTTGAAAGACTATGGCCAGTTTAATGAGTTACCAAAGGAATATGCTGCTATTTATAACTGGAATACAAGTTCGGTGAACCTATCATTAAAATATGAAGCAAAAACCGATTATGGTATAGCTGTTTTTACCTGCAATGAACTACAGCGGGATATAGAAACGATGAAGGAAAGCCAAAAGGTATTTGAAAACTTCACCCAATCATTTGCTTCGGCCCCTGTTTATAATAATCAAAGCCAACCTGGCGATACACAAACCGCTAAATAAAAATTATATATCAACATAACCCTTATCCTAATTACAAAAGAAGCCTTTCCATTTGGAAAGGCTTTCTTATTTTAAATAGATTCCGGCTTTCGACTTTTACCTTAAGAAGCCATTTGCCTCCTGATGATATTTAGTGCGCCGCCGGCTTTAAACCATTCTATCTGCTGTGCATTGTAGGTATGGTTTACCTGGAATTGCTCTGTCGAGCCATCTTTGTGGTGCAGCACTACGGTTAACTGTTTGCCCGGTGCAAAGGTGGTTAAACCTACAATATCAAAGGTATCGTCTTCCTGTATTTTGTCGTAATCGTTGCTATCGGCAAAAGTAATGCCCAGCATGCCTTGTTTTTTAAGATTGGTTTCGTGTATACGTGCAAATGATTTTACCAGTATGGCACGTACACCTAAATGGCGTGGTTCCATTGCCGCATGCTCGCGCGATGAACCTTCGCCATAATTTTCATCACCAACTACTATTGTACCTATGTTATGCGCTTTATAATCGCGCTGGGTAGCAGGTACAGGGCCATACTCGCCGGTCAGTTCATTTTTAACGCTGTCGGCAGTATTATTAAAGTAGTTGATAGCACCAATAAGCATGTTGTTCGATATGTTATCCAAATGTCCGCGGAACTTCAGCCATGGCCCGGCCATTGAAATATGGTCGGTAGTACATTTGCCTTTAGCTTTGATCAGCAATTTTAATCCTTTCAGATCAGTGCCTTCCCATGCTGCAAATGGTTCTAATAATTGCAGGCGCGATGATTTTGGATCAACAATTACCTGTACCTGGCTGCCATCCTCGGCTGGTGCCTGGTAGCCGGCATCCTGTACGGCATAGCCTTTCAGCGGCATTTCAATACCTTCAGGCTCATCGAATTTAACCTGTTCGCCGTTCTCGTTAGTAAGCGTATCAGTAAGCGGGTTAAAGGTCAAATCTCCTGCTATTGCAAAGGCGGTAACAATTTCGGGCGATGCCACAAACGCGTGCGTGTTGGGGTTACCATCCTGCCTTTTGGCAAAATTACGGTTAAACGAAGTAATGATAGAGTTTTTGCGTGTCGGATCGTCGGTGTGCCTTGCCCACTGGCCAATACAAGGGCCGCAAGCATTAGCCAGTACCACGCCGCCCATATCTTCAAAAGTGCCCAAATAACCATCGCGTTCAACCGTATAACGCACCAATTCCGAACCCGGGGTAATGGTAAACTCCGCTTTTGTTTTTAAATGTTTATCGGTAGCCTGTTTAGCAATAGACGCTGAACGGGTAATATCTTCGTATGATGAATTGGTACATGAACCTATCAAACCAACTTCCAATTTAGTAGGCCAGCCATTTTCTTTTACTGCTGTCGCGAATTTTGATATCGGCCATGCCAAATCGGGAGTGAACGGCCCGTTTACATGTGGTTCCAGTTCGCTCAGGTTTATTTCTATCACCTGGTCAAAGTATTGCTCAGGGTTGGCGTAAACTTCAGCATCGCCGGTTAAATGTTCGGCAATGGCATCAGCCATTTCAGCAATATCGGCACGCTTAGTGCCTTTTAAGTAAGCGGCTGATTTTTCATCATAACCAAATATCGAAGTTGTAGCGCCAATTTCGGCACCCATGTTACAGATGGTACCTTTACCGGTAGCTGAAAGCGAACGTGCGCCTTCGCCAAAATATTCGACAATAGCGCCTGTGCCACCTTTTACGGTTAATATACCGGCAACTTTCAATATTACGTCTTTAGCCGAGGTCCAGCCTGATAATTTACCGGTTAGTTTTACACCGATCAATTTAGGGAACTTTAGCTCCCAAGGTAATCCAGCCATCACATCGCAGGCATCGGCACCGCCAACACCTATGGCGATCATACCCAAACCACCCGCGTTAGGGGTGTGTGAATCTGTACCTATCATCATACCACCCGGGAAAGCATAATTTTCCAAAACTACCTGGTGAATGATACCTGCACCGGGTTTCCAGAAACCGATACCATATTTATCTGATACTGATGCCAGGAAATCATAAACTTCCTGGTTCACATCCTTAGCTGTTTTCAAGTCGGTGTTGGCACCATCACGGGCCTGTATCAGGTGGTCGCAATGTACGGTTGAAGGTACGGCAACCTGCGGGCGGCCTGCCTGCATAAACTGTAAAAGCGCCATTTGGGCGGTAGCATCCTGCATTGCAACACGGTCGGGGGCAAAATCAACGTAGTCAACACCTCTTCCGAATGCTTTTTGAGCATCGCCTTCGCTAAGGTGGGCATATAGAATTTTTTCGGTTAAAGTAAGGTGTTTGCCGGTCGCTTTACGGGCAGCAGCCACGCGGGTGCTGTAGCGGTCGTAAACCTTTTTGATCATATCTAAATCAAAAGCCATGGTATTTGATTTTATAAAGGTAAATATTCTGAAAAATCACGCTATAAATAGCATAGGCGGCGAATTTACAAAAATTGCCGCTAAAAGGAAGTCAGCGGTTTGTACAATTGTTATTTGGAGATGTTCTAAATTAGTAAATGGCTAACCAGTGGTTAGAAATTAGTAAAAGTGATTATGCAATATTTTACTAATTGATAATCACAATAAATAGATATATTAGTAAGCATGAAATTATCCCTGATTAATTTTTGCTGCGTAATGGCACTAGCCGCCATATTGTTATCAATGAAAGCCGACAACGACAGGAAAGACCTGCTATGCCACACATGGGTACAGTTCGCTTTTAAGAGAAATAGTGATACAGCACCCACGCCGGTTGATAAATCGATGGCGAAAAGCTGCTTTTTTAACCCGAACGGAACTTATGAGGAATTGATGGGCTTAAAAGTTACCGGGCATTATTTTTTAAATCAGGCCCAATCAAAAATTGCCCTGAAATTTGAGGTTATTAACGGGAAAACGATGCCAGTTTCAGCCGATACTACCAAACATTATAATATCGTCATCTTAAGGCTAACTAAAGATACGCTGATCTACGGGCTGGAAGCATATTATGGCGAAAAGCGGGTTTATGGGCACGATGACTGGTATTTTGTGCGGGGGAAATAAGTTTATTACTACGCTAATGTATCGAAAGAATAGCCCTGATCGTTCCATACCTCCATCGCCCTCGGTAATACATATTCCAGCCGCTCATAAGCCTTCAGGCTGTCATGAAATACCACTATTGATCCGCTTTCAGTATGCTTCAGTACATTTTGTAAGCATTTCTCCGGGCTTAGGTTTATATCAAAATCGCCGCTTAATACATCCCACATTATAATTTTAATTTGTGGTTTCGCATTTTTTAGTAGTTTTATCTGCGAGCGTTTTATACGCCCGTAAGGCGGGCGAAACAGGTTAGTGTGCAATATCTTATCGGCTTTTAGCGTATTTTGCAGGTAAATATCGGTGGCGGTATCCCAGCCGTTCAGGTGATTATAAGTGTGATTGCCAATAGCATGACCATCATTTTTTACCTGTTCAAAAATGTCGGGATGCTTGTTTACGTTATCGCCGATACAGAAAAAAGTGGCTTTCGCACATTGCTGCTTTAAAATATTTAATACAAATGGTGTAACAATAGGGATAGGTCCATCGTCAAAAGTAAGATAAATGCAAGGTTTGCCGGGTTTTACATCCCAAATAAGTTCAGGATAAAGTTTTTTTAACAGCCAGGGCGATTTAACCAGGTACATGTACAAAATAAGTTAAATGTTTCCATCATTACGTTAAACAATATAATTAAGTGCAATATAAACCGGTTTGTTTTTTAATTTGCACACCATAACCTTATGATACAAAAGATACTTACATCAATAAAAATCAGCCTACTTTGCCTTATAATATTACTGCCGGGCGCATTTACGGCACGTGCCCAACAGGTAATTACTTTACAAAAGGCAGTAGCGCTTACGCTTGAGCGTAACCTTACCATTAAGCAATCAAAACTTACTGAGGCATTGGGCGCCGAGGATGTAAGACAGGCAAAGGCTAACCAGTTGCCCACTTTAAGCGTTAACCCACAGGCATCATATAGTTTTGGCCGCAGCCCTAACTTAACTACTTATTCATATACCAGCCAGTCGTTCCTATACGTTAATGCACAGGCTTCGTTAGGAGTTAATTTATTCCAGGGCGGCCAGTTGCGCAACCAGGTGCTTGAAAATAAGCTGATATTGGATGCCGATAAAACCAGCACCGAAAAAGTTAAGAACGACCTTTTACTGAACGTAGTGGTTGATTACTTGCAGATATTAACAAACCAGGACCTGGTATCTGCCGCCAACCAGCAAATAGATATAGCCAAAATTACATTAGACAGGGCACAGAAAAACTTTAATGCAGGGAACCAAACGCTCGCCGACCTCTCGCAGGCTAAAGCCGGCTTGTCAACTGCCGAATTAAATCTCACTACTGCCCAAAACCAGCTGGCATCTACTTTACTTACGCTGAAGCAATATATGGAAATGAACCCCGATTCGGATATTACTATCGAAAAACCCGATATCAGCAAATTAACCAATATAAGGCTGGCTTTTGATGAAAATGAAGTAGTAAATACAGCCATGCAGCATTACCCCGATGTTCGCCTGGCTGAAATACAGCAAAAAGGCTACGAACAAGCCATTAAAGTGGCAAAAGGTTATTATTATCCTACGCTTTCGCTTTTTGGTGGTTTAGGCACCAACTATTCAAGCATATCTCAAAATGTAACGGGTGTGGTTACATCAACACAGCAAATTGGGGTTGTACAGGGTACTAATACTCCCGTAGTTACATCTATTCAACAGCCCGTTTATGCAAGTTCGTACGGCCTTGGCAGTCAATTTAACAATAACTTTAATCAATCATTTGGGTTAAGCCTGCAAATACCAATATTTAACCATTCAACAGCATCGGTAGCTGTTAAAAAGGCAAAATTGAATTATGAGTATTCAGAGCTAACCACACAGCTTGCAAAGGATAACCTAAGTAAAACCATTGCCCAGGCATTGCTTGACCTGAAAGCTGCTGAAAAGAGTTATATATCGGCACAGCAAACCTACGAGGCAGATAAGGAAGCATTTAATACCGTTAAGCAGCGTTACGATGTAGGATTGGTCAACTCGCTTGATTATAACACATCGTTAACCAATTATAACAAGGCCGAAAATGATATGATAACAGCCAAATATACATTGGTATTCAGAAGCAAGGTTATCGATTATTATTTGGGCAACCCGATACAACTTTAAAAAATCATAATAAAATAAATCCGAAATCGAACATCCGAAATCCGAAATAAAAATATCATGGGAAAAACTACTAAATATATACTGATCTCAGTTGGTGCATTGATTCTTCTGCTGATCATACTTAAGGTTACAGGCGTAATTGGAGGCCCTAATGCCACACAGGTTGCTACCGATAAGGCATCAAAACGCGATATTACCGAAACGGTTACCGCCAGCGGCAAAATAAAACCGCACCTGGAGGTTAAAATAACAGCTGAAGTTTCGGGCGAAATTGTTGAACTGCCTGTAAAGGAAGGCGATGTAGTTAAGAAAGGCCAGCTCCTTTGTAAGATCAGGCCCGACATTTTGAAATCGGGATATGACCGTGCGGTGGCATCATACAATACCCAAAAAGCAAGTGTAGGCAACTCCAAACAAATGCTGGCACAGGCACAGGCAACTTACGATAACCAGGCATCGATCTATAAACGCGATAAGGAGCTATTCAATAACAAAGTGCTTACCGCCGCCGAATTTGATGCTGCCAAAGCCAGCTACGAAGGCGCTAAAGCTGCGTTAGAGGCTGCAAAACAAAATGTTGTTGGCGCAAACTTCGGCCTTGTGCAGTCATCTGCCTCTGTACAGGAAGCACAGGCCGATCTGGACAAAACAAGCATTTTCTCGCCTATTGATGGCGTGGTTTCAAAACTTTCCGTTGAAAAAGGCGACCGCGTGCTCGGTACCATACAAATGGCCGGTACCGATATCATGACGGTATCTGACCTTAGCAAAATGGATGTGAACGTTGATGTGAATGAAAATGATATTAACCGAATAGCACTTGGCGATTCATCGAGCATTGACGTAGATGCTTTTCCCGATAAAAAGTTTGATGGCGTGGTATCTGAAATAGGCAGCTCGGCCAACGTGGTAGGCACCAGCGCCGACCAGGTGACCAACTTTACTGTTAAAGTGCGCATCAACCCTGAATCATATATGTCACTGCTGAATAAAACAGCTGCCAATCCTTCGCCTTTCCGCCCGGGTTTAACCTCAACAGTTGATATCCGGACAAACCATACAAAAGGTTTATCAGTACCTATACAATCCGTTACCACACGCGATGATCCGAAAGCTGCCAAACCGGCCAATTCAGACAATAACGATAATAGCAAACCGGCAAAAACTACCAATGCACCTTCTAAAGAGTATGTATTTGTTTACAATGCAGGCAAAATTAAACAGGTATTAGTAACCACCGGCATACAGGATGATACTTATATACAGGTATTGACCGGTTTAAAAGATGGTGACGAGGTTGTTTCTGCGCCTTATGATGCCATTTCAAAAACACTGAAGGACGGTATGATGGTGCAGAAAGTTGACAAATCGAAACTGTTTAATAAACCTTCTGATAATTAATATATCAGCAGGCTTATAGTATTATACTGTATAAGGTGCTGTCTCACTTTGAGACACTTATTGCAAAAACAACCCTTATACAAGGCGTTTTTATGGTAAAAACGAGCCAAATATGTCCCTTTTTTATGCTTTTTTTAGGATAAAATAACGTTTTTTGCCTGTTTTTGAAGCTAAAAAATCACGTTTTGGGGGCTTTTATGATTTAAAAGCCGCTTATTTTGAGCGATTTTGAGCTTTTTTGGATGATGCCTATGCGGGTGTTTCAAAGTGTCTCATTTACTAAATGAGACATTGCCCGAATTATGATGTGGGATAAAAAGTTTCAAATCTTATATCTTTGCTCATGCCTAAAAACAAAATAGCAGTTATTGGTGGCGGCAGTTGGGCTACGGCCAATATTAAAATGCTGGCCGATAATACTACCCCGAAAGAAATATTCTGGTGGATGCGCAATGCCCACGCAGTTGAGCATATCCACAAATTTGGCAACAATCCTAATTATTTAAGTTCGGTTAATATAAAGTTGCCGGCTGAGAATATATCTACCAATCTTAAACATCTAATTCAGCAAGCTGATTTCATTTTATTAAATGTACCGGCCGCATTTTTAAAAGAAGCGCTCGAAGGCATTACCCCGGCCGACCTCGCCGGTAAAAAAATAGTATCGGCCATAAAAGGTATTGTGCCCGATGAGAACCAGATCATCGGCGAATTTTTGAACCAGCATTATAACATACCGTTCGATAATTTTATCGTTATCAGCGGTCCCTGTCATGCTGAGGAAGTGGCGCTTGAAAAATTATCGTATTTAACCATCGCTTCGCGCGACATTGAGCTGGCTACTGAATTTGCCGGCATGATAAACACCCGCTATATAAAAACCAATGTGTCTGACGATATTTACGGTACCGAATATGGCGCAGTGCTTAAAAACGTGTATGCTATTGCAGGGGGTATTTGCCATGGTGTAGGCTATGGCGATAATTTCCAGGCGGTATTGATATCAAACGCCATACGCGAGCTAGAGCGTTTTGTTGATACCGTACACCCCATTGACCGCGATATAAAAGAATCAGCCTACCTGGGCGATCTGATGGTTACCGCTTACTCGCAATTCAGCCGCAACCGCACTTTTGGCAACATGATTGGCAAAGGTTACACCGTGCGTTCGGCACAACTGGAAATGAACATGGTGGCCGAGGGCTATTACGCGGTAAACTGCCTGCACCAGGTAAATAAAAATTATAAAGTGCATATGCCTATATGCAACGCCGTGTATAATATTCTGTATCAGAAACATTCCCCCGCGCTGGAAATGAAACAATTGGCAGAACATTTGAGTTAATATCGATATAACTCATTAAAAACTGCCATGAAAAATTTATTTAAAGTTGCTGCAATAGTAACGGTGCTATTTGCCGCTACCCAGGCAAATGCACAAACCGTAAAAAAAGATGCCCAGAAAGTAGGGCATAAAACCTCTGAGATAGCCGCCAATGGCGCGTCAACAGTAGTTGATAAAAGGTATCGTGATAAAAGAGGCCCGCACGGAGAAATTGTTTATATTAACAAACATTCTCACTATTATTACATCAATAAAAAAGGCCACAGGGTTTATATTACAAAAGCCCAAATGACCAATGAGAAAGAAGATTAATTAAATATATGCGGGAGCTTATTACTCCCGCATTTTAAACGTTTTCATATACATGACTAAAATATATCCACACATATTTGTCGCTTTTGCATGTATAATAATATTATTTTCGGTAGCCTGCAACAACAATAAAACTAATCCAAAACTTGTAGGCATATGGAAATCAAAAGCGGATGGCAGCTTGCTAAAAATAACCGAAAAGCAATTCACCATGGAAAGCGACGCGCCGGATGCTGAGGATTACTTTGTAAAGGGCGATACCATCTTCACTTCTTTTCAAGGTAATTTGCCTTATACCAAATACGCCATATTGAAACTGGATGATCATTCGCTAAAATTGTTTACCCCTGATTCCACCAGTATCGAATTCACAAAATAAAAGCCCCCTGTTTCATCAACAGGAGGCTTTATCAAACTAAACTTAAACTAAACAATTGCCTGTTTAAAGGCTATAAACTAAATTAAAATCTTCTGCGGCGTTCAGGACGATCCTCGCGGCGTTTGCCCGAAAAATCACGGAAGCCACCACCAGAATTGCCACCGGCGTTGCTGCGTTCGCGGTTGAAGCCGCCTTCGCGCCTTTCGCCGCCACTGTTGCGATTGTAGCCGCCTTCGCGGCGCTCACCGCCATTACCACGGTAACCACCTTCGCGGCGACCGCCTTCAGAACGGCTGCTGCTGGTGCCTTCGCCCGATATTTCTATCCTAACTTCACGACCCTTAAAGTCAACACCTTTAAAGTTGGTCATAACTTTTTCAACATCATCGTGCTGTACCTCGAAGAATGAGTACACGCCCTTAACGTCGATCTTACCAACAGTACGTCCGCTTATTTTCGAGTTATTGCAGATATAACCCAGCAAATCGCCGCGGTTAAATTCATCAACACTGCCCAGGTTTATAAACAGGCGTGTATATTCCGATTTTCCGCCACTGCGTGGGAAACGGTCGCCACCACGCTCGCCGCGGTCACCACTGCGCTCGCCATCAAACGAACGGCGGTCATCAACCGGCGCATTCAGATCGGGTGCGTTTTTGTAATAATCTAAAAAGCGGTTAAATTCTAACGATGCAAAGCGTTTAATAATATCTTCCTTGCTCAGTTCTTTGAACTCATCCATAATACGCGGAATGTATTGTTCAATTTGCTGCTCGTTAACTTCAACATTATGTACTTTGTGTACCAGGGCGAATAATTGTTTTTCAACAACGTCAAAGCCGGTTGGTATCTCAGCCTTTATAAATTTCTTACCGATAACACGTTCTATCTGGCGAATTTTACCCAATTCCTTACCGTTGATGATGCTGATAGATACACCTGTTTTACCTGCACGGGCCGTACGGCCGCTGCGGTGGGTGTAGTTTTCCAACTCATCAGGCAACGAGTAGTTAATAACGTGGGTAACATCATTCACATCTATACCACGTGCGGCAACATCAGTAGCGATAAGCAATTGCAGGCTGCGCTCACGGTAGCGTTTCATCACCTTATCGCGCTGTTGCTGCGAAAGGTCGCCGTGTAATGCGTCGGCATTATAGCCGTCTTTTATTAAAGATTCGGCAATTTCCTGTGTTTCAATTTTGGTACGGCAAAATACAATACCGAATATCTCGGGATTGAAATCAACAATACGTTTAAATGCAGCATACTTGTCACGGGCCCGGATGATATAATATTCGTGCTCGATGTTGGCATTACCTGTATTTTTTGTGCCCATAGTAAGCTCATGCGGATCGGTCATGTATTTTTTCGCGATCCTGCGAACTTCGGCAGGCATGGTGGCCGAGAACAGCCAGGTTTTTTTCTCGTCGGGTGTGGTAGACAAAATACTGTCAATATCCTCCTGAAAGCCCATGTTGAGCATTTCATCAGCTTCGTCTAACACTACAAATTTTACATCCGAAAAATCAATCGCTTTGCGGTTGATGATATCGAGCATACGGCCAGGCGTGGCCACAACAATTTGTACGCCGCGTTTAATCTGGCGTAATTGGTCTGAAATACTTGCGCCACCATATACAGCCACAACATGTACGTTGGGCATATTTTTGGCATAATTCTTCAGATCGTTAGTGATCTGTAAACAAAGTTCGCGTGTGGGGCATAAAACAAGTGCCTGCGGATGATTTTCTTCGAAATCAATAAGTTCCAATAGTGGTAAGCCAAAGGCAGCAGTTTTACCGGTCCCGGTTTGGGCTAATCCGACAAAATCGTTGCTGCCTGTTAACAATACCGGAATCGACTGTTCCTGGATTGGCGTTGGGTTTTCAAACCCTAACTCAGAGATGGCATTAACAATATCATGACGGATTCCCAGTTGAATAAATGGGTTCATGAATTTAAATAACGAATTTGGCAACATCGCCAAATCGGGCGCAAAGGTAAGGTTAATTATTGGGAATTCAAAGGCCTCGCGGGCAAAATGATGGATATTCAAGCGTTGACATTAAAATATAAAAACCAGGCATCAATAAATCATTTGCAAATAGATATATTTAAAAAATCAATAATTAACTTATGGCCTTACGGAATCTCATCTTATTGGTACTTGCACTGGCAACAACCAACAATTACACATGTGCACAAACCAAAGACGTTGACTACGGTAATAATCCGGCCGCTGGTAAGTATGTAAAGCTTAGGGGCTTTAATATGTATTATGAAACTTACGGGCAAGGTGAACCTTTGCTGATCATTCATGGTAACGGAGGCTCTATTAATAATTTCAAATACCAGATACCTTACTTTGCTAAAAGCTATCGGGTTATACTGGCTGACAGCCGGGCGCAAGGTAAATCTGTCGACCATACAGATTCGTTAAGTTATGAAATGATGACTGATGATCTTAATGCTTTGCTGGATACCTTGCATTTAAAAAGCTGCTACGTGATTGGCTGGAGCGATGGTGGGATAAATGGGCTTTTGATGGCCATCCGCCATCCCGATAAAGTAAAGAAACTTGCGGTTACAGGTGCTAATCTCTGGCCCGACAGCACCGCGGTTAACCCATACATGAGTAAATTGGTGTTTGATGCATATAATCATGGTGTTGATTCAATTAAGAAGGTTGCAAACCCAACAGCGGCGGGGAAAAATGAACTCAAATTACTGCGATTACTTGGTTTTGAACCACACATTACAACAGCGCAGCTACATACCATTAATTGCCCTGCACTTATAATAGGTGGCGACCAGGATGTAATACGGCCCGAACATACCATGCTCATTGCCCAAAATATTAAACAATCATTTTTGTGGATATTACCCAATTCGGGTCATTCAACGCCCATTTATTTCAAGGATGAATTTAATGCCACTGTAGCCAGGTTTTTTGCCGATCCGTATCGTAAAAGGGAGGGGTTTGACGTGTTAAGGTAATAATTATGAAGACGAATAATGCAACAATATGACACCTGAACTAAACCGGTGCTGCGATATAAATTTTAAAGGCAATAGCACGCTATTAAACAGCGCTATACCATTACCCAATACAACCGGGTGCAGCCATAAAAGTAGTTCTTCAACCAACCCATTTTTCAGCAAGTAACGCAGCAAGGTAATACTGCCCAACACCATAATATCCCGCCCCGGCCTGCTTTTAAGCTCCCAGACCCTGTCGTGCACATTGCCGTTTAGTAATACCGAATTATCCCACTTTAACTTTTTAAGCGTTTTCGATACCACAACTTTTTCGTAACCGTTCATCATACCGGCAAAGGCCAGGTCTTCGCGTGGATAACATAGGTCGCGGTTCATTTTCGGCCAGTAAGCGGCCATGGCTGTGTAGGTTTTGCGGCCCAGTAAAATGGTATCTGCCTGGCTTAATTGCAGGCACAGCCTTTCGGCCATGCCTGCTGTCCAGTAATTTGTGTGCCAACCCAGCTCTCCATTGGGCCCGGCCACAAACCCGTCGAGGCTCATATTTACCGAAGCTATTATCCGCCTCATTGTATTTTATGCAGGTGAATATTTAAGCAGCACAATACCGCAATCAAATGCCTTGCTTTCATTAAGCTTCAGGCTGATGTTGTTTGCTGTTTCGCCAAATATGGTCAGCCCCCGGGGTATAGCAGTTGGATTTACGAACAGGTACAATTCATCAATAAGGCCCTCTTTTATTAGCGATGTTACAAACCCCGCACCTCCATATACAATAATATCCTTACCCTCCTGCGCTTTTAACTTATTTACCTCATCGGCAACATTACCTTTGGCCAAAACTGTGTTTTCCCAGGTCGATTTGTCAAGCGTTTTAGTGAACACTACTTTATGCGCGTCCACCATTTTTTTAGCAAAATCGCGGCTTGGGTCTTCCGGGTTTTTTGCAGCCTTGTCCCAGTGAGTTATAAAACCGTCGGTCATTTTCCTGCCTAACAAAATGGTATCAGTGCTGTCGGTAATATCGGTAACACACTGTTTAATATCGTCGCTCCAGTTCCAGGTCATCCAGTCCAGCTCGCCGTTTGGTCCTGCAACGTATCCGTTAGTGGATAGCTGCATCTGTAATTTTAGCTTTCTCATCGCTGCTATAATTTTACAGGCAGTTACACAGCCATATCGGGTTTGGCCGATGCTGTTAAAGCCAGTTTTTTATGGTAGTATATATATGCAGCGGCTGCCAAAGCCAGGAATATGAACATAAAGTACCATGAACCTTGTGGTGGCGGCACGCAATACAATGAATAGGTAGCTGCAATAAGGTCGAAAGTTAAACCGGCATAGGCCCATTCTTTTAAGCGTGGATAGCCGGGGATCAATATAGCTACAGCACCTAACATTTTTGCGAGCCCTATAAAGGGTATAAAATAAACAGGGTAGCCCAGCCCGTCATGAATGCCTTTTACTTCATCGGCTGTTTTTAAAAGTGCGGGGACACCCGATCCGAACATTACAAAGGCAAATAAAATGGTAAACACCCAGTACAAAATTTTTGTGGTTTTCATGATTATAAGTTTTTGGTTAAATAATATTTTTTCGTTTTGTATGATACAAAGGTATAGCACGCAGCCATGCCGTGTGATGCCCATAAAGGACAACAAAAGGGGGCAATAGCGACATTTAAAGCCTTATGCCTTAAATATCATCAATTTATATAAATTTGATAAGGAAACCTCGTAACCATACATGAAAAACATTTGCATAATCATCCCGCAGGAATCGGTGCCTGCCGCCATAGTCGATCCCCGCTATATGTTTAGCACTATAAACCAGTTTTTAGCCGAGGCTGGCAAAGAGCCTGCTTTCCATATACAACTTGCGGGGCTAACACCGCAGGTAATGCTTAATAATGGCTGCTTTTCGGTAAATACCGATGTCAACTACCGCAATGCCGCCAAGCCTGATCTTATTATTATCCCAGCCCTTTCGGGAAGTATGAAAGCTACTATCGAACTGAATAAAGAATATCTGCCCTGGATAAGGGAGCAATACAAATCAGGCGCCGAGGTGGCTTCGTTATGTTTGGGCGCATTTTTATTGGCGTCTACAGGCTTGCTGGATGGCAAGGAGTGCTCTACCCACTGGCTGTTTGCCAACGAATTCAGGGGAATGTTTCCTAATGTCACATTAACCGATGGCAGCATCATTACCGAAGCCGATGGCCTTTATTCAAGCGGCGGCGCAAGCTCCTACTGGAACTTGTTGCTGTGGCTGATAGAAAAATACACCGACCGTGAGCTCGCCGTAAGGGCAGCTAAATTTTTCGCTATTGATATTGACCGTAAGAGCCAGTCGCCGTTCATTATGTTTAATGGGCAAAAAAAGCACGAGGATAAGCCTATAAAGGATGCACAGGAATATATTGAGCAGAACGTGACCGATAAAATATCTGTCGACGAACTGGCCGACCGATTTGCCATTGGCGCCAGGCAATTTAACCGCCGTTTTAAAAAGGCTACCAACAATACCCCTGCCGAATATATCCAGCGCGTAAAGATTGAGGCTGCAAAAAAACAACTGGAAAACACCCGTAAAAATATAAATGAGGTGATGTATGAGGTTGGCTATACCGATGTGAAATCCTTCCGCAGCGTATTTAAAAAGCTGACAGGTTTATCGCCTAATGATTATAAGCATAAATATAATAAGGAGACTGGAGGTTAGGGGGTTACATAGTTCGTCGCTTGTATAGTTTACTCACCCCGACTACGCTACGCTGTCGTGCCTCTCTTCGCCTTTGGCGGAAAGAGGGTTGAAAAATAAACGCGCAGGTTGTTGAGCGAAGCAAAGACCGGTGAGTTAAAGAAGTGCGTTAACTAACCCTACCTTAACCTATCCGCCGATTTTATCAGTTTCTCATCCCGCTGTATCCCCTTAACAGCCATTATCAGCAATAATATCGCCACAGGGCACAGGAACAAGCCTATGCCAAAGTTACTGGCCGATAAGGTTACGCCACCGGTTACACTTTTGGCTTTCTGGGCTATCCAAAAACTATAACCTATGATAACCAAAATAGTGCTATAGCATAAAGTGATCTGCTGTTTGCGGTTTTTATACAGGAATATGATAATAAACGGAAGGATACCCACCACTGCGGTAACAGCCGATAGCGCCACAAAATGGTCCTGAAGGGCTTGCTGTCCGTTTACATCAACATAAGTGCCGGTAACAGAAATGCTGATTGGTTTGGCATCTACATAAACATTATGCGCCAGTGGAAATAAATAAAGGGCTAATATGGCCAGTCCGGCTAAAAAAAGGTATATACTTTGTATGCGTTGTAACATGATTAAATTTCTATTTTATTAAAGCAAAGATAGAATTGTTTTAAGTAAATTATAGGCTGCATCATTCACAGATGATTATCTTTACACCGTGGCAACCAACCAGCGCTTTTTTATCGAACTTTCCTACGATGGCACCAACTATCATGGCTGGCAGGTTCAGCCTAATGCCATTACAGTTCAGGAAATTTTAGATAAGGCGTTAAGCACAATTTTACGCCAACCGATTGAAACTCTCGGCTGCGGGCGTACCGATACCGGGGTGCATGCCAAACAGTTTTTCGCGCATTTTACCCCCCAGCCCCCTGAAGGGGGAGCTTTTGAAGATCATGGCGTATTGATCAGAAGTTTGAATTCGATTTTGCCAACCGATATTGCTGTAAAGCGGATATTTCCGGTTGCGCCGGCAACCCATGCCCGTTTTGATGCTACGCTCCGTAGTTACGAATATCATATCCATTTTAATAAGGACCCGTTCAAACACAATTACTCCTGGCTACTGCGTGATGAGCCCGATATAAAGCGAATGAACGAGGCGGCGAAGATCATTATGGAATACACTGATTTTAGCTGCTTTAGCAAATCAAACACGCAAACTAAAACTAATAATTGCAAAATATCCAAAGCCGAATGGGTTAAAACCGATGGCGGCATCATCTTTCATATCTCCGCCGACCGTTTTTTGCGCAATATGGTACGCGCTATTGTTGGCACACTGTTACAAGTTGGCCGCCACGAGATAGAACCGTACGAGGTGCGCTCCATCATTAACAGTAAAAATCGCAGTAAAGCAGGCGTGTCAGTTCCGGCTTGCGGGTTGTATCTTACGGAAGTCATTTATTAGCCCACCTAATCCTCTAAAGGGGGGAACAGTTATCAATAATTCAAATTCTCTGGCTACCTTTGAAAATAGTGAACGGCAATAAACAAAATAACGATAGCACCCAACAAGCAGACAGCAAAGCTGCAAATCAAAAGCTCCCCCTTCAGGGGGCGGGGGGGCCATCGGCTGTTACCGGTAAGGCCCTTGATTGGCGACTGCTGATGCGCGTAATGCACTACGTTAAACCGTATCGCAGAACATTTTACGTAGCCTTATTTTTAACTATATTTTTGGCAGCCCTTGCCATTGTGCAGCCAATACTTATACAAAAAACTGTCGACGATTATATTTTAAAGGATAACTACAACGGGTTGGTTTTTATGGTTGAACTGATGATAGGAACGCTCATCATCCAAACCATAGCGCAATATTATCAAACTTATATTACCAACTGGCTGGGCGAATCCGTTATTCGCGACCTGCGCATTGATATTTTTAACCACATCACCAGCCTCCGTCTAAAATATTTCGACCGTACACCTATCGGCGTATTAATAACCCGTACGGTATCCGACCTGGAAACCATTGCCGACATATTTTCTGAAGGCCTAATCTCTATCATGGGCGATATGCTGGTAGTAATAGCTGTTATTGGCCTCATGCTTTATTTCGACTGGAAGCTGGCGCTCATCACTCTGATACCCATGCCATTCTTATTTGCTTCGACCTATGTATTTAAAGAAGCTATAAAATCTTCATTTCAGGAAGTACGTACACAAGTCGCGCATCTTAACACATTTTTGGCCGAACATATTTCGGGAATGAGCATAGTACAATATTTCTCGCGCGAGGACCAGGAATACCGCAAGTTTACCGCTGTAAACAAAAAATTCCGCGATGCAAATATCAGGTCGAACTGGTATTATTCTATTTTCTTCCCCGTGGTTGAAGTATTGTTTGCCATTTGCATGGGCCTGCTGGTTTGGTACGGCTGCAAACGCATATTGTCTGATGAACAACTTGCCTACGTTTCAACCAATAATAAACCGGTAACCGCAGGAACAATAGTGGCTTTTATACAGTTGCTGAACTTGCTGTTCAGGCCGATAAGGCAATTAGCCGATAAATTCAATACCCTGCAAATGGGCATGGTTGGAGCCGACAGGATATTCAAGGTTTTAGATACCAATGAAGTTGCCGTAAATACCGGCACATTAAGACCCACCCGGATCAAAGGTGACATTAAATTTGAAAACGTTTGGTTTGCTTATAATGATGAGAACTGGGTATTAAAAGATATAAGCCTGCATGTAAAACCAGGTGAAACACTGGCATTGGTTGGTGCCACGGGTGCAGGAAAATCATCAACTATTAATATACTGAACAGGTTTTATGAGATAGGTAAAGGTAGTGTAAAGGTTGATGGAGTGGATATACACGAATATGATGTGAATTACCTGCGCGCTCAAATTGCCACCGTAATACAGGATGTTTTTTTATTTACCGATACCATTGCCAACAACATCAGCCTGAATAATGAAGCCATAACCCGCGAGCAGATCATAGCCGCGGCAAAAGATGTAGGCGCACATGAGTTTATTGAACGACTGCCCGGTGGTTATGATTACAATGTAATGGAACGCGGCTCGACCCTTTCGGCTGGGCAGGCGCAATTAATTTCGTTCATCCGGGCTTTGGTTTATGACCCGGCAATTTTGGTTTTGGATGAAGCCACCTCATCGGTAGATACCGAAACCGAGATACTCATACAAAATGCCATCAACAAACTAATGCAGGGGCGCACAGCCATTGTTATCGCCCATCGCCTGTCGACCATCCAAAACGCCGACAGGATCATCGTGCTTGACCATGGCGAGATAAAAGAAAGCGGCAGTCACCAGGAATTGCTGAAAATTGAGCACGGCTACTACCGCAAATTGTATGACTTGCAGTTTAATTCGGCAGGTATTTCACGTTAATCGGGTTGCACTTTACCCTTTTCCATTCCCTTTTCAGCAGGCGGGTTTTTTATAGGTTCAACAGGTTGTTCATCCCTTTCGTGCTTTTTGGCTATGTCGCCTTTATGCGGCTGGTCAGCTGTGTATTTTTTATCAGCACTGTGTACCACGCTTTTATGGCCGTTATCATGGCTCCTGTGTGTCGGGGTATCGGAAGGTGATGGTTTATCGGATGAATTTGCTGGTTTTGTCATGGTAAATGATTTTTAATAATAACAGGGTGCCGGCTATTTTGTTCGTTTCGTCAGCCGTAGCAGCAACAAAGTCATACTTAATAAATTCTTCATTTATCGGTTATTACTTTGCCACAAAATATTTCCCGGCAAAATTAATACTCTTGTTAATTTTTGTTAAATACAGCTATGTTTTACAACCCATTAAATAATAATAACATATAAACTTTTACCTTTAGGGCAGGTTTGTTAATTTCGCAGGAACCAAAAGGTTGTTTTATGGAAGAATTTGAAGCAAGCACATCGGCAAAAAAAACCAAAACCATTTATATATCAACTGTTTTTGGTATTGCCATGGTATTACTCATGGTAGGCTTGCTGGGCCTTATTTTGGTACATGCCAATAATTTGAAGCGTTACGTTAAGGAAAACATTGTGCTTAATATTTTTGTAGACGATGCCGCGCATGAAACCGATGTGCTGCAACTCCAAAAAACGCTCGATGCCAACCCCATGGTTAAGCAAACGCAGTATGTAAGCAAGGAACTTGCGGCCCGTAATCTGCAAAAAGATCTGGGCGAAGATTTTGTAAAGTTCCTCGGCTACAATCCGTTGTCACAATCGTTGGATGTATATCTTAAAGCCGACTACGCCAACAATACCGACATTGAAAAATTTAAAAGTGAGTTATTAAAAAACCCATTGGTTAAAGAGGTTAAATATCAGCAATCGCTGGTTGATGAAATGAACCAGAACCTTACTTCCATCAGCCTGGTAATACTGATTTTCGCCGGTATATTTGTCATACTTTCTGTAGCGCTGATAAACAATACTATCAGGCTGGCTATTTATTCGCAACGATTCCTGATAAAATCAATGCAATTGGTGGGCGCTACCAAGGGGTTTATCCGCAAGCCATTTTTATTATATGGTATATGGCACGGGCTGCTGGGCGGTTTAATAGCCATTATGATATTGGTAGGCACCCTTTACTTCGCCGATAAGCAAATCCCCGATTTGATCATACTGCAAAACTACACCGAGTTTGGTATTGTATTTATTGTGGTTGTTGGCCTGGGCATATTTATTTCGGGTTTCAGCACGTTTTTGGCAGTTAATAAATTCTTACGCTTAAAAATATACGATCTGTACCGTTAGAGGCAAAAGCTGGAAGTAAAAAGCCTAAAGCAATATTTAATCAATAATTTTCGATAATTCAGTAATTCAATAACTAAATACATGGCACAAAAAATTACACACCCGGCAAGCCCGGTTAAAACAGCGCCAAAAGCTACCCCTAAAGCTGATTCAAAACCAGCAAGTTTTGTTTTTGATAAAAGCAATTACACCTGGTTAATTATAAGCATAGCCGTTGTGGCGTTTGGTTTTATACTAATGTCGGGCACTACTGATATTTACAGCAATACAAAAATTGTCATAGCCCCTTTAGTAGTTTTAGCGGGCTTTGGCCTGGGCTTTTACGCTATCCTGAAAAAACCGTCGGCTAAAGCATGAGTATATTACATGTTATAATTCTGGCTATCATTGAAGGATTGACAGAGTTTTTACCCGTATCATCAACCGGCCACATGGTTGTTGCCAGTTCATTAATGGGCATCAGTAACGATGTTTTTGTTAAGCTTTTCGAAATTGTTATTCAACTAGGCGCCATACTGGCTGTAGTAGTATTATATTTCAAACGTTTTTTCCGTTCTATCAACTTCTATATTAAACTGGTTGTAGGGGTTATCCCCGCTGTTATATTGGGCGTACTGCTAAAAAAATATATCGACCAGCTACTGGGCAGTCCGCTGATTGTGGGCATAGCCTTATTGGCAGGTGGGGTTATTTTGCTTTTTGTTGATGATTGGTTTAACAAACCCACTATCACCGAAGAAAAAAATATCAACTATTTTACCGCGTTTAAGATAGGTTGTTTCCAGTGCCTGGCTATGATACCTGGTATCTCGCGTTCAGCATCGTCAATAGTTGGTGGCATGTCGCAAAAACTAAGCCGTACCGCGGCGGCTGAATTTTCTTTCTTTTTAGCGGTACCCACTATGTTTGGCGCTACTGCGAAGGATCTTTGGGACTTTCATAAAGATAATCCCAACATATCTTCAGCTACCATGCACAGCTATATTGTAACCCTGATCATAGGCAGCGCAATAGCTTTTATTGTGGCCCTGCTGGCTATAAAATCATTCATTACATTTTTGGAGCAGAAAGGCTTCAAGGTGTTTGGCTGGTACCGTATTTTGGCTGGATTGGCCGTTATTATACTGTTTTATACAACTGATGCTTTGCATAATAATGAGTCACAAACATCACCCGCTAAGGCGAGGATCGAAATAAAAAGCCAGGAGCCTTTAAAGCACAAAGTTTAATTACTATATTCTATATCATTTCGGATAGCGATGAGTTTAAAACCCATCGCTATTTTTGCATATAAGCACAAGCAACTAAAATCTTACCTTTGCCGTTTATAAAACGGAATGACATTGGACGTGCAAAATCCCAAAAAAAAGGAATTCGACTTTGCTGCAGGTGAACTGCTGCTGGTAAATAAACCCTATAAATGGACCAGCTTTGATGTAGTGGGCAAATTGCGCAACGGCTTTAAGCCGATAAAATTAAAAGTGGGCCACGCCGGTACGCTCGATCCGCTGGCTACCGGGCTACTTATTATTTGCACCGGAAAAATGACCAAGCAAATAGATACTTTCCAGGCCGAAGAAAAGGAATATACCGGTACTATGATATTAGGCGCAACAACCCCCTCGTATGATATGGAGACCGAGCCGGATGCTACATTCGATATTAGCTATATTACTGAAGAGCAAATAAAAGCCGCATGCCAGCAATTCACAGGTGATATACAGCAATACCCACCTGCGCATTCCGCTATAAAAATTGATGGTGAGCGCCTGTACGAAAAGGCCCGCCGGGGCGAGGATGTGGAGTTACGTTTACGCAATGTTACAATAACCGAATTTGAAATTACCCGTATCGAGCTGCCCGAAGTTGATTTCAGGGTAGTGTGCAGTAAGGGCACTTACATACGCTCATTAGTACATGACTTTGGTAAGGCACTCAATAATGGTGCGTACCTTTCCAAACTCAGGCGCACCCGCAGCGGGCATTTTAAAATAGAAGATGCCTGGGAAGTAATGGAACTATTTAATTTCATAAAGGAACAAAGAAATAAATTCGAAATTGAAAGTTCGAAATCCGAAATATGAGGATCTATCATAATATCGATGAATTTGTACGGCTAAACAATGCTGTTGTCACTATCGGCACATTCGATGGTGTGCACCTTGGCCATCGTAAGATCATATCGCGTTTGAAAGAACTGGCTGAAGAATGCAGCGGCGAGTCGGTCATCCTTACTTTTTTCCCCCATCCCCGGATGATACTGCATCCCGAGGACGAAAGCCTCAAACTCATCAATACCATACACGAAAAAGCTGCGTTGCTGGAAGAATTAGGCGTCGACCATTTAATAATCACTCCCTTCTCTCGCGATTTCTCTAACCAGGAACCCGAAGCCTATATCCGCGATGTACTGGTAAACCGCATCGGCACAAAAAAAATTGTAATAGGTTATGACCACCGTTTTGGTAAAGACAGGCAAGGGAATTTCGATACCCTGTTGAAACTATCCACAGTTTACAATTATGATGTTATTGAAATACCCGAGCAGGATATTAACGATGTTGCCGTAAGCTCAACCCGTATCCGAAACGCGTTGTTAACAGGCAACATTGAACTGGCCAATAAATTCCTGGGGTACCCGTTCTTTATTACCGGCAAAGTAGGCAGGGGCGATAAAATAGGCCGTACCATCGGCTATCCTACCGCCAATATTATTATTGAAGAAAGCTATAAACTCATCCCGTCCGACGGTATATTTTCGGCCAAAGTAAATATAAACGGCACCGACTATAAAGGCATGGCCTATATAGGCACCCGCCCTACCATCAATGGCATTACCCGCAATATCGAGGTGAATATTTTTGATTTTGACAGTGAAATTTATGGGCAGGAGGTAAGTATGCAATTCCATCATTTTGTACGGGGTGACATAAAATTCGAAGGGCTCGATCAGCTAATCATTCAACTGGCTAAGGATAAAGAAGACGTGCTGGCTTTATTAAAAGATTAACTTATATCCTCTTCCCACGATAGGGTACATAAGCTGAATACTGTTTATTAGTCTAACCTACATCATTTCCATTTGTTTAAATTTGTTTCGATGAAAAAATTGGTTTGCGGTGATAGTAATGATCTAAACAAGGTAGCCCATGTTGCATAAAACCCGCGCCATCGTATTCAAAACTACCGATTACGGCGAGAGCAGCGTAATAGTACAATTGTTTACGGAGAAATTCGGGCTGCAATCCTATATTATTAACGGGGTAAAAAAGCCCAAAGCAAAGATCACCCGCAATATGCTGCAGTCGTTGCATTTGCTTGATGTAGTGGTGTACCATAAAGGCAGTAATAGCGTGCAGCGCATTGCCGAATTGAAAAATTCGCCGGTATTATTGTCTGTTCCTTATGATGTAATAAAAAGCTGCATTGCTATTTTTCTGAATGAAGTGCTATATAAGGCAGTAAGGCAACAAGGAGCGGACGAAAGTTTGTTTGGTTTTGTTTTTAGTTCAATTGAATGGCTGGACCATCAAACCGAAGGCCTGTCTAATTTTCATTTGTTGTTTTTAATTCAGCTAACGCGATACCTGGGGTTTTATCCTGATACCACCCTTGCCGCCAACGCTGAATATTTTGATATGAAAAACGGTGCTTTTTTACGCCATAAGCCTGATGGTTTTTTGTACCTGTCGCCACCCCATACCCATAATTTTTACAAGCTGCTGCAATGCAGTTTTGAGGATTGCCCCCAACTTAAATTAACTAACGACGACCGCCGTTACCTGCTCAATAAATTACTGGAATATTATGCTTTGCACATCGAGGGTTTTGGGAACATCCGTTCGCAAGGTGTGCTTGAAGAAGTGTTGGGATAACCCCACTTTTTGATTTGGCTCCCTCTCCAAAGGAGAGGCGGGGGGTGAGGTTAGGGCAAAAAAAAAAGAGAGAGCATTCCAGCCATCTCTTTTTTTTCATTTTAACTGACCTCATTATTATATCATAAAGAACAAGCTTGTTAGACCGATAATAACAATAGCACAAATATATAATGTCTGGACTTAGAATTACAATTTTTTAACTTTTTTTAACTAAATTTTCAACAAAAATCACCTAAAAATTGCCATTTTAATCCATAAAATCAGTCAAAAAATATAATTATCGTTAATAAATACCTCTAAATTCAACTTATTTTATCAAAAAAGGCCAAAAAAAGGGGCAATCATTATAAAAATCAAAAAAATCGCACTTTTTCAATTGTTTACACCAAAAAATGGTAAAAAATTAAATATACATGGGTTTTTAAACATTCTTATTAGTCGCTGGTTTGAGGATTATCAAGCGATTAAACAGCATATAATAATACAAAATTTAGCCAAGTCTAAATTTTGTATTAGATTTGGCTAATTTTAACACACACAACACATGGTGTTAATATTAACTTTTTATTTTCGGCACTAAATGAAAAAGGCTTTATCGTATATTATTTTAATGTTTGCTGCAACCTATACTTTTGCGCAGGATACACTTAAACAACCATCTTTTAGCTTCCATTTCCAGGAGACTACCATAACGCAATATAAACCCTCATTCAGCGCACCTTATAGCGGTTCCAATAGTTTATTAACGAAACCAGAAACGCAAACCTCGTTAACCACCACACTATTTGGTGCTGCACATTTATGGAAAGGGGCTGAAGCGATCTTTGATCCTGAAATATCGGGCGGTAGTGGGTTGAGCAAAACATTGGGCATAGCCGGCTTTCCGAATGGTGAAACTTTTAGGGTTGGTGAAGCCTCGCCTCAAATATATATTGCCCGGTTATACTTTCAACAAAGCTTTGAATGGGGTACTGAAAAAGATACCCTAACCAATGACCAAAACCAATTAGCCGGTTTAAAAAGTAAGCGTTATTTCACTTTCACTATCGGAAAATTCGGCATGGCCGATTTTTTTGATGGTAACGAATTCAGTCACGATCCGCGTACACAATTTATGAATTGGGCGCTGATGGATAATGCTGCCTGGGATTACCCGGCCAACACACGCGGTTACGTATTAGGACTGAATACCGAATTAGGGCAACCGGACTGGACATTGCGTTTTGCCTTTACCATGATTACCACTACAGCCAACGGTGCGGTTTGGGATGCGAAAATTCAGCGGGGCAACACCCAAACACTGGAATATGAAAGGCGCTATACTATTAACGGACAAAAGGGTGCCGTACGCATATTGGGGTTTTTAAATAACGGTAAATTTGGCAATTATGCCCAGGCCATAACTCAAAACCCAACGTCGCCTGTTGTCGACAGCACCCAGGCTTACGGACGCCATAAATATGGCTTTGGTATCAGTGCCGATCAATACCTTACCACCAATTTTGGCGTATTTGCCAAAGCCAGCTACAATGATGGGCATACCGAAACCTGGTTTTTTACCGAGATCGACCGTTCATTAAGTTTTGGAGGTGTACTAAAGGGTACAGCCTGGAAACGTGCTGATGATGAACTTGGTTTGGCATTTATAGGCAACGGTCTGTCGGCACCCCACCGCGAATATTTAGCCGATGGCGGCTACGGTTTTTTAATTGGCGACGGCCGTTTAAATTACAGCCCCGAAATGATAGCTGAATTATACTACAAGGTAAATGCCTTCCAAAAGAAATTCTGGCTAACGCCCGACTATCAGTTCATCCTGCATCCGGCTTATAACGCCGATCGCGGTCCGGTTAATGTATTCTCGCTACGGGCGCACATTGAGTTTTAGGGCAAGGCCGGTTTCGTCTTTGCAAAACGGTACAATGAAGAAATCTCTGCCGAATATACCGACCGACAACTGAATAAAATTGTTCAACTGTCGCCCCCAATAACGTTTGTTTTTTCAGGAAGTAAAGGGGGCCAGAAATTCCACCAGCTTCTCCACTGCTTTGGCCCTATGACTAATACTGTTCTTCTCCTCCATGCTCATTTCTGCAAAGGTGATATTGTAGCCCATAGGTTCAAAAATAGGGTCGTAACCAAAGCCTGCTGTACCACTGCGTTCGTGGCGGATAGTCCCTTCTACAGTACCTTCAAAAAAGTGCTCTTTACCCTCCCATATTAATGATATTACGGTGCGGAAACGTGCGCTACGGTTAGTTGCCCCATTAAGCTTTTCAAGTACCCTATCCATATTGGCGGCGTGGTTGCCGTATTCGCCTGCGTATCGTGAGGAGTAAACACCTGGTTCACCATTCAGGGCATCTATCTCCAGGCCACTGTCATCACCAAAACAATTCAATTGGTATTTATGATAGATAAAATGGCTCTTTATTGAAGCATTCTCATTGAAAGTGGTGCCGGTTTCCTCAATATCATCATGGCAGCCAATATCATCAAGGCTTAGTAATTTAATTTTGCCGGCGATTTTTGCGGCTACTTCTTCCAGCTTGTGCGCGTTGTTGGTGGCAAAAACTAACTGCTGCATTTTAAAATTTATATTAAAGTACAAGGAATGTTTGAACATCAGAATATTCAGACCCACTCCTTGGAGAGTGCAGGGTGAGGTTAAAAATTCTTCATCTGCTCCCAAAAAGCTTTTTTATTATCAGGGTTGTCCATCATTTCATCAAAGCTAAAGCTGTATAGGGCTGTGCTGTTATCTAACTGTTGCGGAGCGTTAAGTTTTAGCGGGGCAATATCTTTGGGTAACGCATTCTGTCCTAACACCAATGTTTTTTTCGGTCCAAAGTAAGTCATAAGGTCTGCAAACCCGGCATCAATATGCCTGGCCATGTTTAAAATGGCCACATCAGTAATAGCAATTTCTTTGCGTTTCAGTATGCTTTCAAGCGCGGTTAAATGTGCATCATGTATAAATTCCAGCGCGGGGTAATGCACCAATATCAGCATACCGCCTTTTGTTCCTGTAAAATTAAATTCAACCGCTTTGGTTTCCAATATAGGCTCAATGGTTATTGCTTCTTTAATAGGCTCTGCAACAGCTACATCTGCTTTTTTATATGAATTTTTATCTCCCTCTAAAAAAAACAGGTCATCCTGCATAATAAAATGCAGCGCTATGGGGTTCTCAATATCCACTTTAACAAATTTTAACCAAAAGTAGTTAAACAGTTTCATGCTTTATCGGCATATTCGCATAATTATAGCAGTACTGTGCAATTGAAATTATTTAAACGGTTATAATTAATAAATTTTACCGAAATTTGAACTTTTTAGCGGAAAACCGTCCGCATATTATTTTAGTACAAGAACAATACATGAGAAAGATCGGGTTAGCCATTTTAGGAATTTGTTTATCAATATCAATAGCCTCAGCAAAAACACACACGCGCCGTACCATTGATTCAGCAAACACCGGACCGAAACACACACTTGATAAAATAGCAGCCGTAGTAGGCGGCAGCATCATACTGCAATCGGACATTGAATTATCATACGCCAGCTACCTGGCAAACGGAGGCGCCCCTAACCCTGCCATCAAATGCCAGATATTGCAAAATCTGCTGGCGCAAAAAATATTGGGCCAGCAAGCGATAATTGATAGTATTGAAGTGAAGGATGACGATATTGATGCCGAGGTTGACCGCAGGATGCGCAGTTCGATACAAAGAGCAGGAGGCCAGGATAGGTTGGAACAGTTCCTGGGCCGTTCGGTAATTCAATATAAAGACGAGATACGGCCTGATGTTAAGGAAAACATGATTGCCGATGAGATGAAGAAAAAAATAACCGAAAAAGTTAATGTGACCCCGCAAGATGTTGAAACCTACTTTAATAAGATCCCAAAAGACAGTTTGCCAACTTTTAATAAAGAAGTTGAAGTGGGCGAAATAGTTTTTCAGCCAAAATTGAATAAAGAAGAAAAAGCATTTTATAAGCAAAAAGCCGAAGACCTGCGCACAAGGGTAAAAAATGGTGAAGATTTTGCTACGCTGGCACGCTTATATTCACAGGATCCTGGTTCGGCACCTGATGGCGGCGACCTGGGTTTTGGCGATCGTAATTCTTATGTGAAAGAATATTCAGCCTGGGCTTTTAAATTAAAGGCAGGTGAAATGTCGCCTGTATTTGAAAGTGATTTTGGTTTCCACTTTTTACAGGTGATAGAGCGCCGGGGGGAACAGGTACATACTCGGCATATCCTCATTGTCCCGGCTATTACCCAGGCAAGCCTCGACCGTGCAAAGGCAAAAGCCGATAGCGTTTACAACCTGTTTGTTATTGATAAGAGAATAAATGCATCCAATATCAGTGGTTTTTTCTCAAACGCTGCCTCTACGTATTCTGATAATAAAGATACCAAGTTTAACGGTGGTATGATGCTGAACGCCGAGGATGTACAAAACAGGAGCACCCATATCCCGAGCGATAAGCTCGATCCGCAAGTGGCTTTGGTAATTGATACAATGAAGGTGGGCACCTTATCAAAACCACAGCTATTTACAGCAACTGATGGCAAAAAGAGCTATAAAATATTATACCTTAAATCAGTAACCAACGCGCATAAAGCTAACCTTGCACAGGATTTCCCGAAAATAAAAGATGCCGCTTACAACGATAAAATAAGCCGCACCATAAGCGAGTGGTTTGAAAAGAGGAGAAAAGAAACCTATATAAAAATAGACCCTGAATTTTTAGCTTGCCCCGGGTTAAAATCATGGCCAACACCGGTACCTGTTGCCGCCTCAGCAGATTAATATTGAATACCATATGCAGCACTCATCCGATGTTGAAGCGGCTGATGCCCTAAATAAGGCCTATCAGCAATTACGTACCGAAATAGGTAAAGTTATCGTTGGCCAGGATGAGGTTGTTAAATATGTATTAATATCGATATTCAGCAATGGGCATTGCCTGTTAGTGGGTGTACCCGGCCTGGCAAAAACTTTGCTGGTGCAAACCGTAGCGCAAGTACTCGATCTTGATTTTAAACGCATTCAGTTTACTCCCGACCTAATGCCGTCAGACATTATTGGCTCTGAAATACTTGGCGAGGACAGGAGCTTTAAATTTATTCCCGGCCCTGTTTTTTCAAATATTATTTTAGCCGATGAAATAAACCGCACGCCCCCAAAAACACAGGCTGCTTTGTTGGAGGCCATGCAGGAAAAGGCGGTCACTGCCGCAGGGGTGACCCATCAGCTTTCAAAACCGTTTTTTGTACTGGCTACTCAAAACCCTATTGAACAGGAAGGCACCTACCCCCTGCCCGAGGCACAGCTCGACAGGTTTATGTTTAATGTGGCCTTAGACTATCCCTCGTTTACCGAGGAGTTGCAGGTAGTAAAAAACACAACCAGCACCACCCAAACGCAGGTAAGTCACATTTTAAATGCCGGACAGATCACCTATTTCCAGCAATTAGTTAGAAATATACCCGTTGCTGATAACGTGTTGGAATACGCAGTAAAACTGGTAGCGAAAACCCGCCCAAACAGCGAATTTGCAGGCCCTCAGATAAAACGCCTGCTAAACTGGGGCGCAGGGCCCCGGGCCTCACAATACCTCATTCTAGGCGCCAAATGCCACGCCGTCATCAACGGTAAGTATTCCCCCGATATTGAGGATGTGCGCGCCGTAGCAAAACCCATACTACGCCACCGCATAGTCCGCAGCTACCATGCCGAAGCTGATGGCCTCTCAACAGACGATATTATAGAAAGCTTATTTTAGAGTTTTTTTTAATTCCCTCCCCTGGAAAGGGTGCCGCTGCCTGTGAAGTGGCAGGGAGGGGTTTATCCGCTATGCTCCAGAAAAAATCCACACACATCACCCCCGTTGTCTGTGTCCTCACAGGCAATTACACAACAGGCAAGTATATCCCACTATAAACCAATAATTTATCAACTACTGGCAAAACCGTGTCAGTGCTTTTCCCAACCTAATCCCCGAAATTTGTATGTATCCAATGGGTTTTTCTTCCGACCCTCTTTCCGCCGCAGGCGAAGAGAGGGTCGACAAGCGAAGCTACGTCGGGGTGAGTTAACGGAGCGCGTTTATTCCTCCTAACCCACCCAACTTATGCTGCGACAGCATAAAACACCATTCTTTGACGTATTTTTTTCAGGGTTAACCACTCACCCCATCAACTAATTCTCTATCGCCGAAAAAACTTCCAGCAATATATCCCACTTGTGATTTTTATCAATTTCCCAAATGCGTACGTAGTTGTAATTGCTCACCACTTCGCCTTTGGTTATACGGGCGGTACCATAGCTGTAAGCAAGGTCGTTACTGGCCGAACGACCTGCGTTAACAGTTTCGGCAGTAATACTAATGGCTTCGTTATCAATAAACTTCATGATCTTGTCCTGTCCTATAACGGGTTCAAATCCGGGGAAATAATAACGTCCTTCGGGACTCAAAAATTCCTTGTAACTGGCCAATGCCGATATGGTTAATGAATGATTGAATAATTTATCGGTAGTTAGTATTACGCTTTTACCATTAAAAGGGTCCTTGCTTGGCAACGATAACTTGCTCGAGTCGGGCCCTGTAAAATCTGTTATTGCTTCCTGCTCAGGCTCGGGGTGCTGTATACCCAGATCCATCAGTAGCTTCAATTTATTATCGCCATCAGCGCGCCATATCGATACATAATCGCCATAAACCTTATCAGTATCGGCCTTACCATTTTGATAAGTATACGGGCCGGCAGTAAATGCCAGGTCGCCATTGGCCGATATGCGGGCGAATTTAGGCTGCCAGGCTAACGTGCCGGGCTGTTTGTCAATACTATTATAAAAGTCGATTATCCTAACCGGCTGCGGTTTAAAAACAATTCCCTCCAGGTCGGCAACCTCTAAAAAGGCATCTTTTATTCCTTTACGGGCAACCGCTTTATCAAAATCCTCTTCAGCTTTTATAACCTTATTTATATCGGCAAGTGGTGGTTTTTGCGCCAGGGCCAAATTGGCAAAGCAGCTTAATGCAATAACAGCTAATAATATTCTTTTCATATTCTGATAAATTGTGGGAGGAAATTTAGTAAATAATTTTAACCCGTAATTACTAAAACTGTTTTGCGGGCTCTTATCTTTTTTATTTAGTGATAATTATATTTTAGTCCAGTTGGTTCCTTCTTTGGTATCTTTTAGCTGAAAACCTATCTTCTGCAAACCATCCCTTATCTTGTCTGATGTTGCATAGTCCTGGTTGGTTTTTGCCTGGCTGCGCAAGTTCACAATAAAGTTTAGCAATTGCGGCAGGTCGTCATCTGCAGCTTTTTCATCCTTCAAACCCAGTATATCCAGCACAAAATATTGCATTAGTTGTTTTAAAAGTTTTAGGTTTTCCGCATCTATCTTCAGCTTATTGTCATACACCGAATTAATAATGCGCGATGCTTCAAAAAGCTCGGCAATCAATACCGGGCTGTTAAAATCATCGTTCATAGCTTCATAACAACGGTTTAAAAGCGTATTTATTTCAACATCACTGGTTGCTGATACTTTTAATTCATTTATCAGCGCATACGCATTCATCAGGCGTTTAAACCCTTTTTCTGATGCTTCCATGGCTTCGTTGCCAAAATCAAGCGTACTGCGGTAATGCGCCTGCAGCATAAAAAAGCGTACCGTCATGGGGCTGTAGCCCTTATTCAGTATCGAATTATTGCCTGTAAAAAGTTCAACCGGCAAAAAACTGTTACCTAATGACTTTGACATTTTTTGCCCGTTTACCGTAAGCATATTGGTATGCACCCAATATGTTGCAGGCAGTGTTTCGCAGCAGGCCATATTTTGGGCTATCTCATTGGTATGGTGCGTAGGCATCAGGTCAATACCGCCGCCATGTATATCAAAATGCTCGCCCAAATATTTGTTGCTCATGGCCGAGCATTCCAAATGCCAGCCCGGAAAACCCACACCCCACGGCGATGGCCACTTCATCAGGTGTTCAGGCTTGGCTTTTATCCATAAGGCAAAATCAAGCTTGCCGTGTTTTTCCTGCTGGCCGCCTAATGTTCGGGTATTGGCCAACAGGTCATCAAGATTGCGGCCATTTAGTATGCCGTAGTCGTGCGTACTGTTATATTTTTCCACATCAAAATAAACCGAGCCATTTACTTCATAAGCATAGCCTTTAGCAAGTATACGTTTTACAAGCTCTATCTGCTCAATAATGTGCCCGGTTGCAGTAGGTTCAATGCTTGGGGGCAGTACATTCAGTACATTCATCACATCATGAAAGCCTATGGTATATTTTTGAGCTATTTCCATAGGTTCCAACTGTGCCAGCTTTGCTTTTTTCGAGATCTTATCTTCTCCCTCATCCAAATCGCCTTCCAAATGGCCGGCATCGGTTATGTTGCGAACATATCTTACCTTATAACCCAAATGGTTCAGGTAGCGAAAAATAAGGTCGAATGAGATATAAGTGCGACAATTGCCCAAATGCACATCGCTGTAAACCGTAGGGCCGCAAACATACATGCCCACCAATGGCGGGTTAAGCGGCTTAAATTCTTCTTTTTTGCGTGTTAAAGTGTTGTAAACAAACAAATTTTGTTTCATGGGCGCAAACTTACGATTTTGGTTGAATATGTTGATTACGTGAGTGATTGATTAAGTTGGCCTTTTGTAAAATTAGCTTCATTGTTTCACTGCCTGGCAAAGCATAAATTAAAAAGGCGGTATTAATACCGCCTTTTTAACTGAACAAACCTGTTTAATATTAATTCAAATTAAACTTAAACTTTTGGCCCGAGCCGCTGCCGGGAGTATTTATCTGTATTTTTGTTCCATTGGCAGAACTGTTGTTCTTCACCTCAAGCACAAGCGATGGAGCACAAGCCGGCGATAATTTATAATAACCGCCACCTGCCGATGTAATCGTCCACTTTTGAGCGTTGCCGCCATTATCGGTATAAATTTCAACCTGCGTTCCCGGCGTCGAACTTCCGCCGGTTACATCCATCGCTTTTCCGGGTGCATTTGTTGGTAGTATTTTGTAATAGCCACCGCCAACGCTCACAAATTTCCAAACCTGGTTAGGGCTGGTAGGGCTGTTTGTGCTATACAACTCCACCAGTGTCCCGTTGGCTGTGCCGCCGCCTGTTACATCAAGCACTTTGTTCGTACCCACAGCCGAAGCGATCTTATAGGTCGAATCAGGCGTGATACTTGTACCATCGCCAAAGTAAAAACGTACCTCGCCCGAAGATGAGCTATTATTCACCACTACCGAATTGTACCCGGTTGGCGTAGTTACCGGGCCATCATTATACCCTATCCAGTGCAAGGTATCAGGTGCCGTGCCCGAGCGCAGGGTTAATTTAATATTCGTCATCGCCTCATAAGGCTGGTTGGGCCAGGCCGATAAAAGCGTAGTATATGGCTCATAGTCTTCCGAAAGCCCAGTTGCTTCAGAGTTTCTTACAATAGTAACATCCGCAGTAGGATAACCCACAAATGATTCTTTATAGGTCCAGGTAGTATCATTGGTATTTGAAACGAAAGTGATCAAACCCTGTAAATTTGTACCCGGATTTACCCTTACAAACGTGCCATGCATATAACTGCCCGCAACAAAATACCAGTTGGCAATGGTATAATTTGGTCCCTGCCCCTGGTCCCACTGCAATACCGGCTGAATAGCGCCGCCCGATAAGCCGTTCCATAAAAAGGTGGTGGTTATGTTCACAGTATCCAATGGTTTATTGGGCACTACCCAGTTGGTTGAAAATGTTTTGATATTGCTGATGGCATCATCACCCAGGTAATAACCAGGGTAATAACTGGTGCCCGGCCCTGAATAGCTTTTGTTTGTACCGGTTGGCTTTGAAAAGGGTATGGCATCCAAAGCCTGCCCTACGCCATACCTTGAACGCAATTGGGCGGCATAGGTATAGGGGTCTATTTTACGCGCGTCCATTTCTTCTTTGGTAAGTGCGCCATAATCTTTTATCATTTTGCCCGATGCAATATCCATCATTTGCAAGTGGCCATTATTTACTTTTACAATTGTTTTATTATCAACCTCAATTACCCTCGATTTGGGTACCAATCCATAAGGCGTGTTTACCATTTCATTGTCCTGTGCTGTAAGTGTAAGCTGTTTTGCGGCGTTTGGTGCTGCCCTCTGGTCTTTTTTGCAGGAAAACATTAAACCGGCGCATACTAAACTTAGCAGCGCAAATTGTAGTACTGTTATTTGTTTCATAACGATGTTGGTTTTAGTGGAAAAATTATTGTTTTAATTGATGTTCAGTTCATTTTGCAACAGGATGAATGAATTACTGCAACAATTATCAACCAACAATATCCCAACTCTCTTTATCCACTTATCGCACGGGCTGCAGCAGGAAAAGTAACTTTGAATTTTCATGGATAGGCACATTAACAAACAGGCGCTGAATTATTTATAAAGCTAATCTTGCTTTTAACTTAAAGTTTGCTCTCTTATAGCGCAAACGTTTGATAGGCAATGCTAAAAGGTTATTTAATTTACAGTTAATAAATAATGGCGGAAGAAAAGAAAGAAATAACAGGCGGGGATGAATTGTTTGGGTGCCAAAAACAGGCATTTCAATTCAAAATCAATTTAAAACACAAAAAATCAGGCAATTATAAAAATAGAGAGGAAATGCAGGAGGTATTATTGCAGATATGAGCTTAACTAAGTATAAACTAATTTTACGCAAACGTTTTAAATAATTTTGGCATAGTTATTTCAAAACCAGGTCGCAACGTACGGGGTAATGGTCTGAAAGCTTTTTTTCAATGATATGATAACTGCGCACATCAAAAGCGCTGCTGGCCATAACATAATCTATTTGGTAATTGGGGAAATCGCCGTTATAAGTGCGCCCCAGCCCCGAGCCTTTTACAAAAAAGGCGTTGGTAAGGCCCTTGCTCATTTGGTTAACAGCAAATGATGTTGGCGTATCATTGAAATCGCCTGTAATAATATAAGGGTAAGGGCAGGCGGCGGCATCTTGTTTTATTCGCACCACCTGTATGCTGCGTTTTATAAAGGCTGTTTTTAGTTTACTACCCAGTCTTTTGGTCGATCCCATGTCGGCTTTGCCTTCGGCGGATATTTTGCTCAGGTAACGATAATCCTCGGGATCAAACCTGATAGATTGAAGCTGCACATCATATACCCTAAACACATGGTTGCCTTTTTTTACATCAATATAAAGGCATTGGTTCAGGCTTTTCATGCTCGATAAAGGTATCAACCCATGTGCCACTATTGGGAATTTTGAGAAGATAGCCATACCTATCGCCTCCGAATTGCTCGATTCAAACGCCTCAAAATAATAGCTTTGGGTATTTAGTATTTTTTTCAGCGTATCAACCATATCATACTGGCCGTGCCTGCGCGAGTAAAATTCCTGGAAGGCCATTATATCTGGCGATTCACGGCTGATGATCTGCAATATATCATGCTTGGTCCACACATCGTTCTTTGCACCATAGCGTTTAAAATTATGAACATTATAGGTCATCAGGCGCACCAAATTCGAGTCCGGCGCTTCCCCGGTTGGCGATGACGACCGGAACCCGATATTTTCATTTAGTACATGCCAGCCAATAACTATGCAAATCACCGGCAGCAGCACCCAAATACTTTTACGCAGCAACCAGTATAATACAAACAAAATGGTAAACACCAATAAAATAGGATAAGCCAGGCCGAAAAAAGCGATCACCCAATATTTAGCAGGGTCGGTTATGGGAGCAAGGTAGCTGAGTAAAAGGGCTGAGCACAGGAAAATATTTAACCAAAGGAGAAGTTTATCAAAGACGTTTAATCCCTTTTTAATTTTCATTTTTGCTTGCGCGAAATAGTATTTCCTTCTCCTGTTTGCTCAGGCTGTCATACCCTTTTTTTGATATTTTATCTAATACCTCATCCACTTCATCCTGCCTCGGGCGGTCAGAAGGCTTTTTTAGCGGATTTTTGGATGCCACCTTTAGCGGGCCGCGTCTTTTAAAAAGGCTTGCTATGCCCCTTATCCAATCGTTGCCTTTTTTTAATTGTTTAATATACAAAAAAGCAAATGCCGCCGCGCCGATATGCGCTGTTACCACCCCAAAGCCTATGCCATAAAAATTTATTAGGTCAAACAAGGCATAAATAACTACCAGCCATTTTAGCTTCACGGGCCATATAAATAGCACAATTTCGTTATTGGGTAGCAGGGTAGCAGTTGCCACAACAATGGCCACAATACTTGCCGACGCCCCGCTGATCAATCCACCGCTACCTGATAAACCGGGGACTAAATTAAACAAAGCAACAAATAATATAGCACCTGCTATGCCCCCCAAAAGGTACATGCCTACTAAACGGTCATCACCTAAATATTCCTCAAATAGCTGCCCCATCCAATACAGCCATAGTAAATTAAATATAATGCTGATAAAGCCGTCATGAACAAACAGGTAAGTAACCGGCGCCCAAAAGTGTGCTAATAGCGCCGGCAGGTATGCTGGCAGCCGCAAATAACCATTGGCAGGGGCAATTACTATGGCAACTAAAAAAACAATAACGTTAATGCCAATAAGCCAGTAAAGTTTATTAGCTGGCTTTGGCGTATTATCAGTTAAATTTTTCCAGGGCGTGTGCATAGTTTAATAATATACGTTACATATATCTGTCAGGGCTTTTCAGTCCCCAGGCCTTTACCATTGCAAAACCTATTAATGCACCACCTATGTGGGCAAAATGGGCAACATTATCGCCGGCGAATTGCCCAACCCCCATTACAACCTCAAAAATGCAGTAAACAGGAATAACATATTTGGCTTTTATTGGCACAGGGATAAACATGATCATCAGTTCCATATTTGGGTAAAGCATGGCGAATGCAACCACTACACCAAATATGGCACCCGACGCGCCTACAGTTCCGCCAAAGTAAATTTCAGTTAGCTTTTGCCCATATAGCTGGTAAAACGACTGTATATCCAGCCCGTTGTTCGCAACGGTGAAAGCCCCTGTTAGGCTATGTACTTCATATGCCTGTGCTATTAATTGGATAAATGCAGCGCCGATCCCTGCCGCGAAATACAGAGTAAAAAATCTTTTTGATCCAATGGTATATTCCAAAATAGGCCCGAACGAGAAAAGCGCGAACATATTGAACAGAATGTGCGCCCAGCCACCATGCAAAAACATATAGGTTACTATTTGCCAGGCACCAAACGAAGATGCATTAAAATAATGCAGGCCGAAATATACCGCCATTGGGTCTTCTATGCCCTCCTGGAAATTATGCGTAAGATATAGCGACGGTAAAAAACAAAGAAGATTGATGATGAGCAGGTTTTTTACAACCGGCGAGATATTACTAAAAGGAGATGCCATGTACTTTGTTAATATTTTATTTTATAATGAATTTAATCAAATAATCAAGGTTGCTTATTGTTCTATGCTTTCAGCTTTTCGCCTTCTGCCTTCAGCTCAAAAAAGCTATTTTTCAAATCGTTCTAATAATTCGGTTAATGTAAAGGTACTAATTACAGGCTTTCCATTCAACGCCAGGTTTGGCATTTGGCAGGCAAAAAGCTGATCTATCAGTAAATTCATTTCCTCAAGCGACATTCGCGTGCCAGCCTTTATCGCCGCATTGCGCGCCAACGAGCGTGCCAGGTTATCGCGCTTGTCGAGCCGTAATATCGCCAGGTTGTTTTTAAAACCTTCCAGTAATTGTTCAAGCAACTGGTGCTCGCCTACATTATTTAGGTCGGCGGGGATACCTTCAACTACTACCGTGTTTTTTCCAAATTCGCGAATATCAAAACCTAAAGCGCGCACATCGGGCAAAAGCTCCCTTAATAACTCAAAATCGCTGCTGTTTAGTGTAACCGACTGCGGAAAAAGGCTTTGCTGACTGACCCCCGAATGCGTTTGTAATTGTTGCAAAAAACGCTCGTACAAAACCCGTTCATGCGCAGCCTGCTGGCTGATAAGCATAAAGCCCGATTTTATTTGCGATAAAATGAACCTGTTGTGTATCTGGAACAATTGCCGTTCGCTTGATTTGGTGATCTCCTGCTCATCCACGGCGATGTTCCGTTCCTGGTGCATCTCGTGCTGAACCGATGGCTCGCGTTTGCTGATCTCATAAAGCGTATCCCAGTTTTTAGGGATGGGCGATTCACGCCTGTCGCCGGTATTACGCAAAAATGGGATTTCCCTGTCCGCCTTTTTTTCAGCCGCGAACGGGTTAAAATCAGGATTGAAGGCAATGGTTGGCGCCACAATTTCCTCAAAGGGTTTTGGCGTTATCAAATGCCCGATGCTGTTCTCCTGGTCAAAATCCAAAGTAGGAGTAATATTATACCTGCCCAATGAGCGCTTTACCGCCGAACGTATGATAGCATAAATGGCCTTTTCATCCTGGTATTTTATTTCGGTTTTTGTTGGATGTACGTTAATGTCAATTTTTGAGGGGTCTATATCGATAAACAGCACGTATAACGGGTAAGCGTCATCCGGCAACAATTCTTCAAAAGCGGTTAATACAGCATGGTTCAGGTAAGCATCCTTTATAAACCTGTTGTTCACAAAAAAAAACTGTTCGCCACGTGTTTTGCGGGCAAACTCTGGCTTACCCACAAAGCCATGCAGTTTGATGATGGTAGTATCTTCTTCAACCGGCACCAAACGCTGGTTATAATTATTGCCTAGTAAGTGTACTATTCGTTGTTTAAGGGTAGTGCCTGGCAAATGATATACTTCCTGTCCGTCATGATGCAGGGTAAAAAATATTCCCGGGTTTGCAAGCGCCATGCGTTGAAAATCATCAATAATATGGCGCATCTCCACTGGGTTACTTTTTAAAAAGTTACGGCGGGCAGGCGTGTTAAAAAACAGGTTCTTAACCATTATCGATGTACCCGTTTCAACCGAGCAAGCTTCCTGCCGCAACACTTCCGATCCCTCAATAAAAATGCAGGTACCCAATTCATCTTCATGCCGCCTCGTCCGCAATTCCACCTGCGCAATAGCTGCAATGGAAGCCATCGCCTCGCCGCGGAAACCCATGGTACGTATGGCGAATAGGTCCTCTGCCTTTCTTATTTTTGAAGTTGCATGGCGCTCAAAGGCCATGCGCGCATCAGTAAGGCTCATGCCACAGCCGTTGTCTATCACCTGTATCAGCGATTTCCCGGCATCCTTTAATATCAGTTGTATCTTATCCGCTCCCGCGTCTATCGCATTCTCTATCAGTTCCTTTACTGCCGATGCAGGTCGTTGCACTACCTCGCCGGCGGCTATCTGGTTGGCAACAGCATCAGGTAAAAGCTGGATAATATCTGGCATTTAAACAAAATTCCCTTCTCCACCGCTTGGCAGATTTATTAAGACGCTAAATTAATTATTTGCAGTCAGAAATAGGACTAATGGGATTAATTAACGTTACAAGCAACCTTGAATTAAGTGAGATTCCACTCAACTTCTTTCCGCCCCCGGCGAAGAGCCAGGGTCGGCAAGCAGAACGCAATCCGGGGATTAAACAGAGCGTCGATGCATTTCACAACAATTTTACCTCCTTTCATAACTTTTTTATCATTTGTTAGTTGTATAAGTTTTACAGTTTTAATTAAACTTGCAACATCGCAGCTTTCTATGAAAAAATTATGTCCCTTATTGTTCCTTTTTATTATTGCATGCGGGCAAAAGGAGCAAAAAAAGGAGTATAATGCCGACCTACTTATTAAAAATGCAGTTATCTACACGGTCGATAGTAGTTTTACTATCGCGCAGTGTTTAGTGGTTAGTGCTGGTAAAATTATTGCAGTGGGCGATAGTTCCCTTCAAACCAAATACATTGCACACGAAGTTGTTGATGCCGGTGGCCACGCCATATATCCCGGGTTTATTGATGCACATTCCCATTTTTATAAATATGGCCTCGGTTTGCAGCAAGCGAACCTGAAAGGTGTAAATAGCTGGCAGGCAATTGTAGATACAGTAAACGTTTTCGCTAAACAAAATACCGATGGCTGGCTTATAGGTTATGGCTGGGATCAGAACCTGTGGAAGAACAAACAGTTCCCAGATAAGGCCAAACTGGATTCACTTTTCCCGGTAAGGCCGGTATTATTATCGCGGGTTGACGGGCACGCGGCTATCGCCAACCAGGCGGCACTGAATATTGCAGACATAAAACCAGGGCAAACCATTAACGGCGGGGTTATTGAAACCGTTAAAGGCAAACTTACCGGCTTATTGATAGATAATGCGGTAGGAATAGTTAACCGAAAAATACCGCCGCCCGATGACAGTATTGCCCGCCACGCATTTTTAGATGCCCAGCGCAATTGCTTTGCCGATGGATTAACAACCGTTGCCGATTGCGGCCAGCCCTATACCTTAATAAATACCATTGCCGATCTACAGCACACAGGCGATCTGAAAATACGCATATTCATGATGCTGGCCGACAGGCCTGAAAATTATGATTACCTTTTTAAACACGGCGCCTACAAAACGCCGGGGCTAAATGTTTGCTGTTTTAAAATGTATGCTGATGGCGCATTAGGTTCAAGGGGCGCGTGTTTATTGCAGCCTTATGCCGATCAAAAAAATTGGCGAGGTTTTTTACTAAGCACACAGCAGCATTTTATGGATGTTGCTCAAAAGGTTTATGCTCACGGTTTTCAGCTGGCTACCCATGCCATAGGCGACTCGGCTAACCGGGTAATATTGAAAATTTATGCAAGCATTTTAAAGGGCAAGAACGATCGCCGGTGGAGAATAGAGCACTCGCAAATTATCAATCCGGGCGATTTCGGTATCTTCGGGCAATATAATATTATACCATCGGTGCAGCCAACACAGGCCACATCAGATATGTATTGGGCGGGAAAGCGTTTGGGCCCTTTACGAATAAAAACAGCCTATGCTAACAAACAATTGCTAAACGAGAATGGCTGGCTGCCACTGGGCACTGATTTCCCGGTTGAAAATATCAACCCCATTTATACCTTTTACGCCGCTGTTGAGCGTAAAGACCTGAACGGCTATCCTGCCAACGGCTTCCAGCCCGAAAACGCCTTGAGCCGTGAACAAGCCTTACGGGGTATAACCATTTGGGCCGCAAAAGCACAATTCGAAGAAAAAGAGAAAGGCAGCATAGAACCTGGAAAATATGCTGATTTTGTGATACTGGATAAAGATATTATGAAAATAAACGGTGCCGACCTGCCAAAAGTTAAGGTGCTGAAAACTTATGTAAATGGTGAGAAAGTATATGAAAAAAAATAGGCTGAATTTTGCCGCGTTCTTTTTATTCGTATTTAGTTTGTTTAATTCGGCATGTGCACAGCCGCCATCTGCAGGTAAGGCTTATGTTGAGGAAGAAAATGAGGTGCAAAAATCAACCGTATTGTTAAACAACGGTTCGTACCTTATCCCCCTGCAAAATTTAAATACCCTTAAAATTGCCAGTATATATTTCAGCAATCAATATGCAGTTGGCTTCGACAGTCTGCTGAACAAATACGCTAAGGTTGATGTAATTAATGGCAACGATTACACTGCCACCAAAGGCATCAATACACTTTCATCTGATTTAAAATGGTACAATACGGTTATTGTTCAATTAAACGGTACCGATGTAAATAATCCCCAGATCATAAATTTCATTACCCAAACGCAAAAAATAAAAAATGTGGTTATCGCCTTGTTTGGTAAGGCCAATACGTTGTCGCAGCTTACGGGTGTAACGGCGCCAGTTATCTGGACGGAACGAATATCTCCTGTATCTGCGTATTTCAGCGCGCAGGCCATATTTGGCGGAGTGGCAATCACCCAAAAATTAAGCAGCACCTATGCGCCAGGTTACAAAGAAGGCATGGGCTTTTTAACCAACAAAATACGCCTGCAATATACTGTGCCCGAAGACGCAGGTGTTAACTCGGCCAACCTGCTGCCGATTGATGCTATTGCCCGCGAAGCCATCACAACACATTCAACCCCCGGCTGCGTGGTTTTGGTAGCCAAGGATGGCAAAGTGATATTTAACAAAGCCTATGGTTACCACACCTACGATAATTTACAGCCCGATAAACTCACCGATATTTTTGATATAGCCTCTCTAACCAAAGTAACGGCCACTACAATGGAGGTAATGCAACTGTACGATCAGGGGAAAATAAATCTTGATTCAACTATAGCCACATACATTCCAGCGGCAGAGGGCAGCAATAAAGCCGACATCCGCATACGCGAGCTCATGACCCACCAGGCAGGTTTGGTACCAGACATCCCTACCTATGAAAAATTAAAACCAGCCGACCATAGTATTGATTCATCAGCTGCTTATCCTACCAAAGTGAGCGATAATTACTTTTTGCGGAAGGATTATTTTATGGATGTAATGTGGCCCGATATACTGAAATCACCATTAAAAACCCGCGGCCAATATGTTTACAGCGATGTAAGCATGGTGCTGATGAAAGAAATAAGCGAAACTATTACACAAATACCTATAAACCAATACGTACAGCAACAATTCTATTCGCCGCTGGGCATGCAAACCGCGGGGTATCTGCCATTATACCGTTTCCCTGTAACGCAAATAGTGCCAACAGAGAATGACATGGTTTTTCGCCATACTTTGCTCGATGGCTATACCGAAGACCAGACGGCGGCGCTATGCGGCAACGTATCAGGCAATGCGGGCCTGTTTGCCAGCGCGAACGACCTGGCTATTTTATATCAAATGGTGCTGAACAAAGGCAGCTATGGTGGCGCATTATACATCAAACCGCAAACTGTTGATCTGTTTACGACCAAACAATCTAACGTTAGTCGGCGGGGTTTAGGCTTTGATATGTGGGACCCGGATACCGATCATCATTATCCATCGCAGCTGGCATCGCCACAAACCTACGGGCATACCGGCTATACCGGTACCTGCGTTTGGGTCGATCCGAAATATAATCTCGTTTACGTGTTCCTCTCGAACAGGGTGAACCCGAAGGTCACCGATAAACTATCGAGCCTGCGCATAAGGCCAAGGATACAGGACGCGGTTTACCAGGCGATTGCCAAAGGATTATAATATCGAACACTGGCGCAAGTCTTGTGTGAATGGCAGTGAAATGGCTGACTTGTGCCTACAGCAATCCGAAACCGACCATCCGAAATCTCCAATTAAATTACATCCGCTTAACACTATTACCATAAATTGCTGTTAAACTTGTACTCATGAAGATAGGTATAGTTTGTTATCCCACTTTCGGCGGAAGCGGCGTTGTTGCTACCGAGCTTGGCAAGGCTTTGGCCGACAATGGACACCAGGTTCATTTTATCACGTACAACCAACCCGCACGCCTCGATTTTTTTTCTGAGAACCTCTTTTACCACGAAGTATCGGTATCCAACTACCCGCTGTTTGATTATGCCCCATATGAGGTTGCCCTAGCCAGCCGCATGGTTGATGTGGTGCGTTTTGAAAAACTGGATATTTTGCATGTACATTATGCCATCCCTCATGCTTCGGCAGCGTTTATGGCAAAGCAGATATTACTTACTTACGGCATTTACATACCCGTTGTTACTACCCTGCATGGCACCGACATTACGCTGGTAGGTAAGGACCGCACTTTTAAACCGGTGGTTACTTTTTCCATCAATAAATCAGACGGTGTAACGGCGGTTTCGCAAAATTTAAGGGATAATACCTACGAGTTTTTCGAGATCGAGAATGATATAAAAGTAATACCCAACTTTATCGATCTTACCCGTTTCAGCCTTAAAGCAAAAGATCACTTTAAAAAAGCGATAGCCCCTTCGGGTGAAAAAATACTGGTGCATACCTCCAACTTCCGCAAGGTAAAACGCACCGAGGATGTGGTAAAAATATTTGCGCAGGTAGTAAAACGCATACCGTCAAAACTATTAATGGTTGGCGACGGCGAAGAGCGTTCGGCCTGTGAGCAGTTATGCCGCGACCTGGATGTTTGTGCCAACGTGCGCTTTTTGGGTAAGCAGGATGCTATCGAAGAAATACTTTCCGTTTCCGACCTGTTTATTATGCCATCACAATCTGAAAGCTTTGGCTTGGCAGCACTGGAAGCCATGGCCTGTAAAGTACCCGTGATCAGCAGTAATGCAGGCGGCCTGCCCGAATTAAATGTGGATGGTATTACCGGCTACCTGAGCAATGTGGGCGATGTTAACGATATGGCTGAAAAAGCTATCTACATCCTGGAAGATAATGAACGCCTCGCCCAGTTTAAAGACAATGCCCTTGCCCGCGCCAAAGAATTCGACCTGGCTAAAATACTGCCGCTGTATGAAAATTATTATATGGAGGTAATAGAAAAAAGCAAGGCGAGGGAAAGCAGTTTGATATAACCCCAATTTATGTCATTGCGAGGCACGAAGCAATCGCGAAATTTGCATTACCGCATTGCACCCTTGCGATTGCTTCGTGCCTCGCAATGACAAGAAACAAGAAAAGCTTTACTTCAACTTCTCAACTATCCCCTTCGCATCCAATTTCTCCTGTAAACCGCTATGCATATCTTTAAAGCTCAATAAACCGCTTTGCATTTCATCACTGCCGATAACTATGGTATAGGGAATTTGCTTGTTATTAGCATACTCCATCTGTTTTTTCATTTTAGCCCCTGCGGGATAAAGCTCGGCATTTACATTGTGCCGGCGCAGGCTATTCAATAGCGGTAAAGCATAAATCTCACCTTCGGCATCAAAGCAGCAGATGAGTACTTTAGTAGTTTGGTTGGTATCCGTTGGGAATAGGTTTAACTCATCCATCACATCATAAATGCGGTCGGCACCGAATGAAATACCCACACCGGTAAGGTCCTTTAAACCAAACATGCCGGTCAAATCATCATACCTGCCGCCGCCGCCGATGCTGCCCATGGCAACTTCGTTGGTTTTTACTTCGAATATGGCGCCGGTATAATAGTTCAAACCACGTGCAAGGGTAATGTCCAGTTCACAACTGGCCGTTTGCAGTTTGCTATGCGAAAGGTAATTGAATACCGTTTCGATTTCATCGCAGCCTTTTAATCCTGTTATTGAATCTTTCAACGCTTCGCGAAGACTTTTAAGCTTTTCCTCATTAGTGCCCTCCAATAAAATAACCGGTTTCAGTTTTTCAATATCGGTAGTAGTGAAACCCTTTTCCAGTAATTCTTTTTCAACGCCGTCCAGGCCTATTTTGTCTAGCTTATCAATGGCTACCGTAAGGTCGATGATGTTATCGGCCTTGCCAATTATTTCGGCTATGCCTGATAGTATTTTGCGGTTGTTGATCTTTATAGTGAAGTCCTTTAACCCCAACTTGTTTAGCGCCTCGTCATATATCATCACAAACTCCGCCTCGTTTAGTAATGACGGTGAACCGACCACATCAGCATCGCACTGATAAAACTCGCGGTAGCGGCCACGCTGGGGCCTGTCGGCGCGCCAAACCGGCTGCACCTGGAAACGTTTGAACGGGAAAGTGATCTCGTTCTGGTGCATTACCACGTAGCGGGCAAAAGGCACTGTCAAATCATAGCGAAGGGCTTTTTCGGAGATTTCAGAAGTTATAAATTGTGAGTTGCGCGTTGCAAGTTTTTGATCGTTAACCTTCGACAAAAAATCACCACTATTTAATATCTTAAATATCAGCTTGTCGCCCTCATCACCATACTTACCCATTAGCGTACTCAAATTTTCCATAGCCGGGGTTTCGATCTGCTGGTAACCATATTTGCGAAAAACAGCTTTTATAGTATCGAAAATAAAGTTGCGCCTTACCATTTCGGTGGGTGAAAAATCGCGGGTGCCTTTGGGCGTTGATGGTTTTATGGATGCCATGCGGCAAAGGTACAAAAATTGAAGCCCTGCCCAAATCAACCTTAGGCAGCTTACAAAAACCGACTACAAAATATACTCCAACGAAAACGAATTAATCAGGAGTTATTAAGATTTCAAAATCCCATAAAATGGCAGGCGGATTGAAACACTGAAAGCCAAACCTGCGTATTACGTTCTTACCACTATCCGGAATATTATATAAAATTAATTAGGTACTTTTATCACAATGCACTACATCATTGCCGAAACTCCACGACTAATTATACGCGAATTTTTGCTGCGCGAAGAAGAAATTTATCTCAACCATTTTAACGACGAAGAAGTTTGCCAATTTATACCCAAACGTACCCGCGAGGAAAGGGTGAACATATTTTTATCTGCCCTGGTAAATTATATCTCCAACAAACAGCTTGGTATCTGGGGCATGTTTGATAAAGCCACCGGCGAATTTGTGGGCAGTTGCCTGCTCCGTTTTTTTAATACCGAAATGGACAAGATAGAGCTGGGCTACAGCCTCGAAAAAAAGTACTGGGGCAAAGGTTTAGCCAGCGAAATGGCAAAAGCGATGGTAGCCTATGCCTTTGAACATAACCAGGCCGCCGAGGTGGTAGCAGTTACCGACATAGCAAACGTAGGCTCGCAGCGGGTATTGGAAAAAGCCGGTCTGATCAGGGTTGAAAATATTATAAGAGATGGAGAGGAGCTGGCTTATTTTAAGAAGATAGGATAGTCTCTAAAAAGTGTGCTACCATTATTTATTCAGATGTAATTTTACAATATCCTCGCAACCTGCCATAATCATCTCAAAAACCGGCAGAAACCGGCTGTCATCATAATAAGGATCGGGTACTTCCTTATCGCCCAACAACAACCGTACCTTCGCGGCAGACAGCTCATTGGGTGCCATGGCCAGCACATCGGCATAATTGCTTTTGTCCATCACAAAAATATAGTCGAACTCATCAAAATCCCTTTGGCGGAATTTACGACAAACTTGTTTACTAATATCAATACCGTTATTACGTGCTGCACGTACCGAGCGCCTGTCGGGCCCTTCGCCCACATGCCAGCCGCCTATGCCCGCTGAATCTATTTGCCAATCTAAACTGTGCCTGTCGGCCAAATGCTGCATCACGCCCTCCGCCAGAGGTGAGCGGCATATATTGCCGAGGCATACCATTAGTATTTTCATATTATTAAGGTAAAAGGCGAAAGGTAAAAGGTTAAAGGTTTATCCGGGCAATATTTACCCTTCGCCTTTTACCTTTCGCCTAAAATTTAACCAAACAATTGATTCAACACCCCGGCCAGTCTCACCCCCGCTTTCAGCAATTGGCGGTTCATGGTATCAATGTGGCTAAAGTTGTATTTGTAATTTAAGTTGTCGCCTGGTTTTATATCGGTGTAAAGCACTTCGGCAATCTGGTTCGATTCAAACAGCCATTTGCTTATCGGCGCGCTTTGCCATTCAGCGCGTTCGGCGGCTGTGGTATGGTTAATAGCAGTGGCATATTCGGTATAGCTCAATTGCTGAAAATCGATCATCTGCGAATCCCAAACCGAATGCAGGTTAGTAGGATTATTGAACCAGGTCACTTTAAAATCATTGCCCCCCTTATCATCAGCATGGGCAACGTGCATAGGCTGGTGCACATCCTCAACAATATGTATCAGCATACGCAGGTACAATAATTTGTTGGGCGATGAAATATCTTTCTTCTTTAGTTCGCTTATTAAAAAATTCAACTTGGTGTAAGCGTCCACATTGATGTCCTGGTTTAAAAATTCAACCAATTCAGGATAGGTGTAGGCCTTATTCAGATCGACATAATGCCAAGCTGATAAATAGCTGTACGCCGGGTCAGATTTTATAAAATCGGCCCAGTTACTGGCCAGGGCAATGGATTCGTTACCCAAAATGGCTTTTACCGCTGCTCTTGCTTTAGGCGTTAAATAACTTTCGGCAATTTGCCCGCATATACGGTGGCCGTTAGTCCCCCAGGCCATTGCCTGCACCGGGGCATAAAATAGGGTAATGCCTAATAATAGTTTTTTAAAAAATGTTGTTTTCATAGTGATCATAGGGGTTTTACATAGCAGGTAGTGCGTTTTATTAAGCGGGCACTGATAGGTATAGTGCCCGATGTACTTGAAAGTTGGATAACCGAATCCGTTTTTTTATTTATTTTGAATACTTCCTCATACACGCCAATGCGGAAACAACCCGCATTCTCTTTTATGCTGTAATCCGGGTTACAGAACTGGCCCTTTAAAAACAGGGTATCGTTTCGCTGTCCGTAATTGCCGCGCGTATATTCCACCCAATGGCCGCTTTTCATACAGCTGTCAGCACCATAATTTACCTTACTGAATGTTTTTATCGACACAAAAAACGAATCGCAGCTAAACCTGAAATGATACAGCGAATACGTAAGCAATTGCTTCTGCATAGGTACCGAATCCTGCTGCCACTCGCCCTGTAACGCTGTAACGCCTGGCTTTTGCATATCAGGATTCATTTGGCACGACCCGATAAAAAAGGTAAAAGCCAAAAGGTAAAAGGCGAAAGGTTTTCTTTGCATAATGCTTTATTGCTCCCTTCAGGGGGCTGGGGGGTTATTATTTTAAACTCCCTATCATATCTTCCGGCCTAACCCACTGGTCGAACTGCTCATTGTTCAATAAACCCAGCGCCAATGCCGATTCGCGCAGCGAAAGGTTTTCCTTCAATGCTTTTTTGGCAATTTTAGCAGCGTTTTCGTAACCAATATGCGGGTTCAATGCCGTTACCAGCATCAATGAATTTTCCAGGTGCTTTTTAATGCCGTCGTAATTTGGTTCGATGCCTTTTGCGCAATGATCGGTGAACGATACACAGGCATCGCCAATTAACCTTGCCGACTGCAAAAAGTTAGCAGCCATCACAGGCTTAAATACGTTCAGCTCATAATGGCCCATCGAGCCCCCTACTGAGATAGCTACATCATTACCCATCACCTGCGCGGCAACCATGGTAACCGCCTCGTTTTGGGTTGGGTTCACTTTACCGGGCATAATTGATGATCCCGGTTCGTTATCAGGAATATGTATCTCACCGATGCCTGAGCGCGGACCGGAGGCCAACATACGGATGTCGTTAGCTATCTTCATTAATGAAACGGCTATTTGTTTCAGCGCGCCGTGGCTTTCCACAATAGCATCATGCGCAGCTAACGCTTCGAATTTATTTTCAGCAGTGCGGAATGGCAGGCCGGTGAATTTGGCGATATATTCGGCAACTTTAACATCATAACCTTTTGGCGTATTGATGCCGGTACCAACGGCGGTGCCGCCTAATGCCAGTTCAGACAGGTGATCTAAAGTATTACGCAAAGCTTTCAATCCATGATCCAGCTGTGATACATAACCCGAAAATTCCTGGCCCAAAGTAAGTGGTGTAGCATCCATTAAATGGGTACGGCCTATCTTTACCACGTTTTTAAAGGCTTCTGATTTTGCTTTCAGTGCATCGCGCAGTTTTTCAACACCTGGAATAGTTACATCAACTACCATTTTATAGGCAGCGATATGCATAGCGGTTGGGTAGGTATCATTTGATGATTGCGATTTGTTCACATCATCATTGGCATGGATATAGTTTTTGCCTTCTCCCAACTTATTACCCTGTATCACATGCGAGCGGTTGGCAACCACCTCGTTCACATTCATGTTTGATTGCGTACCCGAGCCTGTTTGCCATATCACCAACGGGAATTCGCCTGCCAGTTCGCCTCCCAGTATCTCATCGCAAACCTGTGCTATCAGGTCGCGCTTGTCGGCAGCCAAAACGCCCAGGTCGGTATTGGTGTAAGCGGCTGCTTTTTTAAGGTAAGCGAAAGCGGCTATAATTTCCTTTGGCATGGAAGCCTCGGGACCAATTTTAAAGTTATTGCGCGAGCGTTCGGTTTGCGCGCCCCAGTATTTATCGGCAGGTACCTGTACCTCGCCCATGGTATCATGTTCGGTTCTGAAACTCATCGGTATTAAAAATTTTGCAGGGGCAAAGTTAGGGTTTTGTGCCGTTTTAATCCAATGCCATAAAATTAATACATTGCATTTATTGCCAAATACTAAGCCGCAATAGCTATTTGCTGTTTTACGATTGAATAAATTTAACAAGCCATGCAGTTTTATATCAACAAAAAGAAATTATATTATGAAACTGCTCACTAAAATATTGTTGTTTATGTGTGTTACAATACACATGACATCAAGCGCTTATTGCCAAAGTAACATCAATAAATTCGATGCGAAAAACAAGGTTTTTAACGGCCATGTGTGGATAGATACATTGCATCTTACTCCTGCTCAAAAGATAAAAGCACTTCGTAAAGTGATTTATGATGGCGATGAATGGGTTGATACCCTGGATGCCACTCCTGCGCAAATAGAAAAAGTGCATAATATTTTAAATGCCAAAGTTCTAACAAAAGACCATTATTTTTTAGGGGATGTTAAAAATATTGGTGTACGTTTTATCGGCGGCGGCCCGGTTAAAAGCCAAATATATGAGGGGTTGCCCTGGGGAGATGATAAGGATTTTAAAAGTATTTTAATTGATGGCGATTGCTCCGTTGAGATTACCGCAATTGAAGTAAATGAAAAAAACGTGGATGATTTTCGTTACCATGTTATACAGAATAATACTATTGAACTTGTTGGCTGGACCAAGCCCACTGTTTTTAAATACACTGCCGACCATAAACTCAAGTATGCCTACTTAGGAAAGTTTAATTATGTGCCCGGGCAGGTACTCAAGGTAGAGATAGAGAACATAAAAAATTATGATCACCGTGATGCCATGATCATCGACTGGCGAAAGGTAGCCCCAGCAAATGTTTCAGCACTTATGCAGTTTATTATGAAAAGTTTTCCGGAGCCGGATAATGGGTTAATATCAATAGACTTGGGTATGGCTCATTTTACACCGAAAGAAAAAATGGCAGCCATGAAAAAGATATGGTATATGAGCCGGTCGGCAAGGAAGGCTTACGACGATTCGCTTGCGCGGGATATAAAATTCCATTTAGCCGATTCGCTTCAAAATATCGACTTCTACATTAACAATGGAAAGGGTGTTTATAATTACAAAGTGAGCCTGAAACGGGAGATCGGCGACCATACCGACAGCCTGACCCTGGGCGAAACCAACACCAATTATGACTTATATAAAGAATACTGGAAATTTCCCGGTAAGTATACCGTATACTTTACTCCAAAGATCCACAAACACGGCGGCGAACCCGTATATCTGCTGCATAACTTAACTACCAGCATTAGTTTCACGGTGTTACCTGATATGCACCGCAAGGTTAGTGTATCTGTTAATGTTTTTATTGGGATTGTGCTTGCCATTATTCTTATCGCGATCCTAGTTTTTATTTATTACCGGTCAAGGCAAAAGCGGTTGCTAGCCGCAGAAGCTCAAAACAGACAAGTAGCCTCACTACAGCTGAAATCGATACGGGCCCAGCTAAATCCGCATTTTATGTTTAACGCATTGGCCGGCATACAAAACCTAATGAATAAAAACGATATTGAAGGCGCCAATAAATACCTGGCTAAATTTGCAAGGCTAACCCGCAGTGTGCTTGAAGAAAGCAACAACGAACTTATCACTATCGAACAGGAGGTTTCTTTATTAGAAGGTTATCTGCAAATGGAGCGGCTTAGGTTTGGCTTCAATTATGTAATTATGGTTGATGAAGAAATTAAAGACGCAAATATTGAGATACCGTCCATGTTACTGCAACCGTTTTTAGAGAATGCTGTTAAACATGGCGTATCAGCTTTAAAGAACAATGGTCTTATCAACATCAATTTTAATAAAGATGGTAAAAATCTCATTTTAAAAATTACTGATAACGGAAAAGGATTTGGTGTGAACAATACAAAGGGTATGGGTATAAAACTTTCAAAAAACAGGATAAATTTGTTTAACAGCATAAACAAGCATACCCAGATTAAATTGAATATATCAACAAATAAAGATGGTACGGTGATAATGATAGAATTGCTAAACCTGCTATAATATGCAAACAGTAATTATTGATGACGAACAACACAACCGGGAAAATTTAATTCAACTATTAAAAAATTATTGCCCGGATGTTTTTGTTAGTGGCGAAGCCGCAGGTGTGGAAGATGGAGCAAAAATAATAGCCGAGCAGCAACCTGAGCTGGTTTTTTTAGATATTCAGCTACATGATCGTTCGGGTTTTGAGTTGTTGCAGCGGCCCGGCATTAACAACTTCGAGGTGATATTCGTTACCGCTTATGATATTTATGGCATACAGGCCGTAAAATTTGCCGCACTTGATTATTTATTGAAACCTATTGATATTGAAGAGTTAAAATCCGCTGTTGAAAAAGCGCGCAGCGCTATCGCCAAAAAGCAGAAGAACGAACGGCTGGAGTATTTAATAGATTACCTGCGCGATGAAAATAGGACCCAGCCTAAGATCGCGCTTCCGTTATTCAATGAAACCCGGTATGTAAATATTGATGATATTATTCGTTGCGAGGCTGATAACACCTACACCTTTTTTATGCTGACATTGGGTGAACGAATACTTGTTTCAAAAACATTAAAAGAGTATGCGCAAATACTTGGTGGACATGGGTTTTTGCGTACCCATCAATCGCATTTAGTAAACCTAAAGTATGTAAAAAGCTGGCTGAAAGAGGATGGCGGCACCATACTGTTAAAAGATGAAAGTAAAATACCGGTATCAAAACTAAACCGCGATAAAGTGAAGGAAGCGTTAGCGCGCCGATTTAAATTATAACCATCACTTCACCTCATCCATTTTCACTACTCTGTATGTTACCCCAAGCCTTTTCGCGTTATCCTCAACGGTTTGGTCAAACCCTGACTTCTTACGCCTTTCATTCACTGTAGCGGCCTCTTTTATGGGCCATACAAAGCATTCGTGTTTGCCATTCTTCAAATCGTTGCAGCTAACCTGTGAGCCGTAAACTTGTTCCTGTCGGTGGTACATCAGGTCGCGATCGAGCATCATGGCATAGAGGTGGAAAGGCAGTTCACCTTCATCGGCAGCCTTTTTCATCATAGGTATGTATTGATGGATCTTTTGCGAATGCTGGATGATATACCATGCCGATTCGTTAGCCGGCGTATCCACCAGCGTTTTGCCGGGGTAGCCGAATTTGCGGAAAATCCCTTCGATATAAATCACATTCAGCGAATCGAGCCGGCTTTGGAGCGCTGAATATTTGTTCATAATCTGCCATGATTTAAGGCCCAGCTTTTTCACTAATGAATCGCTTTGTTCGGGTATCATCAGCATCGACAGTGTATCGCGATATTTTTGATCGAGTACCATAACGCTGTCGAGTTGTTTTTTCAAGATCGTATTGATCTTTTTATGCTGACCAAATGCTGAACCCGAAACCAGTATGAACACAACTATTGCAAATCTTTTCATTAGCAGCAATTTAGCAAAAAGTATCCTATCGAGTGATAAATATATAATGGCATATTGCCGGTGCAGGCCGGAGGCTGTAAATATTAATCACCCGGCTGGAGCCGAGCGACTGATAAGACTGCGCTTTTATAAAAAGTGAATAAAATTCTTTATATGTTAAAAACTTTAATTTCGTGCGCGGTTATAATTTTTAACTTTTGCGTTTCGTTAAAAGTGATAGAGTTACCCCTTATGGCCAAAATGTATAAAAACGTTCTTTCTGCTATTATTATCCTGCTTTTTTTAGCTTCCTGTTCGCAAAGTCAAAACAAAAGCGTGCCGTCAACCCCCGACCTGGGCAAGCCTTTCGATGCTAAAAAATATCTGCAATATGATCCCAAAAAAGGCGACAAAAAGATCGACGCCTTTATGAAGCACCTGCACCAGGTAGCTAATTTTAACGGTGCTGTACTGGTAGCCAAAAAAGGCAAGATCGTTTACGAGAATGCTTTCGGCTGGGCCAATTATCCGCACATGGATAGCCTTACCATTAACTCCAAGTTCCAGCTGGCATCGGTAACCAAAACCATCACCTCGACTGCTATTTTGCAGTTGATGGAACGCGGCAAACTGAAGCTTAACCAGGATGTACGTGATTTCTTCCCGAATTTTCCATATCCCGGTATTACCATAAAGCTGCTGCTTACACATCGCTCAGGCATGATGAACTATGTTTATTTTGTTGACGATATATACAGAGCGCAGCATTTAAACCAAAAGAAGGGCATCACCAACCAGCAAACTATGGACATGATAGCCCAGTACAAACCCAACCCGTTCAACAAGCCCGATAAACGCTTTTTGTACAACAACTCTAATTTTATGGTGCTGGGTTCGATCATTGAAAAAGTTAGCGGCGAGAACTACGCGCAATACGTAAAGGATAATATTTTTACGCCAGCCGGTATGGCCAATACCGCCGCTTACTCAAAAGCGGTGTATGATAAAATACCAACCAACGTATTGGGCCACGACCGCAATAGCTGGAAATATTCTGTAGCCCCTAACTTTTTAGATGGCCCATTAGGCGCCTATGGCGTTTACAGCACCGTTGGCGATATGTTCTTGTTCGACCGTGCTTTGCGTGCAGGCCGATTGCTTAAACCCGCTACCCAGGACTCGGCCTATACCGACCGCAACCCTATGCTGCGTGGCCACTTTAATTATGGATACGGCTGGCGCCTGTTCGAGGCACCGGGCCAAAAAGTGGTTTACCATACTGGTTGGTGGCATGGTTTCAGGCACATCTACCTGCGCGATATGAAGAATGATGTTACCATAGTGCTGCTCGGCAATATGGTTAACGGCAGCCTGCTACATTTGGACGATCTGTATAAAATGACCGGCATGCCGATAGTGCGTAAAAGTGCTTATACGGGTAACGGGGAGACTGAGGAAGATCAATAAGTTAGTGAGTAGTTTATTAGGTGAGTAGTGAATGGTTAGAAAAATATCATTTGTAAAACTTATTGCCTTAATTTAGCTTATCAATAAAAGAAGATGGAGTGGTGGAGATTAGTATAACTATTCACCACTCACCGCTCACTCAATCAACTAATAAATATGTTCGATAAAATAATGGAAGCCCAGCAAAAGGCGGACGAAGTTAAAAAACGCCTTGATGCTATAAGCGTTACCGGCAGCGCCGAGGGTGGCAAAATCACCGTTAGTGCTAACGGTAATAAAGTTATTCAATCCATAGCCATTGAGGAGGGATTTTTTAAACAGGCCGATAAAGAGGAACTGGAAGAATTGCTGATAGTAGCGCTTAATAAAGCCCTTGAACAAGCCGACAATGTAAGCCAAAGCGAAATGGCCGCCATAACACAGCAGATGTTTGGCGGTTTGGGCAACTTATTTGGAAAGTAAGAGCAACTGTCATCTCCTTTAGATTAGCTTCAACAAAATAAACGGGTTATTATTATTGTTGAAGCTTTCTTTTTGCTTCTTTTTCTTTGTTAATAACCTCGAATTTTGTGGATAAAGTTAACAGCGGTAAAGGCGCATTAT
>Ga0207695_10000184_pt1 | contig 181201 bp, 154 predicted proteins | sample KBSC54metaG_FD_184354 | JGI IMG/M metagenome (GOLD analysis project Ga0207695, IMG submission 184354) | Corn rhizosphere microbial communities from Kellogg Biological Station, Michigan, USA - KBS C5-4 metaG (SPAdes) (version 2) | ecosystem: Host-associated > Plants > Roots > Rhizosphere >...
GCCAGATTCTCTTTATCCTTGCCTTCGTCATATTGATTGCGATTATTACATAAACGTTAAGCCCGAGGATTATAGTAAATAGACTTTTCCAACCGAAAATCCTAATATGACAACCATTACTATTAAGCCTCTGCAAGGAATAGAAATCGCCAATGTCGGGTCAATTGGTTTTGGCCAACCCAAGTCGTTGGTTGAAAAAAAATGACACATGGAAATCCTACGTTTGACACATAGACGGTCAAATATTTATCCCATGAACATATCGATCAATGAACTAATATCCACGGATGGGAGTAAGACTTATTACTCGTTGCAGTGGGGGGAGAAAAGCAGGACAAAGGATTGCAACAAGCATCTTCACTTATACATCACCGAAAGCTAAAATAGAGCGTGATCACAACGAGGAAGCCCTGGCAATACTGGAAACCAAGCGCTCACAGATGGTTCTCGAGACTCAGTCGATCAATTCCGGCTATATCCCTCAGCATAAGATCAAAACCAATTTCCTTGACTACTATGAGGAATTCGTTAAGGTCAATTCAAGGAAAGGCAACCGCTCCCTGGCCTGCAGCCTTTCTGCATTCAAAGACTTCCTGAAAAGGGATTCTTTCTCTGCGCTTGATATTACAGAAAATCTTTGCGAACAATTCCGAAACTACCTTCTGGATAATCTGTCAGGGGAAACGCTGATGAAGGCGTATTGCTCGAATTACGAGGTCAAGAAGGCCGCTATTTTCTCTTTGTATACAGGGCTGCGGTGGTGCGATGTGGCGGAATTGGATTGGCAGGCGCTAAAGGAGAAAACGATTGTTATCACTCAGGAAAAGACCATTGTCCCATTGGAAATACCTCTCCACCCCATCGCCAAAGAGATCCTTGGACAGCGAGTCAAGGGCAAGGTCTTCCACTTGCCTACTCAGGACGGCGCAAATAAAGTGTTGGGGAATTGGGTCCTGTCTGCCGGAATCGATAAGCATATTACCTGGCACTGCCTCAGGCATTCCATTTCAGTTCTGCTGCAGGATAAGGGTACCGACGCCGCTACGGTTGCTGGGATGCTCGGGCATACGACAACAAAATACGTGCATAAGACCTACCAACGGTATAAGGTCAGCTCGGCCCAGGAGGCCATTAACCGGTTGCCGACATAATTTGAGCCCGTTTACGCCCTGTCTTATCGGGTTATTCATATTATTCCTTTTCTGAATAATATAGTTGCTAGTTGGCGCGTTATTATGAACCCCATTCCATTCTTATGCGTAAACGACTAGTGCCAATACTCCTATTAATTTTTGTCGCTCAATTTGTCAATGCGCAAAAGGTGTTAAACATTTTCGGCGGCAAAGATCACGATGTATTCCTGGGTTGTTTAAATTGTAATACTTATAGCTCAAATTCTATTTGGAACCAATATTGCAATTATGGATCTAAGTATAATCCCAATTCAATTTGGAACGCCTACGGAACGTATGGGAGCAGCTATAGCGACAACTCCCCCTTTAATTCTTACTCGACGTATCCGCCCGTAATAGTTGATAAAGACGGAAATTTCTATGGATATCTCACTATTAACGAATCGCATGATAAACGAGCCGATTTTGGTCTTGCGCTGACCATATATAAATACTATGATATGATCCGGGACGATGTACCAAAATGGTACGAAAAAATTTTTAAGTGAAAGGGACAGAGGCTACTTCGGTCACAATTTTAACCTTTTTACTTTATCTTCAATGATGGTCGGAGCACCAGATAATATTCGGTCTAGGTCTTCCCGTTTGTAATACCCGTTATTGTTTTTATAGATGCCATATTCGGAGCATTTCTTGGCCAACTGGGTTCGGCCAAGATTGCAATAGATCATGGCCTCTTCGGGCTTCAAATAGGCCTTAAAACAAATCGTGATGGTCTTTATAACTGCCAGATCGTGCTTCTTCATCATTCTTACCTCCTCTGTAGGCTATGTGAAAGGATAGCTTTCACAATAAAAGTAAGCAGTACTCCACGGCGAAGCTTGGCTGAAATTTGAAGTAGTTGGGAAGGCCCAGAGCTATCTTCGAGGACCCTTGCGTTTGCTTTGGTCTGTAGGCTCTTCTCTGGGTTGCGCATCCTTTTTTTGAGCTCCCTGCTCGCGTGTTTCGTTATACTTTCTTCGAACTTCCTCAATGGAATTGAGGTCCCGTTCCTTAGTTTGCGCAGGCGAATTTATTCCGAGGACGTTCGGCAGGAAATTGACAATCCACTTGGGCAGGGATTCACGAACAACAGCAGAAATTGCCTTTCCTTTCACCAGCTCCACTTCGAGCAACATGGACTCCGAATTGTCAAATAACTGAAGGCGATCTGGCTTATTAAAATAGTGATTCAACAACCGCAGCCCAGAAAAGTATCGCTCCTCGACAATATCCGGTCTCACGTAATGACCTCCTTCTTTTACCCTGTTATTGATCCTTGCATTCAACGCCTCCAAGTTGCCAGTAGAAACGTAGATGATATGAAGTTGATAGCCGGTCTCCTGTATTTTCAAAAGGAATTTCCAGGTGTCCAAGTCACTTAAATTAGTCTCAAATCCGAAAGAGGCACCGTTGTTCAGGTATTCATTCATGAGCCGCACTGCCTCCCCGTTAGCATACTCCTGCGTATTGCCGGTTATCAAACCAGCCCTCTTCGCTTCGGCAGCTATTTCATCAGAGTTAATGATAGGGATCGAGCGAGGTATGAAATCAAAATCTGAAGTGGTTTTTCCAATGCCGTTGGGACCGGCAATTACGTATATTTTGGGATGCTCCATTAGCCCTTAGTGACCGTTTCAACATGGCCATCCGGATATTCCGCCATTAAAATACCATCTCTTGTAAAATAGATGGGCAGTCCTTTAGAAAATGCCTTCTCCCTGGCTCTTCTAAGAATATTTTTTGCGGCCTGAGCCAACTCCTCGCCAGTCATTTCGAAAGTAGATTTCTTCGCCCCGCCATAGCGCAAATAATTGGGTGTTATCGGAGTGCCGTTCATATGATTTCTTTCCATCAAAATTACACAAAAATTTAGTATTCAGCAGGCCAAATTTTGAACTGCTGCCTGCTTCACATCACTATGTACCGCTTTAGGGACTTATTCATAACTGGAATTTACTGTAATTTTATTGTTATTCATTTTTCTTTCTTATGAAAATAGACCATCCGGCGTTCGATTACGACAACATGGGGCAGCAATATTCCGGTCAACGCCAAACAGAACCAAAGATCGCCAGTATTATTTACAGGGCGCTGGGGGGTGCCAAAACCGTGCTCAATGTCGGAGCGGGTGCGGGATCGTATGAGCCGGACGACCGTTATGTCATCGCGGTAGAACCGTCAGCAGTCATGAGAAGTCAGCGTCTCGCCAATGGCAGGAGCCCTGCCGTAAATGCTTTCGGCGATCAACTGCCTTTTGATGACAATGCTTTTGACGCGGTTACGGCCTTTGTGACCCTGCACCACTGGCCGGATATGAAAAAGGGTCTGTTGGAACTAAAGCGGGTAGCCAGGGAAAAAGTGATCATCATGACCTTCGACCCGGAGGCCCTTGATCGTTTCTGGAATGCTGAATATTTTCCCGAAGTCATCGATGTAGAGCGGCAGCGTTACCCCATGATCTCCTTTATTGTCGATGCGTTGGGGGATCGTTGCGAGGTTTGGGAGATACCGGTGCCGCTGAATTGCGTCGATGGATTCCAGGAAGCTTTCTATGGGCGGCCGGAGGCGTTCCTTGACGAGAAAGTTCGCAAGGCGCAGTCTGCCTGGGGATTTATCTCCGATGAGCAGCAGCGGACAATGGTCAAAAGGCTGGCTGATGATCTTGCCTCGGGGGAGTGGGACCGAAAATATGGACACTATCGTGAGCAGCCCGAGTTTGTCTGTGCCTTGCGACTGATCATCTGTACGGTGTAAGCAGAACATGACGGTTCAATGGCCCTCCCATTGCCTGAAAATAAACCGCAAAGCATCATAATAGGCTTTTACAGGTTCCGTCATGTGCGTGTCCTCGGGATAGTGAATATATTTATGGTCTAATCCCTTTATCTTTCTTTGGGTTATTATAGAGTCGAATTTTAAAAGATTGGCATGGAAGGTAGGATCGTCCGGCATTCCTTCGTTCGCATCACTGTAAAAGATCATTTTATTAATAATTCGGTCATTTTTTAGCTTTTCATCAGCGCGGCTGAGTAAATATCCCTTATCCCACCAAAAGGATGGGCTTATAGCTATATAGGCGCCAAACATATCCGGATACGTTAACAGGCAATTGATCGTGGTGATACCGCCGAATGAATGCCCTGCAAAAATTTTAAAAGGCTTTGTTTTGTAGTGCGCGTCAACATAAGGTATCAGCTCAGTACCTATGAACTGCAAAAAATTATTGCCACCGCCACTTGACTTATATCGGGAGTTCGAACTCGTATCGGGCTTTCCGTCATAATCAAAAATGCTATTGGTAGGGGTAAGATCCCTTGTGCGGTTCGTATTAGGGATGCCCACGATAATCATTTCGGGCACGACATTTACGTCCCGACGGCTAAGATACCGGCAATATTCTGCAACCAGGCTAAAATGATTGTCCCCGTCAAGTACGTATAATACAGGGTAACGTTTATCGGGCAACGAGGTGTCTGCAGGCGGTACATAAATATAAACTTTCCGGTCTTCGCCCAATACTTTAGACGAAAGTTTGATGACATCCGCCGATATGGGTTTAAATGCCGGGTCGGTTTGGGCAACCAGGCCTTTGGAGATTAACAGGATAAGAAAAATGTATACTGTGCCATTTCCAAGATGACGCTTTAAATAGCTGTTGTAATTCATGCGAATCAAAGATTAAATCAATTGGTAGGTCTAATTAACCGGCTGTTTAGTTAAAGATACATGAATAATAATACACCTGCCTAGGCAGACGGATGGGAATTTCGATGTGATCATCGATTTGACTGTTCTGGAAAAAAAGGCTGGCGACCATTAAACCAGGATACAACTGGGTTGTCTATACGCAGCAAACCCATCTTATGGAATCAAGAAATGGCATTATCCTGTTCGCATTGGGCATGCGGGGCGGTAGTTCGGCCAGAAAACCAACTTCGATCCACAGCCTTGCGAACGTGAGATAAGAATTATCTTTTATTTCGACCGCAGGCTTTTCAGCGGACTTGCCAGAGCGGCCTGGATGGCCTGGAGGCAGAGCGTCAGCATCGCGATGGCGATCATCGCCACGGCAGACAGGGTGATGATCCACCAGCTGATATCAATATGATAGGCAAAATTCGCCAGCCAACGATGCATGATCCAGATAGTGAACGGCATGGCCACGACGATCGAAAGCAGGATCAGCCGGATGAAGTCTTTCGAGAGCAGGACCAGGATGCTCGTGACGGTTGCGCCGAGGACCTTTCTTATACCGATCTCGCGAATGCGCTGACGGGCCGCCAGCGCTATCATTCCCAACAGCCCCAAACAGGATATGAAGACGGCCAGCGCGCAGAAATAACCGATGGCCTTCCCCTGTTGCTGATCCCGGGCATATTGGTCCTCGAGTCCCTTGTCCAAAAAGCTGTATTGAAAATCTTTGCCGGGGAACCAGGCATCCCAATTTTTTTGCAGGAAGGCGATGGCCTCTTTTTTCCGATCAGCGCGTATTTTTATGGAGAAGCTGGTCAGACTTGGGTAGTCGACATCCATGACCAGGACATCGATCGGCGTATAGAGCGACTCGGCATAAAAGTCGCGAACGACGCCCACTATGATCCCCTCTTTTTCTTTGGCACCGCGCTTGCCGACCAGGCTGAAGGTTTTGCCGATGGCCTGAGCCGGGGTGCCAAAACGAAAATGTCTGACCGCCGTTTCATTGATGATGAAGGCATGGTCTTTGTCGGATCCGTAGGCTTCGGAGAAATTCCGGCCCGCGACCATCTCCATTCTATACGTAGAGATAAAATTGTAGTCGACCCGCATGTTGAGGGCAAAAAGATTATCGCTGACCGCAAAACCCTGGGGTAACACGCCCCTGCGCAGAACGCCCAGCCCCGGTTGTTGGTCGGACAGCGTCACGCCCGTAATATCCTGGTTAGCCATGATCTTTTGGCGGAAAGCCTGCAACCGGTGATACAGGCTATCGTTGGGTCGGGTGAAGATCGAATTGATACTCCAGTTGCGGACCGGTACGACGAGCGTATTTTCTTTTTCGAAACCGAGGGGCCTGCTTTGTATGAAATTCAATTGCCGGAACATAATGAGGGTGGCGATGATCAATCCCATCGAAGCCGAGAACTGTACAATCAATAGCGTTTTGCGCAACAATCCTCCCCTGCCCTTGTTACCGGAAAAGTCTCCACTAAGGGTCGTCACCGGCTCAAAAGCCGAGATAAAGAAGGCCGGGTAAAGACCCGCCAGCAGCCCCGTGAGCAAAAAGACCGTCACGAAACCAATCCAGAGTGGGGCATCTTTTAGCAGGTCCCGGAACCTGAAATGCTTGTCAGTAAGGTCGTTGAATGCAGGCAGAAAAGCCGCAAGCAGGACGATCGCGGCGAAAAAGGCCAGGAGGCTGACCGCAAGCGATTCCATGAGGAATTGCAGGATCAGCTGTTTGCGTTCGGCTCCCAGCACCTTCCTCATCCCTACCTCCCTGGCACGGCGCAGAGAGCGGGCGGTGCTAAGGTTCACAAAATTGATGCCCGCGATCAATAGAGTAATAAGGGCGATACCGGAAAAAATATACACCTGTGTGATGCTGCCCACGGGTTCAATCTCGCTAAGAAGGTCCGACCGCAGATGAATATCCCGCACGGGTTGCAAGTGGAAGATGATGTCCTTTGCAAATTCTTTCGGCGCATGGGCATTGATGAAAGCGGGAAACCCCGCTTCCATCCGGGCGGCGACCTGACCCGGTTTCAACAGCAGGTAGGTATAGGAATGGCTGATGATCCAGTTGTGATCCAGGTTCGTTTTGGCTTCCGGACTAATCGTTGCGAACATGGTTTGGTAATTCGTAAGAAGGTCGATATGGATGTGCGAGTTATTGGGGAAGTCGGCGAATACGCCCGTGACCAAAAGTGGGTAATTGCCATCCAGGCGGATCGATTGGCCTACCGCGGGGGCATCACCGAAATATCTTCGCGCAGCAGAAGCCGAGAGGACAACGGTAAAAGGGTTGGAAAGCGCGTGCCTGCGCTCACCCTGCAGGAAATGAAAGGTGAAGATGTCGAGAATGGTGGAGTCGCCGAAGAAGAATTGTCTTTCTTCCGTCGTATTCAGGTCTTTTTGTATGGTCGCGCTCCGGCGGAAAAGGCGGGCCGAGGTTTCGATACCGGGAAAATAGTCTTTGAGCAGCGGGGCAGCGGCTGTCGAAAGCATCGGGAGCCCCTTGCTAAGGCCTGCGAATTTTGGGGTATAGGTAATGCGATAAAGCCGGTCAAGCTTGTTTTGAAAATGGTCATAGCTCAGCTCGTCGCGGACAAAAAGCATGATCAGGAAGCAACAGGTCAGCCCAACGGCCAGCCCCAGGATATTGATGAGGCTAAATGCTTTGCCTTTACGGAGGTTACGGATGGCGACGAGCAGGTAGTTTTTGATCATTGGAGCGCCTTTCCAGGAAGGTAGTTTAATCTTTTGACGCCAGGGGCGGGTTTTGCAGGAGCGGCCCTTTAATCGGATGAGCGTAGAAATTAACCCACTCCGTGCGAAGGCTGCTGACCGGGTTCATGGCCTCTTTTTTTCAACAACATTCTCGTGACATAATCCTTCTCCGCCTTGAAAGAGGATGCCACAAAACAGGATGACAAGCATGATCGGTTTCATAAACAACAGTTTAATTCTAAGACAACCGGAAACCGATTTTCCGTACAAAATGGTTAAATATTTTTCCTCACTCACTCCGCAGGCTGCTGACCGGGTTCTTCAACGCGGTCCTCACCGACTGGAAGCCGACCGTGATTGCCGTAATGAAGAGAGCAACAAATGCCGCCGCAACAAATACCAGCGGGCTGATCGTGATCCGGTAGTAATATTGCGCCAGCCACTGGTGCAGGAAATAATAGGCAACGGGCGCCGCGATGAGGCAGCTGATGCCGACCAGCAGGACAAAGTCGCCCGACAACAGCAGCAGCACCTGACTCACCGACGCGCCCAGCACCTTGCGGATGCCGATCTCCCGGGTGCGCTGTTCGGCCGTGTAGGCTGCCAGCCCGAAAAGCCCGAGACAGGAGATAAAGATCGCCAGGGCCGCGAAAATTCCGGCCAGCCGTCCGATCAGCGTTTCCATGGCGAATTTTGACGCATAGGTCTCGTCGACGAAAGAATAGACAAATGGATTGTCCGGGCCGTATTTCTCGCAAATGGGTTTCAGTTTTGCCAGTGCCGCGGAAGTGGATACCGTCGGCGCTAACCGCATCGTGTATTGCCAGGACCAGACGGGCTGATAGAGGAACATGCCGGGTTGCGCCGCGGCAAAGGGGTTTTGCGTCAGGGCGTCCTTCACTACGCCAATGATCCGAAGCCGGTGAGGAGCGCCGTGGAACGAGCAGCTCATATATTGGTTCAGCGGCTGTCGCAATCGCATCCGCCGTACAGCCGTCTCGTTGAGAATGACGCTTGCAGAATCCGCGGCATCATTACCCTTGAAATCATCTCCCATAACAAAGCCGATACCCAACGTCCGGAAATAGTCGGGATCGCCAACGGCATTTATCGCCAGCGACAAAGGCTCATTCGGCAGCCGTCCCGGCCAGCTGTCGATCGTCAGCTGTGCGTTCTTGTCTGTCTGCAGGTCTGCCGAACGCGTCACGTCGCTGACCACCCCGGACGCCAGCGCCTCCTGCTTGAAAGCCGCAAACGCATCCGAATGGGCTCGCGTGACGATCAGCCGGTTCGGATCATATCCCCTCGGCCGGTCCTTGGCATACTGTATCTGCTGGTAGATGATGATGGTGCTGATGATCAGGGCAATGCTGCAGGTGAACTGCAATACTACCAACACCTTTCTCGGCAGGGATGCCGCACGCCCGATGCGAATCGCGGCTTTAAGGACCTTCACCGGCTGGAAAGAAGAAAGAAAGAAGGCCGGCCGGCTCCCCGCGAGCAGCCCGGTCAGCAAAACAACCAAAAGCATGACCAGCCAAAACATCAGGTTCTCATATGGCACCCGGACAGCATCTCCGGTGAGTGCATTGAACGCCGGCAGCACTGCCTGCACGAGGGCGATCGAGAGCAGGAAAGCCATCGTCGTCATCAGCAGCGACTCCATGATAAATTGCAGGATCAGCTGCCAGCGCATCGATCCCATCACTTTTCTCACCCCTACCTCCCTGGCCCGCCGCTCGCTCCTCGCAGTCGCCAGGTTCATAAAATTGATACAAGCGATCAGCAGCACCAGTATCCCAACGATACTGAACATCCGCACATAATCGATCAACCCTCCTTGCGGCCGGCCGTCTTTGAAATCCGAATACAGGTGCCAGTCCTTCAAGGGGAAGAACATGGCCTCGCGGTGGAATGTCGTATAAGAATGCGGCGCATACCGTCGCACCAGCTGCCTGGCCTTGGCTTCAGCACTGGCGGCATCGGCGCCCGGCAGCAACGACGTATATAGCTGAAAATAGGCGTCGTTCCAATTGGTCAGCGCCTGTCGGGCTGCGGGGTCCTGGGCAAAATAGCTGAACGGCAGGAGGTAGTCGAAATGGAAGCTGCTGTTACGAGGCCAATCACGCACAACAGCGGTCACCTTCAAAAAATCGCTCCCGAAACGGACCGTCTTGTTCAGCGCATCCTCTTTCCCGAACAGGCTCCTCGCCACCGACTCTGTGATCACCACCGAATGGACTGCCTCTTTCAGCGCCGTAGCAGCATCGCCCCCCAGCAACGGCAAAGAGAATACCTGCAAAAACTCCTCCCCGACAAATTGCACGTCGCCATAGATACGCTTGTCTTTCACGACCATCACCTGCTGCCCGATATCTAAAGCATGCGCCACGTGCTGCACTTCGGGGACATCCTTCTTCAACGCAGCTCCCAGCGGCAGACAGACCTCGGCCTGGTTCCGGATGACGCCATTGTCACTGTAGTTGAATCGCACCTGGTAGGCCTGCTCATAGGCGGGAACCCACCGGTCATAGGACAGCTGGTAGCTCACCCAAAGCCCGATGAGCAACGCGACAGCCATCCCTGTCGCCAGCCCAGATAGATTCAATAAGCTGTAGATCTTGCCGCGGGCAATACTTCGCCAGGCGGTCTTGAAGAAGGTGACTAGCATGCCTGGCTGCATCGAAAAGAATGCCGGAATCAAAAATATTAAGGATCAAGCAATTGCAGGAATATAGCGACCTTGGATGTCCGCAATCGATACACCGCTTGTCCGGAATGCGCAGTCCAGTCTGATCATATTCTGCGGCAACAGAGTGATGCTCGTGTACGATCCCGATCGATTGAAAAGGCGCCTTGCCGGCATTAGTATTTTCCGACCTCTCCTTTTACGGAACTGAAGATCTTTTGGGAATTGAAGCCTACGCCTTTCTTAAATACCCAGATGATGTTCCTGATACTGCGGATATCCCGGGCAATATTACCATCGATGACCACGAGATCGGCGGCCTTGCCAACTTCGATGGAGCCGATCCTGTCGTCCAGTCCGAGGGCCTTTGCGCCGTTGTATGTGGCGATCCGGATAGCCTCTATGGGACTGAACCCGGCGTTAGTTAACAATTCGATCGACTGTTGTGAGCCATAGCCCGCCAGGGTGGCCCCATCGCCGGTAGGATCGGTACCTACGGTCAACAGACCGCCAGCATCCGAAAACATCTTTTCCATTTTCATTTCCTCCAGCATCGCGCTGTTGCCGGAGGGACTGCGCATTTTGTTGTAAACGTTGAGGAACATATTCCGGGTATCGGGCGCCATCGCCTCCAACACTTCGGGACGCATGGTGGTATCCAGGGTAGTCATGTTGTAGATGACGGCCAGAGTGGATGTCACGGTCACTTTTTTATCGACGAGCAGTCGGATCAGGTCTTTGACCTTAGGCGAATCCGCGGATGCAATGGGCGCCGCACCCAATGGACAGGCACCCTCCTTTTTATCGGGAACAAGATCCGTGGATGCGAAGAAGCCGTGTTCCAGCTGGTCAATTCCCGCCTCCGCTGCCTCGCGGTAGGTCACAGCACATAAATGACCCGTGACTTTTAGTCCTTTGGCGTGGGCCTCGTCAATTGCGGCCTTTAGCGTTGCCTTATCCAGGAACATATATCCCTTGAACGAAGTGCAGCCCTGACTGGCCCAGAAGTCGACAAATGCTTTCGCCTCTGCGGGTCCGCTCAATTCATGCATCCCGGGAAAGATGCTGCCTTTTCCTTCCAGGTAGGGCGCGGTGACGTCTATTTCCGGCCCGAGGATCCTGCCCTGGTCGATGTCGCGTTTGAGATTCAGATCGGAATAGGGCTCAACGCTCCCGGCCGTACGGATCATCGTTGCTCCGCAGGCCAGATACAGTCGCGGAAAAGTGAATGGCAATTCTTTGACGTGCAAATAGCTGAAGTCGGCGGAGTAGGCCGCGTAGTACATGTGTTCGTGCAGGAGAACGAAGCCCGGTAACAAGGATCTCCCGGTAAGGTCAATGACGGTGCTGCCGGCCGGAGCGGAAAGTTTTTTGCTGTCGTCTATGGCAGTTATTATTCCATTGCGGACGATCACAGTCTGGTCTTCCAGCACTTTTAGATGTTTGACATCGGCGAGTCTGCAGTGTGTGAAAGTAATGGACGAGGTATCGTAATCGATGTATTTTTTTACTGCGGAGGAAAAGGTGGTCTGGGAAATGGCGTGAGCGGCCATGAGCAGGCAGTATCCGGCAAGGAGAAGTCGTTGCATGCGAGGTTAGTTTGATTTACAAATGTTAGTATCCCCAAGTTCGCGGTTTTCATTTCCGCAACTCATTGGTTGCAAATATATGCGCAGCCAATCAGGTTCCCAAATTTTTTTTAGACTCCGCCTCGCTACCCGGTGATGATCCTATCCGCCCATTCGTTGGCATCTGGCAAATTCACAGTTTTTTCCTCGATCTGCGCAGTTTTGGAAAACAAGCCCCGCTCTATCTTTGAGCGAAAACGATCAAACTTTATCGCTATGGCACAAGAGACCAACAGCAAGAATGCCCCCCTCGCCTACCAGGTATTTACATCCACGAGACCCGGCCTCAACCGTGACCCGAACACGCCTCCGGGCCTCGACGACCTGAAATGGGTACCCAACAGCGCCACCCTTGTCTATGGCAAAAAGGATGCGGTGCTGGTGGACACCTTCCTCGCCATCGAGCACACCAATGCCCTTATCGATTCGGTCGCCGCCACAGGAAAAGACCTCAAATACATTTATATTACCCATCCGCACGGGGATCATTTTTACGGTCTGCAATTGGTGCTCGATCGCTGGCCCGACGCGATCGCGATCGCCTCCCCGGCCGTCGCAAAAGACTGCGCAGAGCAGGTTCGTCCCGAAGTGATCAGCAGCTTTTGGGCGCCCCGGTTTCCGGGTCAGATACCCGAAAGACTGGCCGTTCCCCGGGCGATGGAAAGCGATGAATTCGAGCTGGAAGGAGAGAGACTGGTGGTCCTGCAAACCGGCTTTTCCGACACCCACGATTCGACGAGTCTGTATGTACCGTCCATCGGTCTCATAGTCGCGGGTGACGTCGCCTACAATGGGGTTCATCCATACCTCGCAGAGACCACCCCGGCAACGCGCAAGGAATGGAGAAACGCCCTCGATATGCTGGCCAACCTGCAACCCAAATGGGTTGTCGCGGGTCACAAGCAGCCGTCGTTTGCGGACGATCCCGCAATACTGGCAGCAACCAGGAAATACCTCGAAGACTTCGACCGTCTTGACGCGGCAACTACGACCAATCTTGAATTATACAACAGCATGCTCGCGCTGTACCCCGATCGCGCGAATCCCGGCTCGCTATGGGGAGGGTCCCTGGCGGCAAAAAAGATTATCCGGTAAACAAAAGGCCGATCAATGTAATGATCCGCGATGGTCTGAGGGGCGACCGCGGCTTGCAGGCGGCACACTCTGTTATCTCGCAGAGGTTGCGGGTGCGGTCGCTCTTATTCTCGGGTATAGCTGGGGGTTTTATGTCGCTGCGATCGCCGTCATCGTCTTGTTCGCGTTCCTCATATCCGGAGCCTGGATGCTGATGATCGGTATCTACGAAGAACGGGCCAGGAAATGAAGGCATCGAGACGACTTAAATTTTTACTCTTTCTGCAGGGTCTAAAAAGATATAAATTGCCATTCGCAAAATTATGCCTACCTTGTGGACCTATTTTGAGTTCGCATCGGTAAATATTAATTATTCAGTCAGTTGCTTCTGCTAGTTAGTCTCTGCTTCTTGCCCTCTCACTACTTTTTATTTTTTTAATTATTTCTTATGAATATCTACGTTTCCAATTTGAGCTTCGACCTACATGACGAAGACCTTAGAGAGTTATTCGTTCCCTATGGAGAGGTAAGCTCCTCCAGAGTTATTATGGACAAAATGACCAACAGATCGCGCGGTTTCGGATTTGTGGAGATGGTCGATGATGCGGCGGGAAGGATAGCCATCGCAGAGCTGAATGGCGCTACAATAGGAGGCCGGCCAATAAAAGTGAACGAATCCAATCCTAAACCGGCAGCGAAGTATAGCAGTCCGGCGGAAAGGAACTACAATAATTCCAATAGTTATAATCAGAACATTTATTGATCTTAAACTTTCATTATGACCGTTGAGCAGATAGAACGTTTTATTGGCGCCGACACGGACCCCTACTCCAGGATCTTTCTGAAGGCAAGAACAATAGAAGGCATATTTATCAAAGCGCCAGATTTCTTGGAATTGAAGAAAAAGAATTTCTGGCGGATCGTGTCTATAAATAAGATGCAGGAATACCAGAGATCAAAGGACATCAACCTGTCCCGGATCTTTAATGGCCAGGAATTCGTCAAGCTTTCCGCAAAAAGCTAAAACAACAGGGCGAATAGCCAATACGATCCTCATGAATATCAAGATCTCCAATATCAGCCTGGATACAACCGACTCCGATCTAAGGAAATTGTTCTTCCAGTATGGGAATGTCGATTATGCAGTTGTGCATAGGAACTCATTGAATGGCAGGTCCTTAAAGAGCGGGGAGGTTTGCATGCCGGTGTCGACGCAAGCCCGGCAGGCGATAGTCTCTCTTGATAAGACGACCCTCGACGGAAAGATCATTTCTGTAAGCGAGCTTCCTGCGAAACTATACTGAGACGATGACAGGAGTGCATTTTTAGCGGTAGCCGTAGCATACGGCGTTGATGTTCATTCCGGCGCCTACTGAGGCAAATAGCAGAAGGTCGCCTTTTTCCAGTTCGTATCCGGGCATCGATGATCTCCTCACGAGGTCGAACAAGGTAGGAATGGTGGCGACCGAACTGTTGCCTAACCAATGAATGCACATAGGCATTATATTCTCGGGCGGCTCGGCAATGCCGTACAAGCCATAGAAGGCCTTTACTATCGCTTCATCCATTTTTTCATTGGCCTGGTGAATAAATATGGCCTTCAGGCGCCCGACGGGAAGCCCAGACCTGTCCATACACTCTTTCATCGCCGCGGGTACATAGCGTAGCGCATATTCGTATACTTTCCGTCCTTTCATTTTCAGGTATCGCGAATCGGCTGCCTTTTCTGTATCCAGGGAACTTCCCATATAGATATAGTCAGTTTCCTCACCGCAGTCGGAACGAACGCTTGCAGACAACAGACCCAGCGCCTGTTCGCTGACGTCCTCATAGCTGAGCACGATAGCCCCGGCTCCATCTGAAAAGATCATGCTGTCGCGATCGTGCGGATCGAGGACGCGGGACAGCGTCTCGGCTCCGATGACCAGTGCCGTTCTCGCCATTCCCGCCTTGAAAAAAGCGTCGGCTTGGATCATTCCCTGGAGCCAGCCAGGGCACCCGAATATGAGGTCATAGGGCACGCATGAAGGATTGGATATCCCCAGCTGCCTTTTTATTTTGGATGCCAGCGATGGGACCATATCAGGGGAAGACAGACCGTTCTTCGTGTCTCCAAAATTATGCGCCACGATCAGCTGGTCAATTGTTTCCTTGTCGATCCCACTGTCAGAAATGGCCTTTGCGGCTGCATTTGCGGCCAAATGCGAAGCAGAAAGCCCTTCCGTGGCATAGCGCCGCTCGAAGATACCGGTGATCTTTGCGAATTTTTCGATGACCCTGGCCGACGTGTTCGCTTCCCGGACGCTATAGTCCAGATAAAACTCGTGCGACAGAAAATCGCTGTTGGGTATGACAATTTCAGGGATACAGGAGCCGGAACCAATGATTATTGAACGATACATATCTATAAAGCGTTAAAGGAGCGTTGCGGTTTGTCATTTGCTTGTGCTACCTTTAACTATAATATTTTACATGATTAAAAAAGTTACAGGCATCGAACTATTAAAAAAGAACTTCGACCAGGTTGAAGTAAAGTTCATTGATTTTTTCAAAAAAGGGGAGGCGCGCTGGCCGTCTGAAGAACACGATCACCTGAGAAATCATTACCAAATCCTTACCAACTTCCTCGCTGAATCGCTCTACTGGGAGCAGCTGAAGGTGAATGGCCTGCCAGATGACGTTCTTCGGGAAACGCATGCAGCCTTCGACGCATTCAAACGGAACGAAGAGTATACAGCGGTCCCATGATAACGATAACCAAAATTCAAAAAGCCTCCGGAACATCGTTTCAGAGGCCTTTATATTGCGTTCCGTGCCGAACTCATCTGGCTACCAACGGTTGCCCCGGTCGCGCTGGAATGAGCCGCTGTCCGACTTAGGTCTGGCTTTGGAGACGGAGATCGATCTTCCCTCGATGGACGTTCCGTCGAGCTCCTTCATTGCATCTTCGGCTGCCTTATCAGCCATTTCTACAAATGCAAACCCCCTCGACCTTCCGGTCTCTCTATCGGTAATCACTTTTGCAGAAGTTACTTCTCCATATTTGCTAAACATAGACTTCAGCTCTTCGTTTGTCACCTGGAAACCCAGATTCGATACATACATATTCATAAAAAAAACAATTTAACAGATAAAAATTGACTGAGTAATGCAATAAAAAGTAAGGAAACGAACCGACGCAGGGAAGAAAGAAGCGAATCGAATACTTGATGCTGTATATCTCAATAACAGTTAAAGGTAGTCCTTAATATCGGAAAGGCCTAAATAAATTTTCTTTTGTTTTATTGACTAAAAAATGCTATCTTTCAAATACCCTCGCCCAGTCGTTCTTTTTTCTTCCACTTCATTTTTTGTTATGCAAATACAAATCGGCAATTTGAACATGATGACCACGGCGAAGCAGCTCGCCGAACTGTTCCTTCCATTCGGAAGAGTATTCTCTTCGAAGATCGCGGGCTCTGGTCCCAAGAGCCTTTCAATAGGCGCAGGCTTTATAGAGATGGATAATGCATGCGGCGAACAGGCCATCCGGAAATTACACCGGCTGCGGTTCATGAACTCATACATCGAGGTAAATGAGGTCCTGGGTTAACCTTCATAATCAGAATATTGACCGCCAGCTTCGATTTTTCTGCAATATCTTTATGATATGGCCGAGTCTTTGGAACCATAAAGGCAGCACTTCATACTCCTTGTAATACCACGAGATAGGTCCATTCAGGTGTTTGGCCAATTCCGGGTTTTCTCCGAGCAACAATTTGTTGGCACATATCAGGTCATTCAAAATGAGGCTGATCATTCTATCCCTTTTATCTTCAATTATTTTCCGGACCAGGGCGGTGCGTAGTCCGATCGAACCCCAATCGACACAAAGCATTTTATCGAGAAACTTTATATATTTAAGCACCTTGTCTGCGAGCGTGAAGTCCCAGTTCTTATTTTTTACGATATCTTCAAAATATAATTCCAGGTGAAGGTCGATCTCCTCGTCAGAAAGATTGGCCTTCAGCCCCTCATTGAAGAATTTTTTATAAGACTCAAAGTGACTTCTCCTGAATTCATTGAATCTATCGTTGTCAGAGTGGATGGTCCAGGTCAGGGAGTTTTGGTGTTTCCGGTATGAGTAAAGATCCGGATGATCGATATAGCTGATCCTGAATTTCGGGAATGCCCTCAACCAAAAATCCAGGTCTTCCAGCCTGAATTTAGTTGCATCGTATCCTCCCAGCTCTTCGTGTACCGACCTTTTGTACAGAAAGCAGGCGCCGATAATGGTTTGGAAAATTATCTCTTCGGGAGGTCCTCCCAATGTATCCAGGCGACCGCCGGATCCGTTAATAAGGCGATACGATGAGTAAATGATATCGGAACCTTCGGCTTCAATATTGTCCAACAATACCTGCAAAGCATGTTTCCCAAAGAAATTGTCGTCCGAGGTCCAGGTAAAATACTCGCCCTTTGCGACAGCGAACCCTTTGTTCAGGGAGGAAGGCAGCTTGATGTTGACCTCGTTGTGGATCACTTTGACCCGGCTGTCCAGTCCCGAATAGTGCTCAAATATAGAACCGGTCTCATCGGTCGAGCAGTCATTGACCAGGATCAGCTCGATGTTGGTATAAGATTGCCCCAAGCAACTTTCGATCGACTTTTCCAGGTACCTGGAACCGTTGTAGCTTGGTAGTATGATCGAGATCAGAGGCTGCATAAATTTTCCTCGATGATCGAGCTCCATTTAAGGTCCCATTGGTCCTTTCTGAAAGAACTGGCGGTTAAGAGAGCGTTGAAAGCGAGCTTTTTCAGACGTCTCCGATCGGCTATCAGACTCTCAATTGCATTTACCAGCTGATTGACCTCCGGGTTGATAAGCATGCCATTAAAGTTATTCATGATCAGATTGGGCAATCCCCCTATATTGGTTGCAATTACCCCGTTGTTCGTTGCCATGGCTTCAAGGCAGGCCAGCGAGGTTCCTTCGGCAAAAGCGGTTGGAATAATTGCAATATGACTCTGATGATAAGCCCGGGCCATCTTCTCCATATCCAGCTCATACCAGGCTACCTGAGATTTGAACTGGTTAATAAATGTATGCGTAGCTGCAACGTCGTCACCGCTCGCCTGTCCAACAAAGTGCAAATTCAGATCGGGGTATTTGGGGAGCAGATAGGTAAATGCCTCGATGGTAATATAGAGGCCCCTCGCCTCATACAGGCGTCGCGGGTATATAACGGTCAGACCGGAATCAAAATCCTTTTCAACGGCCGGGAACTGCCTTTCGTCAACATAATTCGGAACGTATTCACACTTTAACGCCAACTCCCAGTCATAGGTCCTAAGCCAATTTATAAAGTTCGTGTCGACACAAATGGCCCTCGAACAATTCTTTACCGCTCTGAATATTCTTTTATACTTATTAACGTCGTAATTAGCCACCCGGTTATATTTATCATCCCAGTATATTCCGTGATTAATACCAATGCTGCTTCGAGAATAGTGCAGATTGCAGGCAAGGTCCATCGGAGATGCAATGATCAGGTCAGACTGCTTGCAGTAGTTGTCATATTTTGCGGACATTTTTTCCATGTCATGGCGCGCCTTTCCCGGTATCCCGATGACCGGAATATTATTAAAGTTCTTAAGGAAGAATGAACTTCCTTTTTGAAGGATCCTGACATTCAAGCCCTTTGCCTCACATATTTTGGCCAGGTCATAAACATAACGCTCGGCCCCGCCCTTATAGAGGACTTCGCCATCCAGGTCGAAGAAAGTCATGTTGACGATGTCGATCGTCCTTTTTTTGATAATGGCCGGCGTCTTTTGCGAAGCAGCAATCCGGTCATTAAGCTTTGAGATCAGGGGAGCAACGAGTGTTTCCCATCGATTGTTGAATGAAAGCTGTTCGTATTTTGCCGGGTCGATCATCTTACGGGGCGAATCGGCGAAAAAACGGACAAATTCGTCTTTGCTGTACAGATTGATCGAATCCTTGTATTTCAGGAGCGTCTTTGTCGGTGTAGCAACTACCGGGTTTCCGCAGGCGAAGTATTCAAATAGCTTCAATGGGCTTACCGCATCTGTCGCCTCGTTCACGTTAAAGGGAATGATACAGAAATCGAACTGGTGCAAATAGTATTTTAGACTATTATACGGGACAAACCCCAGCAGGTGAAAGTTTCTGTATTTTTTTAACCTGTTGACCGTTGACCTGAGCTCGGGCTCTTTGGCTGGCGAGAAGCTGGCGACGGGGCCGATCATGAACACGTCAGCATTGTCCAGCCTCAGGATCCCTTCGACTATATTGAAATCAAGGAGTTCACTGATCGCGCCGTGATAGCCGATCGCAAAACCGTCAGGCCGGTTCCTCTTCAGCCTGAACCGTTCGGGAATATCCTCGTGGAATATCTCGAAATCCTGTACCCATACGCCGTTCTCGATCAGCAGGGTGTTGCGGGAGGATGTGTTTCGATTGTCGTATAATGCCTGAGAAGAGTAGAGGATCAGGTCTGAGTAGCTGAGAAGGAAATCATTGTCCGCCTCCATGGCCTCGCAGTAGTTGGAAAATATTTTCAGGTTATCCAGGACGTCGTAAATAATATAGGCGTCTTCAAAATACCCGGTCAAATACTTATAAAAAGGGTAAGATATATAGAGAATCGGATTTTTTTTTTGAAAATAAGTGAGACATTCTTCAAACAGATCTACTACATACAGGCGGGTAGAGAGTCGTTGTATCCTGGATCGCTCATGCGATTCGGCTATTTGCATCAGGAGGCACAAATAACCATCGTTGGCGAGGGCTTTAAGCAGATGCTCGGGGCGTTGTTTTATCGATATATCGTAGCTGAGGGGATAAAGAACAACACCTTTATAGCCCTTTTCCTTTTTCAGAATATTCAGCAGGTCCGACATTCTGCTCTCGACCGGATGTTTCTTATATTTTGTATAATAGCTGTCCTGTGCTTCTATGTCACTAACGTATGTATTTTCAAATTTGGGCTGACTGATCTTTCCATAGATCGCCGCTTTCCGGAAATTATGTGAGACAAGGTGGCTACTATCAAATGGCCTGAACATCTGTCTGAACGTATAGCGGAACCCATTGATCCGCCAGCAGTCGACAAACCTTTTAGCGGTACCGACTAATCCTCTTTCCTTGAAATGATATCTGAATTTATGAAACATTGTTCCGGCTTTATTTTTCAGCTATTGGGTTTTGAGTATCGAAGTGATCCTGCGGCATGAATCTCCATCTCCATAAGGATTAACCGATCTGGCCATTCTCTCGTATTCTGATCTGTCTGTCAGCAGTTGCTGGCATTTAGCAAATATTTTTTCCTTTTTTGTCCCGACCAGGACTGCTGTTCCGGCGTCCACACCTTCCATGCGCTCGGTAACATCTCTCATAACGATCACCGGCTTTCCGAGGGCAGGAGCTTCTTCCTGTATCCCCCCCGAGTCTGTCACTACGAAATAGGATCGACTGAGGAGCCAGATCAGGCATGGATAGTCCAGGGGTTCGGTGAGATGTATCCGATCGGAGTTGCCAAGGATCCTTCTGACCGGCTCTACAACATTGGGGTTTAGATGAACGGGATAGATGATCTGTACGTCCTCATTCTTTTCCGCAATTTCCTTCAGGGCATAGCATATGTTTTCGAACGGGGCACCAAAATTTTCTCTGCGGTGTCCTGTAACGAGGATCGAACGGCCGCCTTCAGAAAGAAAAGGAAACTTTTTTCCAATATCAAAGTAGCCATTTGTCTTGAGGTTTTCCAGTCCAAGGAACAGTGCATCTATCACTGTATTGCCGACAATGAATACCGAATTCCGGCAAACTCCCTCGCTAAGCAGATTATCATATGCCTGCCTGGTTGGCGCAAAATGGATGTCTGTCATTTTTGTGATGAGCACCCGGTTCATTTCTTCAGGGAAGGGCGAGAATTTGTTGTGACTTCTCAAACCGGCTTCAATATGCACTACTTTCTTTTTAAAATAGAACCCTCCTATCGCTCCGCCCAGGGCTGTCGTGGTGTCCCCCTGGACAATTACGAAATCAGGGTCATAATCTTTTGAAAGAATTGAAGCGATCCCTTTGATCGAGTCACTGGTAATTTCGGCCAGCGTTTGACCTGGTCTCATAAGGTTAAGATCAAAGTCCGGGCGGATATTAAAGAACTTTAAAACCTGGTCCAGCATTGTACGGTGCTGGCCGGTCACGCAAACCCGGACCTCAAAGGCTGATGTCTTCTTTATCTTCAAAATGAGCGGAGCCATTTTAATGGCTTCGGGCCTGGTTCCGAAAACGAATAAGACTTTTTTCATGGTGGCGGTGGGTTTTTATTCTCTATGAGGTCAGATAAGGTAAGACCAAGGTTGGCAAGTTCCGGGGAAGCTGAATAGATCAATAATATCTGACGCCCATTCCAATAGCTGGACGGATACTGAGCAGCGTCAACAATTGAAAAGCAGGTCAGATAATGTGATGCGCGTATTGCCAAAGGAATATTGGTCGTCTCGAAGGTGTAGAAGTGTTCAAAATGCCGGTCATATTCCTGAAATGGAACCATGACGACGATAAATTTTTTTGCAGAACAGCTCAGCTTTTCTAGGATCTTCCAGGGGTTTTTAAAATGCTCCAGCGTGTTGGATGAAAATATGATATCAAACTGAGGAAAATTCTCATCATTTAAAATATCAGTAGCGATAAATCGAATGGCGGGATAGCTGGACCGGGCCTGTTCAATAGCGACGGTTGAGAAGTCGATGCCGGTTGTATTCTCCAGCGATAATAGCTCATGCAAGATCATCGTACCGTCACCCAGGGCGCAGCCCCAATCGCAAAAGGAAGGCTGGTATTGTTCAACGTAGCGAATGAACCAGGCGGGGAAATTATCTACTGCGATCCGGGAAAAAAATTGAGACTGCTCGATGCCGTTGTTCTCTTTCCAGCCGACATTAAAGCGTTCATCCCAGTAATGCGAAGAGTTTATTATTTCAGAGTATTGATCTTCCACCTGCGGTTAATTTTGTCGCTCGGCCAATAATTAATCCGGATCAAGGATCTAAACAGGTGGAATCACGAATGGATCCACAGGAAAAGGTGTAAAAGTTGCGGCCTGGCGAAAGCGCCTTTCCGATCGGAGGGCATTGATCTAAAGAAAGTTAATGTATACTTATTTCACTTTCACCGGAATAAGGCATGCAATTGCTGTGCCAGCTCGAATGTGGAACACCCGTTGCTGTCTGTCACTTCCACACCATACGTATCTGGTTTAATTCCGGTCCTCAGTATACTCAACCCGCTTTGCAGCGCCTACCAGGCTGACCGATTGCGTGACAGCATTCCTTCCCTCCCTTTTTTCAAATGTAGCAATGGGTGTTGCCGGCGGCACGTCATAGACTAACCGGATCGTGTAATCGGGGAGAAACCCATCGAACGCATATTGATACTCAATGTTGCCGGCGGAAGACGGGATCGATGGCAGCCCCGCCAGCACGGCGACCGTCTGATATTCCCGGATGGTGAGGCCGGCTGCTTGCGTGCCGTTGGCGAGCATAGTCCAGGTTTTGATCTTTCCGGCCAGCTGTTCCCGGAATGGACCGTCTATGATCGTGTTGGCGACGATCCGCTGCGTGTAGATAACATAGAGATAGGAGGAGATCAAAGCGGTCAGGACAACCGCGCCTTTTATTTTTGCGGATAAGGTTCCTACACCCTTCTTTCTTAAATAAAGTGAATACAGCCAACAGGCGATCAATGACAAGCTGGTGACGGCAACTATTTTTAAAAACTCAAGAGGAAGGGCGAGGGGCCGAAAACGTAATTCCAGGTCGTCGGTTCCCATAACGAGCAGGATCGTCAGTATTCCCGGATTTACCACGCCGATTATCAGATATCTTGCTAATCGCCTTATTAAGTTCCTCATTTGGCAGTAAGACGCCATACAGGTCATTTTCCATAACTTTTGTTCCCTGGGGGCAATCCTTTACGACTAAGGGGTTAGTACTAGTTTTGGTACTACTTACTGTGAAAAAACGAGGATTTGGCATCTCCAAACTTGGAAATAGCCGTCGGCAGGGGCCATATTTGTACCGGTAACCGACGTTCAAAAAAAATCAAAACCGCCCATTATGGATACTCAATATGCACAAATGGAAATATTGCTGATCACCGGAACGACTTTGTTATCGCGGGACCTGTGCGGGAAGGACGATACTGGCAAAGGCAATCCTTTATCGGAGAACGAGCAGCTGGAGAAAGCCTGCTGGGACGGTCTGCTGCAGTCGCTGCTTCCGGAGATCTTCGACCAGGCCATCAGGGATAACCACCTGTTCCTTTGGGGAGTCCGGGCGACTGACTCTTTCCTGCAGCTCGACCTGAGCGAGGCCCCGATAGCCGTCGAAAGCCGGTTTTCCATCAGTCCCTATTCTTTTCTTTCTACGCAGTCTTACAATTAATCCCCTGCCGGCCGTACCTTCGGTCAATGGGCACCCAATTCACAGTAACCATACATATGGTCGCCAGCCTCGACGGCATGATCGCCAAAAAGGACAACAGCGTCTCCTGGTTCGAGACAACCGACCAATACGAAAATGGCGCTCCTGAGCCGGATATGGCAGCGTTCATTGCAACGATCGACTGCTATGTGATGGGATCGCACACCTACGAACACGCGTTCGAACTCTCAAAAACATACGGATGGCCTTACGGGAATGTGCCGACGATCGTGCTAACGGGTAGGCAGCTTCCGATAGAAAGGCCGAATATTGAATTATACAGCGGAGACCTGAACAGCCTCGTGAACCAACGGCTGAAACCAAATTTCAACAATGTATGGGTCGTCGGGGGAGCAATGCTCGTAAAGAGTATAATGCGCGAGCACCTGGCGGACGAGATCAGGATGACGGTTCTCCCCATCGTGCTGGGTGACGGGACGCCGTTCTTCGACCATATCGGACAGGAACACCCGCTGCACCTGAAAGACGTAACGGCCTATAAGAACGGGATGGTGGAACTTTGGTATGCAATTAAGCGGACTTAGCAACGAAGGACATATGGGACGCACGAATCATAGAAATATGATATTCAATAAATTACAACATTTTCCCTTTTCCGTAACCCATTTTTCCCGATCCGGCATCAATATAGAAAGAGGATTTCCTGTCTTTGCAAGAAAAATAGACGATGAGAAAGTTGGCGATAGTCGGACTTATTCTTCTTAGCCTGGATGCAGTATCACAAAACAACCTTAGTAGTACAAGTCCCGGGGCTGTCCGGGCAGAGATCTTTACGGGATCGGTCAACGGCCAGATCAGGACTACGGATGGCCAACCGGCTGCGGCTGTAACCATCAATATAACAGAAAATGGCAAGTTCACTGTCACTGACGAACAGGGCAGGTTTTCGATCAGCAATTTGAAAGATGGTATTTATACCCTGGAAATATCGATGGTTGGATTGAAGACGCAGTCAAAGACGATCGAGATAAAAAATGGCCAGGCTACGACTATTGAGATCGCTCTATCGGAGAATGCGGGTCAGCTCGCTGAAGTCGTTATAGCCGCCAGCCAGAGAAAGCTGTCCGCCGGCAAAATAAATATTGCCGACCGGGACTATCCTCAAAGCACGGGCATCGTAACGTCCAGGGTCATCGCCGACCAGCAGGCTATCCGCCTGGGGGATATCGTAAAGAACGTTCCTGGCGTGTCACTGGTGCAGACCCGTTATGGCGTCAACGAGACCTATGGTGCGAGGGGGTATATCATAGGTGTTACCGGCGGAGCGGGCGGCGGCAGCATATTCAAGAACGGGTTGCCCACGAATATAGCCGGGATGCCCGAAGCCGCCACGCTGGAATCTGTGGAAGTCATCAAAGGCAGCACTGCCTTCTTATACGGCAGTTCCTCCGGGGGCCTGATCGTCAATATGATCACCAAAAAGCCCCGGTACAATTTTGGCGGAGAGATCACGATGAATGCCGGAAGCTTTAATCAATACAAGCCTGTTGTGGATGTCTACGGGCCGATCAACAAGAATCTGGCATTCAGGGTTGTCGGCAGCTATGAGAATGACAGAAGCTACCGGGACCGGGTGAAAGTGATCCGCAACTATGTCAACCCATCCCTGATGTATAAATTTGGAAATAATTCTACGCTGATCGTCCAGGGAGACTATCTGAACGCGCAGATCACACCGGATCCGGGGGTGGGATTGCTGGATAGCGGCAGGGTATTGACGAGCGCCATTCCCCGGTCGAGGTTTCAGAATGTGGCCTGGGCTTACAATAATGTAAAGCAGGGCTCAGCGTCGGCAGAGTTCAGGCATGTCTTTGACAATAAATATATATTGAGCGCGTCTGCTTCCTGGCAAAATACCGATGTAGACTCCTATGGCGTGGGCAACCTGAATACGGCAAGCAAGACCGGCATCATCGCCCGTCCTTTATCGAGAGCGCATAGCATCGAAAAAGATTATGCTTCCCAGGTAACGCTGGAAGGAAAGTTCAGGACGCTGAAGATCGAACATCATTTTATCGGAGGCGCCGACTTCACCAGGGTGGTCACATCTACGGATGCGTTCACCATCTTTAACGCCAACGGCACCACGCTAAAGACCTATGATACGATCAATTTATTGAACCCTGGTCAGTACGTACAGGCTTCGAATATCCCCAATGCCGTAAAGACGAATACAACAACGGCTCCGTCGAACAGGGCCGGCGTATTTGTGCAGGACCTGATCAGTCTTACCAGTCATTTCAAGATATTTGCAGGTATCAGATACAGCTACCAGGCGACGGTACAAACGACAATTGACAGCATGTCAACCGCTGCGCACCCTGCGGCGTCGACGACGAAAGGCACGACCCCTACTACAACCTATAATGTATTCTCTCCAAAGGCCGGGCTTGTATACGAACCTACGACCAATACGTCCTTCTATGCCAGCTATTCCAACAGCTTCACGACGAATACGGGTGTAGACGTCAATGGAAACCTGTTGCCGGCATCTACCATCAATCAATATGAAGCAGGTACGAAGAATAGTTTTTTTAACGGAAAGTTCTCGGCCAATCTCAGCGTATATAGAATTATCAATAGCAACCTGGCTCAGCAGGCCGTGTATCTTGCCGACGGCGTGACGCCAAATACGAATTCCAATATCAAAACCCTCAGCGGTGAGACGACAAGCGACGGGGTTGAGATCGGCCTGAACGGAACGCTTTCCAAGAATTTCTATTTTATTACGGGCTATAGCTATAATAATGCCCGCTTTACGAATGCTTCCGGCGGCAAAGGCTCGAACATTGACGGCGAGCGACTGGTAAATGCTCCCTCCGGCACAGCCAATGCAAGCGTGTTCTATGTCTTCACCGATAAGGCGCTGAAAGGATTTAAGATTGGCGCTTCGGGTTTCTATACCGGATCCCGGTTCGGCGGGTACAACAACACAATCGGTCAGTCGGTGCTGGGATCCCGGATGGTAGCCCTGACTGGTTTTACAACGGTCGACCTGTCGGCGGGGTATACTTATAATAATATTTCGCTGCAGTGTAAGCTGTCAAACATCACCAATACGTTGAACTATCTGGTCCACGACAATTACAGTATCACGCCTATAGCTCCAAGGGCGTTGATGGTAACCGCTTCTTATAAATTCTAACTTCCCGTCAGCAGCTGACGCCGGTATTCTGCCGGCGTCACGCCGACCTTCTCTTTGAACAGCTTACCAAAATACAGAGGGGAGTCCATGTTCAGCTCGTAGGCTATTTCCTTGATCAGCTTCCCCGGATTGGCCAGCAGCTGTCTGGCGAGCTCTATCTTCAGGCCCAGCAGGTATTGCCCCGGCGCCACGCCGGTGTGCTGTTTGAACGCCTTTCTGAAAAGGGAGTAGCTGACGCGCAGCTCTTCGGCCACCTGCTCGGGGGAGATATTGTCGCAGACCCGGTCGCGGAAGATCGCGCGCGCCCGGTTGACCATTGTCTGTTTCGTGCCGGAGGTGCTCCCCCGCCCTTCCGCGGAGATCAACCCCAATAAGTATATGACGGCGCCGGAGATCACGGGTTGATAGCCGGGTCTGCCTTCGCGCGAGTAACGATTGATGTCGTTGAAGAGATTGACGACGGTCTCCTTAAAGCCGACGCGAAAGACCGCGTTGCCCGGCATACAGTGGTTCTCCCGAATGATATCGTCCACCATATTCCCCCGGAAGCCTACCCAGGTCTCGTCCCAGCCGGACTGCGTATGCGGCCTGTAGCGGTGCCGCTCACCGGGTTGCAGTAATATGATCGATCCTTCAGTGACGGCCGAACGGCAGCTCTCAGACTCGAAGAGGCCGCCGCCCCGGGTGATATAGATCAGCTGATACTCCTCTTTGAGCACCCTGCCGTCCTGCCAGCTGAAATTGTGGTGGGCCGGATGTGCGGCGGGCGGGTACTGGCTGTTCCTGTCGATCCGCGTCGAGCCTGTGCTGAGCAGGGTGAGGCCGCGGGCCGGGTCCTTTTCGCTGACCGGGAAATACTGGTAGTAGTCCTCCATGCACACAAATATCAAATCCGGCAGCAGAAATGCCAAATAAGACTATCCGGTCACCGGCAGGGTCGTCTATGTTTGTCGCGATAAAACCAGGCTAACACATGACACACAGCTTAAAGATCGGCCTCTTTGGCATAGGCCTCGACGCTTACTGGCAACAGTTCGAAGGCCTCGAAGAACGCCTCACCGGCTACCTGACCATCGTTGAACAACGACTAAGGTCGATCCATCCGGAGGTAGTCAATCTCGGGCTCGTCGACACCCCCGAAAAGGCCTTCAATGCCGGAGCAGAGTTCCGAAGGAAGGACGTCGACCTCATCTTCCTTTATGTCAGCACTTATGCCCTGTCATCGACGGTGCTGCCGGTCGTTCGACGGGCGAAGGTCCCTGTCATTATACTCAATCTCTCGCCGGGTGCCGCAATCGATTATGACCGATTCAATACTATGACCGACAGGACAAAGATGACGGGGGAATGGCTGGCCTGGTGTTCGGCCTGTCCGGCGCCTGAGATCGCCAATGTATTCAACCGCACCGGGGTTCGCTTTCACCAGGTCACCGGCATGCTACAGGACGACCCTGAGGCATGGGACGAGATAAAAGAATGGGTAGAGGCGGCAAGGGTCGCCCATGCGATGGCCTATAACCGGCTCGGCTGCATGGGACACTATTATAGCGGCATGCTGGATATCTATTCCGACCTGACCCTGCAGTACGCCAGTCTGGGCGGGCATATCGAGCTGCTGGAGGTGGACGAGCTGGCTGACATCCGCAGGACTGTTACAGACGCGCAGATCAGGGACAGGGTCGGACTATTTCGTGAACAGTTCGACGTCCAGCCCGACTGCGCCGAAGGCGAGCTGCAACGGGCGGCGCGCACCTCGGTGGCGCTCGACGAACTGGTCCGGAGGTACCAGCTGGGCAGCATGGCCTATTATTATAAGGGAACGGGGAACGCCGACAACGAGGACGCGATCAGTTCGATCATCCTGGGCAACAGCCTGCTGACCGCCAGTCATATCCCGGTGGCGGGCGAATACGAGGTCAAGAATGCGCAGGCCATGAAGATCATGGACGGATTTGGCGCGGGGGGATCGTTTACAGAATACTATGCGATGGACTTCACCGACGACGTGGTGCTGATGGGGCATGACGGCCCGGGCCATATCGGGATCGCGGAAGGGAAGGCCAGGGTGCGGCCGCTGAAGGTATACCACGGGAAAGTGGGGCGCGGGCTGTCGGTGGAGATGTCCGTAAAGAACGGTCCCGTGACCCTGCTCTCGGTCGTAGAACAGCCGCAAAAAGGCCGGCTGATGCTGCTGGTCGCCGAAGGACATTCCGTGGCCGGGCCGATACTCCAGATCGGCAATACCAACAGCCGGTATCGATTCCCCATAGGGGCGAGAAGGTTCGTCAACGAGTGGAACAGCCATGGACCAGCGCACCACTGCGCGGTCGGCCTAGGGCACGTGGCGTCAAAAATAAACAAGCTGGGAAGCCTGCTTCAATTGGAAGTGATACGGGTATGCTAAATAACCATTAAGCTATTCTTAAGTTTGTATTAACTCTCAATGAATTAGCTCTGTACGTCATTTAATTATATTTCCTAGGCTTTAATTTGCTTAAAATTTAGGCCAAAACAGTTTTACTATTTGTTTCAAAAAGTTAAAAAACATGACAGTACAGGATTGTTTATCAAGGATCCTTAACTATTTTAGGATCACGGATCACGAACAAAGAAGTTTCAACCTTTCTAAACCAACTCGTTTGCCATTATGAAACCGAGCATGATCAACTTAATCACGCAGGGGGAAATACTGCGGATGAAAAAGCAATTTGGCCAACCATTTGGAAGGCTCTTTCTTGTTTGGGTACTGCTTATGTTTTTTGCCGTGACGGCACAGGCCCAGGGGACCATTACCGGCCGGGTCGTCGACGATAAAGGCCAGCCGGTCCCGGGTGCGGCCGTAATGCTAAAAGGCACCACCAGGGGTGTATCTACCAATGCAGAGGGCTTTTTTACCATCTCGGCGGCGCAGGGCGCAACGCTCGTCATCCGCAGCATCGGCTACAAGACCGAGGAGCTGTCCGCCGAAAAAACCATATCCGTCATACTAAAGGCGATCGCCACCGAGCTGAATGAAGTAACGGTCAGCTATGGCAAGCAGCGCCAGCGCGAGATCTCCGGCTCCATCGCCACGCTCAGCACCGAGAAGCTGCAGGACCAGCCCGTCATGCAGTTCGCCCAGCAGATGGAAGGCAAGGTCGCCGGCGTCAGCGTCATGGAAAGCAGCGGCCAGCCCGGTCGCGGAGTCGATTTCCGCATCCGCGGCGCGGCCTCGTTCTACCTGAATAACCAGCCCCTGTTCGTGATCGACGGACTGCCCATCACCGGCAGCATCAACAATATAAATCCCGACGAGATCGAGACCTTTACGGTGCTGAAGGACGCGTCTGCGACGGCGCTGTATGGCTCCCGTGCGGCCAACGGCGTCATCCTGATCACCACCCGGCACGCGCGGGCTGGCGATGCCAGAGTGGAGTTCAACTCCAACTACGGCGTGCAGCACCTTCCTTCCAACAAGGTGCCCAAGCCGATGAATGCGTCGCAGTTCGCCACCTTTATGAACGAACGCTACCAGGACATGAAGACCTATGAAGGCTTTACCGGCGCGATACCCGCAGAATACCAGAACCCGTCGCAGTATGGCGCAGGCACCAACTGGTACAAGCTGCTGACGCGCAACGCGCCGATACAGAACTACGATATCACGCTGCAGTCGGCTACCGATCACTCGTCCTCCACGGCCATCTTCGGCTACCAGGAACAGCAGGGCGTGCTGATCAATACAGGAACCAAACTATTCTCGGGCCGTATCAATAAAGACCTTACTTCCGCCAACGGCAAATTAAAAGCCGGGTTCAGCATTGCCCCCAGCTACCGGCTCGACCATAACAACCGGCTGTCGACAGACGGCGTAGGCGGCCTGTTCGAGCGGCTGTTCGAAGCAAGCCCGCTGATCAGCCCTTACAATCCGGACGGCAGCTACGTGCGGAATGTCTACTCGTCAGGGATGGTGGCGTACATCAACCCGCTGGCGATATTCAACCTGACCAACGACGACTACAAGACGACCAGGATCCTGGCCAACGGCTATTTCAACTACGAGTTCCTGAAAGGCCTGCAGCTGAAAGTGAATACGGGTGTGGACAAGGGTGCGGAGTCGCGCAATTACTATCAGTCCGGCCAGGTGACCTCGACGGTCAATAACCCGACCGGCACCAGCAGCAGCGTCGACAACGGATCGTATACCGCCGAAGCCTATCTCGACTATAAGAGATCTTTCGGGGATCATAACCTCGAGGTCCTGGGCGGATATTCGGCGCAGAAGTTCAGCTCTACCAGCAATACGCTGACGGGTCTCGGATTTCCCAACGACGATATCCCCTATCTGAGCGCCGCTACCAGCGTCACCGGCAGCAGCGGCTATACGGCCTATTCGTTGGTCTCCGCGATAGGGCGTGTCAACTACAACTATAAGGGTAAATACCTGCTGCAGGCGGCATTGCGTAATGACGGCTCGTCGCTGTTCGGTGCGCTCTCCCGTTATGGCGATTTCCCCTCCGTCTCCGCGGGCTGGATCGTGAGCGACGAAGACTTCATGCGGTCGGTCGGGAAGATCAGCTTCCTCAAGCTGCGCGCCAGCTATGGCGTGACCGGGAACAACTCCTTTTCCGGTAATTACTCTGCACAGTCCACCACTTCCAACTACTATTACGACTTCAACAACGTCGTGACGCAGGGCACAACCATCGGGAATCTGGGCAATGCCAGTCTGCAGTGGGAGCGGAACAGGCAGCTGGATATCGGCGTCGACCTGAGCATCCTGAAGGATCGCATCTCGCTGACCTACGACTATTATCATAAGAATACGGACCACCTGATCATGACCAGGCCGATGCCTACCTCTTCAGGTTTCGGCTCTATCCTGGACAATGTCGGCGCGATCAGTCTTTGGGGACATGAGGTCACTATCAACACCGTCAATACTACCGGCAAGCTGAGGTGGACCAGCAGCCTGAACATATCCTTCGACCGCAACAAGATCACCGCGCTGGTATCCCCGGGCTATATCAGAAGGAACAATACCGTGAGCTCCGACTACTTCCGTCAACAGGTCGGTCATCCGCTGGGGGCCTTCTACGGCTTCGTCTTTCAGGGACTGTATAAAGACGCGGACGACCTGGCCAAGTCTGCAAAATACCTTGCTACGGCGACCAATCCGAATGGTGTTTCGGATATCGGGACGATCAAGGTCAAGGATATCAACGGCGATGGCGTGATCGACGACGTCAATGACCGCACCTTTATCGGCGACCCCACTCCTACTTTTACGGGCGGCTTTACCAACTATCTCAGCTATAAGAATTTCGACTGCAGCATCAGCACGGCCTTCGACGTCGGCGGCCAGATCCTGAATGCCGCGAAATGGGCCTACCAGACGAATATGGACGGCTCGCGGGTGCCGCTGGCGGCTGCGCTGAACCACTGGAGGTCGCTGTCTGACCCCGGCAACGGCGTCTATCCCCGGACAAAAACGGGTACCACGGCCATCGGCCGCGAGGTGAACTCCCAGTGGCTGGAGAGCGCGACCTACCTTTCCATCAAAAATATAACGCTGGGCTATAACCTCAATATGAAGGGGAACTCGATGTTCCGCAGGCTGCGCGCCTATGCCTCGGTGCAGCAGCTGCTGGTCCTCACCAAATACAGTGGTATGAACCCCGAGATCAGCCTCAGCGGTCAGGATCCTACACAGGGTATCAAGGTCGACGAGGAGGGTTATCCCATCCCCCGTACCTTATCCATTGGTTTGTCAGCAACTTTCAAATAATCAACAATGAAAAAACTATATATTCTTGTACTGCTGGGGCTGACTGCCGCATCCTGTAAAAAAAGTTTTACGGACCTGTCGCCCCAATCGTCCTACTCCGACGCCAACTATTATAAGACCACACAGCAGTTCGGGTCTGCGGTGACCGCCGCCTATGCGCCGCTGCGCGACGTGGTGGTGAACGACTACCTGATGAGTGAGCAGCGCTCGGACAACGCCATTTACCAGAGCATACTGAGCAATCGGGGAACGGCCTATACCGACCGGGAAGCGCTCTGCGAGTTCATGGATGCATCCACCAATTCTTACAATGCTTCAGAATGGCAGTATTGCTACCAGGTCATCTCGAGGGCCAATATTGTCATCTCCCGTCTGCCCTCGGCCACTGCTGTCAACGCCGATTCTGCGAAATACTATGACGGCCAGTGTAAATTCCTGCGCGCGCTGATGTATTTCAAGCTGGTTCGTCTCTATGGCGGCGTGCCGCTCTTCCTGAAAGAGGTGAAGACACCCGAGCAGGCTTTTCTGCCGCGGTCGACCGTCGACCAGGTGTATACGCAGATCGTGGCTGACGCTAACGATGCTCTCAAGGAGCTGCCGGCGCCTGCTGGTTTTCCGCAGACGGGAGCTGCTTCTAAGGGCGCCGCTACGGTGCTGCTGGCGGACGTCGACGTCTATTTGAAAAAATATGCCGACGCCGTCACTCTTTTAAATACCTTGCCTGCGATGGGATATACGCTGAACGCCAATTATTCCGACGCCTTCCAACCGACGAACAAGAACGGCAGGGAATCGTTGTTCGAAGTACAGTTCCTCGGCGGTACCGGCACGGGCGTTACGCCCAACCCGCTGGTCTACTACTTCCTGCCGCGGAGCAGCAGCACGGCCCTCGTGACGGGTATCGCCATCAATAACCAGAGCACCGGCGGCTGGAATACCCCCACAAAGGACCTGATCGGCTCCTATGAGTCGGGCGACAAGCGTCTCGATGCCTCCATCGGCATCGTGGAGGGAACTTATAACGCCAGCGACTATTTCACCTACTCCGCAGTAAAAAGCGTGGTCGGCTATACTGCTCCGCCGTCCGGCAAAGTTGCTGTGGCGTATGTTAAGAAATACCAGCACGCGACACCCGCGGTCAGCGGTAGCTCTGATGATTTTCCGATATACCGTTACAGCGAGGCGCTGCTGTTGCTGGCCGAGGCCCTCAACGAGCAGGGGCAGTCGCCGCTGGCGCCGCTGAATGCCGTTAGAGAACGCGCCGGCCTGCCCGATATAACGGCGACCGACCAGGCGACGCTGCGCGCCGCGATACTGCACGAGCGCCGGATCGAGCTGGCATTCGAAGACAAGCGCTGGCATGACCTGGTGCGCTCGGGCAACGCGGTGGCCGTGATGAATGCGTTCGGTGCAACGCTGCAGACGCAGATCAGCTATCTCCCGGCCGGCGCCTATACGGTAACGGATAACAGACTACTCTATCCGCTGCCCCAGGCCGAAGTCGGTCTGAATACACAGTTGACCCAAAACCCCGGATACTAATGAGAACACTAAACATCCTTTGTGTCGCTATCAGCCTTGCCATTACCGGCAAGGCTGCGGCACAAAATACGGTTGCCATCCAATGGGAAAAGACGCAGCGCATATCCCGAACCACCCCTACCCTGCAGGTGGTGTATAATCCGATGCTGCGGGAGAACTCTCCGATCTACAAGGGAACCTTCGAGGCGCTGAAGGAGCTGGGCGCCAGCTATGTCCGCTATGTGCCGTGGTTCCCGTATCCCCGGGCGGCGGTGGTCGAGCTGAAAGCGCCAACTGCGCGGCAGACCTTTTGGGACTTTACCTATGCCGACCCGGCAATGGAAGCCCTGATGAAAGCGCAGGAAGGACGGTCGGTCGTCATCAATTTCAGCACTACGCCGGTGTGGATGTGGAAGACGACGAAGCCGGTCGCGGTCGACGCCGATCCTGACCTCGTCAACTGGGACTACAACCAGGGAACGGTACTGGTCGATACCACGGGGCGACAGGTGGCGGATTACTATGCGCGTCTTCTCGGCTGGTATACGAAGGGAGGATTTACCGACGAGCTGGGGAAATTCCATTCTTCGGGTCACCACTACAAGATCGACTACTGGGAGGTATTGAACGAGCCGGACCTGGAGCACAATATTTCTCCACAGATGTACACCAGGCTGTACGACGCCATTGTAACGGCGATGCGCAAGGTATCGCCCGATACTAAGTTTACAGGCATATCGGTTGCGTACGAAAGGAATCCGATGTGGTTCGAGTATTTTTTAAACCCGGCGAATCATAAGCCCGGCATTCCGCTGGACGCGATCTCCTATCATTTCTATGGCAGGCCGAGCGTCAATACGCTGCCGATCGGCAACTACCAGTATTCGTTCTTCGACCAGGCGAATGGCTTTCTGGACAGGGTGCGGTACATCGAAGCCATCCGGCGACGGCTGTCGCCGAAGACGATGACACAGATCAACGAGATCGGCAATATATTGCAAGACCATGACTACAAAGGGGTGATCCCGCCGACATATTGGAATCTGGCCGGAGCGATGTATGCCTATTTATATCTCGAGCTGACGAAGATCGGTATCGACGTGGCGGGAGAGTCGCAGCTGGTCGGATACCCGACGCAATTCCCCGACGTGAGCATGATCAACTGGACCAACGCCAAGCCTAATGCCCGCTACTGGGTCCTGAGGCTGCTTCATGATAATCTGGGTCCCGGCGATCAGCTGAAGAGCACGTCCCTGGGTTCGGAGATCGTCGTGGCGCAGGCGTTTGTGACGAAGAAGGGGCGGCAGCTGCTGCTGATCAATAAATACGACAAGGACCAGACGCTGAAGCTGCCGGAAGGCGCGCAGAAGATCAGCTTTGTCGATGAGAGCACGGGGGATGATCCTTATGCGACGAAGCCTGTCACCGGCAACGAGGTGACTCTCAAACCCCATACCGTGGCTATCGTCGATTTTAACTAATGGCTAGACCGTGATCACTTTGATGTCTCTTTCTTTCAGCGCCTTGACGGTATTAGCCGAGACGTTGCGGTCGGTGATGATATAGTGCACCTGTTCGAGCGCGCAGATGCGGCCGAGGCCGCGGCGGTCGAATTTGGTGCTGTCGGCGAGGACGACGACGGTCTGAGCGGTTTCGATCATTTTCTGGTTCAGCGCGGCCTCAGTGAGATTGGAGATGGACATGCCAAAACTCAGGTCGATGCCGTCTACGCCGAGGAAGAAGATGCCACAGGAGATATCCGAGAGCATGCTCATCGCGTAGTCTCCCATAACGGACGAGGAGTTGGGACGGATGAGACCGCCGAGTTGGAGAACTTCGACATTGGTGCGGTTGCTCAGCTCGAGGCCGACGCGGAGAGCGGGCGTTATGACGGTCAGGTGTTTGGGTGGATACAGCGCCCTTGCCACCTCGAAGACAGTGGTCCCCGACCCTATCATGACGCTATCGGTATCAGCGATGAGCTCGATGGCGGCCTTGGCGATCCTTTTCTTCTCTTCGGCATTGATCAGCTCTTTTTCATAGATGGGCCGGTCGGCGGCATAGGGATTGTTGATGGAACCGCCGCCGCGGATCTTGTACATCAAATGCTTGTCTTCCAACAGCTTGAGATCTTTCCGGATGGTGACGCCGCTAACGCCCATTTCCTCCACGAGGTCGAAGATGTTGACCTTGCCGTCCTTTTTCAATTTTTCGAGGATGTACTGGTGCCTTTCGTTGATATTCATGATAAGGAATGAAAATATGAAGTAAAAATAACAATTTTATCTTCAATAGGTGAGGGTAATTAAAGGGATGCTGAGGTATTGTTTCCCTTATTCGATTTAAATTTTGTTTTATTTTATTTCATTTGGTTATTTTGTTGACGTAACGATTCTTATTTTTAAACCATTTTCAAACTAAAAAAGCCATATGGTCACGCGCGGCAAACTATTGGACAAGGCGGGTATTCCGGGGCAGCTGGTCTGGGGGTATCTGGGCATACTGATCTTTATGATGGGTGACGGGGTCGAGCAGGGCTGGCTGAGTCCCTATCTGATCGGGCGGGGGCTGGCGATAGAGCAGTCCGCGATGCTATTTACCGTTTACGGCGTGACGATCGCGATCGCGTCGTGGTTCTCCGGCGTATTGACGGACGGCTGTGGTCCGCGCAAGACCATGTTCGCGGGGATACTTCTCTATATGGCGGGGACGGCGGGTTTCGTGGGCCTGGGGCTGCCGCACCTCAATTTTCCCGTGATGCTCGCTACCTATGCCGTTCGCGGCTTTGGCTATCCTCTTTTCGCCTATTCATTTTTGGTGTGGATCATGTACCGCAGTCCTTCGAATAAGCTAAGCACGGCGGCGGGGTGGTTCTGGTTCGTATTCACGGGTGGTCTCAATGTCTTCGGCGCCTATTATTCCAGCTGGGCCATTCAGCGGCTGGGCTATCTCGATACTTTGTGGACCTCGATCTTCTGGGTCGCGCTAGGCGCGTTCTGCGCGCTGGTAATGAACCGCGACAGGCTTGTATTGTCAGGCGGCTCAGCGAAGCTAGCCGAGCTGAGGAAGGGTTTTACGATCCTGCGCTCAGAGCCCGGCGTCCTGCTTTGCGGCATCGTTCGGGTCATCAATACCACTTCGCAGTTTGCCTTTTTGGTGTTCATGCCCATCTATATGGAGAAGCACGGCATCGGTACCAGCAGCTGGCTGCAGATCTGGGGAACGATCTTTACGGCGAATATTGTTTTCAACCTCATCTTCGGCTTTTTGGGAGACAGCATCGGCTGGAGGCGCACAGTGTTGTGGTTCGGTTGTGTAGGATGTGCTTTCAGCTCGCTGCTCTTCTACTATTCTCCGGTATTGTTTGTCGATAATTTCTGGGCCGTGCTGTTCTCGGGATGTCTCTGGGGCGCGCTGCTGGCAGGCTTTGTACCCTTGTCGGCGCTGACGCCTTCGCTGGTGAGGGTAGATAAAGGGGCAGCGATGGCGGTATTGAACCTGGGCGCAGGCCTTGCTGTATTTGTCGGGCCGGCCATCGTAGGCCTGTTCATCGGGGCCGTGGGCAGCACCGGCGTCATCTGGATACTGTCGGGACTCTATGTCGTCGGCGCGATACTGACCTCATTTATTTCAACCACAAAAAACATAAAAACCATCACACGATATCATGAAGATCTTGATAACCGCGCCGTACAATGAACAAGGCAGGGAAAAGCTCGCCAGTCAGCTGGGCGAAGTGATCTATAAAGAATGGAAACAGAATGGCAGGGCGTACAACGAAGAAGAGCTGAACGAGCTGCTCGACCGGTCGGGGGCAGACGCGCTGATCACGGAGCACGACCACGTGACGGCCGGGGTGATCAATGCCCATCCGCACCTGCGATTTATCGGCGTATGCCGGGGCACGCCGTCCAATGTGGACCTGAAGGCCGCTCATGAACGCGGCATCCCCGTTTTTCATACGCCTGCAAGAAATGCACAGGCGGTGGCGGAGATGTTCCTGGCCAACGTCATCAACCTGATGCGCAAGACGATCCCCAGCTGGCAGTGGCTGACCGGCCACAACTGGGAGGACGGCGCTCATACTTCCTATTTACAGTTCAAAGGCAACGAGCTGGCCGGCAAGACCATCGGCATGGTCGGCTTCGGCGCGGTCGCACAGCGGATCGCAGAGATGGTGAGGGGCTTCCCGTGTTTCATCCAATACTATGATCCTTATATCCCGGTTGCTGATGCCGGGTTCAGAAAAACTACGCTGGAGGATGTTTTTGCGAGCAGCGATATCGTATCGATCCATCTTCCGGTGACGGATGAGACGGTCGGAATGATCGACAAGCGCCTTATCGATACTATGAAACCCGACGCCATATTCGTCAATACTGCCCGGGCCAGTGTCGTCAACCGCGACCACCTGCTGGCCGCCATCGAGGATCGCAGGATCGGCGGAGCCGTGCTGGATGTTTTCAATTTCGAGCCGCCGGATGAGAAGGACTACCGGCTTATCAACAGCCCGCTGGTGCTTGCTACGCCACATACCGCCGGTGCGACGCACGAGGTGGAGGACCACCATGTGGACATACTGAACAAAAAAATCCTGGATTGGGTAATTTCGCGGCAATGACGAAAAGAGAAGCTCACCTTATCATCGATATCGGCACCGGCAACGCGAGGGCGGCGGTCGTGTCGCCCGGCGGCGAGCTGCTGGGCATACAGCGGGAGAATATCGTCTATCACAAAGACGTTTTGTATCCTGAGGCGCTATACTTCGATGCTGCTCAGCTGTGGGAACAGATATGCCGGATCGCGTCTGCCGCAGTCGCTGCCGCCGGCGGGGTTCGCGTTGCAGCAGTTACCTCGACGAGTCAAAGGGAAGGGATCGTCCTTGTCGACGGTGGCGGCAATGCGCTGATCGGATTGCCGAATATCGATCACCGCGGAAGGGAATGGGAAGATATGATCGCTGATCCATCCCGGGTCTATCAGCTGGCGGGAAGATATCCTGGTTCGCTGTTCCCGGCGATGAAACTGGTTGGTATACGCGAGCGGCGGCGGGATATTTTTGAGCGGCTCGCGTGGTTTACGAGCATTAGCGACTGGATCGGCTACCAATTGAGCGGCGTTGCGGGATATGAGCACTCGCAGGCCTCTGAGACGCTTTTGTATGATGTTGCGCAGAAACGCTGGAGCGAGGAGCTGTATGGGCTGTATGGACTTTCTGCGGGATTGTTGCCTCCGCTGGTCGATGCGGGTTCGGTGTTGGGTACAATAAAGCCGGAGGCGGCTTTGTCGCTGGGTGTTTCATCCGCGGCTTCGGTAGTGGTCGGCGGCGGTGATACCCAGCTGGCCATTATGAGCACGGACCCGGCTACGGACGATGTGGTGATCGTCAGCGGAACGACGACACCGGTGATCAAATTGACTGATAGCTATGTGACTGATGTGGAGGAACGCACGTGGACCGGAAGGCATACCGACGAAGGCAGCTATATGTTCGAGGCGAATGCCGGCGTAACGGGACTCAACTACCAGCGCCTCAAAGAAATATTTTATCCCAATGAGGACTATGCTACGATCGAGAGAGAGCTGGGAGCGCTGGATCATTTTCAGTGTATCGCCGCCCTCGGCTCTTTGCTGGCCGACGAACGGACTCCGCTGACCAGAGGAGGCTTTATCTTCGACGCCCCTGTCTCACATCAGCTGACGAGGGTGGACTTCGTCTGGTCGACGCTCTGGGATATTGCCTGCAGCATTTACGAGAACTACAACACGCTCTGCAGCGTGAGCGCGCATAGCAAAGATCATATCTGGGCCTGCGGCGGCGGCATGGAGAGTCATACGCTCAGGCAGTTCATAGCCGGGCTCACGGGAAAGAAAGTGCTGATGCGCGCCAACTATCGCCAGTCGTCTGCGGCTGGGGGAGCGATGCTCTGCAATAAGGCGTTGGGGCTTCCCGCGGTTTTGCCGGGCGCCCCCGATGTGGTGTGGCCCGGTGGCGACGGGCGATACATCGAATGGTATGCGGAATGGAAAAAGAATCGCTCATCGTTAAGACAGATCTTTTGCAAATGAGACCGTATTTTTTAGGAATAGATATCGGCACGCAGGGTGCGCGGGTCGCGCTGGTCGACGCAGAAGGCGCGATCCTGGGATCGGCAGGACAGGTCTTTGAATTGAACGAACGGTCGCGCGAAGAGCAGTCGCCGGAGGGGTGGTGGGAGGCCTGTGTGGCGTCGATGGCCTCGCTGATGCAACAGGAGGGTATTAAAGCCGCAGCGCCTTTTATAAAAGCCGTCGCGGTGACCTCTACTTCGGGAACGGTCATCCCGGTAGATGCCGGGCATCGCCCGCTGCATGACGCGCTGATGTATAGCGACCGGCGGAGCGCGCTGCAGGCCCTGCGGTGTACCGAGGCGGCGCTGAAGTATCACAACAAGGGATTTACGACCTTTAATTCTTCCAGCGGGTTAGCGAAGATGGTCTGGTTTGTAGAGACCTATCCGGAGAAGGCTTCGCGGTTGCACCGCTGGCTGCATGCCGCCGACTATATTACCGGCCGGCTTTGCGGAGTATGGGGTATTACTGACTATACCAATGCCTTTAAATCGGGCTATGATATCAGCGGCTACTGCTGGCCGGAATGGCTGTATACGCAGCTGCCTATCCGGAAAGAGTGGCTGCCTGGTGTGCTGCCGTCGGGTGCGGTTATCGGATCGTTGCGTCCCGAGCTGGCTTTGTCGTTTGGTCTGCCGGCGTCTGTGGCCGTGACGACCGGCATAACGGACGGCTGTGCTTCGCAGGTGGCGTCGGGCGCCATCAATCCCGGGCAGTGGAATACGACCATCGGGACGACCATGGTCATCAAGGGCGTAACCCGCAACGAGATCGTTGATCCCTCGGGCCGGATCTACAGTCATCGCCATCCGGCGGGATATTGGATGCCGGGCGGAGCGAGCAATACCGGGGCCGACTGGGTGACCGGGGAATTTGGGGACGGACTCGAAGCGTTGAACGAAGAGGCATTCCGGCTGATACCGACGGGGCTTGTCGCCTGGCCGCTGAGACAGGAGGGGGAACGATTTCCTTTCGTTGCGCCGTCGGCGCGGGGCTTCGCTCCCCAGGGGCTGAGCAGGGAGCTGCGCTATACAGCCAGCATGGAGGGAGTGGCCTATATCGAGCGATACGCTTACGAGCTGATCGAGCAGCTTTCGGGGGAAACGGTGACAGCGATATTTACCGCCGGCGGAGCCAGCAACAGCAATGCCTGGCTGGCCATCCGCGCCAGCGTTCTGAACAGGCCGGTACATAAGGCGAGGAATGTCAGCGGCGCCATGGGCGCGGCTATACTGGCTGCTTCGACGTCCTGGTACGACTCGGTTGCAACGGCCGTTCGGCGGATGGTGAAGATCTTAACGACGGTAGAGCCCTCGCGCCCGCTGGTCGAGGCCTATGAAACGGGATACCGGGAATTTGTCAATGCCCTTAAGGAGAAGGGTTATATAAAGGAGGAAACCTATGCTTAGCGTATACTTGTTGAGACATGGGCAGACGCCCTACAATGCGGACGGCAATCGGTATTGCGGCCGTACGGATGTCGAGCTGACGGAACGCGGCATCCGGCAGGCGCTGGCTGCTCATGAGCGGCTGCAGGGTATTCGGCTGGATGCGGTCTATTCTTCGCCGCTGCTGCGCGCCAGGCGGACGGCTGAGCTGGCGTCGGGATGGTCCCCGGTGCAGATCGACCCGCGCCTGATCGAGATCGATTTTGGCGGCTGGGAACACAAGACCAGGGAAGAGTTCGTAGCAGAAGACCCTTTGTCCTGGGAGGCATGGTCGCGGGACCCATTGAATAACCGCGCGGGCAACACCGGCGAGAGCGGTGCAGAGATCGTAGCGAGGCTGGATGATTTCTTTAATGAAATGCTGGTCCGGCACGCGGGACAGACGATCCTTGCCGTCGGGCACAACGGCGTAAATCGCCTGTATATGGCGCACCGGCTGGGCATGCCGCTGCAGAACTACCGGCGGCTGGTACAGGAGAATTCGGCTATAACCCTTTTTGAATTGGATGATAACGGGGAGTTTACGCTGCAGCGGCTCAACGCGTAGACCAATATCGGTATACATATTTTATAAACTAAAAAAATATTGTATTTTGGGCAGGCATCCAATAGATTATGAAAAACGAAGGGCGTATCATAGCGTTCCTCATAGGTATTTTTTTCTTCTACTGTGCCGCTAACGGACAAACGATCTCCGGCACGGTCAATTCCTATTATCATATTACGGCTGTTGACGCATCTTCCAATACGGTAACAGTAGACGACGCCACGGGGCTTGCCGCCGGTCAGCGGGTATTGCTGCACCAGGCGAAGGGAGCCGCTGTTTCCTCCGGCAATAACGGTAGCTACGGAGACCTAACGGCGATCAACAACGCCGGAGGCCATGAGTTCAATACCATCTGTTCTATCGCCGGCAATACTGTCTGGCTGCTCAACCAGATGGTCAATGCTTATGATGCGGCGGGGCAGGTACAGCTCGTTACCGTTCTTTCCGGCGCGTCGATCACTGTCTCGGCTACCGTCACGGGCGCGGCCTGGGACCCGACCACGGGCAAGGGGGGTATCGTCGCGCTGGAAGCTACGGGCTCCATTACCCTGAATGCAGACATCGATGTCTCCGGCCTGGGTTTCCAGGGCGGGGCGCTTATCAACTACAACTCCTGTGACTGGTACAATACCGCGACCGACTTTTACTATGCCCAGACCGCCACCGGGGACTTCAACGGGGGAAGAAAGGGGGAAGGCGTCGCGGCTACGATTGTCAATCAGGAATGCGGCAAGGGGAAGTTGGCCAACGGCGGAGGCGGCGGCAACAACGCAGAGGCCGGAGGTGGCGGCGGCTCCAATTACGGCGTTGGTGGTACGGGAGGGCAGCGGACCAATGAGTCCTTTTTCAAGTGCCACGGCACCAACCCCGGCATCGGTGGAGCCGCCCTGGCATCTTATGGATACAGTGTCGCTACCAACCGGATCTTCTTTGGCGGAGGCGGCGGCAGCGGGTGGGAGAATGACGGCGTCAGCACGCCCGGTGGCAATGGCGGCGGGATCATTATTCTTTCGGCTCCGACCATCGTCGGAGGTGGGGGGCGACTGCTGGCCCAGGGTCTGCAGGGCTACAATCCTATCCTTAACGTCCCCGGTCACGATCCCTATGTGGCGGAAGGAGATGGCGGTGGCGGCGGCGGTGCAGGTGGATCGATCATATTGAATGCCTCTGCTATCAGCGGAGCAATTACGGCCAATGTCCGGGGCGCACAGGGCTCGAACTCCAGTAATCATACCAGCGACTGTATGGGGCCCGGTGGCGGAGGTGGCGGTGGAGCGGTTTGGGCGGCGGGGGCGGCTTTTCCGGCTGCGGTCACCGCAATGGTCAGCGGCGGAGCCAATGGTGTCGTTTTCGGCTCGACCGGTCCCTGTGTGGGGTCCGCCAATAGTGCGACCAGCGGGTCCGCGGGGCAGGCGCTCAGCGGCTATGCGCTTCCCGTTGGCACAGGACCGGTTTGCGTGCCGCTCGCCGTGTCGCCCCTGGAATATTTCAACGCAGTTCGCACGGAGCAAGGCGTAGCGCTCAGCTGGGGATTTGCGCAGCCTGTGGCTGGTCAGAATTTTATCATTCAGCGATCGATCGATATGTCGTATTTTGATTCCGTCGCCGTTGTCGAGGGTCTGCACTATACGGATGGTGAAGCGCCCGTCAGTCAAGCGCTGGCCTATCGCCTGGCGTGGAAGGACGCGGCCGGGGTATGGTCTTATTCGCGCATTGTCGTGCTGCCGGGGAGGCCTGGTCCGGATGAAGGGTCGATAAGGCTATTCCCCAACCCGGCTTCCGATCAGGTGACCATCAACATTGGTTCGTCAGCGACGGGGCACGCGTCCCTGACGATCGCCAACGCGCTGGGGCAGTCGTTGTTCGTTCGGCCGGTCATGCTGCACAGTGGGCCGAATAGTTTTACTATCTCCGTTGGGAGGCTGGCGCCCGGCGCCTATTTTCTCGTTCTAACCGCTAATGAACGGAGGATAATTAAAGCTTTTTTAAAGACGAGGAAATAAATAAGAGTTTGTCACTACCCTCTGTTAAGTTTACTGAGCAGACAATGCAATGAGGTGGGAAATTCCATTGTTGCCGGCCGGTTTCGTCGCATCTTTGTATGGTCAAAGCAAAAAACATAAATCGTACCCGAATCCAAAAATCCTGATAAAAACCGAACGTCTAATCCAATCCCTAAATCGTACCCTAAGTCCGTTTTCGACTCTATGAAAAACTAAGATCCAATTTTTCTCTGAAGAACCTCCGGATAGCACTGGAGGTTTTTTCATTTTATCACCTGACTCAATCGTATAATTTCATATACTTCCGAAGGAGAGCCGTTATGAGCCGGATGGGAATGTCCTTTTCCGGGTCGATGATCATGGTCTCGAACTCGTTCTTTCTTCTGCCGGTCTCGGGCTTAGGGACCAGGCTGACGTCCTTTACAAAACCCATGAGCAGCCGCTTTTTATTGACCCATAGGAAGGCGAGCTTTTTCCCTTTATACATGAAAAAGGGGATCTGGAATTTCCGTTCGTGCGTGATCTCGGGTGAGGTATTGAGGACGATGGTCTTCAGCGCGAGCAGGCAGCTCCGGATGGGCTCCGGCTGTTTGAGGTAGTAGTTCTCGAGCTCGCGGTTCATCTTTTTAGTTAATATCTGGCGGGAAACGAGGTGTTTTCGACTCCTGTTCAAAATCGACTCCATTTGTCAAAGCCCGGGCAAGCGGACCATCCTTCCCGGCGTTTGTCGACCAGCCCGGCGTCGAATGTTCTTTCATTATTGCCGCGAGTTTCCCATCTATATAGATCTCAACTTTGTCAAATATGCAATCTTCGGCGAATAGCCATTTGACGTCTACATCGGTACCTTCAGAAATGATTAACATCGGCCAACCGGCGATATACCCAATGGGGTTTCTGAACGGTAGGGCGCTCCTGTCCTGCCAGTCCACGTCGACCGGTGTTTCATCGTTGTTAAACAGCCAGACGTCGGCAGTTATTCGTCCCTTTTTCAATAAATAGGCATAGCAGACCTTCCCATCGTTCTCTATCACGACAGAAAAATCCCCGCATTCCGAACTGTCGAATTGTTCAAAATATTCTTCCATGGCTCTAAAGCTCTTTAACCTTTATATTCTTAAAAGAAACTCCATTGGTCCAGTCCTGCAGGGCGATACGCCCGTCGAGCCGCCGTCGAAGAGCAGGGTCCATCCGTCCTTCCTTTCCTGGTCTGTCAGCTGGTTATCGTGCTGCCGGGGGTCGGTGCAGGCGGATATGGTACACGCGGAAGTGCAGAGCGCGAGGATGAAATAGATCGAATGGCTGGCCATGAATGTAAATTTAAGAGTTTGTGACTACCTACGGGTAAGTTTACCGAGCAAAGGTCCGGACAAACGCCAAAATTCCTTTGCCGCCCATCCAATCTGTCGCATCTTTGTGTGGTCATAAAGCAAACAAATCCGTCCCCTGATCCAGTATCCTGAAAGCCAACGTCCGACCCATTAAATTTCGACGTACCCTACCCCAAGCCCGTTTTTACGGCTCTATGAAAGCTGTGATCCAATTTTTCAATGAAAAACCTCCGGATAATCCTGGAGGTTTTTTCGTTTTATATATGGGTTGGTGCCATCAAGCCTTCTTTATCATCTCGATCATCATCGATAGCTCATCTACTGCCTCCTCATCCGTCCCCTCAAAGCCCGTCAGCTGAAACCGGATATTGCCCTTCGGATCGATGATAAACTTTGCCGGGATCCCATTTACCCCATAGCTGCTCACCACCTTATTCTCCTTCGTCTCCTGGTCCTTCAGGTCCATCAAAACCTCAAAATCAAAATGGTGATCCCGGATATAAGCCCTCGCCTCCGCCGTTGCACTATCACTATGTTCCCAGGTGTGGATGAACAGGAACCTCACATTGGTATCATCCTTATATTTATCCTGCGCCATCTTCATCGCCGGAAAAGACCTTTTGCATGGCCCGCACCACGTCGCCCAAAAATCCAGCACTACCGTCTTCCCCCGGTACTGCTCCAGCGTCACCTGCCGCCCGTCCAGATCGGTCAATGTAAACAACGGAGCCGGCTTGTCCATGATCTCCCTCGCCAGCTTATGCCTCAGATTCTCCAGCACAGCCTTCCTTATGGAAGCCAAATACTCGTCATAACCCGCGTCACTGCCTTTAACCTTGATGTATAGCGCCTTGAACTCCTTCCGAACCTCCGGCTCCGCCTTACCCGTCCTCATCAGCTCATCCATCCTGACATAAGCCTCCCTATCGCGGTGCTCAGCCATCAGCAGCTTCGCATAGACATAGTTCGTTCTTGGATCCACCTCTTTATTACTTTTATACACCCCGTCAATAACCTCCAACCCCATGTCATATTTCTTCTCCTCATACAAAATATCTGCATATGTATCACAAAGCCCAACGTAGCCGAAGGCCGCAAACTTGCCAGCATTATCAGTCGCATTTAAAAAACCCCTCGCACTCTCCATGGCTTTCTTCGCATAGACTTCTGCGTGCACCAGGTCGCCGTTCTTGCGAAACCGCTCCGACAGCCCACCATAGCCATTCCCCTTCCAGAAATTCTCTTCCAGCATATTGATATACAGCTCCGCCCTGGCGACATTCCTCTTATCGACATATAGCTGTGCAATATGGGACCGCGCATAATCATAAATAATATGATCGTGATCCTCATTTGGGAAGCGGGAAGGTGGGAACCGGGCCACCCATTGCTGATATAATTTCTCCGCCTCTTCCGGATCCTTCGCTCCAAATACGGCACCCTGCGCAGCCGACCTAGCCAGTATCCCATTCGGAAACCTCGAAAGCGCCGCCCTATTCAAAGAATCCGCCAGCCGGCCCCTCTTCGTTCGGCTGTACATATTGATAGCCACTATGATCTCCCTCTCTTTACTACTCGACGCCAGCTGATGCAGCTTGTTGTCCAGCGTTATACCGTCATTCTGGTCCTTAGAACCAGCCAGCCGGTTCAGGTACTGATAGATCGTATCTGCTTTTTGAGCCATTGCGCTGCCTGCCGCCAACAGCACAGCAAATACCAAAAAAAATTTCTTCATCTTATAAGTTTTAAATAATCAGTAGCCGGAATTCTGTGTAAGAAGAGGATTAGCGATCAGCTGAGCCGACGGGATTGGATACAGAACAGCATCGTGCTTCCACGCCGGCTTTATTCCCCCAAGCACATCGTCTGCACGCGTCAGACCAGCGCCTCCCGTGACACTGGGCGTCCGTTTGAGATCGAACCATCGATTGCCCCATTCCCCGAACAGCTCGACCTTTCTCTCCTGTTCGACTGCCAGCAACAGGTCACCCCTGGAAATAGCGGTGCTCAAAGGAGACAACCCTGCCCTCGCCCGGATGACATTGACGTCGCTCACCGCATCGGAAATATTTCCCTGCTCTGCCCTGGCTTCCGCCCTTATCAGGTATTGCTCCGAGAGGCGCAATACTACATTATATTCGTTGCCTGTTCCCGCACGTACTTTATACTTGTAGACATAATGATAAGGCGTACCTGCGATGGTATCGCCCGTGGTCCAGTATTTCTTCCTCAGGTCGCCGGGCTCGAACGAACGATACAACGTGTCATACATAACATAGGTCGGTAATACTCCCTTCTGTGCCAGAAATGCCGCGCCATAGGCTGAAAAGCCGGTACTCGTTGCCATCTGCCAGATGACCTCATTGCTCGTATTGACAAACACCGTCGTCAGATCAGACCCGAGGCTGAAAGCGCCCGAGCCGATCACGCCGCTGGCCAGCTGCTCCGCGTCCTTCCAGTCCCTGGTATACAAATAAGCCTTCGCCAGCAATGCCTTTGCTGCATTTTGGTTGATACGCGCCCTCTTCCCCGTAGGATCGGCCGTCTGTAAAAGCCCGACCGCGTCCTGCAGGTCGGCTATTATCTGCGTCCAGACAGCATTCGCCCCACTCCGGGCCATCCTGCCATTCGTGTTGATGTCCGTAGTCAGCTGCAGCGGCACGTCCCCGAACATATTGACCAGGTGGAAGTACATGAACGCCCGCCAGGTCTTGGCCTCACCCAGCAGCTGATTCTTCACGGGAGTCGCCAGGGCCGTGGTAGCGTTGAGATTCGCGATCGCAAGATTCGTCTGAAGTATCTCCTGGTAGCTCTCTGACCACAGAATTGATACACTATTATTATTCGATAACAGCGCATCGTTGCCGAACTGACTAAAGGTCGGATCACTCACGGAATATCGGATATCGTCTGCCGAAGAACCGCAAAGCGCTGTAAAATCGAAGAAGGGACTGCTATACAACCCGATGATCGCGCTCGTAGCCGACGTCTCGGACTGAAAAGCCTGCTGTACGCCGATCTGCGTGGCAGGGGCGCCAATGTCCACAAATTTCTTACAGGACACCAGTCCAAAGACCAGGAAAGAATATATTAGAAGGATATTTTTAAAATTACGCATGAGACTCGATTTTAGAATGAAAGATTAACGCCAGCAACGATCGTACGCAGCGGCGGCACCGCCGGATAACGGCCTGTTCCAAGTCCCGGAGGACCGCCGGCGATAGTCGTGGACGGATCCAGCTGATATTTGTTCTTGTCCAGCAGCAATAGGTTCTGACCCTGGACAAAGACCCGCAGCACGTTCAGTCCCATGCGCTTCACCAACTTTTCTTCGAACGAGTAGGACAATGATGCATTCTGCAGCTTCAGCCAGGAAGCATCTCCCCAAAACGCATCCGAACTGCCGTAATAAAATCCGTAGGCATTGTAGATCGGCGCCCCAGGCGTGGCCGACGCGCCAGGCAATAGCTTGCCTACATCCCCTGCCTGTTGCCAACGGCTGAGCACCGACGTATTCTGGTTAGCCATGCTGGCGCCAATAGCCGAGTTAAAGGTGCCATTTGTATACCCCTTCTGGTGATACCACTGTATAAAGAAGCCCAGGGTCCAACGCTTGTAAGTAAAATCGTTGTTGATCCCCCCGAAATAAGGCGTTCCGATCGGCGCGCCTACCCGGTCCGTATTATAGTCAGGAATGCCGCTGCCGCTCTTCGTGGCGAACTTGGGTGCACCGGTCTGAGGGTCGGTCCCCAGATAGTGGAACAGCTTGGTCAGCGTTACCGGCTGACCGACCACATAAGTACTGGCGTAAAAAGATTGAGCCAGGTTCGGATAGCTGACCAGCTTGTTCGTTGGGAACGTCACATTCAACGAGGTCGTCCACTGAAAACTCTTTCTGACGATATTTTTCGTCTCTACCAAAAATTCCAGCCCCGTGTTCTGAATAACGGCCGGGATATTCGCCTGGTAGGAACTAAAGCCCGTCTGTGTCGGCAGGGTCATAGACGTCAGCTGATCGCCGCTGCGGTTCCTGTAATAGTTCGCGGTCAGCGAGATCCGGTCCTTCAAAAAACCCAGCTCCAGGCTGAACTCCATTTTCCTGATCGTCTCCCACCGAATATCCGGGTTTGGGGTCGTCTGCTGGTACAGACCGGCCTGGTTCAAATAAGGATTCCTGTTAAGCACCGAATACAAGGAGAGATAGATATAGTCGGGTATCTGGTCGTTGCCCGTGAGACCATAGCTACCGCGCAGCTTTCCAAAGCTCAGCCACGAGAGATTTTTCCTGACGAAAGATTCCTCCGAGAATACCCAGGCGCCGCCGACGGCCCAGAAATTGCCAAATCGATTGTTAGCTCCGAACCTCGACGAACCGTCCCTCCGGAAAGTAGCATTGAGAATATACTTGTTGGCCCAGCTATAATTGACACGGCCAAACACCGAAGTAAAATTGTACTGCGCATAATTGGGAAAATAGCTGGTGATCAGCCCGGCGCCCGCCAGTGAACCCAGCAGCTGGTCGCTGCTATAGTTGGTTGCCTTTTCGGAAGCCGTCTGGGAGATATTCTGCTGAAAGGTGCCTCCCGCGAGAGCGCTCAGCCTGCCCTGCCCCATTTGAAGATTATACGTAGCCGTCGGCTCCACGATCCAGTTCTGTGCCTTGTCCGTTGAGAAATAAGCCGTGCTTACCGGATTGGATGAAGGATTCGCCGCCGACGCCGGTATTGGATACTTAGCGTCCAGCAATATATTGGTATAGCCACTGCTGAGCTTCAGGTCGAGCCCGGGAAGTACCATATAGTGGATCGAGAAGTTGCCCATCACATTGGTCGTTACGCCGCTGTAGGGCTGTTGCAGGTATGACAAAGGATTGGTAAAACCCGGATACCATATCAGCTTACCGGTACTGTCCTTCAATTTGGTGGGATAGTTGGGCGGCAGCGTATATGAAACTGCAGGATCATTGTGCGGCAGCCTCGTATTTTCATACGCATAGCTGGCGCTGAACGAAAACCCGAACCGGTTATTCACCGAATGATGATCCAGGCTAAATCTTGTCGTCGCCCGGTTGGTCCTCCAGTCGCCGGTATATATGGTACCGTCATGGCGAAAAGCTCCGCTGAGGCGGTAAAATGTGTTGTTAGAGCCTCCCGAATAGGCAACCTCCGCATTCGACGAATGTGCCGCATTGCCGAGGAGGAATTTTTGCCAGTCCGTATACGCATTTTGATCCCAGTCCAGCAGATCATATGGCCTCGCGCTGGCGCTTGCCGGATTGACACCGTCATTCTTAAAGGCTTCCCTTCTCAGAGCAAGATACTGCTGGGTATTGAGCATCGGGATCCAGTGCCCAACCTTTCCCACTCCTGAATAGGCGTTGATATTGACCCTCGGGACACCCGAGCTTCCCTTCCTGGTTGTGATCAGCACCACCCCATTCGCGCCCCTCGCCCCGTATATGGCCGTGGCGTCTGCATCTTTTAATATGGTGATGCTCTGGATGTCGCTGGGGTTGATCGAACTGAACGGGCTCGTGCCCCCGTTGGCGCCCGAGATCCCCCACGCGTCCAGGTTGTCCTGCGGCGGCTGCCCCCCATTGAAATTGGTATAGGGGACGCCGTCGATAACATACAGCGGTATGGTTCCCGAATTAAGAGACCCCTGGCCGCGGATCTGCATCTGCGTGTTGCTGCCAGGCAAGCCATTATTCTGGGTGATCTGTACACCCGCGACCCGGCCGGGCAGCGCATCCATCACGTTCTGCACCGGCTGCTTTTCGATCACATCGGAATTTATCGTGACCACAGAGCCGGTATTCAAACGCTTGGTCGTCTTGCCATAAGCGATGATAACCATCTCATCCAGCCTGTTCTGGAGCGGCAACAGTGCGACATTGAGTTCCTGGCGGCCGTTGATATGCACCCGTAGTTCTGCGAAACCTACATACGAAAAGACGAGATCAGCATTTTCGGGAGCTTCCCTGATCGTATACTCTCCCTTCGGATTGGTCATGGTTCCCAGCGGAGTACCGGGTATCACAACAGAAACAGCCGGCATCGGATACCCTTCCTTATCCGTGACCCGGCCATGTATAGTGATCCCGGGCGGGGCTTCGGCTGTCTTGACGGGCGCAATATCTACCACTTTCGCAGATACGATTATTTGCCGGTCCGCAATTTTGAACGTAAGAGGCTGGTTCGCAAAGACAGCCTTCAATGCAATCTCCAGGGAAGCGCTTTCAACGCTGACATTGACCGGCGCGGCTGAGGACAACAGCTTCTTTCCGTACAAAAAACTATAGCCGGACTGTCGCTCGATCTCGCCAAAGACCTTCTGGATCGGTGTGTTCTTGAAATTCAGGGTGAGAGTCTGAGCCTTTGCCTCTTCCGCACTCACTTTCAGCAGGGTGACACAAAGCAAAATAGCTGTCAGTTTCATGATCATCAGCAGTTTAATTCTTGGATACGGCAAAGATTTGCCGTTTGCAGTTTTCTGCATAGCTTTGGTTAGTTAAAGGTTAATAATAGAAAGTCCTCTTTTTGTTATTGACTCCAGCCGTCAGGTGGTCGCAACACTTGCCGGCTTTTTTTATTCATAAGCTGGTTATTTGATCACTGTGATGACGTTGCCTTCAAGGATAAACTTTACCTGTCCCGTACTTTCGAGGTATTTGAGCACTTTTGATATCGGCACATTTCTGGGGATCTTCGCCACGAACTCCTCCCGGATATCGTCCTGATAGCGGACTTCGGCGCCGTACCAGCGTGCCAGCTGATCCATGATGACCCGGATCGAAGCTCCGTTGAACCGGAACTCTCCATTCTTCCAGGCCAGGACCTCTTCCAGGTCGACGTCGGTCCTCAGGGTTCCACCGTCAGCCTGCTGACCCGGCGCGAGCTTCAGCCGGGTATTGCCCGAGCTGACGAGGACACTGCCCTGTTCAAGGGTGGTCCTGACTTCCCCGGCTGCGTATGCATTCACATTGAAATGCGTGCCCAATACCCGGATGGTCTGGTCTTTTGCGTGGACGATGAAAGGCTGATGCGCATTCGGGGCGATCTCGAAATACGCCTGGCCGGTGATCGTCACTTCCCGGTTGCCCGAAGGGAATGCGGTTGGATAGTGGATGCTGGAAGACGCGTCCAGCCAGACTTTTGTCCCATCCGCAAGCGCGACCTTTATCTGGGCGCCAACCGGAGTATACAGGTCATTATAGTGCGGTTCCCCGGACGCCGAGTAGCTGAGCCAGCCGCTGTCCTCTTTGATAGTGGCGCCGTCCTGGTTGGCGATAGCGCCAGATCCTTTTTCATTCAGCTCGACGGTCCTGCCGTCAGAGAGCTTCAGTACCGCCTTGTCACGTCCCGGGTTGAGGTCGTTCTTGTATCGCTCCGCAACCGTAGTGGGTGTCTTTCGCGGGGATAGCTGGAGCCAGGCGAAGGCGCCGGCAAGGCCGATAAATACGGCAGCTGCGGCGCCGTACCACAGCCGGCGCATCCGATGCACCGGTGCAGGAGCGGCGAGGCGCAGGTCCAGCCACTGGTCAATAGCCGCCTTCGTTCGAAGACTTTCGGGTGTCGGCTCCTCTTCTACCTGTCTTTCCATAACGCTTTTGACCAGTGCTTCCCCTTCCGGCGATCCCAGTCCTTTCACCAGCTCTTCCCTGTCTTCGGCCCTGAGCTCTCCGCTGAGGTATGCCTCGAATAGCTGGCGCAATCGGTGTTCCTGTTCCTGTGTGAGTTGATCAGACATATGGTATATACTATAAGACGCCCTTTGTGGGCGGTTGGATAGGTCGTCGTTGAAAAAAAATTAAAGATTTTTTGATACAGGGATTACTTTCCTTCCTGCGAGGCCAGGAAAATGCGGAGGGTATTCAGGCCGGCGACGATATGCCATTTCACCGCCGACAGGCTCAGGCCAGTGCGTTCGGCGATCTCGTTATTGGTCATTCCTTCGATGCGGCTCATCCGGAACACCTGCTGCTGTTTGGCGGGCATCGAGTCGATGGCCCGGAGAACCGCTCTCCAGGTCTCTTTGTATTCGAGGGAAAGTTCGGGCAAATTATTCGTCTCCGCCAGGTCTTCCGGCAGGTGCGGCTCGGTGCCCAAAATTTTCCTTTTCATTGCCGAAAGCACCTGGTTCCTGCCGATCACGAAGACAAAGTTCATAAAATCCCGGATTTCGGCGAGCTGCTCGCGCTTGCTCCAGAGTTTTAGAAAAATATCCTGCGTCAGCTCTTCCGCCGTCGCGGCATTCTTCGTCAGGGTAAGTACATTATAATACACCGGCCACCAGTAGTGGTCCACCAGCTCCCGGAAAGCCTTACCATCTCCGCGGGAAACTCTAATAAGCAGCATGCGTTCGGCTCCGGCATCCAGGCGCATACAACGAAGATAGCGAAAACAACAATCCCGCGCAGATAAGCTGGCGGGATCATTATACTAAACTGCCGCCATATGCATACACTCCTCGGCGCACTCGAGGCAGGCCCTGGCGCATTCCTGGCAGTGCGGATTGTCGTGCTTCCCGCATTCTGCGGCGCATTCCCGGCAAAGGTCCGCACAAATGCGGCAGAGCTCCTCGGCCTTCCGGCTGCCGAGGCTCATCAGCTGCGCGGCGCTATAGCACGCCGCGGCGCACTCCATGTCCAGCTGGATGCACCATGTCATTTTTTTCACGTCCTTCTCCTGCAAACAGGAGGACGCGCAGTGATTGCACAGCGCCGCGCAGCGCAGGCACGCGTCAATACATTTCTGATAATCATGATAATTCATAAAAAGACTTTTAAGGTGAATAACCCTTAAATGCCGCAAAACCCATACCGTCGGACTTCCGGGGTAGAATCGGAAAACCGCGCAATTTTTCGTAACTTATACCTATGAAAACAGCCACGATCATCGCCCTGGGCGGGATACTCCCGGTTGTTGCACTCTTTACTTTTACGGCGAGCGCCCAGGAAAAATGCAGCTTCAGGCTGGTGCGCAATCCTGAAGAGATCTCTTCCAAAACAAGACAGGGACTACCGATCAAGAATATACGCCGATCCAACAGGACGGACTCCATTTTCGTACGAACCGGGGACAAAAAGGGATTGTGGCTGGCGGGGACCTCCGTGTGGGGATACGAGGATAGTCACTGCACCATCTATCGGAATGCCTTTCACGATTTTTTAAGGACAGAGGCGATCGGCGATTCGATCATTACCTATTCCCAGGCATACAGCGGTTTCAGAGGTAAGCTGTTAAAAAGATATTTTTTCAGCAGGCGATTCGACACGCCCGTGTACAAGCTCGATAAGGCCAGTATTCATGAGCAATTCAGGCGGTCTCCCGAACTGATCGAAAGACTGGAGAAAAGGTTTAATCTATAGAAAGAAAAAGCCCCTATGCCTTTCCGTAGTTCGAGCGCTCACCGGATAGCAAAAAGGGGACTTGATCAACTGCGCTTGAGGGTTTGGTGGTTTTTCAGGGTAGGTTTTTAAAAACGGGTTCGTGTAAACGGAGATTCAGGAATAAGACAGGAAACCAACCCCGGGGTCCTAGTGGTGCGGTCCATTTTTTTTTTGCGCATAGAGCATATCAATCAACGTCTTACTTATAAGTAAGCGACTGTACTGCGTTGTAATTCAGGAAAAATCCAGATTCCACTTATAGTTTTGGCGCGTAAACCCAGGGCCTGAAAAAACTACGACCATATTTACCGGTGCTCAGCGCCTTCGCCCTCGGCCTTGCGGGGCTGGGTCGGCGGGTCATGCGACAGATGGTCCTGCCCGGGCGTCGGGGTTCGGGCAACCTGCTATCCAGTCTTTTTCTGCTGTTCACGGGCCTGGCTGAAGACTCGATCGCTCTTCGCAGGGCGTTGATCCGCATCCCGCTGGTGTCGGATGTCAAGCTGCCCGCGTGTGACAGGCTCGACAGGGCCTGGACCTATAGCAAACGATGGCTGCGCCTTGCCGTAATTGCCGCGGCCTGGATCCTCTTTATTCTTTCGTCGCTGGAATGGTCCGGGCCCGAGGCCTCCGCTGCCTCCGACCGGGCTGCCGCGGTGTCGGTGGCTAAGAAAGCCGATGTGGCCGTCGTCGAGGTCATCCAACGGACACAGCTGTCCCAGCCCGCCATCACCGGCGAAGCGCCCTTCGTCGATGTGGCGCCACGACAGGGCGCGCCGTTACGACGCTGGCTGCGGCACTGCACTCTCCGGATATGATCGGCACCCGCCTTCATTCTCCTGACCATCCATTCGATCACCGGAAAAAGACATTCATGAAGCAATTCATAGGGCTGCTGCTGCTGTTGTGCGGCAAAGCGGCCCTGGCCCAGAAAAGCGACCTCGCGCGCGACACGCTGAAGGTCGATACGCTGAAGGATATCATCATTTCTTCGACGCGCACCAATCAATTACTCAAGAATACTCCCATCACCGTCCAGGTCGTCGACCGGGAAGACATCGACGAAGGCACGGCGGCATCCCCTGCCAATATCCGCGAGCTGCTGACGGAGCTTTCGGGGACGCAGATGCAGCAGACCTCTCCGACATCGGGGAATGTTGCCATCCGGCTGCAGGGACTGGACGGAAGATATACCCAGCTGCTAAAGGATGGATTTCCGCTGTATGGCGGCTTCTCCGGCAGCCTCAGCATTCTGCAGACACCGCCGCTGGACCTCCGGCAGGTAGAGGTCATCAAAGGGGCCGGCTCGGCGCTCTATGGCGGAGACGCCATCGCCGGGATCATCAACCTCGTCTCGCGCACGCCCGACACGGCGCTGCGGCTGGACCTGGTCGCCAATCAAACCCAGCGCGGAGGCACCGACTTCGGCGGTTTTTATGGTCAGCGGTTCAGGAAGGTGGGAATGACGGTCATGGCGAGCGCCAGCCGCCAGAACCCTTATGATGTCAACAAGGACGGCTTTACCGATCTTCCCCGCGTCCGGCAGGGGACGATCGCTCCTACCCTGTTCTGGTATCCGGACGAGAAGACCGTATTACGGCTGGGCGTCAACGTCAGCGGCGATAGCCGCGGCGGCGGGGATATCGGGGCGGTCGGGCATGGGACGGACAGCCTGCATCCTTTCTTCCAGCAGAACAGCAGCGACCGGGACTATTATCAGCTGTCCCTCGTACGCAAGGGGCGGGATCATCAACTGTTCTCGGTGAAGAATTCAGTCGGATATTTTTACCGCAGCATCTCACAGACCATCGGCGGCGTGACGCCGGCGGCGGGTATCACGACTACGGGCTTTTCCGGCGCGGAGGTCACGTCCTTCTCGGAGGTAAGCTATGCATTCAGGGCAGGCGAATGGCATCAATTGGTCACGGGGGCGGGGCTCAGCACCGATCGTCTGCGGCCTGACGGAGGGCACGACGGCCTGGGGTATTCGCATATGACGGCAGGTCTCTTTGTTCAGGACGACTGGACGCTGGGAAAAAGAACCATCCTGGAGGCCGGCGCAAGGGCCGACTGGGTGCATACGCTCTATTTCCTGCCCCGGCTTGCGCTGCTGTACCGCCTTCTGCCCGGCCTGACGGCCCGTCTCGGCGGGGGGCTGGCCTACAAGCTGCCCACGGTCTTCAACGCTGCCGATGAGGAAGAGGCCTATCAGCAGGTGTATCCCATCGACCCTGCTGTCCGGGCGGAGCGGTCCGCCAGCGCCAATCTCTCGCTAAACTATAAATTTCGTATCGGCGATGCAATGGAGCTCTCCGTCGACCAGAACTTTTATTACACGCGGCTCACGAATGCCCTGGCCCCGCAGCCTGACAGCCTGCGAAGGGGCTGGCTCTTTTATCTCAACGCCCCCGGTCCCGTCGTCTCATGCGGATCGGAGACCAACGCCCGGCTTACCGTCGATGATCTCTCGCTATACGTCGGCTATACCTATATCGATGCACGGCGGGAGTATCTTCCGGACCATCCCCAGCTGCCGCTGACCCCTCGCCACCGGCTGGTCAGCAACCTGACCTATGAGATCGAGCCGTCCTGGAAGGCGGGGGTCGACGCCTTTTATACCGGTAGCCAGGTCCTCGACGACGCTTCTGCGACACGCGCCTTCTGGACCTTCGACCTGATGGTACAGCGCAGTTGGGGACATTATTCCCTGCTGGTGAACCTGGAGAACCTGACCGACACGAGGCAGAGCAGGTTTGGGCCACTGTATACGGGTACAGCGCAGAGCCCGGTATTCGGTGATATCTATGCGCCTGTCGAGGGTCGGATCATCAGCGTAGCGTTCCGTTATTCCCTTTAAAAGACAAGGGGTATAGCTTTTGCGGTTTATACCAGAATTTAGACAAAATTTAAACTGCACATGTGCTAAGCATGATCCGTGAAGAACTGGTAAGTCTGTCTGCGTCCGCACTGAGATTTCTGCTAATTTCTGAGATACAGGAATTTATTCGATCTCTCGAGAATGGTCTGCCCCTTGACCAACTGGTAAGGAAGCGGGACTATATAAAAGAGTTATTGGGGTTGGTTTCGAACAAGGAGATGATAGAATTCGAGGAGCTGCTGGGAAATTATTTCCCCCACAGTAAATAAATCATAAAGGTCTAGGTTTAATGGCTATGGACTGATTAAGGCACCCGTCAGTTGGACGGGTTTTTTTATTGCGGCATATCGCCGGCCCTGGTCCCGGCCTGCTAAAAAAAAGGCTGCCCCGGGATCGGGGCAGCTCTTTTATAACAATGGAACCAAACAACTACGCTTATTTCTTAAAATCGTTGATGCCATAATAGTAGACTTCCTTACTGTCGGGATAGACACCCTCTATCTGGAAATTGCTACCCTGTTTGCTGAGTGCGTCTTTTAGCTCGGCCACGCTATGAACCCGTATATCACCAACTTTAGTGATGATGAACCCGGGGTGCATATTGGTCTGGCTGTCGATGACGCCATTGTGGATATTGTTCACGACGACGCCGCCATCGATACCCAGCTGAGAAGCTTTATCCTTCGAAAGATCGGAGAAGTCGGCGCCCAGCGATTCTACGGCAGCGGAATTCGTGCTGGCGAAGCTGCCCAATTTGTTCTGCAGGGTAGCGTCGGTATTGTGTTCGGAGCCGCCCCTCCAATAAGTGATCTTTACCTTGTCGCCCGGTTTCTGGCGGGCGATCAGCTCGGCCAGTCTTGCGTCGGAGCTGACGGTCTCGTCGTTGATCTTCGTGATCACGTCACCTTTTTTGAGGCCTGCCAGTCCGGCAGCGCCCTTGGGATCGGTGTCCATTACGAATACGCCATCGACGTCGCTGTTGATGCCCAGCTCTTTCTTCTTATCGTCATCGAGCCCTTCAGGCGCCATGCTGATGCCGAGGTAGCCGCGTTGTACCGAACCATATTTCATGATATCGCTGATGACCTTCTTCATGAGGTTGGACGGAACGGCGTATGCGTATCCGGCAAAGCTGCCCGTGGGGCTGGCGATGGCGGAGTTGATAGCGATCAGCTCGCCGTTGGTATTGACGAGGGCGCCGCCGCTGCTGCCGGGGTTGACTGCTGCGTCGGTCTGTATGAAGGACTCGACTGGAGCCGCGGCCCGGGTGTTGATGCCGATATTCCTCGACTTGGCGCTGACGATGCCCTGGGTGACGGTAACGTCAAGGTTCAGGGGATAGCCGATAGCCAGCACCCACTGACCGAGCTTTACGTCGTCGGAGTTGCCGACGGGCATAACGGGAAGCCCTTTCGCGTCGATCTTGATCAGCGCCAGATCGGTATTGGGGTCGGTGCCGATGACCTTTGCGGTATAGTTGCGGCGGTTGTTGAGGGTCACGGAGATGGCGGTTGCGCCGTTGACTACGTGGTTATTGGTGACGATATAACCGTCCTCGCTGATGATGACGCCGGAACCGGATGCTTTCTGGTCGGGCATCTGCTGCATCCCTCTCCCGTCACCGTCGCCAAAGAATCGTTTGAATAGGTCCCCGCCGCCGAACATATCGCCGAAGGGGTCCTGGCCCTGGCCTTGTCCTTGTCCGCCCCGGCCTGCCGTCTCTTTGAATTTAGTCGTAGTCTTTATATGTACGACCGAAGGTACGGCCGTGCCAGCTGCCTTTTCGAAGTCGACCGGCTGGACGGCAGCGCCGTTAGTTGTAGTATATGCTGTTTTTACTACGGGAGCTGTCGGCTCATCCAATATGCTGTTGTGCGGCTTGTGGCCGTTGTTGGCGAATAGCAATCCGCCGCCGATGAGGGCGACCGCACCGAGAAGCATTGCTTTAGTTTTCATTTTAGTTGTCTTTTTCATTTCCATGGTCTCTTTTGATTTGTGTGAGTAATACAAAATTAACCATGTACGAATTCATTCGTTCATTAGCACGTGTTAAGATATTTCTAAACAACTACGTTAACAATGCTCTAACTTCTCAGCGGGTGTGACCGATATTTTTGTCGGCCCATTGTATGAAATATTTAACGTTTGGGGCGTCGGTATGTCCGCCGTCGTGCTGTCTCCACGCGAGCTGGCCGTCGAGCAGACCGGTATTGACGGGCGGCATCTTTTCGGTGTGGTAGTCGTTGGATACGCCGATATCTTTTGCGCCGACTAATTTATATACCGCTCCTGCGGCGACGGTCGCCATATAGCTGCCCTGCTGGTCGAGCCATCTCGCGTCGCCTTCTGCGGGGACGCCATAGCTGATGAAGCAGAGCCGTGGTGCGCATAGTGCTATCAGTGAGTGGGCGTCGACGGGAATGTCGCCCGCGGTCTTTGCTCCGCCGGCGGCGTCGGAGGCCCCGTATTTCAGGAAGTTGCCCGCCATCCAGTAGTATTCGCCGCCGGTGAGGCTTTCGACGGCCTCGCCGAAGTTGCGGCGGTGCAGCTTGGCGCCGCCTTCGCCGGACGAGCCGATGAGGCCCATAGCAAAGCGGGTCTCAAATGCAAGCGTCACGAGCGCGGCCTTGCCGTATCGGGAGACGCCTTCGATGCCGACGTGTTTGGTGTCGACCATCGGTTCGCTGCGCTCGAGGTAGTCGAGGGCTCTTGCGGCGCCCCAGCCCCAGGCGCGGAGCGCGCCCCAGTCCTCGGGCTTGCGGGGCTGTCCCTTGTTGACCAGGCCGATGATGCCCCTGGTGAGGCCTGCGCCGTTGTCGGCCTGTATGCTGCCGGGGTCGATCAGCAGGTAGCCCCAACCGTCAGCGATCAGCTGCTGCGCGGCAGGGGGATCGCCAGGGGTACGGGGTCCGCCGAACGTCGGCCCGGGCAGCGGGTTTACCGGGTTGTAGGCGGGATATTTATCGAAGATGTCTTTTAGCTCGGGATGGTGCTGGAGCAGCAGCTCTTTGATCGCGGCGTTGATCTTCTCCATTTCTTCTGCGGGCGGCTGGGCCGGTGCGGGCAGGGCGCTGCGGGAGAACATCATCAATAAAGGCACGGGGCCTTTTGCGTTGGCGGGCAGCACGAGGGTCATGTTGATGTTGACGTCGATCGACGGATAGGAGGAATTGTCGACATGGCCGACCAGCTGTTTGGCGATGACGGGCATGAAGCCGATGTATTCGCGGTCGGTGACCTTTACCGACCAGGTGACGGGGGGAACGTTCTTAGGCACCCTCCCGTAGACCTCGCGTTCGAAGTCTTCGACGATCTCGGGCCGCCGCTGATGCCACCACTGGTCGGGGGTGGTGATCTTTTTACCGTCACTGGCCGTGAGGAGGTCGGGCAGGTCGGGATAGGGATTGGCGAGCGCCTCGTCGTAGTTGGCGTGGTTGGGAACTTTCTCGTCGCCGCTGGGTCCGGGCCGGAGGGTTTTGATCCCCAGCTGTTTCATCATGTACTCGTGGTCCTGTTCGGCGGTGAAGGTCACGGGAGACTGGGCGGACGCGTGGAGGACGCCGGCCAGCAGGACAAGCAAAAGTTGTTGTTTCATGGCTGTGATGGTGGATATAAACGAATTTATGCAATCGGTTACATTCCGCCAAACAAGTGTCGTTCCTTGCTCTATTTTACTCAGCTCATCTTTCTCTTAGTCTCCTCACAGTCTGGAATTCGTCTGGTCCAGGGCCGCTTTTATTCCTTCAGCCGTCTTCCCCGGCTCGCCGACTCCCCAGAAGTGCAGCATGAACAGCCGCGGTTCGTCATACAGCATGTGGTTGTGGATAGCGGTCACCGTGATACCGTGCGACTCCAGCGCCTTTACGACCTTGTTCACCTCGTCCGCCAGCAGCACAAAGTCTCCCGTCGTTGCCGCGCGGTTACCCTCCATCTGGAAATTGATCCCCGTCGCCATTCCCATCGGCGCCGGCATTTCCATCCCGCTCTCCATTAATTTCTCGTTGCGGGGAAACCCATAGGAGATCACGCTCCCGCTTTTCTTCCCTTTCGTCCCCAGCACAGCCTCCACCGCCGACCAGTCTGGCGCAGAAGAAGAAGCCGCCGCGGGCGCGCCCAGGGGCGTCCCCGTCACGGCAAAGACCTGTCGGATCTTCCCTGCCAGCTCCAGCGGATCTCCGCTACCCGAAAAATGCAGGAACTTGATCGCCGGCTTCTCGCCGACCAGGTGGTTATGGATAGCGGTCACTCCCAGCCCCAGCTCCACCAGCCTGGCCACTACCGCCGGCTCCTCTGAATCCAGCATACACAGGTCACCCATCATCGTTGACTCCGATCCCATCCGGTGGAGGGCCACCCATGAGGTCAGCGCAAGCCCCGGCGCCACCGAAAAATCGCCCACGCTGATCTTCATGTCAGTCCGTGGAAATGTCACCCGGTAAACATTACCCGTCACCGTCCCCTTCCGTCCAAAAGCTTTGTCAAGCCCGACCGAATCCACCTGCGCATAAGTACAGCCCACAACAACCAATGCAAGGAAAAATAAGGATAGCTTTTTCATAGTATGTCCATTTAGGACACAATTCTACACCCGGATTTAGAAAACATTTGGAAAGCCGTATGTCCGGAGGCGCACCGGCGCGACCCGTGACTCCGTGACCATCTTCCAAATTCTTTCCAAATTACGGGCTACCTTCGCCCGTAAAGCGCTACATTGAAGCTACTCGTCGTCGAAGATGAACCCAGCCTGCTCAACAGCATCACCCGGTATTTCCGGCAGGAGCAGTTCCTTTGCGAGGGGGTCGGTAACTATGCCGACGCCCTCCAGCGGATCGAAGACACCCCCTACGACTGTATCATTCTGGATATTAATCTTCCCGGCGGCAGCGGTCTGCAGCTGCTCCAATACCTCCGGGAGGACAAAAAGAAAGACGGCGTTATCATTATATCCGCCCGCAACTCCCTCGACGACAAGATCACCGGCCTCGACTACGGCGCCGACGACTACCTTACCAAGCCCTTTCACCTCCCCGAGCTCAGCGCCCGCGTAAAGGCGCTGCTGCGCCGCAAATACTCTGACGGAAATACCGGCATCGAGCTGGGCGAGCTGCGCATCGACCTCGCCGCCCGCACAGCCACCAACAAGGGCCAGCCTGTCGGATTGAGCAAGATCGAGTACGACCTGCTGATCTTCCTCGTCACCAACAAAAACCGCGTCGTCAGCCGGCAGGCCATCGCCGAACACCTGTACGACGGCCCTTCCGACCAGGCCCCCGGCCCGGAATTCGTGTACTCCCATATCAAAAATCTGAAACGGAAACTAAAAGAAAAAGGATGCCCCGAGCTCATCCAGACGGTGTACGGGCTGGGCTATAAATTTGTCGTATGAGCCAACCCCTCCTGCAAAGAAACACCCGATCGCTGCTTACCTGGCTGCCTCTCGTCATGCTGGCCGGCTCGGTCTTTTTTTATCTCACCCTGATCGGTCATATCCGTCACATGAAACACCAGCAGCTGCAGCTGAAACAAAATAATTTCTGGAATGCTTATGCCCTCGATACCGTGCACGTCCCGGCAAGGTTGGCGGGAGAATACGACATCAGGCCAGGAGCCGCCAGAGAGGATGCGGAAGCCGATTCCGCCAACCTGGCCTACATGGCGCAAACGCACCAACTCGATGGGAGATCCTACATTGTAACTACCTATATCTCTGCAAAGGAATATCGCCATTTGCTGATCAAAGCCGGCACCGCCGAAGCCATCATCTTCATCGTCCTCCTTGTCGCCATCATCATCGTCAACAGGTCTACGTCCCGCAAATTATGGACTCCCTTCTACACGACCATGAGCGCTATCCGCGGCTATGACATACGCCAGAACAAACCCCTTACCATGGACACGATCACCGGTGTCGAAGAATTCGACCAGCTGAACAAAACGCTGCTGGCGCTGATCGACAATGTCGACCAGGCCTACCGCAACCAAAAACAGTTCACCGAGAACGCCTCCCACGAACTACAAACGCCACTCGCCATTATCCGCAGCAAGGTCGAGCTCCTGATCGAAAACCCCAATCTCACCGAGGACAACGCCCAGCTGCTCCAGGAGATCACAGAAGCCAACGAACGCCTCAGCCAGATGAACAAAAATCTGTTACTCCTGACCAGGATCGAAAACAGCCAGTTCCCCGACGTCGTCCAGGTCCCGCTGTCCCAGCTGGTCGAACGCCAGACCCGGTTCTTTAAAGAATACTACGAGAACGAGGTGGCGACGACCACTATGACCATCCAGCCCGATGTCCACCTCACCGCCAATGCCGCCCTGATCGAGATCATGGTCAACAATCTGCTGCGGAACGCCTATATCCACAATATCCCAGGCGGATGGGTCAATGTCCACCTGACCGACAAGACCCTGACCATCAAAAACGCCGGGCCCCGCCTCGAAGGCGACCCCGAACGGCTGTTCGACCGATTCCGGAAAGGCCGGGTCGACAACCGCACAACCGGTCTCGGCCTCGCACTGGTCCGCCAGATCGCCCAATTGTATAAGTACGAAGTTCACTATACCTGCCAGGAAGGGGTACACCGGCTACAAATCGCCTTCCAATAGAATGTTTCCAAATATTTTCCAAATCTGCGTTTAGCTTTGGCACATAAAGTAACAAAAGCCGATGATCCCTCTCATACGTCGTCTGTCTACCATTGCCGGGATGCTGCTGTCCTGCCACGTCCTGGAGGCCCAGCAACACCCACTGTCCGTCAAAGAGGTCCTGACCCTCATCGAGACAGGTCAACCGCGACTTCGCGCCTTCAAAGAACAGGCAGCGGCTACCGGTGAGAACATCGCCCTGGCCCGCAATACGCTCATGCCCGGCCTCACAGGCGGATACCAGGCCGGTTATGCTACCGACAACAACAGCACCGGCATGACCTACCCCGGCCTGCTCATGCCGATATCCGGTCCCGTCAACGCTCGCAGCATGGGCACCATGGTCCCCGGCACGGCGCTGGCAGCCTTTTTCCAGTGGACGCCCCTTACCTTCGGCCAGCGCGCCGCCGCCGTCGAGAAAGCCGCCGCCCAGTACAAGCTTTCCGGCAGCGCCTACGACAACGCCCTTTTTCAGCAGCGCTATTCCGGCATCCTTACTTATATCAGCATCGTCTATCTTCAACGGCTTCTAAATACGCAACAGGCCAATATTGACCGGACAACCACCGGTCTGCGACAGTCACTCGTACTTGCGAAACAGGGGCTTCGTCCGGGTCTCGATACCGTTCAATTCCAGTCCTTACTGGCCCAGGCCACCATGGAAAGGCTGAACACCCAAAAACTCTATACTGCCCAGGTCCTCGAACTATGCCGGCTCACGGGCCTCCCCGACCGGCCGGAAGACCTCGGCTTCACCGACACCACACTGGCCTTACGACTCCCGGTCCTGCCGGATACCAGTGGCGCCTATACGCAGAATCCCGGTTACCAATTCTACCAGGCTCAGGTAACGCTCAGCGCCGCCAATCTCAAAGAAGTACAACGCGGCTGGCGCCCTAAATTAGACATATGGGCCAATGCCTATTCCCGGGGCTCCGGCATCGATCCCGATGGGGCTATCAATAAACCCGATGGCTGGCGGCTTTCCCGCACCAACTTAGGAGCAGGCCTCCAGCTAAGCATCCCTATCCTCCAGTTCGCAAAAGTCAATATTCAAAAACGGCAATACCGCAACCTCCTTCAAGCCGACCGGGACCAGCTGGCCCAGGTCGACATCAACCTCCAACGACAGGTCCAGACCGCCGCGTCTAACTACAGGCAAAACCTTCTGATCGCGCAGGAGGCCCCCGTCCAGTCCAAAGCCGCCCGCCTGTCCTACCAGGGCCTCGAGCTCAGCTACAAAAGCGGCCTCGTGGACTTTACCCGGCTGACCCAGGGTCAGTATCAACTTCTGAATGCAGAAATGACCGAAGCCGACGCCAACCTCCAGGTCTGGCGCGCACTCCTCGACATAGGCGTAGCCAAAGGCAATCTTAACCTTTTCACCGACCAATTGAAATAACATGAAACTCATCATATCCGCGCTACGCCATCCCGTCACCATCCTGGTCACCGTCATCGCCATCCTGTTCTTCTCGGTGCTGGCGATCCAAAACAGCAAGATCGACATCTTCCCGAGGTTAGGGCTTCCCACTGTATACGTTGCCCAAACTTACGGCGGCCTGTCTCCCGACCAGATGGAAGGCTTCATCACGTCCTATTACGAATATCACTTCCTCTATATCACCGGGGTCAAATACGTCGAATCAAAAAGCGTGCAGGGCGCCGCCATCATCAAGATCGAATTCAACGAAGGTACTGATATGAGCCAGGCGATGGCAGAAGTGGTCGGCTACGTCAACCGCGCCCGCGCCTTTATGCCGCCGGGAACCGTCTCGCCCTTCATCACCCGATTTGACGCCGGCAGCGTTCCGGTAGGTCAGCTGGTCTTCAGCTCGGACAACCGCTCGCTCGGCGAGATATCCGACCTCGCCCTGTTCCGCGTCCGGCCTATGTTCGCTACGTTGCCCGGCGTCAGCGCCCCACCTCCCTTCGGTGGCAACCAAAAGACCGTCGTCGTCACCGTCAACCCGCAAAAACTACAGGACTATCACCTGTCTCCCGACCAGGTCGTTCAGTCTCTCGTCAAATTCAACAGCATCACCCCCGCCGGCAATGTTAGCATCGGCGACACTACTTATCTCACTCCGCAGAACAGCGTTATTGAAGACGCACAGGACCTTCAGAAAGTTCCTCTCCAGCTTGGCAGCGGACCCGGCGTCTATCTGCGCGACGTCGCCACCGTAAGTCTTGGCGCGGACATCACTACCGGCTATGCGCTGATCAACGGTAAACGCTCTGTCTACATTCCTGTTACCAAGCGGGCCGATGCCTCTACCTGGGATGTCGTACAACGTGTCAAGGCCGCGCTGCCGGATATGCAGGCGGCTATACCCAACGACATAAAGGTCAGTTACGAATTTGACCAGTCCGGCTATGTCATCAACTCCCTCAAAAGCCTGCTGTTCGAAGGTGGGCTAGGCGCCCTGCTAACCGGCCTGGTCGTCCTGCTCTTTCTAAAAGACTTCCGCAGCGGCCTCATCGTCATTATGACGATACCGCTGGCACTTCTATCCGCCGCTACTGCTCTCTATCTCTGCGGACAGACGATCAACATCATGACTCTCGGCGGTTTGGCCCTCGCCGTCGGCATCCTCGTCGACGAAGCCACCGTCACCATCGAGAATATTCACCGACACCAGGAGCAGGGCAAAGACAAGGCCCGCGCTATCGCCGACGCCTGCATGGAGATCGCTGCGCCTAAACTCCTGATCCTTCTCAGCATCCTTGCCGTATTCGTTCCTGCACTATTTATGAACGGCGTCCCCAGGGCTCTTTTCCTCCCGCTGTCGCTCGCGGTGGGCTTCGCTATGATCGCCTCCTTCCTGCTATCACAAACCTTTGTACCAGTCGTCTCCAATTGGTTGCTCAAACACCGTTTAAAAGAAACCTCACCGAATAAGACCGGGGCGTTCGACCGTATGAAAAACTGGTACACCCGGTCAGGCGAACGAAGACAACACCATTATGCCCTGACAACGATACTGTTCCTGACCGGCGCCTTTGTGCTTGTTATCGTACTATTCCGCCTGACCGGCACTCAACTTTTCCCCGACACCGACAGCGGGCAGGCCCAGGTGCGGATACGCCTTCCTGTTGGCACCCGGTTTGAGCGGACTGAAGACGCCACCCGAATGCTGCTCGCGCTGGCAGACAGCATCGCCGGCAAAGGCAACGTCGAGATCAGCTCCGCCTTCGTCGGCACCCAGCCCTCCAGCTATCCTGTCAACCTCATCTTCCTATGGACGGGCGGCCCCCACGAGTCCGTCATCAAGATCAAGCTAAAACCCGGCATTATGCATATCGGGGACTTTCGTGAACGGCTGCGCGCTGTTGCTGCCCATGCCCTGCCCGGGGCAAAGCTCTCTTTCGAACCCGGCGACCAGGTAGAGCAGGTCCTGAACCTTGGCAGCACGAACCCGGTAGAAATAGCCGTCGCCAACCGCAACCTCGAACAAGGCCAGAAAACCGCGGCAGCGCTCCTGCAAAAACTGTCTACCCTGCCCGAACTGCGCGACCTGCAGATCGCCACACCCCTCAACTACCCTACTATCAAATTAGACGTCGACCGCATCCGAACCGGCCAGCTCGGCCTATCCGGTGACGAGGTCGCCCGCTCAACCGTCGCCGCCACCTCCTCGTCCCGTTTCACGGCCCCCAGCTACTGGCTCGACCGCACTACCGGCACCGCCTACCAGGTACAGGTCCAGTATCCCGGCTACCAGATGAACAGCACGGCCAGGCTGGAAGCCATCCCCGTCTCCTCCAGCGCGGGCGGCCAAACGCACTATCTCGGCGAGCTCGCCAGCTGGAGCCGCACCACCGTCCCCGGCGAATACGACCGTCTCAACCAACAGCGCTATATCACCATTACCGCCAACATCGCCCAGAAAGACCGCGGCGCCACCTATACAAAGATCCGCCGCATCATCGACGGCATGGGCAAACAGCCCAATGGCGCCCGTATCCTGCTGCGCGGCCAGGCCGATCTGTTACAGCAGACCTTGCAAAGTCTCCAATTCGGCCTCGCTATCACCATCGTCGTCATCTTTCTTGCGATGGCTATCTTCTTCCAGTCCTTCCGCGTGGCCCTCGCCACCCTATCCGTCATCCCCGCCGTCGTCGCCGGTTCGTTATTTCTCTTGTACGTCACCGGCAGCACGCTAAACATACAATCCTATATGGGCGCCATCATGGCAGTAGGCGTGGCCATCGCCAACTCCGTCCTGTTCGTCACCAATGCCGAACAGCTACGCCGCACCGGTACAACTAACGCCCAGCTCGAAGCCGCGGGCCACCGCCTCCGTCCCATCCTCATGACCACCGTCGCCATGATCGCCGGCATGATCCCCATGGCCCTCGGCCTTGCCGAAGGCGGCGACCAAACCGCCCCACTAGGCATCGCCGTTATCGGCGGCCTGCTCTTCTCCGCCCCTGGCGTCCTGTTTTTCTTACCCCATATCTATCAATGGCTGGCCGGCAGAAAAACCTATAAACCCGTATCTCTTTATCCCGACGACACTCAAACCAGATAACCACATGCAACATACCATGCGTAAGATATTCCTTTTCGGCTCCTTCCTTCTCGCCGCCTGCGGCCAGACCACAACCAGCAACAACACGCCCGTCACACCGGGCAATGACACCGTCGCCGTCTTTATCCTGCATACCGACACCCTTAAAAAATCCGTCGACCTCCCAGGCGAGCTGCAGCCCTACCTGCAAACCGACCTGTTCGCCAAAGTCCAGGGCTATGTCCGCGACATCAAAGTCGATATCGGCGATCGCGTCCATAAAGGACAGACCCTTGCCGTCCTCGAAGCCCCGGAAGTCAACACCCAGGTCGCCCAGTCCGAAGCCGCCCTCGCCTCTGCCAGATCGAAATACACCGCCAGCACCGACAAATACCAGCGTCTCTACCAGGCCTCCCAAAGCGAATCCCCCGGCATCGTCGCCCCCGTGGACCTTGTCACCGCCCACGACCAGATGGCTGCCGACAGCGCCGCCTATGAAGCCCTCCGCCAGCAGGCCAAAGCCTACAAAGAAGTATCCGGCTATCTCTACATCACCGCTCCTTTCGACGGCATCATTACCAGCCGCAAAGCCGACCCAGGCGCCCTCGTCAGCGCAAGCAGCATGCTCCTCACGGTCCAGGACAACAACGTCCTTCGTCTGCGAATATCCGTCCCCGAAACCTATGTCGCCGCCGCCACCGGGAAAAAAGACCTTTCATTTTCAGTAGACGCTTATCCCCAGCAACGCTTCACCGGCGCCCTCACCCGCAAGACCGGCACCATCGACCCCACCACCCGCACCGAGCTCTGGGAATACGACGTCGACAATCACCAGCAGCTGCTAAAGGCCGGCGCTTTCGTCTACGCCCGTCTGAACCTTCAACGCGGCACCCCAACCCTTGTCCTGCCCTCCACGGCCATCGCCACCACGCTAGAAAGGAAATTCGTCATTCGGGTACACGACGGCAAAGCCCAATGGGTCGATGTCCGTCCCGGCATGACCACCGACAATGGTGTCGAAGTCTTCGGCGACCTCCACCCGGGTGACACCCTCCTGACGAAGGCCACCGACGAGCGCAAGCCCGGGGCCACCGCCTATTGGAAAGTGGCCCGGTAGAACTAAAAAAATTTTGCAGATTCGCCCATTCATCGTAATATTGCAATTAAACAATTAATTCATGGGCCTGACCAGATCCGAAATATTCACCGACAAGCAGAACAAGCTCGCGGGCATGATGAAGGCCCTCGCCCATCCGGCGCGTATCGCCATCATCCAGCACCTGATCAAGGCCAACGCCTGTATCAACGGCGACCTGGTTGAAGTCCTCGGCCTCGCCCAGCCGACCATTTCGCAGCACCTGAAAGAGCTGAAGAACGCCGGCCTGATCCAGGGTACTATCGAGGGGACCAGCGTGTGTTACTGCATCGAGCCGAAGACCTGGGCCCTGTATCAGAAGGAGATCGGCGCCCTGTTCGCCGCCTATAAGGGACCGGACAGCTGCTGTTAATGACCCATTTCTGATAAACACAAACTACTCTTTGTCTGCATCCATAATTCGGAGCGCAGCCGGATGAATATTGGATAAAATAGATTGTCATATTTACTAAATATTATTACCATGCAAACGACAGAAGAAATAAAAGCACTTGTGCGCGAAAAGTATAGCGCCATCGCCCTTCAGGATAAAGATACCAACCAGGCTTCCTGCTGTGGTTCGGGGTGCTGTTCTATCGAGACCGCCAACATCATGACCGACGATTATAGCAACCTTGAAGGCTACAATCCCGATGCAGACCTCGGGCTGGGCTGTGGACTGCCTACCCAATTTGCGAAGATCAAAAAAGGCGACGTTGTAGTCGATCTTGGCTCCGGCGCAGGCAATGACTGTTTTATCGCCCGCAATGAGACTGGCGAGACCGGCAAGGTTATCGGGATCGACTTTACTCCTGCCATGATCGACAAGGCCCGGGCTAATGCCGAAAAGCTGGGCCTCAACAATGTCGAGTTCCGGCAAGGCGATATTGAAAAGATGCCCATCACCTCGAACGTTGCCGACGTTATCGTTTCCAACTGTGTGCTGAACCTCGTACCCAATAAATACGGTGTTTTTCAGGAGATCTATCGCGTGCTTAAACCCGGTGGGCATTTTAGCATCAGCGACGTAGTGCTGGAAGGCAACCTGCCCGGAAATATCCAGCAGGCCGCCGAGATGTATGCGGGTTGTGTGTCCGGGGCCATTCAGAAACAGGCTTACCTGGAATTGATCGACGTTACTGGTTTTGTCAATGTCACTATCCAGAAAGAAAAGCCGATCATTATCCCTGACGACATCCTCTCCCAATACCTGAGTGCGGAACAGATAACCACCTTTAAACAATCTGGCACGGGGATCTACAGTATTACGGTCTATGCCGAAAAACCTAAAGAAGCAAAATCCTGCTGCGGCCCTGACTGCTGCTCCTAACCTCCAATAAATGTTAAGAAAGTCGGTCTCAGAAATAATAGGAACATTCGCGCTGGTCTTTTGTGGTACGGGAGCTGTGGTCATTGACGCGCAAACAGGAGGTGCGGTTACGCATGTCGGCGTCGCCATCACTTTCGGGCTTGTCGTCATGTCTGTGATCTATGGCCTTGGAGAGATCTCCGGTGCGCATCTGAACCCTGCTGTCAGCATTGCCTTCACCCTGGCAGGCAGGTTGCCGGCAAGATCCCTTGTTCCTTATATTACCAGCCAGTTGACCGGTGCTCTTTTGGCCAGCCTGACGCTCCGGCTTCTGTTCCCGACTGACGCCCTTCTCGGCGCTACACTCCCGGCGGGATCAGCTATGCAGTCCTTCATCCTGGAAGTGATCCTCACCTTCTTTCTGATGTTGGTGATTATGGGTGTATCCACCGGTCCGAAGGAACAGGGGCTATTTGCAGGCATAGCCATAGGGTCGGTAGTGCTACTGGAAGCGATGTTTGCCGGGCCGATCTGCGGCGCATCCATGAATCCCGCCCGATCCCTGGCTCCAGCAGTTGTGTCGGGTCATCTTGAGTATCTTTGGGTTTATCTTGTTGCGCCTGTTGCAGGCGCGGCCATTGCTATACCCACCTGGAAATATCTAAATAATAAAAAATGAAAATAGCGCTCTTTTCAGACATACACGCCAACCTCCCTGCCCTCGAAGCCTTTTTTGCCAGCGTCGAAACCCAAAAGCCCGACGCCATTTATTGTCTTGGCGATCTGGTAGGCTATAATATCTGGCCCAATGAAGTCATCAACGAGGTCCGCCGTCGGGGTATTCCCACAATCGCCGGAAACTATGATTTTGGTATCGGCCGCACCAGCGATGACTGCGGCTGCGCGTATAGAACGGACGACGAGAAAGCTAATGGAGCTGTCTCTATCGCCTACACCAACCAGATCGTCAGGGATCAGGAACGTGCTTACCTCCGAACCCTCCCTGCCCACATCAAGGTCGAGTTTCAATTGAACGGCGACAAGCTCAACCTGCTGCTGGTCCATGGCAGCCCCCGCCGTATCAACGAATACCTGTTTGAAGACCGGGAAGAGAAAAGCCTGCTGCGGATCATGCAGGACGCAGATGCGGATATTATGTGTTTTGGTCATACCCATAAGCCTTATCATCGGATACTTCCGTCTGTTGCAGAGGAGCCATCCGCCGGACCGTCCGGCTTCCGTCATGCGATCAACATAGGCTCGGTTGGCAAGCCGAAGGATGGCGACCGGCGCGGGTGTTATGTCCTGCTTACCATAAAAGAAGAAAGCAGCGCTACCCAAAAGGACAGCATTCAAGTAGAATTTGTACGTTTTGAATACGATTTTGAAAAGGCGGCCAAAGCCGTCGAAGACAGTCCTTTGCCTAATGCCTATGCCGAAGCCCTGCGAGTCGCTAAATAATAAGCACACATGACCATTGCCCTGTTCAGTGACATTCACGCCAAGGGTTAAATTCGTACCTTCATAAACATGAAAATTCAACCTTTGTTACCCGAACACTGGCCCGCCGTTAAAGCCATTTACGAAGAAGGTCTGGCCACGGGCAATGCCAGTTTCCAGACCAGCGCACCCAGCTGGGAGGACTGGGATAAGTCCCACCTGGCACATAGCCGTCTGGTCGCCGTCGATGACCAGACAGTGGCGGGATGGGCTGCGCTTACTCCCGTATCCGGACGTTGTGTTTATGCTGGGGTGGCAGAGGTCAGCGTTTATGTGTCCAGCAGTCAGCGTGGCAGGGGTATCGGCAAAACATTGCTGGAGAGCCTGGTCTCGGAAAGTGAAGCCAATGGGATCTGGACCCTTCAGGCGGGAATCTTTCCTGAAAATACGGCGAGTATCCGCCTTCATGAAAGCGCGGGCTTTCGTCAGGTCGGTAAACGCGAAAAAATTGGCAAGATGGGCGACCGCTGGCGCGACACCGCACTATTGGAAAGACGAAGCACGGTCGTCGGTGTTTAAAACCTGCCGGAACACCCGAGCATCGGGATCGGCTGGAGAGTGCCAGCACTGCCGCTACTGCTGACCTGGTCATCATGGAGAATCGAGAGTAACGATAAAATCTTTATCTTGTATGACTAATACGAGCATATTGACTGATATCCATGATTTCCAGCTATTATTTGAATCTACGCCGGATCTGTACCTCGTGCTCTCTCCAGAACTGAGGATCGTTGCTGCGAATGACGCCCGTCTCCGGGCAACGAATACCACCAGGGATCAGATAATTGGCAAGCCGCTTTTTGAGGTCTTCCCCGACAATCCCGATGATCCGGCTGCTACGGGGGTCAACAATCTGCGGGCGTCGTTGCATCGGGTCCTGCAAACCAAGGCTCCGGACGCCATGGCCGTTCAAAAATATGATATCCCCCGGCCTGCATCGCAGGGAGGCGGTTTTGAAGAAAGGTACTGGAGTCCGCTGAATACTCCCGTCCTGAACCGGAATGGAGATCTCCATTTTATCATTCATCGCGTGGAAGACGTTACGGAGTTCATCCGGCTAAAACAGCAGGGAGCCGAACAGAGCAGGCTTACCGAGGAATTGAAGACCCGTGCCGAACAGATGGAGTCGGAGATCTATCAGCGGGCGCAGCAGCTGCAGGAGACCAATGAGAAATTGAGAGAGGCAGAGCGGATCAAAAGCGAGTTCTTCGCCAATGTATCGCACGAACTACGTACGCCCTTATCATTGATACTGGCTCCGACAGAATCCCTTCTCGGGGGTAAGCACGGCGAATTGTCGCTGTCGCAGTATGGCGTCCTGAGGACTGTCCAGAACAATGCCATCCGGCTACACCAGATGGTGACCGGGCTGCTCGATTTTGCCAAGGCCGAGGCAGGCCGGATGAAGGTGCAGCCGGAACCCGTCGATGTTGTGGCGCTTACCCGGTCGATCGCGCATGATTTTGAACCTGCGATAAAGGGAAAGCGGATCGGGTTTGCGTTTGAGACCGGCTCGACCATCGGCACGGTCCTGCTGGATCAATACCTTTTTGAGCGCATCCTTTTCAATCTGCTTTCCAATGCGATGAAATTTACCCATCCGGGCGGAAAGGTGAGTATCCGGCTGGATGTTTCGGATGACAGGCTCCGGCTGGCCGTGGCGGACACGGGCATCGGCATCGCGCAGAAGGATATCGGCCTGATATTCCAGAAATTCAGACAGGTGGAGGGCTCTTCGACGAGAAGGTTTGAAGGAACGGGCCTCGGGCTGGCGATGGTGAAGGAGTTTGCCGGGCTGATGGGAGGCCATGTCACGGTGAAAAGCGAACCTGGGAAAGGAAGCGAATTTGTTGTGGAATTCCCCGCCCCTGCTGTCGTCGGCCAGGAAGGCCCGTCTTCGGTGAGGGCGCGGGAAAGCCATATATCCCGGAGCATGGGAAGCGTCCGGCAAGACCTGCGATCGTACGGCGATGCGCAGCCGACGGATGGCGACCGACGGATGAAAGTGCTCGTTTGTGAAGACAACGAAGAGCTGGCGATGTATATAGCGTCTCTTCTGCATGCATTTGCTCTTGTCAATATAGCGGGCAATGGACTGGAAGGTCTCGAGCTGGTGAAGAGCTGGTCGCCCGACCTGGTGATCACGGATGTCATGATGCCCGGGCTCGATGGTATCGGGCTGTGTTCTGCTATCAAGTCCAATCCTCTGACGGCGGGGATCCCTGTCGTGATGCTGACTGCCCAGACCCACCGGGAAGCGATGCTGAAGGGCTGGGAAGCCAAGGCGGATGAATATCTGTTCAAGCCTTTTCATCCGGACGAGCTGATCACCCGCATACGCGCGATGCTGGCGACCGCTGCCGAACGGAGGGCGTATGCAGAGCTGGTGGCGCGACAGAACGCAGAGCTGGAGCGGGCCCGCGTGGAGACGGAACAAAAGGGAAAGCTGGAAGCATATGCGCACGCGCTGGAGCGTTCGAACAGGGAGCTGGAAGAGATCGCCTATATCAGCGCCCACGACATGAAATCGCCGATAGCGAGCCTTCAGGGGCTCCTGATGCTGATGGAGCAGAAGGGGGCCGTAAAGGAGTCTCATCTGCCGCTGTTCGAAATGATCAAGAAGTCGACCCGGCAGATGCAGAGGACGATACTCGCGCTCAACGACGCCATTGCGTTCAAGAAGACGCTGACCATACAGCGGGAAAGGCTGCGGTTTACCGATATCCTGGACGAGGTCAGGGTGGATCTTCTGGAAATCCTGCTTTCTTCCAAAGCGGTGATCCGGGCTGATTTTTCGCAGTATCCCGAAATATTCTTCCCGCGTGTACACTTGAAGAGCATTCTACAAAACCTGTTGACTAATTCGATCAAGTATGCGAAACCGGACCAGCCGCCTGTCGTCGATATCAGGACTACCGGTGAAGGAAATTTCGTACTTTTAGAGCTGACAGATCAGGGCATAGGGATAGACCTGGCCTTAAACAGAGACAAGGTCTTTCATATGTTTCAGCGCTTTCATACGCATAAGGAAGGATTGGGGCTGGGGTTGTACCTGGTGCATTCCATCGTCGATGCGTATAATGGCAGGATAACGGTCGAAAGCGAAGTCGATCAGGGTACCATTTTTAAAATTTACCTCGAAACCAATGCCGATGTTCAAGAAGATCCTACTTGTAGACGATGATGAGTCATCCAATTTCCTCAATGAAACGATCCTGAGCGATATGGACGCCGCGCAGGTCATAGAAGTAGCCCAGGACGGTATCGCGGCGTGCGATCTTATCGGGAAAGGCAGCTGTCCGGAGCTGATCTTTTTAGATGTCCGGATGCCCCGAATGGACGGGTTCAATTTCCTGGACAAGCTGAGCACGATGGAGGTCTGTCCCCATACCAAGATCGTGATGCTCACCAGCTCGGCCCGGCGCGAGGACAAGGAAAAGGCGCTGCAATATGAGAATGTGGTCGACTACGTCGAAAAGCCGTTGACGGAGCAGACGGTGAAGAAGATATCGGAGGAATATTTTCAATAATTATCGTTAGTAGCCTGCAGCGCGTTTGAGCAGGTTGATCCCAAGATAATAAAATAGCATGATCGGTACGGCGGGGATCATGAAGGGGTAATAGGGGAAGCCCGAAAAGGCCGTTGCGCCCGGGTACAAGGGAAATAGCACGATAGATATCATGGCGATGACGCTAAAGGCGATATAGATGGCGACCGGTATCCGTTGGAATGTCCGGGTCTGTCGCAGGGCGTTGGCGAACATGGCGGCGGAAAAATAGGTGAGCAATACCTGGCCGATGGTGATCACCCAAATCTGCTGTGCGGCGGGGCTAAACCATTCCAACGGTCTTTGAGGGTCGCCGCCGGCAACCTTGATCTTATAGGTCTGCAAGGCAAAGCTGTGCCAGAAGGAGGTATTAATAAAGAACAACGGAATTGCGATGAGGACGGCGGTATGACCCAGCTGTGTATAGAGCCGCTCTCCTTTCTCCTGCAGGACGGGCTTGATGAGAGACAGGCCCAATGCCAGCAGGATCCCATCTACCAATAAGATATCGAAGCGGGCCTTTTGTTCGGTGGCCGTGTCTACCCACCCCTTTAGCGTATCGGGCGGGGCGCCCATCCCAAAGAGTATCGAAAGCAGGGCGACGGGCAGGACCAGGAAGCAGGCGCCGTAGGCCAGGTGTCTTTTATTTTTTTCTTCCGACCTGAAGGCATCTCTGCCCAGTGTCCATGTTGCGAGCGACATGAGGCCAACGTTCACCAGCCAAATGGGAACATATAGCTTGTAGCTGATATGACCCGTGGTAAAGGCAAAAACAAAGGTCAGGACGGGGATTGCGCAGAGATATGCGTAACTGAGGGTTGGTCTACGGTTCATTCTTAAATTTACTGGATGCCAGCCTGCGTTGGACCTTAAATGAGCCGATGGCGGGTTCCGGTTAGCCGATGACAGGGCTCGACTCCGCCAACCGCACCTTTGCTTATTGGCCGACCAAAGGTATCCTAATCGGAATGTTTATTAAAAGGACGATCCGGCTAGCCCTCACCGTCTTCGACAAACAGGTGGCCGCCAATATTAAAATTGTTCGGCCTGGCAGGCATCATAAGCGAAAGCGAAGGCCGCCCAGGCTGTACCACATGAATTACAAGGAAGTATGACCCTTAAGCAAACAATCTTAGCCGAAACATCTATTGTTGTTTAGGTAGTCGATATCAGATTTTTTGTCAAACACTAATTTAAAAACGTCGTATATTCATTCAGCCCAATGGGGCCATTATACAAAATGAATTGGCCAGTGTTCAACCAGAGTAAGAATATTTTACTATTGTCCATATTGTTACTAGCGATTGCTTTCAACTGCATTGGGCAAGAAAAGCGACATAAGACTATGCTGTTCAAATCAGCTTTTGGGTCTTTTTCGATGAAAACGCCAATTGGATGGACAAAAATTGACTTGCAGGCCGCGGGATCATTTGATGGACGTATAGCGATAGGTCAGAAAGATACCCTCAATTTTGCTTATGGATTTTGGTCAAGCCTCCTGCACGACGGCAAATTATTATCTACTACAAATGATACGACGTATTTGCTTGCAAAAAAATATGAGAACAAGATAGATGGATATGATGCATACACGCTTATTGACGATGCAACAAATATTCCCGAAGCCCGTATTTATATTGACAGTCTATACGCCACCGGGCCAACCGTTACCAGATTTGACTTCTATGGTAACAACTTATCAAAAGGGAATCAAAAGCTATTTTATCAGGTGATACAGACTCTCAAATTTGAAAGGTATGCGCGATAGCCAATATGCTTAAGTCAACGACATTAGTGAATAGACACATCTTTTCCTGTCCGGCAGTTTGTAGCATAACATGCGGAAGCGGTAACAATCGTCAGCCATTTGTTCATATCCCAGGAATCTTATGAATTCATAGATTTCATCCATGATATCGAACATTTCCATTTTCAAAGCGGGTGCGATCTCGTGGTCAGCGCGAATCACATATGTGATGGTCAGCGGCTCTATATCGTACGACCTGTCCTTTTTTTCGGTGAAAATATATACTTCGCCAGGCGTGACAATGCCATCAAAGGACAGACCTCTCAGTAGAAAGTCCATGTTAAAGTTTCTGTGACCAATAAATGTTGACAATCAAAGGTAGCTTTCTGACGGAGGAAATAGCAAATTAGGCGAGGGCCATTTGACCCTTTGAAGTTGAGGGAGGACCAGGCGGTAAAACGAGACGCATTCAATGAATGCGGCTCGGAAAAATGAGAGTACTATTTAGGCTTGTTTTTCTTTTGTTGCAGCGTGTTGATATCGTCGATATCCTTTGGACGAGACAACGCTAATTTGCTTTCAAGTAGGTCCTTCTTATTGAGATACGGAATTTCAACACCTGAAATGGTACCAATCTCTCTATTTGCAAAAGAGACATGGAATTTTTGAAGGCCTGGCACTTCAGGTAAGAGATCCATTTGATACCCTTCTTTCTCAATTTTGAAGAAGGACTTCTTGGGATTGGGCGTTTTTTCAGCGCGCCACGGGGCTACATCGACGCCCATTTGCTCCAAAGCATCTAGCACTTTAAAGTAATTATCGTATGAAGGATTGAACCAAAAATCCAGGTCAGCCTTTTCCATAGGCTTTCCTGTCGTATCATACGATACGCGTTGGTGACCATGCATTCCCAGTGCGGTTCCCCCAATAACTAAATATTCAATAGAATGCTGGTTGAGAATACTAGTAACTTCAACCAGACCATCAATCACGTTTTTTTCCACTCTTTTTACGCTTATTAGAATTTTCGGATTTGGTCCGGTTGCGTAGAGTGTTCTTGTGTGCGAGTTCCATAAATTCCCTAAACTCTGCCAAAAGTTCTTCCGATGGTCTTGAAAGCGGAATTGAATTAGGAGCAGATTTAAGGTCGTGAAAATTGCTATATCGTGTTACTTTGATCATTTCCTTACAAATTTAGATTTTTTTCCGCTTACCAACAACATCCACAAACACGTAATAATGAATCAATTGACATTCATTGTGTGCAACCGTCCAAGTTATGTATCTCGCCAGCCAAATCGATTCTGTCGAAACACGGGTCCCAGATTTCCGGGATGGCTAGCAGTCTTGTGTATTGTTATGGGCCGCGGCATGGGGACGGCATCAAATTGTTAGTACAAATCATAATTATCGATCTTATTTTATGACCACGAGGTGAGATAGTTCGGGGGTACTTAGCATACGCATAAGCTCAGAATCGACGAGATCGGTAATTTCTTTTTGAATACGGACCTGATTTTCGCGTACATCGCTATCGCTCACCGATCGGATTATTGGGAGGTCTTTATGCTGCTGCCGCCCGTGTGCCATAGAAAGTCCATTTTAGTGAGTTTTACGTTTAAGAATTGTTGCTACTCAAAGTTAGTGTTCAGCCTGAGGAAATAGCAAATTAGGAGAGGACCATTTGGTCCATTTATCGATGGCGACGACGGCGGGAGGAATGCCCGGAATCGTCCGAACTGGTGCTGTCCGGCTTCAAATTGCCATGCATCTTGTGCTGTGAAAATTTTTTGTCCCTAAAAATTAGATATTTGGATTATAATTAAGGAACTCTCCATGAGTAATAAAACAATAGCTGATTTTGAGACCTATCTGAGCGAGTTTCAAGTCAAAAGCATTCGTCTTACTAGAATTGAAAATAGGCTTCAGATCACCTGCTCTTTATTTACATTTAAAGTTACGACGGACCTGGCGCTATTTGCCGCAGTATCACTAGGTTTCTATTTAATGCCCGACAGAAATTCCGATTTAGTTTTTGCTGGAATTATGTACGCCGTAGTTTTGGGTATCCTTTGGGCAGACTTCAACGCCATTAATATAGTAACAATCGATCTGATCGACAAAAGAATTCAAATTACCAGCAGAAATATGTTTAAACGGGCAATATCAGGGCTATTTCCGCAATCCGAAAATCAGTTTGCATTTGCTGACATCTCTTCATTTACAGTCCGGTCTAACGAAAGCTTTAATTCAAGTTTAATCAAATATTTTATCGACCTTAATTCAGCAGGTAAGACAACAAAAGTTTTACTCAATTTCAGTAAAGAAGGTGAGGCTCATACAACTGCCAAATTTCTGGCAGATGTCACTCATTGTTAGGCAAATCCCTTCTGAGCCGATTGTCTTTCTTCAATCTCGTCCTGCAATATCGTAACAGATTTGAAATATCTGGATTATCGGGCTTTAGTTTAAGGCTTTTTTCGAAATATACTGCAGCGATGGAGTCGTTCTTAAAGACATATGACAATCCAAGATTGCTATAGGACTGTTGTACATTATATCCCAACTCAATCGATTTAAGGTAATCATCAATTGCCGGCCTAAACATCTGCCTCTTATAAATTTGATCATAAGAATAGCCTCTTTTAAAATAAAACTCACCCTCAGACGGAGACAATTTAATTAATGTGTCAAAATATTTTACTGCTTTGAAATAATTGTCACTTCTATACAAAGAGTCAGCAATCGTCTCTAGTGAATAGACAATTGTTGCTATGGTTCATATCTATTTCCCGATACCTTGCTCTATGATTTTACCAGGATATAAAAACGAAAATTGAAACTATTATTATGCAAAACCTCATGGCAACTATTTGTTTTTAGCCTTCAAATCAGAGATTATAGAGTTTCTGATATGTTCTTGTTTAATAGCCTCCTTCCAATACTCATCACCATCGGATATTCCCGCCATGGTCAAGCCGAATGGACAATAATGTTCCTCCTCCGATAACAGTTATCTGTGGAAAACTACCTTTTAATCGCCTCTGTTATAAGAGTCGTATCTATCCCACCTTCAATTGCTTTCAAATGACAGCCAAGATAAAAGTGATACCCCGAAGGTGGATTGGTCAACATTGTATCGATAAAGAAATTGCTTCCCTGAATGTCGCAAAGTTTTCGGATATTTTTTTTCGAATCGGCTACCCCGATGTAATACGTCTGTTTAACAAGAGGTATTTGGGGGAGGTAAGCAAAAAACTCGACTAAAGGGATACCATTCTTCTCCTTTTCGGTCAAACTAATTGGCAACGCAATATTTGCGATCGAATCTATATGTCCGTGCCTGTTGTACAGACATTCAAGTAAAGGATGCCTTTCGAAATCTAGAAACTTGAAAGATCTTAACACTGTGTCTTTGTCATACCAAAGGTCCGGCCCAAATTGTAGCCCAAAATAATAATAGTTTATGTGCCGAGGGCTACCATCAGAGTAAAAATGTCTCCAATAACCTTGTTCCTTGTTACATTTGTAATTAACAGAGTCTGACACAGCCCCATTAGCAAAATAGTGAATACAGACTCCCGAGAGGGCATCATTCTCATAATGTAGAATTCCAGTCAATTTATTTGAGCTGTCATAAACTTCGGTCAAACCCTCCCTTTTATAGCCGACGAACCTAGCTTTTACTGTAAATGAACCTTCATGCAAAATTTGTATTTTTTCCGTGCTCTTGTTAACGCAAGCCGTTAAAATAATAATTGACAAGCAGATTCTTAATTGACACTTAGTTAACATAATTGTATTTATAGATAATAGTGATTCGTACGCATTGTGTCCGGCTTATGTGGATCATGTGAAGAAATTCGTTTTGTTGCATATGGAGTGTACGACATCGTACCATTACCATTTGATTTCAATCAGGAGCCGCACCTCCGTTAACAGTATCATAAACTGGGTTCGGATGCTCCGAAGCATTACCTTCAGTAGCCTTTGCACTTATTTCAATGGCGTGATCACTTTCACCCCATTCTGGGCCTCGGCTAGACGGCCTCTCCCCATATGAGCCCATTAAGCCAAATATAAATTGCATATCTTCTCCAAAATCGAAAGATTTGACAGTTACTCCATACCCAGGGCGCCGGCCGATCCCCCCTTCGGCATCTTCACTGTTTCAACAACCAAAAAGAGAAAACCGCAGCAATAGCGACGGCTCTCATTCCAACATTATGAAGTAAGATATTTTTCACTCAGGGATTTTTAACAGATACCCTTCATTTACCGTAATATGTAGATTGCCGGAATAGGTCGTTCGGAACTCAATGGTATCTTTTTTGACATTCCTCAACTCTATGCAGGGCGGCCCCCAAGAATCGTTTATCGCTTTGAGAGGGCCAGTCACAGAATCTAAATCTTTTTTGGAGGAGAATTTCATTCTGAAAATACATTTGTAAATCCAGCTTATCTTCCCGCAAGTGGAATCACGTCCGCTAGAATATTTCACAAAGGTACTATCTCGAATGCTTAACTTATAGTCCTGACCAACGCCTTCAGTGAAGTGGACTAAGTATTTTCCATTTGTCAACTTATCACAGCCAGACGTGACGGCAAAATGGAAAAACAGGACTGAACAACTACACAATAAAAAGTATTTCATACACGTAAATTAAGGATAAGTCATAATGATTACCCGCGCCTTGCATGGTGAAGGGGAGCGCCGAACTAATGGCTTCTCTTAGCTTTTCGATGTTTTTTATTCTGATCAGCAAAAAACTCTCTCGCCCTTTTCAACCCCGTCGCAATGGCGATACCTTCAGGTGCGCCATGCAGCAATAGTTCGTTCGCGATCTCGGTGGCCTTATTCCTCAGCCTGACCGGCTGATTCTTGTAGGAAGGCGGGTAGTCTCCATTATACCAGGGCATAACGTTGGTTTTTGATACCAACCGAAAAGACCGTGCCACGCGGTTAAACCCTCTCCCGCATCGGCGAAGACAGATACAAATGCCATAGCATCATAGTAGCCACTGTCCGGTACGGCTGCCACCCAGCCGCGACCTCCTGAATATGCTCGCGGGAGACGTCGCGAGATAATTTCTTTACCCGCCTCAACGCGTTGACAGCAGCCAGATCACCAATAGGGAAAATATCGGTTCGTTGAAGAACGAACATCAGGTAGACATCGATCGTCCAGTTGCCGATACCCTTCAGCGCGATAAGCCGCGACCTGACCTCATCGTCGGGAAGGTCCGTCAAAACCTCCAGGTCGAGCTCGCGGGCCACCAGCGCCTGAGCCAGCCCACGCGTATAAACGGTCTTTTGCCTGCTGAAATAGCAAGCCTTTAATTCTTCATCGGTCAGTGACAAAAAACTTTCCGGCGTTATGGGCTGCAGCCGCTCACGCAGCTTGTTCAACGCCGCGAGCGCCGAAGCCAGCGAAACCTGCTGCTCGAGGATGATGTGCACGAGGGTCTCGAAGCTGTTGGGTCGGGTCCACATCGGGGGATAGCGGTGCGTATCGATGATCGTCGCCAGGTCCGCGTCGACGCGGGCGAGCTCGTCGCAGATGGTATGGAAATTCTTTTTGGTAAAACGTTGGATTGCGGCAGGCTTTTTTGTCATCTAGAGCTCTTTAGCGGGGTCCCAGAAAAGAGTTTTGAAGTCGACGACCCGGTCCTTCTCCACTTTTACTCCCTCTTTTTCGAGCAGCTGACGGCGGGCGTCGCGGTGGTCGCCGGTGATACGCCCGGCGCTGTTGATGACGCGCTGGGCCGGCACCTTCCTACCCTTGTCGTCGACGGAGCGCATGGCGCGACCCACCATCCGGGGATTGGGGAGGTTGAGAACGGCTGCGATCGCGCCGTAGGTAGACACTCTTCCCCTGGGTATCTGGCGGACGACGTCGAAGATAAGATCGGCCAGCGACTCCTCTTTTTCGCCGGAGGGCTTTACGGCGATGAGCCGCTGTTTGGTTGCCGCGCTTTTCTTTTTTGGACTGTTCATAGACTGTAAATATATAAAACAGGGTCCGGATTCAGCGGAGTTCGTTTATCTTTATCCCGACTATGCCCGACGAACGTCAGTTATTGAACGCTGCTGCTAAAGGAGATGAAAAGGCCTTCCGTGTCCTTATCGAGACCCATTGGCGACGGGTCTATTTCAATACCCTGGCGCTGGTAAAATCGCCTGCCATAGCGCAAGAGCTGACGCAGGATATCTTTCTTAAGGTCTGGAAACAGGTCGGGAACTTAGCCACGGTAGAAAGCTTTCCACAATATTTATATGTGCTGGGCCGCAACCAGACCATCTCCTACCTCCGCAAAAAGCTCATAGATACCTCCGACGTCACGCCGGCGACGGCCATCGAAGACGTTCTCCTCCCCGACCTCCAGCTCGAAGCGAAGGACGCCTACCGCGTCGTCCTCGAAGGCATCGAACGGCTGAGCCCCCAGCAGAAGCTGATCTTCCGCATGAGCCGCATCGACGGCCTGTCCCACGAAGAGATCGCCAGCCGGCTGCAGCTGTCGAAGAATACCGTGAAGGTACATATGGTCATCGCCCTCAACTTTATGCGGACCTGGATAAAAGAACGGCTGAAATAAAAAAATCTCCTTTTCGACTAATCCCTCCATCTTTCGAAAAGCGTCCTGTATGGTATGGACCCACAACAGCTGGAAACATTGCTTGACCGGTATCTTACCGGCGAACTGACGCCGGAACAGCGGAAAACGCTCGCCGAAGCCATCGGTCAGCCGGAGCATAGCGACGTCCTCAATAAATTTGTCCAGCATACCCTTCTCGATGAAGACCTGTCGAAAGGACTGGACGACCCCGCTGTGAAGGCCGAGATTGAATGGCATATTGGGGAGTTCAAAGCCGGCAAGGTACACACTCTTCGTGTCCCCAAATTCGTCAGATTCGCAGCGGCCGCCGCGGCCATCCTGGCCGTCGCGGGAGTGGTCTATATTTCGCGATCCACCCGCGGAAAAACGCCGATAGCCGCGACACAGCCTGCCGCGACCCACGACGTCGCCCCGGGCCATGAAGGCGCTGTCCTAACGCTGGCCGACGGCAAGCAGATCGTGCTCGACAGCAGCGGCGACGGATCACTGGCCAGGCAGGGCGGCATGGCGATCACCAAGGAGCACGCGGGACAGCTGGTCTACCAGACCGAGCCGACCGGGGTATTCCCACAGGCGACGATGTACAATACGCTTACGACTCCGCGCGGCCGGCGGACGGCGGTGGTACTCTCCGATGGAACAAAGGTCTGGCTCAACGCCGCCTCGTCGATAAAATTCCCCGCTGCTTTTATGGGGAAGGATAGGACGGTCGAGCTCTCGGGAGAAGCCTATTTTGAAGTGGCGAAGGACGCCGGTAAGCCCTTCCGGGTAAAAGTGAACCGCCCGGGCGGGAATATGAATATCGAGGTGCTGGGCACCAGCTTTAATATCATGGCCTATGACGACGAGGCCACCAGCAGCACGACCCTCGTCGATGGATCGGTGAAGGTCGTCACCGTCGCGGGCGCCAGCCTCCTGAAACCCGGACAGCAGCTGCTGGCGGGATCCGACGGGAAGACGAATCTCGTCGCCGACGCCGACGTTCAAAAGGCCATCGCCTGGAAGGACGGGAACTTCATCTTCCGGGGAGACGGGCTCGATGATATTATGAAACAGCTGGCGAGATGGTATGATATCGATGTGCGTTATGATTCGCCGGTCACAGATCACTATACAGGTAAAATAAGCCGCCAGGTAAATATCTCACAAGTATTGAAGATGCTGCAGGCTGCGGGAGGAGTGAATTTCACTGTCGACAACAGACAGGTAAGGGTCTCGCCAAAAACCTAGGGCCCCGACACCACTTGCCATTATTGCCCTAATCTTATCCGATGATCTGATCGTCATCAATTGACTATGTATTCCTGTAAAAAAAACCGGAAACGATGCCGCGTTCCCGGTCGAATGTCAGGCCAAACACATAGAGCGCTATTGTACTGCTTATTGTTTAACCAAACTAACACAAGGTATGAAATTTATTACCAGGAGCATGAGAATTACAACTGCCTTACTACTGGCGACCTGTCTACACGTCGCCGCCATGGGTTACTCCCAGAAAGTAACGATAACCATGCACAACGAGCCGCTGGAAAAGATCATCACGGAGATCAGCCGGCAGAGCGGTATCGAGATCCTGTACAACAACGACCTTTTGCGAAAAGCAGGACGCGCCTCGGTGGTCGTCAGGGACGCCGATCCGCGTGAAGCGCTGTCGGTCGCGCTGTCGCAGTCAGGGCTCATCTTTTCGACGGTGGAGGGCATGCTGGTCATCAGCCCTGCCCCTGCCCCCAAGCGGACAGAGCTGCCCGAGCCCCTCGTGACCGTCATCGGCAATGTCACCAGCGCCGAAGGCAAACCGCTGGCCGCAGTATCGGTCTCCAATCTTACCCAGAAGAAGAAAGGCACCCAGACCGACGCGGGAGGGAATTTTTCCATCCAGGCCAATGACAAGGACATGCTGGAATTCTCGATGGTGGGCTATGGGGCGCAGCGCTACCGGGTAAGCGTCTCCAACCCTGTCATATCGGTGGTGATGAGTCCGCAGGCCTCCAACCTCAACGAGGTGGTGATGATCGGCTATGGCTCGTCGCAGCGGAAGGACCTCACCGGCTCCGTATCCACGGTCTCCGGCAAAGACATACAGGATATTCCCTTCAATACGGTCGACAACGCGATCGCCGGCAAGGCGGCCGGGGTACAGGTCACCAAGACGGACGGCACTCCCGGAGGTGCGGTGCGCATACGCGTCCGCGGCTCGGCGTCCCTGCTGGGCGGCAATGATCCGCTGTACGTTATTGACGGCGTGCCCATGCAGGTGCAGAACAATTATATCCTGCCCGGTTATGACGTCAGTAACCCGGTCGGCAATGATATTTCCGGCTACGGAGGTGTAAGCCAGGGCATGTCCACCGGCTTCGTCAACGGCCTCAACTCGCTCGGCGGACTAAATCCCGATGACATCGAGTCTATCACTATTCTCAAGGATGCCTCTGCCTCCGCCATCTACGGCTCGAAGGCGGCCAACGGCGTCGTGATCATAACGACAAAAAGGGGTAAGAAGGACCAGAAGCCCCAGATCACCTTCAACTACTACGGCACGCTCACCAGCATTTTCCGGAAGCCTAATCTCCTGAACGGGCAGCAGTACAAAGAGCTGCTGACGGAGGCCGCCGTCAACGACAACGCAGCCCGCGACAAGGCTGGCAGGGCGCACAGGGCCCAGGCCGACCTGATCGTGAACAATCCCGGAAAGTTCTTCAGCGGCGGGAATACCGACTGGATCGACGCGGTGACGCGCAAGGCGTTCTCGCATACCGCGGAGATAGCCGTGCAGGGCGGGTCGGCGGCGTCCCGTTATTATACCTCTATCGCCTTCACGACCATCCCGGGCGTCGTCAGGGGTACCAACTACCAGCGCGTGACGGGCAAGGTGAACCTGGAGAACGAGATCAGCAAGAAATTCCGTTTCATTACCAATTTCAGCATTGGCTATACAAACCAGGACATCACTAACGGCGCGTACGACCAGGCGCTGAGGGCGAGGCCCGACTATGTGCCCCTCGACTCTACGGGCAACTATACCAACTTCGCCAACGTCGGATACAGCTACCAGGGCTTCCAGAACCCGGTGGCGATGCTGACGGCCATCAATAACTCGAAGACCACGAGTCTGCTCGGTTCGCTGAGCGCGATCTACGACATCCTACCCTCTCTACAGTTGAAGAGCACCGTCTCGCTGAACAACCATATCTATAACCAGCGTACCTATACACCCAGCTATCTGCAGATCGGGAGCTTCTACGGCAATGTTTCCTCCAACGGGGGCATCGGGAGCAACAGCAATAGCCGGTTCGCAGACTGGTTCGTAGAGAATACCCTGACCTATACGAAGGAATGGAACGATAAGCACTCGCTGAATTTCCTCGTGGGCACGTCCTACGAGACACAGAAGAACAGCTACTTCAGCGCGACGGCTGCGGGCTACCCCAACGACAATATCCTCAACAACCTGTCGAGCGCCATCACCCCCGTGTATACGCAGTCTGACGATCCGACCAAACCCCAGAGCTACCTGGTCTCGTACTATGCGCGCGCCAATTACACCTATAAGGACCGGTATCTGCTGACCTTTACCGGTCGCGTCGACGGCTCGTCCAAGTTCGGGCCGGACAACAAATACGGCTATTTCCCTTCGGGCGCTGTCGGCTGGCGGCTTTCAAAGGAGAAGTTCCTGGAGAACGTACAGTGGATCGAGGATATCAAGGTCAGGGGCAGCTATGGTCTTACGGGCAACCAAAACATCGGGGACCAGATGTACCGGACCCTGTACTCGCCCAATTCCTACGCCGGCAATAACGCCCTTACCCCAACCCAGCTTGGTAACCCGGCCGTGAAATGGGAGACGACAAAGCAGACCGACGTAGGTCTGGACTTCTCTTTCTTCAAGAACCGGCTGCAAGGCACGTTTGACTGGTACAACAAGCAGACGGACGACGCGCTGCTGCAGCTGCCTTTACCCCCGAGCAGCTCGTACGGCATGCTGCTCGCCAATACGGTGGGTATCCGCAACAGGGGCGTGGAGATATCATTGCAGGGCGACATCATCCGCACGCACGATTTCCGGTGGAGCGCTTCGGCCAATATCACCTGGAACAGGTCGATCGTGACGAAATTGACTAAGGACGCCGACCTCAGCCAGATCAAGACGCCGACGGGTCTCGAATATGGCAACACTACGCTGATCGAAGGACAGCCGCTGGGACTGATGCAGGGTATGAAGGTTACCGGTATCATCAAGACGCAGAAGCAGCTGGACGACTATAAAGCGAAATTAGGTCCCATGGCCTTTGTCTTCCCCTACCTGGGCATCGGCGACCCGATGTTCCAGCTGGACACCGTGAGCTTTGCCTCTATCGGAGCCCAGTATCCGGATTTTCACGCGCTGATCGGCAGCGGCGCGCCGAAATACTTCGGCGGGTTTACGCAGAGTTTCAGCTACAAGAACTTCGAGCTGTCGCTGTATTTCCTGTTCTCGGAGGGCGGTCATCTGATGTGGGGGGACGACGTCAGCAGCACCACTTTTGTCGGCACGTCCAATGCCAATGCGTCGATGCTGGGCCGGTGGACGCCGCAGAATCCGAACAGCAACCGGCCCAGGCTTTTGCTGGGTGACCAGATCATCTATAATACCAACCTGAGCATCTACAGCTCGTCTTACGTGAAGCTGCGGACGGCGACGTTCAACTACCGGTTGGGAAAGACGCGGTGGATGCGTAGCGGCGGGATCCAGTCGGCCGCCGTTTTTGTGTCGGCCACCAATCTCTTTACCATCACCAAATATCCTGGCAACGATCCCGAGACCTCCGACGACTCCTTCAGCGTGGCAGGCGGGTATTTCGACGTGAGCAACTATCCTGCGGCGAGGACTTTCTCGGGGGGTGTTAAAATTAGTTTTTAGTCAACCGATAAACGAACAAACATGAACGTTAAACATATATCTGCCCTGTTGTTGGCCGTCAGTCTCCTGGGCGCGTGCAACAAACAGCTGAATGTCTTCCCTACCACTTCGGAAGTCGACGGCAATATGATCACCGATACAAAGAGTGCGTCTACGGCGCTGAATGGGGTCTATTATCAGTTCGCGGCCGGCGGGGCCGACTACAACGCCGTTCCGTCCACTACCTGGTATGACGTCAATGAAGAGATCCCTTCCCAGCTCAGCGGGATGCTGTCCTATACGTTTGGCGGTGGCGGTCTCGACGAACATACCTATAATGCAAAGGCCAACAGTATCGACTTCAAATGGAAATACGGCTATGCCCTGGTCAATGCGGCCAATGGCTTTCTCAAGAACCTGGCGCCGGTTACTGCCATAACGGCCGCCGATAAGAGCCGGATGACCGCGGAGGCGAAGTTCCTCAGGGCTTACGGTAATGCGGAGCTGCTGCTGTACTATGGGCAGTTCAACGACGTCAGCAGTCCCTACGGTATCATCCTGCGCAATGAGTTCGTCCGGCCCGACAATATCTATCTGCCGAGGTCAACGGTCGCCGCTTCCTATGACTCGATCGTCAGCGACCTGGACGCGGCGATACCGGCGTTGCCGGGTATGAATTCCAGTGTCGCCTATGCTACCAGCTGGGCCGCGAAATTATTGGAGGCTCGCGTGCTGATCAACCGGGGATCCGCCGCTGACCTGGCGCAGGTGATCAGTCTGACCAGGGACATTATCGCCAACGGACCATACGCGCTCGAGGCCAGCGTGAAGGACGTATTCTGGACGAAGGGGCTGACGAGCAAGGAGGTGATACTGGGCATACAGCCCTTCCCCAAGCAGAACATCAAGTGGATGAGCTATATCTCTTATGACGACTTTAGCCCCAATGATTTTATGACCTCCTTGTTCCAGGGTGACCCGCGCGCGGCGTGGCAGATACAGACCGTCGCCAATCCCTATGGCCCCGATGTGGCGCTGACGAAGTTCTACCCGGGTTCGACTGCTTCCATTGCGGCCGCGGCGATATCAGAGAATAGCTATGCGATGCGGCTGACGGAAGCGTATTTATTAGAAGCGGAAGCGATCACGGCCTCGGGGGGTAGCCTTGCCGACGCGAAGAGTCTGCTGAAAACTGTAGAAAGCCACGCCGGCATTACCGACTTTACCGCCGTAGACGCCGCTGCTACAGCCGACGCGCTGCGGCTCTTGATCATCGAAGAGGAGATGAAAAGCTTTGTGGGGGAAGCGGGACAGGACTGGCTGGCCGTTCGCCGGCTACCTTTTGCGACGATGCAGGGCCTGCTGCCGTCCATCAAGGACAAGAGCCTGCTGCTGCTGCCCATCCCGGACGCGGAGATGACGGCCAACAGCAAGATGAAACAAAATCCGAATTATTAATTCCTAATCAAATGAAAAGAGTATTTGTCGTCGCCGCCTCTCTGGCGTCGCTATTTGCACGCGGACAGCACAACACCTCTATCCACGCTTCGCTCAATGGACTCGCCGCGGGTCAGTGGGTCTACTGGAGCCCGCTCATGAACAGCCTTCAAAAAGATTCGGTGCAGACCGTCGCCGGCGGCTTTACCATCAACACAGACATTCCCGAGGGAGACGCCTATATGCTTCGCATCGGCACCAAATACGTCGAGGGCTCCGCTACGCTGCTGTACCTGGAAAAGGGGAAAATAGAGATAAAGGGGGACGGGCCCATGTTCATGGACGCAAAGGCTACCGGTGAGGCATGTCTGCAGGAGTATAACGCCTATGAGGACATGATCGCGGCCGATCCGGTGCTGAAGGACCGCGCCGAGGTGTACAAGAAGGCCAATGAGCTGTACGCGAAAAAAGACAGCCTCGGGCTGGCGGCCATGCAGCCGCAGCTGGACAGGATAGACTCCGTCGACAAGGCGTTGACGCGCCAGTGGATCGCCGGGCACCGGGGGTCATCTGTAAGCGCCTACCTGCTGTCGCGGCAGCTGGGTCAGCTGCCAATCGAAGAAAAAGAAAAGATCTATAATACGCTGCTGCCTTCGGCGAGGAATAATGGCCCGGCCAAGCGCATCGCCAACAGCATCCGCGTCAACAACCTTACCGGTATCGGGAAGACGGCGCTGGACTTTACGCAGAATGATACCCTTGGGAGACCAGTATCGCTGAAGAGTTTCAGGGGCAAGTACGTGCTGGTCGATTTCTGGGCCAGCTGGTGTGTGCCCTGCCGCGGCGAGAACCCCAATGTGGTGGCTGCTTTTAATAAATATAAGGATCGCGGCTTCACCGTGCTCGGGGTATCGCTTGATCAGCCTACCGGCAAGGAGAAATGGATGAAGGCGATCCACGACGACCACCTCACATGGACGCACGTTTCTGATCTCAAGTTCTGGAACAATGCGGTGGCTCGTCAATACGATATCAATTCCATTCCCGCCAATTTGCTGCTTGACCCGGACGGGAAGATCATCGCCAAAGACCTTCACGGGGAGGAGTTGGGGAAGAAATTAGAGGAAGTACTGACTCAGCGGGGATTTTCTCTGAATGGTGAGGTGTCGGGTACGCCTGTTCCTGCGAGGATCAATTTCTACTATACGGACGACAAAGGCGCGAACATTCACGACAGCGCTCGTGTCGTTGGCGGCAAATTCAGCTGCCGGGGGAATATTTCTGCGCCGACGATGGCCTATATTTCGGGGGCTTCTTCGGACAGGGATGAAGCGCACTCCGTCACTATATTTTTGGAACCTTCAGCCATGAGCATCACGCTCCCCGCGGCTGACTACCGGAAGGCGGCGGTCAAGGGATCGAAGACGCAGGAAGAGTATGAGGAGCTGCAACGGCAGAAGGAGCCGATCCAAAAAGAGATGGAGCCCTTGTCGAAGGCCTATACAAAGGCCGGCGCCGCGATGAACGCCGCGGTCAGGGCCGGGAAGCCGCAAAATGAGATCGATACTCTACGCTACAGGGCGGCGGCGATCCACGACCAGTTCGAGCCCTATTTTGCGCGGATGGCGCAGGTCGACTATGCCTTCTTTGCCAGCCATCCCCAGTCCTATGTCACTGCTTACGAGCTGCGATTCCATACGGGTACGCTGCCGCTGGATTCGTTGCGACTGTTTTATGACCGGTTAGGACCTGTTGAACAAAGCAGCCCGGGTCGCGAGATCGCCGGCGAGATCGAGAAGCTGCAGGCCGGCTCTCCCGGCAGCGTGGCGAAGGATTTTTCGGTTACCGAGCTCAACGGAAGCCAGCTGACGCTGTCGGCTCTCAAAGGCAAGTATGTGCTCATCGACTTCTGGGCCAGCTGGTGCGTGCCCTGTCGCAAGAGCATGCCCCATGTGAAGGAGCTCTATGCGCGTTATAAGGATAAGGGACTGGAGGTCATCGGCGTCTCCGATGACGACCGCGACAGTGCTGCCTGGAAAAAGGCCATCGACAAGGACGGCACCGGCATCTGGCACAATGTGCTGCGCGGGCTTGACTGGGATAAGATCAGGAAGCATGAGAAGAACGAGCGCGATATCAGCGAGAAATTTGGTATCCATTCGCTGCCGACGAAGATACTTATCGATAAGGAGGGCAAGATCATCGGGAGGTTTGACAAGGGTAGCGAGGAAGAGGAAGAGCAGCTGGATCGGCAGCTGGCGCAGCTGTTAGGTTAACAGTTAGGTTAACTGTTGGGTCTGTTAATGGGCTAATTACCACCCTACTGTAAGAGAGATGTTCCCAATCGTCTGGTCGGATACGCTGTGGATGAGGGGGGACATCTCTTTTTGTGTAATAGAGAGGCTTACGTTGCCGATGACCAGGACCAGGCCTACGTCTACAGTGGCCGTTATCCGGCGCAGCGAAGGGCTCTCTCCCTTGCTGTCGATGCCGGCGTAGTAGCTGCTTTTACCCCGGAAAAGTCCTCCTTCGAGCAGGGCGTTGAAGTTCCACCACTGCACGGCGGGTCTTAGAAAGAAATAGAGCTGCAGGCGACGGTCCCGGCCTTGGGCCTGGCCCTGGACTTTCGCCGAAGTGAATTGCCGGGTATAGCCGTCGAAATAGGGTTTCATATAGCCGGTCCTTATAAGGGCGTGGAGAGAAACCCCGTCCAGCATGCTGCCCACCTGCACCTGCCCGCCGCCGATCAGCTCGAGCGCCTTTCCGGGCTGCCAGAACAGCCGTTCGGCCTGCATGCTCAGATTAAGGAGAACGTCGGTGGGCATCTGGACCGCCCAGCCCATGGGTTTGGTAGAGTGGATCAAGCTGTGGAACAGGGTCTGGGTCTGCCGGGCCAGGGACGAGGGACCGATCACGCCGGTCGTCAGCTCGGTCTGTATCGACCATTTTTCGGCAGGATTTGCGGAGTACAGGCCGTGTGAGACGACGAGCGAGCCCGAATAAGGCCAGTCGTCCTTGTCCGGAAGTGTCCTGGACAGGTCGTTGGGTACGAGCATCACCTGCATAACGCTGTAGCTAAAGGTATTGACGGCTTTCGGGCCTGCGGCAGGAAACCATTTGTCCAGGAAAAGGCGGGAGGGTGTGCTCCTGTTATAATAATAATCGAGCCTGGTACCATTGGTATAACCCTTATCGGTACCCTTTCCCGCCACGTTGATAAAGTCGTTGTCTTCATAAATGCGGAAAAGGTGCCCGGTCTGCGCCAATGACCGGAGAGCGGTGCAGCAGAGGAGGATAAGAAGAGGAAAAGGACTTCGGCGCGACATGGCACTAAGCATTGAACCCCGTATACCCTAAATAACTATGCCACAGGGAGGGGCAATAAAAAAGCGTCTCAGGGTGTTACGAATAGAAATAAATTACTAGATTCGTGTTCCAACCTTCGCACAAATACTTTTTATTTACTGACCCTGCCTCTGATTAGTAGCGGCCGGCAACCGCCGGGGATCTTTATTTACTTTAATGCTACCAATATTACCCACATGAAGAAGCCAACGCTGGTCCTTGTGAGCGATCATGCCTTGTTACGCGAAGGATTGAAAGTGGTCATGACCGTTCAGTCTGAGTTTACAATTCTCTGCGAATCTTATTGCAGCCCCTTTTTGCCCAAGCTGGTGCGCGACCTGCACCCGGACATCGTGCTGTTTGACCTGGAGCCCGTAGGTCACGATCCCGACATCCTGCTGAGGGAGCTGTGCCGTCTTTCCCGGGTGCTGATCCTGGCCGGCGCCACTGCCAAGGAGATACTGTCCCGGGCGATCGGCTATGGCGTCAGCGCCATCCTCTCCAAGGACTGTTCCGCAGCCGAGCTGGCCGCGGCGGCGTGGAGAGTGGCCATCGGGTGTTCGTTCTTCTCGAATATTCCCTTTTTGATGAATATCTCTGCGCTAGCGCCCTCGCCTGATGCGAAGCCCGCGTCGCGCCAGCTGTCCGGCCGGCAGGTGGAAGTGGCAAAGCTGGTGGCGATGGGAATGACGTCCAAGCAGATCGCGGGTGAGCTGGCTATCGCCGTGAAAACGGTCGAGCGCCACAGGAGCGATATACTAAAAAGGCTGAATCTGCCGAATGCGAGTGCGGTGGCGAATTACATCAGCGCGGGGAATGCGTAGGTGAAATCCGGATCTCTCCGAAAAATAAAACATTGGTGGCGTCCGATCGGGCGGCCCCAATATCCGGCACTCCGTCTTCATTGAAGTCGCCGATCGCAAAACCATACGCGGTACCTTTTGAATCGCCAAAGGCGACGGGTGTGAAGTTCCGGCCCGAGCCGTTGTTGATGAATGCGATTGACGGCGCTTCTATGTGACCGACGAGGATGTCGGGTTTTCCGTCTTTATTGAGATCGGCGACTGCGAGCGCATAGGGAACTACTTTGGCGTCCGCCAGTAGAACGCCTGCGGAAAAGGACTGACCCCGTTGCCCGTAATAAAGCGATACGCCATGGAATTCGTCTGCCGTCACGATGTCGAGCAACCCATCACCATTGAAGTCGGCTACTGCGGCAACCCGAATGGTGGCGTTAGGTGGTCCGAATGGGATGCGGCGGGAGTCTGAAAATCCGAAGGCTTCGCTTCCCAGGTATACATAGCTTTGGCCGCTGTCGCGGTAAGGCACTACCAGGTCGACAAAACCGTCTTTATTGAAGTCGGCGGGGGTAATTGTCGTAGCGGGGTAACGGGCAAACGGGATACAATCAGCGCTAAACCTGCCCTTTCCATCGTTGAAGCAAACATAGTTGCTTGTGGACGAGGCGTCGCCCCTGTTCGCGAGTATCAGATCGGGCCAGCCGTCGTTGTTGATATCCGCGATGGACATATTCCTGGTCGGCCAGCCCGGAAGTCCAAATTCGGATGCAATCGAGAAATTGCCTTTCCCGTCATTCAAATAGACCAGCTTCTTGTCCGGGGCATCGTTGCTGACGGCGACATCGGGGAAGCCGTCCCGGTTGAAGTCCGCCACAGCGCCTGTGTAGGAGCGGTCCGCAACTTTTCCGAGGTTGTAAGCTTTTCGGATCCCGCCTTTGCCGTCGCCCAGAAGGATCCGGTCGAGGATCGGCCAGTGCCGGCCTTTTACCAGGAGAATGTCGAGGTGACCGTCGCCGTCGAAGTCGCCGAAGCTTATGTTTGCCGAGGTGTCGGGGGTTGGTTCTAACTCGAGGGTATGATCATAGGTCGGGATGGTCGTTTGCGCGATTGCCAGATTGATCGCGGTGGTTAGGAGGGCTGTAATGAGAAAGTAGACTTTCATGATGACTAATTAACCTTAAAATAAACGTAATTCGAAGACAGTTAAGATCATTATGTCAATATTTTTGCTCACTAGAACAACCGCAGCTGCCCACCACCGATCTCTGCCGAAGTCTGACTTCCGCTGCTGCCGCCGTCAAAATTACTAACCGTGATCCCCAACAGGCGAATCTTTATATCCTCCAGCCCCGAAGCAGACAACAGTTCGAGCGCGATCTGCAGAATTACACGCAGGTCGTTGGTCGCCGAAGCCAGCGACCGGCTCCGCGTGATCTGCCGAAAATCGGCGTATTTGATCTTTACGGTAATTGTCCTGCCTTTCAGCTGATTCCGGAGCAGACGGTTCGTCACCGTGGTAGCGATCTTTTCGAGCTGGGGCGTCATTTCTTCCAGGGTCGTGAGGTCGACGGGGAACGTATCCTCCGCCGCCAGGGATTTGGTCTCGCGGTCCGGCTGCACGGGCCGGTCGTCGATGCCGCGGGCGATCTTGTAATAGAAATGTCCTGCTTTGCCGAAGTGGCGGACGAGCTCGGCCTCGTCCTTTTTCTTCAGGTCGGCGCCGGTAAAGAAACCGAGGTTTCGCATTTTTTCCGCCGTGACCTTTCCGACGCCGAAGAATTTTTCGACGGGCAGCGCCTCCATAAAAGACTCTACGCGCGAAGGACCGATAAAGGTCTGGCCGTCCGGCTTGTTCATATCGCTCGCGATCTTGGCAAGGAACTTATTGACCGAAATGCCGGCCGATGCCGTCAGATGGAGCTCGGTCCGGATGGCCGACCTTATCGCCGTCGCAATATCGATCGCCGATCCGATGCCCTGCTTGTCTTCAGTGACGTCGAGGAAGGCCTCGTCGAGGGAGAGCGGTTCGATGAGGTCGGTGTATCGGGAGAAGATCTCCCTGATCTGGCCGGAAACGAGCTTGTACACGTCAAAACGGGGGACGATGAAGACCACCTGCGGACACAGCTGCAGCGCTTTTTTCGACGGCATCGCGCTCCTGATCCCAAACTTTCGCGCCTCGTAGCTTGCCGTGGCCACTACCCCACCCCGCCCCTCCGGCGAACCGCCGACGACAATGGGCTTCCCCCGATACTCAGGGTTGTCCCGTTGTTCGATAGACGCGTAGAATGCGTCCATGTCGATGTGTATGATCTTGCGGTGCATGCGGATCGTCTTATTTAAATATCTCCCTGTAATAGTCGACCTTGAAATCCTGCACGGGCCGACGAGAGCCAGCATAGCGATGACTGACCGCCAGATACAGCGGGTCTTTGGATAAAGAGATGTTGGCAGTGCCCGCGGGCGAGATCAGCGCCCGGAGACGGACGGGCCTCCCAAAGAATTCCGGCCCGAGGACCAGCTCTTTTCGCCGGCGTATCTCGGGAGTAAGCCGCTGCTGCAGTACGTCCACGAAGAAAAGCTTGAACGCATTGTTGGTCCCGAACCCGCTGGTAAAGAATATATCCCGGACGGCCGAGCCGCGGATATCATCGATGATGCCGTGATTGAGCCGCACCGGTATGAGGTCGCTGTCCAGAGCCGTCATCGCCTTCCTCCGGCATTCCAGCACCATATCGCTCATGGATATCTTTCTTTTGCTCAAAAACCCACGGATATCTTTCAGCGAGAACGGATCCGGCAATTCAGCCGGGAAGGCCTCGTGAAGGATCGTCCAGATGCTTCCCCTGTTGCCATAGAAGAAGGGGACTTTGAAGCTGCCGTGATCGTGCGGATGAATAGTTCCGACGATCAGCCGCTCGCTGGCTGGATCAACCGGATACAAGGGCAGGTATTGGTGTTTTGTCGTCATTTCCATTTCTCCCGTAGCTCGTCCCTTAGTTGCAGCAACGTACTGCTGACACCCACTTTATACGTATGCGGATTCTCGAATCGCCGGTACTCTGCCGGCAGCAGGCCAAGCCTTTCGCGACCATAGGCGGCAATCTCAGACAGCGACGGCTCTGGCTGAAGGCGCCTCCCACCCTCCATCACCTTCTGCACCAGCGGCTGCTTTTTCCACCGGTCGATCGCCGTCGATTTGTGCGGATCGAAGGGATGGTAGATCATCGAAGGCACCGCCTCGCTGTCCAGTCTCACGCCATCAAAACCCAGGAAACGACCGTCGCCGTCCAGCACGCGGAACACCTGCTTGATGCCGGGCAGCGTCGTCTTTTGCAGGGTGTCCGATAATTTTATGCGCGGTTCGCCGTTGATCTGCGACAGCTTGTATACGCCGTCGAGCGCGGCGTCGGGATGGCCCGTCACCAGCCTGGTGCCTACGCCAAAAACGTCGATCGGCGCGTCCTGGTCGAGCAGGCTCCGGACCAGCCATTCATCCAGTTGGTTGGAGACGACGATCTTCATATAGCCCAGGCCGGCCTCGTCCATCATCCCCCGTACCCGACCCGAGAGCCAGGCCAGGTCGCCGCTGTCGAGCCGGACGCCGGACGCCTTCAGGCCCTGCGCCTCCATTTCCTTCGCCACTTTGATGGCATTGGGGACGCCGCTGCCTAGCGTATCGTAGGTGTCGACGAGAAATATACAGTTGGAGGGCTGCGAACGCGCATAAGCCCGGAAGGCCTCCAGCTCAGACCCATAGCTCTCTATAAAGGAATGCGCCATCGTTCCCGAGGCGGGTATACCATACCTATTCGCCGCAGCGACATTGCTGGTGCTGTTGAAGCCGCCGATGATCGCGGCCCTCGACGCAGCCATGGCACCCGCGCCCTGCGCCCGGCGAAGACCGAAATCGCTGAGGACCCTGTCGCCCGCGACCTGCCGTACCCGGGAGGCCTTGGTGGCGATGAGCGACTGGAAGTTGAGCAGGTTGAGCAGAACGGTCTCGACCAGCTGGGTTTCGAAGAGCGTTCCCTCTACCCTCAGCACGGGACAGCCCGGGAAGATGACCTCACCCTCCGGAACAGAATAGACATCGCCTTTGAAGCGGAAACGCTCCAGAAAGCCGAGATAACCCGCGTCGAAGCCGCGGTCTCGGAGAAAGGCGATGTCCTCCGGCGTAAAATGCAGGTCTTCCAATACACCCAGCAGCTCGTGCAGGCCCGCGAAGAGTACGTATCCGCCGCCGAAAGGCAGCTTACGGAAGAAGTAGTCAAAGCTGGCTGGCAGGTCCTGCCGACGTTCTTTGAAATAGACCTCACCCATGGTTATCTCATAGAGGTCTGTATAATTGCCGGTGATCGAATAGGTGAGCATGCCATCAAAGATAGTGTGGAAAGTTTACAGCAGTTTTATTCACATCTCTTCTACAATTCTGAATTTAATGCCTTCGAAAATAATATTAGAAAAAAAATTCACAGATAATTAGCAGATTTTATGAACAAGTCCGCTTACCAAAAAAGTTTTCCACCAATGCGGTTTTCTTTGCCATCGTTGGTCTGGCATTTGCAAAAGTTAAAGTATCAGGCTTTAATAGGATATTGGATTAGCAACGGCCCGGATGTCTATCTGGGCTTTTGTATTCTTACTACTCAGCTCGCTGATATCTCAACGCTATTACGCCGTTGTCCAGCGTTCGCGTGTCTATCAGCCTCAATCCCGTGGGCTGTTTCCCCTCCTGAAATAGACGTTGTCCGCTGCCCATGATGATGGGGTGTATGATGAGCTGGTATTCATCTATGAGCCCTGCCGCCTGCAGGTGGCCGACGAGCTCCGCGCTGCCTTCGATCTGTATCTCGTTGCCGGCCTGCTGTTTCAGCCGGGTAACCGCCTCTACAATATTTTCGGATATGATGGTCGTATTCTCCCAGTCCGCCTTCTTCAGCGTGGTAGAGACGACGTATTTGGGCACGCTGTTGAGCTTGTCAGAAATACCCATTTCGTTGTTTTTCATCCGTGACCAGTATGGAGCCAGCATTTCATAGGTCTTGCGTCCGAAGAGGATCGCGCTGCAGGAGAGGATGCCTTCGCGTATGAGCTCCTGCCGGGAAACGCTGTCATAGGGCATAAACCATTGGGCCATCGATCCCGCGTCGAAGACGCCGTCGAGTGTGATCCATTCGGAGACTACTAATTGTCGCATATTGATTGTTTTTATGACGACAAAGTAACAGCAGCCGGCAGCGGGAAGATAGAAGAAACCCGACAAAAGAGACGCCCGCCATCCCCCGGTCGCGTCAGGCAGGAAATTCCTCCGCCTTCTTACGGTATTCGAGCGGAGAGAGGTTCGTGAAGTCCTTAAAAGCCCGGATCAGGTGACTCTGGTCGGCATAGCCGTTGTCAAAGGCCACCTTCGTCATGTCGGTAAACCGGTTGTGGCTGAGCTGGCTCAGCGCCGATTGAAACTGGCATATCCTGCTGTAGAGCTTTGGCGTAAGGCCGACGCCCTGTCCGAAGAGCCGTTGCAGGGTCCGCTCGGTCACGAACAATTCCTTCTGCAGGTTGCCCAATTGGATGGCGCCTTTGTTCTGCCGTATCGCCCGGATAGCATAAGGCAGGCGTTCGTCGACGACGATCTTCCGGCTCCGGGAAAGGCACAGGATGTAGTCGCTCATCAGCCGTAGCCGCTGCTCCAGGGAAGGGCTATTGAGCAGCTGTTCTTTCAGGTTCAATTTCCTGGCGGGACCATAAAGGCTCAGGTCGATACCCTGGTCGGTCAGGTCGCCGGCCGCGTAGCCGAACAGGGCGGGCAGCAGCCAGGGATAGAGGAAATAGGCGATCACGGTGATCTCCCCTGCCGTATGCAGCTGGATGGGCCTGGTGTTCTGTCCGTAGAGCACGAGGGGAAAGCTTTTCCTGTCGCCGGAGAGTATTCGTGCCGGGTCCGTCAGCTGAAAGGTGACGCTCGGATAGCCGTTGGCGATCAACGGCAGGACGGCTTCGAAGAAGAGGCTGTTGTTCTCGAGGACCACGATATGGCTCACGATCCCTGCGATCGGCGGCGGCGGAACAAGCGTTTGTACTTTCATTGCATGCCTATTGACCAACCAGGCGGTAGTCTTCCGTCACGATATAGTGTTTGAGCGTCGTGATCTTCAGCTCGTGCCCTTTCTCGGTGACATAGACCTTTTTGAGCTCGCGGAAGGCCTTGTTATTGTCCAGCAGGCCTACGATACAGGAATATTTCTCGGGACCTTTCTGCAGCACGGGATGAGGGGGCGTCCCCATATCGGGAAGCTTGATGGTGTCTTCACCGGTGATGCCTTCGAATTCGACCTTTGCGAGGTATTTCATGGTGGCCGGTGTCTCGAAGATACGGACGGAGAAATACATTTCATTGAGCGGGTCGTCGGTCCGGACGCGGTATTCGGCTACCGGGTCTTTTTTGACGTGGTCCCGTCTATCGGGGTTGCGTTTCAACAGAGGTAATGCCGGTCGTTTGGCAGCTGGGCTGTCAGGGGTAGCCGCGGGCTCTTTGGTACCGGACTGACAGGAAGAGAACATAGTGATCGCCGTGAGGGCGATGGCGGATATGGGTTTTAGCATGGCAAACGACCGGCAAACTTTGTACCAGAGGCCTACTTATAGTGTATTATTTGTAGCTGGCTGGGATAGCTGCCCTGTTCGAGAACAAACAACGTATAGATCCCCGGAGGCAGGTTGCCCATGAACATAGTCAATGTGGCAGCATCGGAATCCTTTCGCTGAACCGCCCTGCCAAATCCATTCGTGAGCACATAGCTGCGGTGCGCTGGCGTACCGGCGTTGATGGTCAGCACGTCGCGGACAGGATTGGGGTATACCGTGACCGGCGGACCCAGGTGAACATGCCGTATGGGGCTGTACTGCTGTGTGCCGTTGCTGGCTGTGACGAGCAGCCGGTAAGCATCGTCGCCCGGCAGAGGAGAATTGTCAATAAAACGGTATCTGACACCTCTCTGCGCTTCAACTACGCCGATGCTGTCCCAGCCCGTCGCCCCGATACTCCGCTGAATGACGAACCGCCGGACATCCCGCGCCGCGCTTATCCTCCAGCCGAGCAGCACCTTGCTATTCTGGAAGGCCCGGGCGTCGAAGTCCAGCACGAGCGGCGGTGGCGGCGGTCCGACGGGAGAGAAGTCGGCGATCAGCTCGTAGTTGGCAGTCCCTTCCATAAAGAACTTATCGCCCGATGGCAGGTTGCTGATCAGCTGTGTGGACCCGCCGATGGAATGGCTATCCCAGCTGATGCCATCCGTCGACCAGAGCAGATAGCTGTTGAAGAAGCTGCTCCCGATCCTATGGGTGAAGTCATCGGCCGCGCCGACAAAATGGCCATGGCTGTAGCTGAAACTGGCTTCGCCGGAAAAGGACAGTATCGTCCCGTCGGGCAGCCCCCGGATCGTACTCACGGTGTCAAAGTCCGCAATAGAGTCGAGTCTGGAAAAGCCGAAGGAGAAAAACCGCTCGTTGCCATCGGGGTAGGTGCCCGTACCGATCAAATAGTATTTTGCGCTGTCGGGATCATATACGATGTCATTAAAGCCCCGGGGCGCCAGAGCTCTGTTGAGAACCCCATCGGGAAATCCAAAGTCAAAATGGATGCCGTCGCTGGAGACCAGCATGCTCGGTCTGTCTCCGTCGCCGTGCGCGGTCAGCGCAATGAACCGTCCGTTGACATATCGGATCTTGGTAAACAGTCCGAGGTTAATATCCGGTCCCCTCGGCTGGGAGAGGTCGGGCAGGGTTGCCGGCTGCCAGACGACGCCATCGGAGGAATACCAGAGAGCGTTCTCGCTTCGGGAATCATACCCGACGTATACTCCGCCGCCAAAGGCAAAATGATCTAAATATATCCCGTTGGTCCCTTTCACCGACCAGTGTCCGCCGTCCGGCGAAGAATAGATGGTGTGGCCCTGAGCGACGTACTGGGTTCCATCGAAAAGAATACCGGGCAGACCAGCCTTTAGTGAGTCGTGCGGTGTCCAGCTGACAAAGTCGCGGGTACTATACATATAGCTGCCGTCCAGGTTGGCACCGACCTTTACATAGTTGGTGTCACCCGCGGCGGCCTTCGATCCGGTGCTGCCCAGCATATGATAGTGCAGGCCGTCCTGCGAACCGCTGACACCGGAGATCCCATACACGAAATAGTTATGGTTGAAATATGCGCCGTGTTCGGCTGCTATGGTAACAAAGACCGAATCTCCAAAGGTAGCGCCGTTATCGGAAGTGGGAAGGATAATTCCGGGCGGGTTGTCGGCTTGGTTAAAAGTGGTCAGCAGATATACCTTGCTGCTGTCGGCAAAGGCGTCGAAGCTGCTGATGGAACTGCCCTGCAGCAAGATCGTTGTCCAGGTGTGCGCGTCGGTCGATGTCTTCGTCAGACCCAGCTTGTAAAAATGTCCGTTCAGAAAGCGAAAAGTCCCGCCGGCATCGCCTCTCAGGGTGTCTGCCGACCAGGGACCCTGAGGGCCCGTCGTGCTCCGGCACTCGATCTGCACGGGGAAAGTATCGATGTGGATGACGTCGAGCACCAGGTAGCCATTGCCGAAAAGTACCTGGTCATAGTAGTCGCCGGGAGAACCGATATTGGTATTCACCCGCGTCCAGCTGAGACCGTCCGTCGACGTGTAGTAGCTGAGGCTGTCACCTACCAGATTGAAAACACCGTTGAAGTACTGCACGTCATGAAAATTGGCCCTCGTGCCCAGGTTGATTGTTGTCCAGCTGACGCCGTCGGGAGAAGAGAACAGCTGTCCGCTATCCGCAGCCAGCACAAAACGGCCGGCGCCAAAGGCCAGCGAGGGGCTCTGTTCACTGTTGAAAATCGTGTCTGTCTTCAACAGGTCTGGTCCGGTAAAGACCCGCGACCATTCTTTCCCGTCGACCGAACGGAACATAGTCGGAGGATCGAGCGTCAGGGCCAGGTAAGTTCCGTTGCCGTAGACGATCTGCCGGACCGAACTGCCGGGTACAGCCAGCGAAATAGTGCTCGTGGCCAGGTCGTACCTGGCCGGCAGACCCGCTTTGACGGTGATGGCCGGCGTCTGTGCGCGGCTACTAAAGAATGGGAGAAAAAAGAAAAGGGTAACGCCAAGCAGTAAGCGCTTGATGGATAAAGCTGAGATCATAGGTAATTGCTGTTTTGCTGATAGAATAGAGTGTCGTACACAGCTTTTAACAGGACCTATGCCGGAGTTATCGATAAGGTGAGGAAGGATGTAAAGATAGGGAGCCTGTCGCAAAGAGCCTTATAAATGTCGTGACCTGGTCTTGTTCGCTGAGTTTCCGGGTCTTAGCTTTGTACTAAATCAACAGCATATGCGCAATCTTCTCTCGCAGGTCGACCATTCAATAGATCGGTCCTGCCGTTGAGCTGCAGGTTGGCGCCGCCGGGTAATCAATATTATTTTGTCTCCCTTTATTGCTTTGATTTGTACCCGTTAGTTTGTTTACAGCTTGTGTAACGGGTAATTCAGGGATAAATCACAGGTCATTTATCAGCCCCTTGTTTCAACATGGGGCTTTTCTTTTCCGTATTTTTAGCCAATGGAAGAGCAATTATTCGACCGGCTGGTCGCGATACGGCGTCAGCTGCACCAGTACCCTGAACTCAGTTTTAACGAACACCGGACCTCCTCCCTTGTAGAAACCGAACTCAGGGAGCTGGGGATACCTGTCGAATCTGTGGCGTCGACCGGGCTGATCGGCACGCTTAAAAAAGGCGGAGGACCGATGGTCGTGCTTCGTGCCGACATGGATGCCCTTCCGGTGCTCGAAGATTCGGGTGTATCCTTTCCCTCTTTGACGGAGGGTGTAATGCACGCCTGCGGGCACGACCTGCACGTCACCATGCTGCTGGGAGCGGCGAGGCTGCTGAAAGACAGGAACTTCGAAGGGACAGTCAAATTCGTCTTCCAGCCGGCCGAAGAGAGTCCGCTCCGCAGCCCAGAAAAGGGGAGATCGGGCGGGCAGCTGATCATGGAAAGCGGCAGGCTGGCGGGCGCCGACGCGGTGTTGGGACTGCACGTCAATCCCCTGCTCCCCACCGGGCAGCTGGAATATAAGGTTGGAGAGGCGCTGGCCAGCGTGGGCAATTTTTCTATCCGGATAGAAGGCAAGGGCGGACATCCGGGGGCGATGAGGCATGTAATAGATCCCGTCGCCGTCGCGGGCGCCCTGATCCCAGCCGCCCATGCGCTGGTGGGTCCCCAGCCCGATCCCCCGACCGCGGTGCTGGCCATCACGCACGTGGAGACCCTGGCAAAACCCAGTCACAATGTCATTCCCTCATCGATGCTGCTGCAGGGTTCGCTGCGTGCGGTGATGAACGACGACTACAATGATATCGTAGCCCGGCTGCGTATCCTGCTGTCTCAGCTGGAGCAAAAGCATAAATGCCGGATCGAGCTCGATTTCAGCGCCTACTATCCCGGTTTGCTCAACGATAGGCACATACACGACCTGCTCGCGCCGGTGCAGGAGCGGCTATTCGGGGCACAAAATATCGTCGAAGGCCAGGCCTACCTCGTAGGCGAAGATTTCTCTTTCTACTCGCGGGCCATCCCCGGCCAGTTCTATTTCCTGGGCGCAAAAACGAAAGAGAACGACTCCTACTGGCTGCACCACCCCAAAGTCACGTTCGACGAGGACTGTATAAGGTACGGCTCGCCGCTGCTGGCCGAAGGGGCGATGCGGCTGATGAAAAGCCTTTAATAGTCCATTCCGGGAGCGCCTCCCGGAGGCGGCATTTCCTCCTTTTTGGGTTTGTCGGCGACTACGCATTCCGTGGTCAGCAGCATGCCGGCGATGGACGCGGCGTTCTCCAGCGCGATGCGGGCGACCTTTGTGGGGTCGATGACGCCGGCGGCCAGCAGGGGCTCATAGACTTCCGTGCGGGCGTTGAAGCCGAAGTCATCTTTTCCCTCTCTCACTTTTTGGACAACGATGCTGCCTTCGAGTCCGCTGTTGTTGACGATCTGGCGCAGCGGCTCTTCGATCGCCCGTTGGACGATGGCGATACCGGTGGTCTCGTCGGGGTTGTCGCCTTTCAGGTTGTCCAGTGAAGCTATGGCGCGGATATAGGCCACGCCGCCGCCGGGGATGATGCCTTCCTGGATGGCTGCGCGGGTGGCATGCAGAGCGTCTTCCACGCGGTCCTTTTTTTCTTTCATTTCCATTTCCGTAGCGGCGCCCACATAGAGAACTGCTACCCCGCCGCCAAGCCTGGCGAGACGCTCCTGCAGCTTTTCTTTGTCATAGTCGGAGGTGGTGTTGGCGACCTGTGCCCTGATCTGGCTGACGCGGGCCGTGATGTCTTCCTTTTTTCCTTTGCCGCCGACGATGATCGTATCGTCCTTGTCGATGGTGATGGTATCTGCTGAGCCGAGATAGCTGAGGTCGGCGTTCTCGAGCTTATAGCCCTGCTCTTCGCTGATGGCCGTGCCGCCGGTCAGCACGGCGATGTCCTGCAGCATCTCCTTTCTCCGGTCGCCGAAGCCGGGAGCTTTAACGGCAGCTACTTTTAGGGTGCCCCTGAGCCGGTTGACGACAAGGGTGGCCAGGGCTTCCCCGTCGAGGTCTTCTGCGATGATCAGCAGCGGCCGCCCGCTCTGGGCGGCTTTCTCCAGCAGCGGCAGGATGTCCTTCATCACCGATATCTTTTTGTCATAGATGAGAACATACGGGTCTTCGAGCACCGCCTGCATCTTTTCGGTATCTGTCACGAAGTACGGTGATATATAGCCACGGTCGAACTGCATACCTTCGACGACGTCGACGGTCGTGTCGGTGCCTTTCGCCTCTTCGACGGTGATAACGCCTTCTTTTCCCACCTTGCTGAATGCTTCTGCGATCAGCTTTCCGATGGTTTCGTCGTTGTTGGCCGACACGGTGGCTACCTGGCTGATCTGCTGGCTGTCGTTGCCGATGGTGCGGGACTGCTGCCGCAGACTTGCGATGACTGCAGCAGCGGCCTTGTCGATACCCTTCTTCAGGTCCATGGGATTGGCGCCTGCGGCGACGTTCTTCATGCCTTCGCTGATGATGGACTGGGCCAGGACTGTTGCGGTGGTGGTTCCGTCGCCTGCTATATCCGCCGTCTTCGAGGCGACCTCCTTCAGCATCTGTGCGCCCATATTCTCGATGGGATCCTCGAGCTCGATCTCCTTCGCTACGGTGACCCCATCCTTGGTAATAGCCGAGGGGCCGAACTTCTTTTCCAGCACCACATTGCGGCCTTTGGGCCCAAGGGTGACCCTGACGGCGTTGGCCAGGACGTCAACGCCTTTTTTCATCTTGTTCCTGGCTTCGGTATTGAAGAACAATTGCTTTGCCATAAGAGGTTAAATTTAATGCTTCTGTTACTGGACGGAAATGCTCTGGGATCTCGGCTGGGCGTTTTCCTTTTTGGGAAGGCTCAGACGGAGCACGCCGTCCTCGTATTTTGCCGTAGCCTTCGATGCGTCGACGTTGTCACCCAGGTTGAACGACCGGCTGAACGAGCGTCTCTTGTATTCGTTGCGGATCCAGCTGCCGTCCTTCTCCTGTTGATTCTCTTCCTTATGGTCGAAGGAGACCGTCAGCATATCGCCCGACAGGCTGATCTTGAAATCCTGTTTGGTCAGGCCCGGGGCTATCACCTCCATTTCGTAGGTCTTGTCCGTCTCCCGGACGTTTACCGGGACCTGGTTACGGCTGTTGGGCCCGCCGGAGCCCCAAAAATCGTCGTCGAAAAAGCGGCTCAGGTTATTTTGGAAGATCTGATCAACAACACTTCCAAAAGTTGCCGGCTGATTGGCATTTTCTTTTCTGATGATGTTTGCCATAATTACCTCCTTTTTGTTTGGATCTATATTTTTTGCCGCAATGAAAATGCCAAAACATTTTGGCATTTCCTGTCTGTAATATTTTCCAGTGCACTGCTACTAACCCTAAAAGCCTACCCCTTTATAACAGTTATGCTGCAACTCGATCATGTCAAAAAGTCTTTCAGCGGCCGTATAGTGCTGGAAATCCCCTCTTTTCAATTCCACAGTGGAATTTATTGGCTAAAAGGGCCCAACGGGTCGGGTAAAACCACCCTCCTGCGAATGGTAGCCGGTCTGTTGCCCTTCGAAGGGAATATTATCTTCAATGATGTCAGCCTGCAGCGGCAGCCCCTCGCCTACCGGCGGATGGTGAGCTGGGCGGAGGCCGAACCTTTGTATCCTTTGTTCCTGACTGGCAACGAACTGGTTGCTTTATACCGGTCGATCCGGAAAACGGACCCCAGGGACGTGGATTATCTAACCGGGGTCCTGGGGATTGATAATTATATAGATAGTCCTGTCGGGACCTGGTCGGCGGGGATGACGAAGAAGGTTTCGCTGCTGCTGGCTTTTATAGGGTCGCCCTCGCTGGTCCTGCTCGACGAGCCGCTGATCACCCTGGATGAAAATGCCCTTTCGGTGGTGTCAGAGCTCATCGCCCGGCGATGCCGGGAAATGCAGACCCTGTTCATGCTGAGCTCGCACCAGGAAGCCGATATGAGCCTTCTGCCAACCGGCGAAGAAATACTCGTTCAAGACCAGACCCTCAGCCATGCAGTATCCATATAAGCTCTTATTCCGATCGATCGTCAGACCCTTTTACCGGGAGAACCTTTCCATCTTCTTCTTTTTATTTATCCTCTTCTTTGGCGTAGAGGGGGAAGTGGACGGGGCGGAGCTCTGGCAGTTCCACTATTCTCTCGTGCAGGGGATGACGCGACAGGGAGGCTATATATTGGTCGTCTTCGCCGCATGGGGCTGGTATGCCTGGAAGTGCGGCCGCTTTGTGACCGGTCTGTTCCGGCGGCCGGAATACCGGTGGATCGCCATTTACAATGACCTTGAAAGGAGCCGGCGGTTCAGGCCGCTGCTGCTGGTCAGCGTCTGGCTGATGCTGCCCGTTCTTCTTTATGGGATGATCGTTGCCGTTATAGGCCTTTATGAAGGGTTCGTCAGGCCCATCCTGCTGGTCGGATCATGGCTGGGGATGCTGGTTGTCCTTTTGGCGGGCTGGCAGCTCTACCGGCTGGGGAATCTTTTCGGCAGGTCGACGCTACGGATCCGTCTGCCTTTTAGCTCCTATCCAGCGGTGCTCCTGCGCCAGGTCGTCGAGCGGCAATGGGCTTTGTGGCTGGGGCTGAAGATCTTTGCCTGCGGAGCTGTTGCAGGCATCGCGCTGAACAACACGGACGACGACTATGACCTTTGCTTTCCCTTTCTGTTCTTCAATTTTGGGATACTGGCCAACGGGATACTCGTATATGGGCTGCGGGAATTCGAAGAGACCTATCTGTCTTTTTACAGGGGTGCGGCGCGGTCTCGCGCGCAGCGCCTGGCGGAATACGCGCTGGTCTATTTTATCCTTCTGTTGCCCGAGCTGATCGCTATTGTCTTCCTGGCCCCGGTTCATCTTCACTTTTCCGACGGGCTTCTTTTTTATTGCTGCGCCTATGGTCTCGTGCTGACTATGCATGCCGTGACCTATCTCCGGCATTTTAGCAAAAAAGAATATTTTCTCCTTTTGGTGATGATCTTTTCTGTGCAATATTTTTTTATCGCCGGGCTTGGTCTGGCGGCGATGTGCGGGTGTCTATTGGGGACAGCCGTAGTTTCATTTGTTGCCGGGTATTATGGCTACGAACGAGTTGGCTAGTCCCGTACCAAAAAAAGTTAAATTTGGTGTATCGAAATAGGTCGTTCCTGTCTAATTTACATTTAAATTCAAATCATTGCATATGTCCGAACCTACTACAGTTGCCGCTGGCGTGTCCACAGCCGATAAAGACCAGGCCCTTGTGAATAAGACGATGGAAAATGCCCATTCTGCTTTTCAGCTATACCGCCGGATCCCAGCGAAGGACCGCGCGCTTTTTTTGGAGACCATTGGGAAGGAGATAGACAAGATCAGGGAAGAGCTGGTGGCCGTCGCGGGTAAGGAGACCCATCTTCCGGCGGCGAGGCTCAACGGGGAGATCAACCGGACCATTGGACAGGCTAATCTGTTCGCGGCGCTTATCCGGGAAGGCAGCTGGATCGAAGCGGCCATCGACACGGAGGACCCGGGCCGCACCCCGCCGAAGCCGGATACGCGCAAGATGCTGGTCCCGGTCGGCCCCGTCGTGGTCTTTGGCGCCAGCAATTTTCCTTTCGCCTTCTCGACGGCGGGCGGGGATACTGTCAGCGCCCTGGCGGCAGGCAGTACCGTTGTGGTCAAAGGACATTCGGCGCACGCGCAGACCTCCGAGCTGGTCTTCGGCGCGATCCGGAAGGCGATCGAGGCGACTGGCATGCCTCCGATGACCGTTCAGCACCTGCTGGGTTCGGGCAGGACCGTCGGCATCGCGCTGGTAGTCCATCCTTATACAACGGCGGTCGGCTTCACCGGCAGCTTTTCCGGCGGCAAGGCCCTGCTGGAGGCGGCGCAGCGGAGGGAAGTGCCGATCCCCGTGCATGCCGAGATGAGCAGCATCAATCCTGTCGTCTTCTTCCCCGATACGCTGGAAAAGAATGCGGCGGCGCTGGCGAAGACCTATGCCGGCTCCATCACCCTGGGTATGGGGCAGTTCTGTACGAACCCCGGCGTGCTGCTGGGTGTTAAGGGCCCGGCGCTGGATGCTTTTCTTTCGCTGCTGGCGAAGGAGATTGCGGCGATCGAGCCAGCGAAGATGCTGCACAAGGGTATCTGCGAGGCCTATGCAGAAGGACTCTCCGCGATGCTTGGCCAGCAGGGTCTGACCGTTGTCGGAGAGGCTGCGAGAGCAGCGGGGGACATGGAAGCCCGTCCGCTGGTAGCGTCCGTACCTGCAGCGGTCTTTTTGAAGAACCCTCACCTGTCGGAAGAAGTTTTTGGGCCGTTCTCGCTTTGCGTTGTCTGCGACGACAAACAACAGCTGGCCGCGACGCTGAAGAGCTTCAAAGGACAGCTGACGACTACCATTATGGGAACCCCCGACGACGTTCGGGCCAATATGGATATCATCGAGCTGCAGCAGCAGCTGGCAGGCAGGATCATCCTGAACAATGTTCCCACGGGTGTCGAGGTCAATGCCAGCATGGTCCATGGCGGTCCCTGGCCCGCGACGACCGACGGACGTTTCACTTCGGTAGGGACTTCTGCTATACAACGCTGGGTAAGACCTGTATGTTTCCAGAACTTCATGGATGAGATGCTGCCGGCAGAGCTGAAGAACGCGAATCCGCTGGGGATATGGAGGGTGGTCAATATTAGTTTTACGAAGGAGAAAATTGGATAATCACTCCTTTGCTTTCTCGAAATACTTCCCGGATAACCGATAGGTTATCCTTTTTTTTGTGACCAGTCCGCCGGGGAGTACGACGGGAAACCAGATCGTTTTTGTTGCGTCAACATAGTGGATCAGGTTACCATCGGGAGCGTGAATGTCCATGATGTAATCAAAACCGAGAGTGTTCGTAAGTCCGCTTTGTGTCTTGATTATGCGGGCGGCAGTATCGGACAATGTGCCATCCGTTAGCGCGAATGCCTGAATGGATTCATTTTCCCGCAGCGTTGCAGCTGTGGCATGAGCCAGGGCAAGATAGTATCGCCGATCCTGGATATCCACGGTATAAACATCGGAGTAATAGCTGTCTGCCTCGGGTGTCAGACTCGAATAAAGCTTGTTTCCAATCTTATATTGATAAACGGTACTATACGTATGAGCCGTTCCGCCCATCTCCGAATCCCAGGAATATATTCTAAGCCGGCCGTCTTTCGACGTTGCGATAGTCATGCCAATCTTTTGGAGCCTGATGAAGGGGTATGTTAGCGACGCGGTATTGTTAGCGGCGAGGACTTCCAGCTCGCGCCCAAGCTTGTTGTTCTCCGTCGCCATAGCCTCGTCCAGGTCTTCCGGTGCGTCAGGGCCACGAAGCATGTGGAGAGAATCGATCTTTTCCAGGTGCCTAATCAGCTGTTGCTCGGCTTTTGCTATTGTTTGAGCAGAGGCCGGCTGGCACGGTAATGCCAGCAGTACGAAGATCAAGGATTGGGGTTTCATGGGTAGTAAAATAGAAATAATATTCGACAATCCCATAACAGCATTTGAGTGACGCAGTAACGGCTCAGTACGCATTATTTCTTAGCGCTATGCGAGATTTTTTGTAAATTCGTGTATGGCTAAGAAAATCGTAGTAAAGACTGGCAAAAGACGAAAGGGCAGCGTACCAAGGTCTGCCATTCGGAAAGCCGTCGAAACTGTATTGGGGGCAGCTTCCAACGCTGTAGCCCCGGCCCGCTCCACGAGGGCTACGGGAACGCAACGAGCTAAAAGCGGTGCGCTCGCTCACTGATCCATTAAATGAAGGTAGCGGGTTACAATGATTCTGTATTCATAAATTGTCCCTTTGATGCGGAATATGTTCCAATTCTAAGGGCAATTGTCTATTCTGTCTATCGCTGTGGATTTTTCCCGAAAACTGCGCTGGATGAAGACGATGGGCTGGATAACAGGTTAAGCAAGATCGTCCGCCAAATAAAGGATTCAAAATACGGCATTCACGATCTTTCCCGGATCGAGCTGAGCCCGGCTAACTACCCCCGCTTTAATATGCCATTCGAACTGGGGATCTTCTTTGGAGCAAGGATGTTAGGAAATGGAATACAAAAACGAAAGAATGCTCTTATCCTCGAAAAGGATAAATATAGCTACCAGAAATTCATCTCCGACCTGAATGGAATAGACACCAAAGCTCACAACAATGACCCCGTCACCGCGATAGGCAAGGTGCGGGATTGGTTACGAACCGCATCTGGAAGAAATACGATCCCGGGTTACTCTATCCTAACAACCCAATACCGGGAATTTTTGGATCATCTCCCTGCTCTCACCAGCGAATTGGGCTTTACCGTCGATAATATCCCTTTCATTGATTTGGTAAATCTTATCGAGGATGCGGTAAAGGCTCAGGTTAGTTAGCATTTATTCGCTCGCGCCGAAATTCTTGAGTTTCTCGGGATCCACGACAGAATTGATCCGCGTAATCCGGTTGTCCGCCGGCGAGATATCGAAGACCAGGCAGGAGGTCAGCCTGTCGCCGACGCTGAACAGGAGGGCCGGCTGGTGATTGACCTCGATGAATCGAATGGTCGCATTTTGCTGAAACTTCTGGTAGATGACGGTGAGCAGGTCCGCCACTGCGGCATTGCCGGTGCATATCTTCTTCACGACGTTAACATTGGGGCCGCCGTCGGCGTAGAAGGCGATGTCTTCGGCCAGGAGGCCTTCGAGGCGCCGCATATTGCGGTCGCGGATGGCGTCGATGTAGTTGCGGAGGAGGGTGTTGGTCCGTTCGTCGCGGATGCTGGCGCCGGTCGCGGCTCCGGGCTTGAAGAGCTTGTCCTTTGCGCGGCTCAGCAGCTTGCGGGAGTGCTCTTCGGTGATAGAGAGGATGGAGGCGATCTCGTCGTGGGGATAGTCGAAGCTCTCCTTGAGGATGAAGACGGCGCGCTCTTTGGCGTTCAGCCTCTCCAGCAGCACGAGCAGGGAATAGGAAAGGATGTCCTTCAGGTATACATTGGCGTCGGCCGACTCGGTCGCTACCGGTTCGGGCAGCCAGACCTCGGGCTGGACGGTCCTGCGGCGACGGGTCTTGGTATTGATCGCGTGGTTGATCACGCTCTTTACGAGATAGGCCTTCTCGTTAGAGATGCCGGTTCTGTGTTCCGCATAGAATTTGGTAAGCACGTCCTGAACAATATCCCTGGCGTCCTCTACAGAGCCAAGGATATTGTATGCATAAGGGAACAGTATCTGCTGATAGTCGGTCATACGATCTGTTTATGCGGTAAAGCTGCCTACTTTATATGTTCCCGGCGTCGTCAGGAAGGCCGCGTTGAGCCTGTTCCACATGTTGATGGCTGCGACTGCCATTGCGAGCGTAGCGATCTGATCCTTCGTGAAGTGCTTTGCGAGGGCCTCGTAAGTGGCATCATCTGTTTCACAGCGGGAGGTTAAGTTCTCGGCAAACCGGAGAGCTGCTTTTTCCGCCTCTGTATAAAAAGGGCTCTCGGGCCAGGAGGGCAGGCTATAGAGGCGCTGCTCGGTTTCGCCTTCATGGATAGCGTCCTTGTAGTGCATATCGAGGCAGAACATGCAGCGATTCATCTGCGAAACGCGGAATTCGATAAGGTGTAGCAGCTTATGATCAATGTCAGATTTGTTCAGATAGTAGCCGATCTTCATTGCGCCGTCCAGGTAGCCTTTGGGTGTTTCTTGAAAAGAGATTCTTTGTTCCATAAATTTTGTTTTTAAAGATTTCCCTAACAAGACACGGCACCGTAAAAAAACGTGACCAGGTCAGAAGATTTTTTTTACATTTTTCCCGGTTCGGCCTTTTTACCACAATTCTCTTTGATAAACCGTTCAACCTCATCACCATACTCTTTGGTAAAGCCCAGCCCCAGCGCTTTATAAAAATCGCCGCAGGACTCTGACTTTTTTCCGTCATGCGAGATCCAGGGCAATTATTTCGTGGTCTTCAATGCCCTTAATGTCCAGAGAAACAGACGAGCCTTCGTGCCGGATCGCTGGACTGGTATCCTTCATCAGCAGGCGGATGCCGCTGAGCTGCCGGTCGGCAGGAATATTGATACGAACGCTGGCGTCAACGGGAAGGATATCCCGGAAGGGCCCTTTCATATACATTGGATTGGTGAGGTTGACCAGGTGGACCGTCATGGAATTCTTTTGCGCCCAGACGGCGACGTCGATGACGCCCTTTGTCTCGACGGTGACGATAGGAGCTTCGTCCAGGGCCCATAGGATTGTGTTGCGCAGCAGACGGGAGTGGTCCGTGCTCAGCATCTGCCAGAAACTGCGGTCGAGGTCACCGGGAATGTAGGCGACGCGGCTTCTTCTGTTGTTATAGGGTTCCGTTTCGCTGAGATAGAGCTCCCGGACATTGGTCTCTTCCTGTCTCGGATAGACGTCTTCCATCGGCAGGTCGGGGTAGGATGGGATCAGCGTTACTGGAGAGGGGAAGGACCCATTGGGTTTGACCTTTACCCGGTATACCGAGTTGATGATCTTATAGGAATCTTCCAGGCCGTCCAGGACCGGGTGGTGTGTATCGGTCTTAATTCTCAGGTAGGAGTTCCGCATCGGTCCTTCGACTGTTGCCGACGCCATCCCCTCCCCGACCGAAACACCGAAGATATCCGCTAGTCCGAAATCGGTGCGGGGACGACCTTCTTCGTCGTAGAGAGAGGTTTCGAAGGTCGCGACCAGGCTGCCGCCGCTATTCACAAATTCCTTTAGCTGACGGCACTGACTATCCGAAAGTGCAGCGATGTTGGGAAGGATCAGCAGCTTGAAGGCTTTCAGGTGTTCGGCGTCGAACATTTTGTCGTTGACCATCTCGAAGGGAAGGTGTTCTTCGACCAGGGCCTGATACATGCCGAGGGCGTGCTCATTGCTTTTCTCCTGCCAGGGTTTGCCGCCATACTTCTGGCTGGTCTGTTCGGAATACACCAGGCCTATCTGGGCCAGGGGCGCCGTGTTGTTGAGATAGGCTTCGTTGCGGTGATACATGTCATACATCTTTTCGACGGCCTTCATCCATCTTTTGTCATAGATATAGGCTCCGAACTTTACAAAACAGGGGCGCATGCCGGCCGCCACGCCTTCGGCTACCCATATACGGATCTCGGCGTCGCTCTGCACCGAGTCCTTCCACCGGTATTCCTCTTCGACGCCCACGCTGAAGATGTTGACGATGGGCTTCATGCCCAGGCCGGCGCGGAGCTCTTTGGCGCCCATGGCGTTGGACCAGGGCGGAATCACGCCCCTCCTTGCCTGCTGGTCGGCAAAGAAGAAGTCGGCATATTTGCCGGTCTCGAGCTTGTCGGGGAATCCGTTAGGAATAAAACGCGACCCTGCCCGGTGTTTGCGTATCTCGCCGTCCCAGGTGAACCAGACGTCCCGCAGCCGGTCCTTGCGCCAGGCTTCCCATTTCTGATAGACGGGGTCGAGCCGCCGCTCGCTGCGGGGAAGGTCGAGCCCGGTGGCCTTCTTAAAATTTTCCGTGCAGTGCTGACAGTAGCAGATGCCGTGGCCGGCCCAGCGGTTGGAGAAGATGCCGTCGGGTTGATAGCGCTCCATGATCTCCCGGTGCACGTCTGTCATAAAGACGAGGTTGTATGGGCCATAGGCGCAGGTCACCCAGAGCTCGGGGTTGGCCCAGTGGCGACGGGGCCTGCCGTCCGCCGTTACGGATATATAGTCCGGGTGCGCGTCGAACATATCCTGTCGGGTGGCGTGCGGGTCCGTTCGAAGTACCACCGACATGTTCATCTTTCGGCAGCCTTTGATCATATAGCCGACCGGATCGGAATCGCCGAGCCAGTCGCTGCGGTGGTGGAATGGGATATTCGTCGGATAGAAGGCAACGACACCGCCTGCGCTCAGCAGGGCGCCGTCGGCATGGATGCGCCGGAAATAGTCGAGCCAGCCATCGGGGTCATATCGTTTGGGGTCGTTCTCGACGAAGGCCAGCTGCGCCCAGCGCATACGGCTGGTCCAGGGTTGGTCTGTAGCGGGTGTCTGTGACGGGGAGGCGGGCTGCAGTGTGATCGCAGGTGCGCCTATACCGGCGAGGATAAATTGTCTTCTGTTCATATGGTGAACAAAAGATACAAAAAAGGCGGCTCAATCACTCGTCGTCCCCGAGGCTCTTTTCCAGGGAGTCCAGCTGGCTTTCCAGTGTCTTCAGCTGGCTTTTATAAGGCAGACCAGGGGGACCCGTCTCGCCGTTGAGCGACAGGTACGTCTGTACGGTCTGCTGCAGGCGCAGCATACAATATGCCTTCAGCTTGAAATTTCTTTTGGAGAGCGCCTGCGGAAGGTGGAGCAGGTCCATTTCCGTGGCCAGGTTCAGACATTGCTGCCAGTATGCCGTCGCCTTGTTCTTCCAGTCGCCGCGCTGTGCCGGCCCGGCATTGATCATCTGGTCATAGGCGGACCGGGCGAGGGAGTCACGTGACTCGAAGGTCTGCAGCTTTTGTTCGTAGACCAGCGTATCATTGGGAAGAAGGCGGAGGGCGGTCACCGTAAGGGCCAGCGCTCCTGCAATGGACAACAGGACGGTCAGACGCGATAGTCCCCGCCGCCAGGGATGTGTCAGTGCCGGAAGGTATGCGTAACCGAACAGAAATCCGCTGACGAGCCCCCCGGCGTGGGCGGCGTTGTCGACAAAGCCGCTGAAACCGATTGCGAGGTTGAGAACGACGAACCATACCATGCTTTTCAGCAGCGGCTTTCTCACCTGTGGATGTATCAGCTTTGTGGTCAGCAGGGCCAGGAAGAGGCCATACACGCCGAAGATAGCTCCCGAAGCGCCGGCCCCGACGGTATATGAGTTGAAAACTACGCTCGAGACGCTGGCCAGCAGCCCGGTAAGCAGGTAAGCCACAAGGAATTTTAGCCGCCCGAGAAGGGGCTCGAGCATGATGCCGATGTAGAGCAGCGCGTACATGTTCACCATGAGATGAAAAAGGCCAACGTGGACAAAACAGCAGGTGATCAGCCGCCACCATTCTCCGCCGAGCACGGCAGGACGGAATACGGCGCCCCATTTGAAAAGGGTTTCAGTCTTCGGTTCGAATATATTGGCGCCACTGAACACCATGGCGAGAAAGACCAGGGTATTGAGGCCGATAATGATCGCGGTGATAAGGTGCTTACGCCTGGGATCAAAAACAGAGAATATGGTCGGTCTTCTTTCCCGCGGGGGAGCCTGTTGAACATTCGGGTCATCTATGGGCACGGCGGAAGCTGCGTTCTGCTCTGGACTTGTCATGTCAATTAAAGATATAAATCGGCAAAATTACGTCAAACCCGGATATATATCTTCCTTTTGTCAAGAATGAAGCCCACCAGCCAATACAGCAGGACTAGCGTAAGGGCATAGATCAGGGACGCATTCTTTCCATTGCCTGCGGATACCGGCTGACAGACCTGGTGATAGAACCAGCTCAGCGGAGAGAGATAGACGGGCTTGCCGCCTGCGGGATTGGGAATTCGTATCAGGCCCAAAAGCCTGGGCACGACGCCGCTGAGCACGAAGATGAACAGGGGGTTCTTGCCAAAGACGTCGAAGAACCTGCTCCCCCACCTTTTCCATTGTCGGAACTCGACGATATAGACCAGGAGCGCCAGCAATAAGGTCGCGTATCCGGAGGAGACCAGGACAAAGCTGCTGGTCCATATCTTTTTATTCAGCGGGAAAACGATACTCCAGGCATAGCCTGCCGCGAGAAGGAGGACGGCTATCCCCACCAGGTTGCGGAGCATGGCATAGTTCTTTCCTTTTTGCTGGATATACCAGCCGACCATATATCCGAAAACGACCTGTGTGATGGCCGCGATGGTGCTTGGAATGCCTTCGGGGTCAAAGGCCACACCCTCGCCGTGGTAGAGGTGCTCCGGTCCGAAAAGGGCTTTGTCAACTGCCGTTCCGAAATAGCCGTTGAGACTATAGGGATCGCCCGGGGCGCCCAGTCCATAGCAGAGCAGCCAGTAGCCCAGCAAAAGGATGGAGCTCGCCAGCAGGGAACCGCGCAGCCCGAGGAAATAGACGAGCAGCGAACCAAACAGATAGCACAGGGCGATGCGTCCCAGGACGCCCATGATCCGGACCCCGATGACGACGCCCAGGTCGTTGGTGTAAGTCCAGCCCCTGAAGACCAGGGAATCGTGATCCCAGCGGATGAAGGGGAACCAGTTGAGCAGAAAGCCGATCACAAAGATCAGCGCGGACCGCCGGAATATCCTGCCCAGGGCTACGGAACGATCCTGCTGCTGCAGGCGGGGCATGACGAAGCTGAGCGCATTGCCCACGGCGAACAGGAAAAAAGGGAAAACCAGATCGGTCGGGGTAAGGCCATGCCAGGGTGCATGATCGAGTGGAGCATAGGAAGGCCCGGCCTGGTTGTTGACAAGGATCATGAATGCGACGGTCGCGCCCCGGAATACGTCCAGGGAAAAATATCTTTCTTTCGTCGGAACCTTCGGTTGCTGTTGCAAGGAGTTATACCGGTTGTTTAGCCGGCGGATGAAAATAAGACTATTTTGGGGAATGTGTCAGCGATCGAGGTCGACGTAATAAACAGGTTTTAAATGTATGGAGTCAAATAATAGTTGACTTTGTCAACTATTTGTCGTAAACTTGTGTCATGCAACAAAAGACCATTTCCGAGATACGCAGCTTCAACCGCTATTACACCAATATCATCGGATTGCTGGACAGGCATATCCTCAACAGCCCCTTCAGCCTACCGGAGGCGCGCATCCTGTATGAGCTGCACCATCGTGAAGGCATTCAGGCCTCCGGGATAATCGAGAGTCTGGGCATCGACAAGGGCTACCTGAGCCGGATACTGGACCAGTTCGCCAACCGGAAGCTGATCGTCCGCCGCCGGTCGCAGGCGGATGGAAGGCAGATGCACCTTTATCTGACGGAAAAGGGACGGGCGGCGTTTAAGGAATTGGATCGGGCGTCAAATGAACAGCTAGGACAGCTGTTGAACGGTTTGACGGCCGCCGAGGGCGAAAAGCTGAGTCGCACCATGAAGGACGTCATGCAGCTGTTGGCCAGGGCACAGGATCAAGGTAGTTCAGCCGCCTCCGTCGGGTCGGACACTATTCAGGGGTCGAACATTGTTCCGGGGTCGAACACTATTCCAGGGCCCACCGCTATTCCGGGCTCAGACCCTGCTCCTGCCGTCACTGTCCGCACCGACCTGCGTCCCGGAGACCTGGGCTATGTCATCCATCTGCACGGCCGGCTGTACAAGGAAGAGCAGAATTTCGGCATCGGTTTCGAAGCCTATGTGGCCCAGGGACTGGCCGAGCTCTACAAACAGTATGATCCGGAAAAAGACAGGGTATGGATCTGCGAACAAAATGATAAAATGGTTGGCTTCCTGGCGCTGATGCACAGGGATGATCAGACCGCACAGCTGCGCTATTTCCTTCTGCTTCCAGAATGCCGGGGCCTGGGCCTGGGAAAGCAGCTGATGGAAAGCTTTATGAGCTGCCTCCGCGAACGGGGTTACCGGCATTGCTATCTGTGGACGACCAGCGAGCAGGAGACTGCTATCGCGCTGTACCAGCGGTATGGATTTGTCCTTACGGAGGAAAAAGCTTCGTCGACCTTCGGAAAACAGCTGGACGAACAGAAATACGAGCTTTCGCTATTGGCTTCGGCGTGACGTCGCCAAAAGAACGACTCCTCCCAGGACCAGGAAGCCGCCTGCATAGGGTGGCCAGTTCACGTTCTTTTGTTTGTCTGCGGTAATATGCACGGGGCCGGCGTCTACCACCTTTTCCCGTCGTGTAAAGGAGAAACCCGTCCAGATCAACATTATGATCCCGATACCAAGGAGAAGAATACCGAGTATTTTTTGCATGGTCGGCTGTTGTTGATGTGCGTATGCAAGAGTCGTTCCAGGGCGCTGGCACCGTTTTTTCTGCCTGTAACAGAAAAAAAATGATCGAAGAATTAACGCATCTTCCGCCCAATGTCGTGGGCTTCAAGGCTTCGGGAGAAGTAAAGAAAGAAGACTATGACAAAGTGATCTTTCCCAGGATCCATGACCAGATGAAGCACGACGAAAAGCTCAACTATATATTTGTTATTGAGACCCCGTTGAAGAACTTCACCGGCGGCGCATGGATACAGGACGCATGGCTGGGGCTAAAGGAGCTGCTCCACTGGCGAAAGGTCGCGATCGTCAGCGATAGTGAAGGGGTCAGAAGCTTCACCAATGCTGCCGGGCATTTTGTCCCGGGGGAATATAAGGGATTTCCGATCGCCGATCTCGAGACGGCGGTGGAATGGGTGGCCAATTAAAATCTATTACTATGACGCTGGAAAAGATACTGATCACCCACGGTGACAAGCAATATTCTCTTACGGTCGAGGTCATGCCCGACGAGGAGGAAACCATTTTCCGGGCTACTCCAGATCAGGCGGAACCGCTGCTGAAGGGTATTCCTGCGGGTTATGTCGAATTTGACGAAAAAGGGAACCGGATATATGAGTCGGGCGATAGCAAGGTTTTATCAGAAAGCGAAAAAGAGATCGAAACGGCAATCTGGCGGGCTATAGAGGAACAGGTCATCAGTGAACATCCGGAATATCGGCGGTCCTGACCGATCACGGCGTTGAAAGACACAGGCAGGTCAGCCACATGATCGCCTCAATAGTTGCTATTATATAAAGTGCATATCTCATAAAGGTAGTATACACAAATTAGCTGCCAGCAGACTTGCGCCCAGGAAGGTGGCGCTTGCGTGAAATTAGTTCCACAGCCTGGCGTATCTTGCAGCTATGAACGAAAATTCCACCAACGATATCTGCTCTACCTGCGGCACGCAGTATGCACCTGGCGGGGTCCCGGAACTCTGTCCCATCTGCAGCGATGACCGCCAGTTCGTTCCGGAAAGCGGGCAGGTGTGGACCAGCAGCAGGCAGCTGCAGCAGCGGCACAGCGTGCTGGTCAGGCAGCTGTATCCGACGGTCTATGAGATAAAGATCATCCCCGATTTTGCCATCGCCCAGCGTGCCTTCCTGATCCTCACGACCGGCGGCAATATACTTTGGGATTGTATTCCCCTGCTCAACGAAGAGCTGGTCAGCTTTATCCATTCGAAAGGCGGGCTGAAGGCCATTGCATTCTCGCACCCACACTACTACAGCAATATGAACGAGTGGGCTTCGGCGTTCGACTGCCCGGTGTATATCCATCAGAAGGATGAGCAGTGGATCTTTAACAGGGGGCCGCATGTTTCTACCTGGGAAGGCAGCGCCAAAACGTTGTGGGAGGGAATTAAGATCATCCACACAGGCGGTCATTTCCCCGGAAGCGCAGTGCTTCATGTCCCGACGCTGTCTCCCCGCGGCGTTGTGCTTTGTGGCGACACGCTGTATATCGCACGCAGCAAGCGACATATCGCGATCCAGTACAGCTATCCCAATCATATCCCGCTGCCGGCAAAGACCGTCCGGGAAATATATCAACAGCTGCTTCAGCTGCCCTTTGACACGCTGCATGGCGCCTTCGACTGGCAGAACCTGCCAGGCAGGGCAAGGGAAGTTCTCGAGGCGTCGATGCAGCGGTATATAGCATAGGCCGGATGACAATTGCGGCGGGCGCGGACCCGATTGTGGAAAACTGGGCCAAACTTTCCCCAAAACCGTTCGGATGGACTGGTTTTTCTGCTGGCAGGGGTTTTGTCTGATATAGATAAAAAACTCCTATGGGCAATCTTCTTTACTTAATTGCGGTCATTCTTGTCATCGCCTGGGCTATTGGTTATTTTGCCTATGACGCAGGAGGGATCATACATATCCTTCTGGTCATCGCCGTCATCGCCATCCTGCTCAAGGTTATTCGGAGGGAAGGGATATAAATGTTATTAGAAAGGCTCCTCCGTCGGGGAGCCTTTGTCACCTCTGATGGTTCTCTCTCAGTAAAACCGGATCATCTCCGCATACTCGTCATCGTTGCATCTTTCCAGGACCCGATCAAATACATATGGATACAACTCATCACAATCAGCTTGGTGCATGCAAACATTTTCAAGGGTGAAGAATGTTTCAATCGATGTGGGGAGTGCAAGGAATATTATGTGCTGAAGGAAGTTGGCCGGAAACAAGGAGAGAAGAATAAAAATATAAAATATTAGTCTATTAATTTTGTAGACTAATAAAAACACCCTAATATTGTGCTATCGAAAAGGTCGCGTGGCCGAGTGGTCAGGCACGGGTCTGCAAAACCTTCTACGGCGGTTCGAATCCGTCCACGACCTCCCATCGGCTTTAGCCGTGGAGATTTTCATATGGCAAGCAATCGTTAGACGGGGTTGTATCTCTATACGACCCCTTTTTTATTTTGAGCGGTTGCATGCTTTTCTGCAAATCCAACTTTTCAACCTGATCCCTTTTCGGTTCACGTCCGTCATGATGGTATGGTTCATAGACGCAGTGCTTATTTTGACGCCTTGAGCCTGGTCGCCAGGTATTTTTTTAGTACAATGGCGTGGTTGTGCTCTTCATCTTTCGCCGCATATAGTAGCGTGATCGATTCTTCTCCGGCGTGGGCTTTGGTGAAGGTCTTCACTGCATCGTTGGCCTTCAGCTCGTCGATATAGCGCTTTTCGAAATCCGACCACAGCCGCGGCGTGTGACCGAACCATTTGCGCAGTTCGGTAGAAGGTGCGATATCTTTGGCCCATTCGTCGATGTCCGCGGTTTCTTTTTTCATTCCCCTCGGCCAGAGCCGGTCGACGAGCACCCGGTAGCCGTCGGTCTTTGCGGGTGGGTCATAGATACGTTTGATTTGGATGGAGGTAGACATATATCGTTCGATTTTAGTGAGGATACCAATTCCTCAGTCTCACTTCAATATTCTTATTCTTTTCTTCGACCATCTTCTTAAAGCTCGCAACATCGCTGGGACCGCCCTGGCCGCGATAGTGATAGGGGTAAACGATCCTGGGCTTGAAGGCCAGCACTGCGTCGGCGGCTTCATTGATGTCCATGGTATATGGAAGGTTCATGCATACAAATGCGATGTCGATGTCTTTGAGCGCGCGCATTTCGGGAATGCCCTGGGTGTCGCCGGAGATATAGATGTTCTTGCCGCCGATGCCGAGCACATAGCCGTTGCCCCTACCCTTCGTATGACGGGACTGGGGATCTTCGGGCAGGTTGTACATCGGGAGCGCCGTAATGGAAATATTCAATTTGGATACCCTGTCCCCGTTGTTGAGAATGGTCAGCTGTTCTTTCAGCGAATCTGGCATCAGGTCGGCCACGGCTTTGGGGGCCACCAGCATAGTTTTTGCCCGTCTGACCGCGCTGATCGTTGCCAGGTCGAAGTGGTCGCCGTGAATATCGGTTATAAGGATTACGTCAGGCTGTTTTATCCCTGCATAGTTGGCAGCGCCGCCTGTGGGATCGGCATAGATGGTGAGATCGGGTGTGGAAAGCACCAGGCTGGCGTGCACAATAGGCTGTATGGTAAGGGCTCCCAGGGAAGTGGTCACGACGTCTGGCGTCGCGCGCGCCGGCGTCTGGGCCCGGACAGAAAATAGCAGAGAAATGAAAAGGATCGAAAGTATGACTCTCATATGATTTATGATTTGAGGCGAAAATTAGAATAAAATAATGAGTTATGAAGCGCCAGCGGCAAAGCCTACCGGCCGGTAGCGGCATCGTAGTCATCCGGTAAGCCGCCGTCCTTCCGCTGAAACAGATAAATGACCTGTGCGTAATAATTATAGGCGCCACAGCATCCATTATTGGGAATCAATATCTTAATATCGTCCAGGCCGTCTCCATTGATATCTTCGATATAGGCTTTGGTGGGCTTTCTCCAGCTGATCAGATCGGGGGGACTGTCAGGGTCGTTGATCGGCTCGAGACTGAACCCCTGAACCGTTGAGCGGGTCTGTTCCCGCGGTACAGTTGCAGCAGGGAGGTATCCGAATGGGCCGGACTGATGATGTGGACCTTCAGTGCGTCCGGACTGTTAAAATAAGAAGATATTTGTAAAAAATTACTTAATGTCTGGATCCGTCGATATCCGTCTTATGCTGCCCGGGGACCTGTCCATTCTGCACCAGATCAGCAGGGACGCCTACAGCCTGAATTTTGGGCACCACTGGCAGGAAGGGGGGTTGGAAGAGTACCTGGAAAAAGTTTATGGCGAAAAGGCGCTGGCAGCCGATCTGGCTGATCCGGCCATCCGATACTATGTCGCATTCATTGAGCGGCAACCGGTGGCCTTTATGAAACTTAACCTGCTGTCCAACCTGCCCGATGCCGACCCCGAAAAAGGGATCGAGCTGGACAAGCTCTATGTTCTGCCCTCCTGTAAAGGTTCTGGTATCGGGCGACTCCTGCTGGATTGGGCCCACCGGTTGGCGCGCCAGCTGGGGAAAGAAGTATTCTGGCTGGGGGTGATCGATACGAATACCGCGGCCATCGCCTTTTATGAAAAAGCCGGATTCCGGCGCCACAGCATGACGCGGGTAGGATATCCAAAATTCAGGGAAGAGCTGAAGGGGATGTGGAGGATGGAAAAAAAATTATCCGGGAACCTGTAACCTTTCTTTCCTTTCGAAGTAATCTTATCAGACAGAGTCAAATGAGGACATTAGAGTAGAACCATTCAATTTTTATCCTGGTGCCGGAACTATCTGACGAAAAAATAATGCTGCTGGTAAAAGACGGTCATCTGTCAGAGCTGACTGAGCTCTTCGACCGATATCAGGTACCGCTGTATAATTTTTTCCTCCGGCTCACCCTCGACAAGGCGACCAGCGAAGACCTGACCCAGAACCTGTTCTACCGCGTGATCCGATACCGGCAGAGCTACCAGGCGTCGCAGGGAACGTTCCGGACCTGGCTTTATCGGATGGCGAGGAGCATTTATGCCGACTTTTATAAGCAGCGGCAGAAAGAACCGAAGCAGCTGGGAGATCCCGGCGACGAAGAGCCCACCGAACAGAACGCCGGTTACAGCGAGGCCGACTTCCAGCGGCTGGACGAAGCCCTGGCCCTTTTGCCTCCCGACCAGCGTGAGATACTGGTCCTGAGCCGGTACCAGGGATTGAAATACGAAGAGATATCCAAAATAAAAGACCTCTCGGTGGGGGCTATCAAGGTCCAGGTCTTCCGGGCGATCCGCCAGCTGAGAAGTCTTTATTTCAAACAGTCATAGCATATGCATTGCAAAGAGATACAAGCCGTGTTGATCGAATATCTTGACCAGTCGCTGGATACGGGGGTCGCTGCAGTCGTGAAGAAGCACCTCGAATCCTGCCCTGCCTGTCGGCAGGAGGCCGGGGAGATGCAGCAGCTGCTGCTGGCGATGAAGAACACGGCAATGCAACAGCCCGGTCGGTCGCTACGGGACAATTTCCAGACCCTGCTGCAGTCGGAGATGAATATGGTTTCCATGAGCCATCTGCTGGAAGACGAAGAGAACGAAAAAGACGTGGCGCCAAAGCGCAAATCGGGCAATGTCGCAGTGCTACCCCGATCGGTCTGGCAGGCCGCGGCAGCCATCATCCTTGCCCTGGGCGGAGCCTGGGCCGGCGCGGCGCTCCAGCAGAAAAAGGACATTCAGCCTAACGAGATGGCGGTTCTGCAAAAAGAAGTAAAGGAGATGAAGCAGATGCTGCTGTTCTCGCTGATCGACGACGAGTCGGCCAGCCAGCGGATAAAGGCCGTCAGCTATGCCGAAGAGCTGTCGAACCCCGATGAACCCGTCATCAACGCGCTGATCAACTCGCTGAATAATGACAAGAATGCCAATGTCCGGCTGGCGGCCCTCTATTCCCTGGCCCGCTGGGCAGACAGGCCAGGCGTCCGGGATTCACTGGTGGTCTCGCTGGGCAGACAGACCGAACCGATCGTCCAGATCGTGCTGATCAATCTGCTGGCCGAAAAAAGAGAGACCCGTGCCATTCCCTCGATAAAAGCCATCCTTTCAAATGACAAGGCCCTGAAGGAAGTGAAGGACGCGGCGCAGAAAGGGCTGAGAGTATTGTAAACCATCAAATAATGAAGTATATCTTTTCCCTGGTCACATTGACCCTGGCAGTCCTATGTACGTCTGCACAGGAAGTAAAAATTGCCGTAGAGAACACCAAAGAGGCAAAGCTGACGATCACCAATTTTACCGGTGACCTGCCCATCGAGGGCTATAGCGGCAATGAGATCGTCGTCACGGTTACTCACGGGCATTTTGAGGCGCCGGAAAAGGCCAAGGGGCTGAAACCGGTCTATGGCGGAGGGGTAGACAATACCGGTATCGGGCTTGCAATGGAGAAGAACGGCAACTCCGTCACCCTGAACTGTCTGCTGCCCTTTGGCCAGGACGTCAGCTACCGGCTGAAAGTACCCGAGAATATCGCTCTGAAGATCGAACGGGATTGTCCCCGGGGCGGTGAGACGACCATCTCGAATATCAAGAACGAGATCGAGCTGAAAAGCTGCCAGGAAGTCAATCTCAAGAACGTGTCGGGTCCGCTCGTCATCAATACCATCAGCGGCGGTATCAACGTCGTCTTCACGGAGATATCGAAAGACAAGCCCATTTCGCTGGCCGCGATCAGCGGGGACGTCGACGTCACTCTTCCGGCAAAATCATCGGTCGACCTCGAATTGTCTACGATATCGGGCAGTATGTATTCCGATTTCGATCTTTCCTCTACCTATAAGGATATGCACCGGGTCGGCGGGGGGAATATCAAGACCCAGCTCAACGGTGGCGGTACAAGCCTCAAGCTGCGCGCCATCAGCGGCAATATCTACCTGAGAAAAGGGTAGTCTGGTCTGGGTCTATCCAACCAACCAGCTAGTCACTAACCATCAAATCAATCGATCATGAAACCGAATTATCTCCCGACGAAAAATAGCATCCTCCTTTTCTTACTCTGTCTCGGCCTGCTGCCAGCAGGAGCACAAAAGATCATCGAAAAGCATATCGACTTTGCCCCCAGCGGCTATGTGCGGATGAACTTCCAGATCTCCGACTCCATCCGGATCATCACCTGGAAGAAGAATGAGGTCTATATCAAGAGCAGCATCAATGTCAACGACAACCAGAACAACGACGACTACAAGATGGTCTTCGGCGAGTCGGGCAACACGATCAATGTCTCGGCAAAGCTGGAGCTGCCCAAGGGCGCCTGCTGCGGCGGAAAGAAAGACTCCTCCGGCAAGGTCACCCACAGCGGCGGCACGACAGTCTCCGGAGACAACGATTGCTGCTGTTGCTGCAACTGCCACAGCCAGATCTTCCACGAGGTCTATGTCCCCGAGAACGCGGACTTCTCGGTAGAAACGATCAACGGCAATATCACCATCACCGGCAACACCGCCGAGATCAGGGCCAAAAGCATCAGCGGCTATATCGACCTGGCCATCGCCCCACAGCGCAAGGCCGACCTGAAGATGCGGACCATCAGCGGCACGATGTATTCGAATATCGAGCTGACCTCGACCAGCCGGCGGATCAAGCAGGTGGGCGGCGGAACGGTGACTGCTGAGCTCAACGGCGGCGGAGGAAAGGAGATCGACCTGGAAACTATCAGCGGAAATATTTTTTTCCGGAAAGAAGGCTAAGTAATAATCAAGAAGGTTGAATATTGAATCGGTTTTCGTAAAAATCTGCGGGCCCCTTTTCCTGGGGGCCCTTTTTATTGCTTTACAAACACGATCTGCCGGTCGCCTTCCCGGTGAACGAGGTTGAAAAAGCGCGCCAGCCGCGGCCATGCCGTGGCGTCATACAGGCCCTTGTTCTGCCGGAAGAAGCAGCTTATCGTCAGCGTTCCATCGGTATAGCTGCAGCGGAGCCGGTAGCTGCCGCAGGGACAGGAGTACGAAGCATTGAACGGCGTTCCCTCGAGCTGGTAGCCGGCGGGCAGCTGCAGCACTATCGAATCCTTTTCCTCAAAGGACCTGGACAGCTCGAAAGGCCGGGCGTGTGTCTCGTCCTTAACGCCGGTCATCCGCCGGAAAAAATAGCCGGGCGAGAAGATCAGTCGGTTGCCGCTGACCGTTGCAAAACGTCCCGCGGACAGCGTCATATTTTCGCGGATCGACGGAATGGCGGGAACAGCCGATGAGTCGCAGCTATAGGACCAGTCGTTGATCTTTTCGTTGGGTATGCCCATTTCCTCTACCCTTGCCCTGACCAGGTCTTTGCGCGTGAGCTCGTCGATCCTCCACTGCAGCAGGTCCTGCTCGAGCCCTGAATAGTCGTATACCAGGCTGGCCTCAAGGTCGCCTTCGGCGCTGATGCTGCCCTTTACCAGGCGCGAAAACCGATTGTCCTTTACCCCGTATACCGGTGTATGGACGATATGCCCACCCGCGGGGTCGACCAGCAGGGCGTCGCGGTCCGAAGTGAAGCTGCCGAGATAGCCGGGCGCCAGCGTCGAGCTCGTGCATTCGAGCCATATCGAATCCTTGCCAGCGAAGGCTACGGCAATGGCGTGGTTGAACTGGGCGCAGGCGAAATCCGTGTCGAGCGCCGGTACATTGCCTCCCCGGATCAGGACGCTCGACGCGCGGATGCCGGCCTCTTTCAGCAGGGCTACCATATAATTGGACAGGGCCTTACAGTCGCCATATCTTTTCGTATATACATAGTTTGCGTCAAAGGGCTGCCAGCCTCCGATGCCCAGCTCGATGCCGACATAGTGGGTGTTGTGCTGCAGATAGCGGTAGAGAACGGCAATCTTCTGACGGTCATCCGTAAGTCCGTCCGTCAATTCATGGACCTTTGCTTTGGCCTCCGGCGGCAGCTGGTCGCGGCCCTGGTAGAGATAATTTACGAATCTGCCGATGTCGTTCCATTCCTTCAGACTCCCCTTATACCCTTGCAGCTCGAAATCGCCCGGTACCAGGCGGACGCGCGTCTCCAGGCGAAACCAGTCGGGTTCGAACTGCTCTTCGGCTGCCGCAGGGCGGTTGCTGACCTGCCAGGTATAGGTCTTTGCGCCTTTTTCTTCGGTAACGGCCGTTTCTCCGGGATAGTCATAGTTCTTATACCGGAGGGGATAGGCCGAGGGCGCCCTGATCACGAGGCTGCACTGCTCGACCGCCACGTTCCTTGCCTGCTGCGGCAACCACTCGGGAAGCATGAACAGGCCGTTGATCTCGGTCTCTTCATCATAGCTTACCGTATAGGGATAGCTGCGATAGCCAAAGGAATAGACCTTTACCCGCATATCGGTCATCAGGATACCCGATCCGTCGGTGTTCCAGTCCTGCATATCGCTTTTCTTTATCTTCTTTACCTGTCTGCCATCCGCATCGTATAGTATCCCCGTCGCGCTGACCAGGTCGTGAAACTTATCATAGAAGGTGTGTACGCTGGCATAGCCGTCGCCCCGGCTGTTCAGGATGGTGTATATATAGCGACGGTGCATCTTCGCCCGGCGGGGAGAAAGTATCTCGATCTCCAGCCGATCGCTGCGCACTACCATCACGGCATTCTTCGTCAGCGAGTCGGGGATAGACCCCGCTGTCTGGCTTTGTCCGGCCATCCAGAGAAGACTGAGCAGCGCCAGGAGTCCGGACCTGTGGAAGTTGACGGCCTGCCTCATTGCTCTGTCTTTTTAAAGATGATGGGTTCCTTTTCCTTGCCGGAGATCATCGAAAAGAAATTGCGGAGCCCGCCGTATTCGTCTACGGGGAAGACCGCCTTCTTCAGCTGCAGCAGGATCCGCAGGCTGACCGAGCGGTCGTCTGCGCTGATATTATATTCAAAGAAGCCGGCGCTGTCGGAAAGCATTATCCGCTGCGGCTTCGGCAGCTGCTCGACCGTATAGCCCTTCGGTATCTCCATCGTAAAGACGTATATGTTGTCGATGCGGTAGTTCATCTCCACGGGATAGTGCCGCTCTTCTGAGGTGAAAGGGCTGCTGTTGAACCGCTCGTGCAGGATAGGATTGAAATAGAGCCGCTTTTGTGAAAAATTATACTTCATGCTGTAGTGCCAGGTGACGGGGACCTCAGGCGTATCGAGCGAATCGAAGGCGGCCGCTCCCATCTGCTTGTCGCCGGGCAGGGACTTTTTGATATTGTCAAAAAATTCATCCGGGTGGATGTGCTTTAGCTGGTTGCGCAGGCCCATGGACTCGAATACGCCCGCGGTGCGGGAATAGGTGCCGGTGTAGCCGCTGTCCGTATTGGTGAGCACCACCAGTGTCCGGCGGCTTTCCTTTATCGAATCGGCCATGAGGGGAATGCGGTCGTGCGTAGAGTCGATGGCGCGGGCCCAGCCGTTGTAGCAGAGCTCGGGCAGCTGGCCAAAGCCGACGTAGGGCTTGGAAGCGTCCAGCAGGTAGTCCTTACCGCCCAGGCGGACGCGGGTGATGACATAGTTGTATTCGTTTAGGAGTGGGTATCCGTCGTGGGCATAGCCGTTGGCGCGGCTGCTGAGGATGACCGGTGAGGCATCCAGTCCCTCGTGCCTGCAAATTGCGGTCAGCAGTAAATTTATATCCGCGACGCAGCCGCCCTTCTTCTCTTCCCAGGTCTGCTTGATGGGCTGCGAGACATAGATGCGTTCGAGCGTCGCGCAGATAAAATGATCCCGGACATAGGCATAGATACGCCGTAACTTCTCCTCGGGCGAAGACGAGCCGGCGGTGACCTTCTTTAGCTCGTCGTCGAGCCATCGGTTGTGGTCGTCCAGCGCAGCGCCGAAATGGTCGTTCTTCAGCAGCTCGTGCGTGACCTGGGGCCAGGTCGTCGAAAAGGTTTCGGTATATCCATTGGGGCGCCGGGCAGCGGAGAGCTGAAACTCGACCTTGCTCATATGGTTCTTCAGCGTTGTCGTATACGGCTCCGTTCTCTCCAGCGGCGGCACGTCGGCCTGCGCCCAGACGTGGCGGATGGTCTGGTTGGCATAGAAGGTCCGGTCGGACACGCCGTAGCCGAGACCGGGAGAATTGGCGTCGTAGGTCATCACGGTATCGATCGCGAATTTCTGGTAGCCTTGTATCATGACGGCGTAGTCGAAAAGGCGGGGAACGGAAATATCGAATTCGCTCCACAGCTCGGGGTAGCTGCCCTGAAAGTTCCACGGCGGAATAAAGCCGATATTCGGAAAGATGAACGTATAGCTGTATTCGATGATCGAACCCTCTTTGACGTTGGGGAAGGCGATCTTCTGCAGGTCGTAGTTGGTGTTCTTGTCCTTGAAGATATTGCTCTTGTCGAGGCTGGTGGCGACGACGTTGCCATTCTCCAGGTTGTAGGTTGCGCCCTTGATGTCCTGGAGCATCGCGTCGCTCTTGCGGTATTTGGACAGGGTGATTGTGGAAAGACTGAGGGCGCTCTTGTGCAGGATGAGGAGGCGGACCTGCCTTTTGAAGACGACGCTGAAGCCCCCGGTCGAGCTATAGCCCTGCTCAAAAGTGACAACCCCTTTGTCGAACAGGTAGACTGCGCGGGGAGTGCTATCCCCGCTGATGTGCGGCGCAAAGCTTTCCGGCGTGACCACACCGAAAGTCATATCGGGCCGGCCGGACTGGGCCAGCAGATCTGCAGTGGATAAGATTAAAGAGAGGAGTAAAAAATAGCACCTCATGGTTAAATATAAATTCTGAATGAAAATAGGGAAAATCCTGAGGCCATTTCGTTAACGACCGTTAACAAACGGCGCCGTCCTTTGGGCGTCCGACCGTATCTTTGCACGATGGACTATTTCGAAAAAATTACCGACCTGTTGAGAACGGAGCAGGCAGAGGACCGGAGGCTTTACCGTGAGATGGCGGAATCGGCTTCCGTCAACGTGCGCCGGGAGGCCGGGCTGGCCTGGTATCCCGTCGCTATCCGGGATACAGAGATCACCAGGGGCGACTATCTTACGGTAGAGGTAGAGCGAACGACCAACCTGGATATCGCCCACCAGCTGCGTTTTGGCGCTTCGGCGGCCCTTTTTTCCAACCACGATGCACAGAATGACCGGGTAGAGGGGACGATTTCCTTCCAGGGCGGCAACCGGCTAAAGATAACCCTGCGGACAGACGAGCTGCCCGAATGGGCGCGCAATGGGAAATTGGGGATTGACCTGCTGTTCGACGACAACAGCTATAATGAAATGTTCTCCGCGCTGCGGCAGGTGGCGTCGTTGATGGATAAGAAAGAAGAAGGTCGGCTCGTGCGGGTGCTGACGGGTCAGCAAAAGCCGGAATTTGGAGAAATATCCGGGATCCCGGATGTTCAGCTGAACCCCTCCCAGCAAGCGGCCGTCGCCAGGATCCTCGCGGCTAAGGACCTGGCCATTGTCCATGGCCCTCCCGGCACGGGAAAGACAACGACCGTGATCAGCGCGATCATGGCCATGGTCCGGCGGGATGGAGAAAAGGTCCTGGTGGTGGCGCCAAGCAATGCGGCGGTAGACCTGCTGAGCGAAAAGCTGGCAGAGCAAGGCCTCAACGTACTGCGCATCGGCAACGCGGCCAGGGTATCCGACCGGCTGCAGTCGCTGACGCTGGATGAGAAGATGGCGGCGCATAGCAGCATCAAGGAGATCAAAAAGTTGAAAAAAAGGGCCAGCGAGTTCAGGGACATGGCCCATAAATACAAGCGAAATTTCGGAAAGGCGGAAAGGGACCAGCGGAAAGCCCTATTCGACGAAGCCCGCAATGTAATGAAGGAGGTCGACCGGCTGGAGCAATACATCCTGGACGACGTCCTTGCAAAAGCGCAGGTGGTTACGGCGACACTGGTCGGCGCCAATCACTATACCGTCAAAAACCTGCGCTATCAGACGGCGGTGATCGACGAGGCTGGCCAGGCGCTCGAGCCTGCCTGCTGGATACCTGTCCTGAAAGCGCAGCGGGTGATACTGGCGGGGGATCACTGTCAGCTGCCCCCGACGGTAAAGTCGGCAGAGGCCGCGGGGCTCAATACTACCTTGCTGGAAAAGAATGTCGCGCTGCACCCCGAGGCGGTAACGCTGCTGGAGGAGCAGTATCGGATGAACGCGACTATTATGGGCTATTCTTCGGAGGTCTTTTATGAAAGCAGGCTGAAAGCGCATGGCTCTGTGGCCGACCATACGCTCTTCGAAGGAGACAAGCCGCTGGCCTTTATCGACACGGCGGGGTGCGGCTATGACGAACAGCCCGAGGGGATGGGGCTGGTCAATCCCGAGGAAGCCGCTTTTCTCATCAAGCACGCGACACATACGGTGGAGGAGCTGGAGACGCGCAATGGTAGTTTGGACTTTCCCTCCATGGCGATCATTTCCCCCTATCGCAACCAGGTGCATTTGCTGCAGCAGCTGCTGGAGCATTCCGCCGTCCTGCGACGGCATTCGGACAGGATCTCCGTCAACACGATCGATAGTTTTCAGGGGCAGGAGCGGGATATCGTCTATATCGGTATGACGCGCAGCAATACGGACAACAAGATCGGGTTTCTCTCGGATATCCGGCGCATGAACGTGGCGATGACGAGGGCGCGCAAAAAGCTGGTGGTCATCGGAGACAGCGCTACCCTTTCGCGGCTGCCCTTCTATGGTGGTTTTATCACGTATGCAGAGCAGCACGAAGCCTACCTGAGCGCATGGGAGTTTGTGGAGCTATAATATTATATTTGACTTATGTTCGGGCAGGTCAACATATCGCTATTGAGTTTCGCCAGCTATTCCCGGGAGCAGCTGGTGATGATCACCGATCGATTGAAACCGCAACTGCTTAGAGCGGACGATTGTTTGATCAAAGAGGGGCAGATCTGCAAATCGTTCTATTTCGTCAACAGCGGCGCATTTCGGCACTATGCTATCGACGACAATGGTGAAGAAGCTACGCTTAACCTGTATATACCAGGGGATTGGATGTTCGAGTACAAGAGCTTTTTGACCCAGCAGCCTTCACAGCACATCCTGCAGGCGACAGCAGACAGCGAAGTACTGGGGCTGCACGTGCAGGATTTTCACGAGCTCGCGAAGGTTGCCGATATCTTCTTCCGGCTGGGGCGGATATTCGAGCAGGCGATACAGAACCAGGACTTCCAGCACAACAGGCTGACGCCCGAGCAGAAATACGAGCTGCTGCTGGCCGCAAAGCCTGAAGTTTTGCAGCATTTTCCGTTGAAACATATCGCGTCCTATCTGTGCATGACGCCGGAGACGCTGAGCCGGGTAAGGAAGAAGATCAGTTCTTGATTTGGATCAAGGCCTTTGTTTGCGGGACCGGCTAGATTTGTAGCATGCATAACATAATTGAAAAAAAAGCCGGCTTGTCGCTGATCGTGTTTGTCATATTGCTTGTGTTCACGATCGTGCTTCATCCTGCCGGGGGAAGTGTCGAACACCTGATCGGCATCACGCCGATGATCATTATCACGCATTCTATCGCCATTTTTTCGCTGGCCTTTGGCTGGACCGGTTGCTGGGGTCTGACGCGAAGACTCGGCACAGAAGAGCTGCTTCCCGTGCTCGCTTTCTTCATGGTCTCGCTTGGGCTGGTGGCGGTGATGCTTGCCGCGGCCGCCAATGGGCTGGCGCTGCCCTTCTTTCTGCAGCACTATCGGGATGCGACGCCGGAAACGCTCGCTGCGATCAAGCCCTTCCTGAAATACAACGCCTCGGTCAACAAGGCCTTCGATCATATTTATACTGTTGCTTTTTGCCTGGCCATCCTTTGCTGGTCGGTCAGCATATTGTATAGCAGAAGGCTGTCCGTATGGATTGCGTGGGCTGGTATCTTGCTGGCTGCGGTTGTGTTGGCGCTTTACATTTTTGGGGTCGCGGCGAATAGCCTGGAAGGCTTCCGGATTTTCGGATCTGTTCTATTGGTGTGGATACTATTGGCCGGCTGGGTTCTGTACAAGAGCGAGGTCTCTTAGGCTGTTGCCCCATTCCGACATGGTCTGCAGCAGCGGCGCCGCGGACATACCCAGCCGGGTGAGCTGGTACTCGACCCGTTGAGGCACTTCCGCATAGACCGTCCTTTTGATGAGCCCGTCTTTTTCGAGCTCGCGCAGCTGCGCCGCCAGCATCCTTTCCGATATGCCGGGAATGCTCTTCAGCAGCTGGTTATAGCGCATGGTCCCTTCGAGCAACGAGAAGAGGATGGTGGGTTTCCAGCGTCCGCCGATGAGCGTCAGCGCATATACGACGCCGCAGTTGCGGACAAGACTGGCTTCGTTGATGGCATTGGTAGAGGTCAGCTTTCTCATACTTACTTTTTTGTCAGCCCCTTACAATTCGTGCGGGCATTGGTCGCCGTTGTTCTCCGGTCTAGCTTTGCCTTATGAAAAATTTACAAAGCAGGACAGCAGTAGTGACGGGTGGCAGCCGGGGCATCGGCGCCGCCATCGCCAAAAGGCTCGCCCTTCAAGGTGCGAATGTCGTAATTACTTATCACAATTCGGAAACGAAAGCACAATCAGTTGTAAAGCAGATCGAAGAGACGGGGGGAAAGGGACTGGCCGTCATGGCCGACGGCGCCGACCCGATAGCGATACGTCGCGCTATCGGGGAAGCCGCACGTGTATTTGGCGGGCTGGATATCCTGGTGAACAATGCCGGTATCGGGCTGTTCAACGATATCTCCGCATTTACCGACGAAGACTTCGACCGGATAATGGCGGTCAATGTCAGGGCCGTCTTTGCCGGCAGCCAGGCTGCCCTGGCCTATCTGGGGCCTGGGGGGCGGATCATCACCATTGGCAGCTGTCTGGCGGAGCGGGTAGCCAAATCAGGCGCTGCGCTGTATGCGATGAGCAAATCGGCGTTGATCGGGCTGACCAAAGGTATGGCGAGAGACCTGGGGCCCCGGGGGATCACGGTGAACCTGGTACATCCGGGACCGGTAGACACGGACATGAACCCCGCCGACGGCCCGTCTTCCGACGATCAGCGTTCGAGAATGGCGATACCTGCTTATGGGACAACGGAGGACATTGCGGGTCTTGTCGCCTACCTGGCCGGCCCGGAGAGCGGGTATATCACTGGGGCGGGATTTGTCGCCGATGGCGGGACGAATATTTGATGTTATTTGCCTGCGGGGGCTGCGTTCAGTCTGAACGCCCCGATCTTCGTCGAATAATTCTTCGCCCCTTCTTTCAAATAGTCACCTACATACCAGAAGGTCTCGTCATCGGAGGGATCCAGGGCGGTATAGGTATAGTCTTCCCAGCGCAGGGTATTGGTCTGCGCGGCTTGTCCTTCGGCTAAGACCCCTTCGCCAAAGCTCATGATGCCAAGGCTGTCGCCAGCCAGCCTGCCTGTAAACCGCTGACCGGCAAATTGTTTTTCTCCTCCATAGGAATAGCCGATACCGATATTGCCTGATCTGTCGACGGCGAGGCCCGGCAGCCAGCGCCAGTCGCCACCGGGCGCATAGGTCCCCTGTTGATAAAGAGCGGGACGACGATGGCGGCCCAGCCGGAACTCATACCACCTGACTCCGCTGCCGCCAGCCGCGGTCTTTACGGATTGGACGACCGCCAGCGACTCCCGCCGACCCTGGCGGCGATATACCAGTCTTCCCAACAGCTTGTCGCCCTGGGTATCCAGTGACATATCCGAGCCTGGCTGCGGGACCGACTTTTTCAGCTGGCCGTCGCCAGCATAGTGATAGGGCGCCACGGTGACTTTAAAGGGACCGCTGATCTTTGTTCTTGTCGTATCCTTCCAGTCGACGTGGAAGGTCCAGAAATAGATGCCGTCGTCTTCGAATTTATTCAGCAGCTGGGTTCCGCCGTTGGCGACCATGATATTCGGCGCGCCTTTTGGCGGAAGCTGCTGGCCTTCTACGTCGGAGTTCAGCAGGAAATTGACGCCGTTCATCAAGAAGCCCTGTTCGGTGGCGGGCTCGCCCTTCAGCATTTTCTCTCGGTCGACGACGAAGGCCTGGCGCTGGACGAGGTTGTCGCTGGTGCTGCTGGTGAGATAGTACCCGTCGGGCCAGATGGTGGGACGGGGATAGTCGGGGAACAGCGGCCGGTCGAACTCATAGCGATAATATGGGCCCATCGGGTCGGGGCCGGTGCTGATCGCATAGCACATGCAGTAAGTACCGGTGGTGTCTGTTCTTGTCCGCGTGCGCGGGCCGCTGCCGGGCTGTGGTTCCTGCGCGTAGGTCGGTCCCGGCTGGTATAGCATTACTGCGGGGCCGGGCTGGAGTGGATACGGGACGCCGCCGTGGGTAGAATCCTTTTCCTCGGTGCGGGGTATGCCCCTTCGGAATGTCGGCATCACGATCAGCCAGCGGTTGGCCAGCTGGTCATAGCGCACTACGGCGTCGCCGTTGTTCATCCGCTCGCAGGGTCCTCCAAATCCTCGGAACACGTTGCGCGTCTCGCCGGGTCCATACAGAATGCGGCCGGTGCTGTCGAACTTTTTCCCTTTTTTGGTGAAGATCGCCATCCGGGTATTGACGATCTGAACGATATGGTCGGGCCCAACTGCCAGCGCGTTGTCGGAAGGGTTTCGGTAGTAGGCCGTTCCCTGTGGGCCACTAAAGCCCTCGCCCAGGCCGTCAAAGCTGGCGATCGGTTTTGGTGTGGGGCGGGAACCCTGCCAGGTCTGTTCGATGGATTGCTGCGCGAATGCCGGCGCTACGGCAAAGACGGCGAGGGGAAGTAGAAGCCTTTTCATGCCTAAATTTCCCATAATCGGGCTAAAGGCTGTTTTCAAATTTTACCAATCACCGCCTTGAAATTAACCAATCCTGAAGTGTCGCTTTACAGCTCAGGCAAAAGCTCCTCGTCCCGGGGATAGCGCCCATTTTTCCGCGGCCCCATTCATGTACAAAACCCCTTTTAAAACTCCACCCCTACCCCTACCCGCACCGTCCGGTCTGTATACTCAAATGTATACGTATCGGAATTTAGTGTACAGGCCGGGGGATCGTAGCAGCTGCCTTTGATCGTCTGGTGTTCGGTCAGCTTTTTCATGCCATAAGTGGCAGAGAATAGCAGGGCTTTGCGGCTGGTTTCGGAGAACCTCCACCTGTAGCCAAGGCCGGTGGCCCAGTAGGGGCCGGCGCTGAAGCTGCTGGACATGTCCTGGTAAGCATAGGGCTTAGTTTTGTACCAGGGCAGGTCGACGCCCCCGTCCAGGATCAGGAAGAGGCCGCTGCGTTTGTCGGTTAGCAGGTCTCGTGTCACGGATAGAAAGAGCGGGACGTTCCTGTACCGGTAGTAGTCCAGTCCCGCACCCAGCCCCACAAACCAGGGACCCCGGCTGAGGCCGCCCGCGGTCTGACCCTGGCCGTAGCTGCCCATCTGACCGATGGAAAGCCCGACATAGCTGTCGCTGCGGAATCGCCATGGGTGCTGACTATAACAGGGAGTCACGCACAGGAGGCAGAACAGGCCCGTAAGAATATGTTTTGTCATTGCTGGCTTTGGCTGATGGATAGGTGGCTTAGCGCGACGATATGGGAAGGGTCACTGTAGTCATACTGGTCGAGACCCGTGGGGCTCGCGGCGAGCAGCACGTGGTTGGAGGCGATGACGTCATAGGCGGCGGTGACCTGGATGGAGCTCAGCTGCCTGAGATTGGAAGGGTCGGAAGCATCGAAGACCTTGACTTCGGGACCGTCGCAGATGAAGAGCAGCGATCCGTCCTTGCCGAGGCCGGAAGGGCTGGTCATCGGATAGGTTTTGAGCATGGAGACCTGGGTAAGGTCCTGCGCGTTGAGGATGTCCAGCTCGTTGGAAGCCCCGCCGCAGTAAGTGCCCGAACGCAGGGTGACATAAGCGTAGTTCTGGTCGGCGATCACAGGGTCGCAGGCCCTGCCGTGACTAAACTGGCCCAGGCTGAAGGGCTTGGATGGGTTGTCTAACGAGAAGATGTATACGCCTGTTTTGGAGCCGAGGAGCAGCCGGTTACGGATGGGGAAGATCGTCTCGATGTCGAAACCTGCGGGGATAGACGAAGACAGGGTAAGCTTCGAAGGATCACTCACATTGATGGTGTTCAGCGAATGCGCCTCCGGTATCACATAGAGATAGTCCCCGACAAGGGCCATGGTGGCGGTGGAACCGGCTGTACCCGTCGAGCCAAGGCTGGACGCAGCGGCCGCTGAGGCGTTGCTGCTAACCGAGTAGAAGGGCGTGCCGGGGATGTCGTAATACACCTGCGGGCCTGATCTTGTATCCACGTCGATCGTTGTGTCCCTTTTTGTCCATCCCGTGATCACGTATTCGTTCTGCGAAAAGTTGCGTTCCGGGATGGCATTGAGCAGCGTGTCGATCACCTTCACCTGGCGGACGTTGGAGATATCGATCGCCAGGAGGTCGCCCCACATATCGGCAAAGAGGGTATTCCCACGGATGCCGATATTCTGATTGCCGGGGATATTCAGGAAAGCGACCTGTACCGGGTGTGCGGGATTGCTGTTGTCGATGACGTGAATGCCGCTGTTGGGCTCATTCAGATAGATATAGGAGTCCTTGATGTAGATCTGACCGGCTTTTGCCAGGGCATGGCCGGGGTCTCCGTTGATCGAAGATATGACCGTCGTTCTCTTCGTATACACGGGGGTATACACGGTATACGATTTTTTGACTTTGTCTTTCAGACAACCGGGGAGCAGCATTCCCCCTAACGCCACGACAATGCCGATGGCGAGCAGGCCAGTTTTGTTTCTCATGATCAGGTTTTGTCTCTACTTGACAAATGAACCTGACCGACCGTTGCACGCTGGTCACGCAAAAACGATCACCGGCCTCCCTCCCTCCGGATCGTCCAGCAGTCTCGCCTCAATGTCAAACACTTCGCGGATGAGCCCTCCTGTCACGATATCCAGCGTTCCCTCCGCCATCACCCTCCCCTGTTGCATAAAGACTATGCGGTCCGCATATTGCAGCGCCAGGTTCAGGTCGTGCAGTACCGCAATAAGGACGATGTTCTCTTTGACCAGCGAACGCGCCAGACGGAGGAACTGGTGCTGGTAGTGTATATCCAGGCTGGAAACCGGCTCGTCAAGAAATAGGTAGCGTCCGCCGTCCGGAGGCGCCTCCCATATCTGCGCGAGGGCGCGGGCAAACTGGACTCGCTGGCGCTCGCCGCCTGACAGGGTGAGATAGTCGCGCTCGCCGAGGCCATCGATCGACAGCAGCCCCTTCACCTCTTCACAAATGGCTTTGTCGCGCGCAGACGGGCGGAAGGAAAAATGCGGATACCGCCCCATCATGACGATCTCGTCTACGCTCAGCGGGAAATGCAGCTCGGGCAGCTGGGTCATGACGGAGCGGCGCCGGGCGAGGTCGACGCGCTCAAAACGGCCGAGTCCGATTCCATCGTAGGTAACATGACCGGCAGCCGGCGTCCACTCTCCGCTGAAAGCTTTTAAAAAGGTCGATTTGCCTGAACCGTTCGGGCCCACGATGACGTGCAATTGACCGGGGACAAAAGAAATGGAGATGCCGTCGACGATGGTCCTTTCCCCGATGCGGCAAACAAGGTGTTCGATGCTAAGCATAAAACCCTCCTTTCTGCTGCTGTCGTCCGGCCCGGATCAACAGGAAAAGAAAGACCGGCGCGCCGGCGAAGGCGGTGATCACTCCGATCGGGAATTCGGAAGGGGCAACGATGACGCGGGCCAGCATGTCGGCGATGTTCAGCAGGACGGCGCCGAGCAAGGCCGAGCCGATGATCAGCCAGCGGTTGTCCGAGCTCTTCAGCAGCCGCAGGATATGCGGGACGATGAGTCCTACGAAGGAGATCACGCCCACCACCGACGTGGCTACCGCCACCAGGAATGTGTTCAGCAGGAGTATACGGGTCTTGAGCCGCCGGGTGTTGACGCCGAGGTAGCCGGCTTCTGTCTCGCCCAGCAACAGCGCGTTGAGCGCCCGGGAATACCTAAGCGAGAGCCCGATGCCTGTAAGGGTCGAGAAGGCCACAATACCCGTATTGGTCCAGTCCGCACCGGAAAGGGTGCCCAAATTCCAGAACACGATGCTGCGCGCCTGGGGATCGCGGGCGATATAGGAAAAGAAGCCGGTGCCGCCCGCAGCCAGGGCATTGACGGCGATACCCGCCAGCAAGAGCGTATTGACGTTGACCTTGCCATAGACGTTGGAAAGCCGGTAGACCAGCCAGGTAGCGAGCCCTCCGCCTGCAAAAGCCGCCAGCGGCAGAACGAAGGGTCCCAGCGCATCCAGCCAAGCGCCGCTGAGGCTCTTGCCCATGACAAAGACAAAGGCCGCGCCCAGCGACGCGCCGGAAGAGGTGCCGACCAGCCCCGGCTCTACTATCGGATTACGGAAGAGGGCCTGCATCAGCGCACCGGCGACGGATAGCGACGCGCCGGTCAGCGCGCAGAGCAGGACGCGCGGCAGGCGGATCTGGAGGAACAGCTGCTCCTCGATCGACGGACCAGGCTTGCCTGAAAAAGCATGACGGACAAACAGCAGTATGCGATCGTACTCGATGGGGACGGCCCCTACCCTTGCTGAAACGATCAGCGAGATCAGCAGGAGCAGACCCAAAGCGATATAATAACTATGGAAGGGGATCTTTTTCAAGTAGCTAGCGTTTATGGATCAGCTTGATCAGCTCATATACATTCTGTCCTGTCCGTGGCCCCAGATACACCAGGTCGTGCTCTTCTATCCGGTAAATGCGGTTGTTCTTCGCCGCGGGTGACAGCGAGACGCCCGGCAGCTGTTTGAACTTCTCCACGCTGCCCTGGAGGTCGAAGCCATAGTCCGTCGCGAGAATGACGTCGGGCTGCGCTTTTGCGATGACCTCGGCGCTCAGGTTCTTCCATTTCTGGGCGGTGTCCGCGACGTTGACTGCGCCGGCCCATTCCAGCATCTGCTGCTGGGTGCCACGGTGACTGAGCACGAAGTACTGGTTGGCGGCCTGGCCAAAATGAATGACGAGGACCTTCGGCGTATCGGGAAAGGTCTGCCTCAACGAGTCGGCGCGCGCCATATCCCTGTCCAGCCGGTCACAGATAGAGTCCCCTGCATGGGGGTTGTGAAATTCGGCCGCCAGCTGGCGGATCAGCTGTTTTGTCGAGTCGAGCGTGTTGCCGCCGTCGAACTGACGCAACGGGATACCGACCTTTTTCAATTGTTCGATCGTCGCAGGAGGGCCCCAGTTGCCGTCGTTCCAGACAGCAGTGGGGTTCAGCGAAATGATCCCTTCGGGATTGAGGGCCCGGTGATAGCCGACCGCGGTGATCTTCTTCGCAGCCGGAGGCCAGGTGCTGGAGATGTCGACTCCGACGAGGGCGGTATCGCCGCCTACCGCGAAGATGATCTCGGTAAGCTGTTTGCTCACGCTGACGATACGCAGCCCTTCTTTGTTGTTCTGCTTGTCGCCGAAACGTCCGCCGCAGCTCGTGAGGAAGGCCAGGAATAACAAATATTTGTTCATACAAAACTAAAGTTAAAAGATATACGCCAATTTGACCCCGCCATAAACGGTCGCGTTATACGGCATCGGCAGGAAATGCGGATCGGTCGTCCCCGCCAGGTTTCCGGAATAGAAAAGGAAAGTATAGTAAGTGCTGCCCGTCAGGTTGTCCGAGCCGACATAACCATCCACAGACAAATGCGCGCCGAGTACGCTACGGTAGCCGATCTTCCCGCTGAGCAGGCTGTAGGACTTCGCCGAATGCAGGTTATCGAACGTATACGGCACAGCGCCGTTGTAGCGATAGCTGAGATAGACATAGAATCCCGGCTTTGTCTGCAGGTCGACGCCCAGGTTCAGCACGCTGCCCGCGACACCCGCCACCTTCTTATTGGAATAGTCGACGGTAGTCGAGTCATAATTATGATTGCTTTTAAAGTCCTTGTATTTGAAGTCGGACCAGGCATAGCTAAGCCAGGGCCTCAGCTGGGTGATCGCTGAAGACCGGTCGTCTACCACGAGATAGCTCAGGGTCAGCTCAGCGCCAAGGTCCTCCTGACGGCCGGCGTTCAGGTAATAGGTGTACTGGGGTAAGCCGCCCGCAGCCGGGACTGTCTGGGGAACGAACTTATTGTGCACGTCGAGGTCGAACAGCGCCAGCTGGTAGGACAGCCTGCGGCCAAAGACGTCACCCTTGGTGCCGATCTCATACTGCATACCATATTCGGGCCGCAGACCGGTATTGACCTTACCGATCGCGGCAATGACCGTATTCGACGTCGTGGGCGGCGTATAACCCCTGCTTACATCGGCATAGACCGAGAATGCATCGTTGAACTTCTTCAGCAGCGCCACGCGCGGAGTGAACACAGCCGGGAAACTGCGGTCGCCGGATCCGTTGAAATGACCGCCGCCGGTCGGGATCATATCCGTGATGCCAAACTCGGTAAAGTTGAGGCTGCCGCCGGCCGTAAGCAGTACCTGCGAAGGCAGCGCAAACTTCCATTCGGTGAAGACGCTATAGCTCATGGATGCATTTTGCAGGTCGCCGCGGATAGCTCCGATGACGTTGTTGTTGAGGTTGTAGGATTTGTTGAACGCGAGCGTTTTTTGGAACTGCGCGCCAAAGATACCGTGGATCTTCTCGCCGGTGCCGGCCCCTGAGGTATAAACAAACCCCGTCCTTCCACCAAACGTAAATGCCTGGTTGTCGGTCAGGCCGTGCGCGAAAGGCGAATTCAGGGTATATCCGCTGACATACACCGTACTCAGATCGCTAAAATGTTCGTCGATCTTGTAGTCGCTCGTCACACCGCCGCGAAAGCTCTCGATATCGACCTTCGAATTGTTCACCAGATAGGCAGGGTCGCTCCATTTCTGCCGGCCATAGAACCGGGCGCTGTCCATCTCCCCCGCCAGCTCTTCGTGGGAGCTGGCGTAGGCAAAATACGTGGAGATCGTGCTCCTGTCGCTGACAAAGAAATCGCTGCTTAGCTGTGCATAGTCCTTATGGCTGGCGCTATGGTCGCGGAAGCCGGTAGACTGCTGCCGACCATAGTTGAAGACCAGGGCGGAATGTTCGCCGGCCGTCTCGATCCGGGTATTGTTCCGCCAGAGCCCATAGGACCCGAACGTGTTCTCCTCTACGAACCGGGTCTGGTTGGGCTGGGGCTTGAGCGTATAGAGGTTGACGACCCCGGCGATGCCGCTGCCATAAAGGCTCGAGGCCGGTCCCTTGATCACCTCTACCTTGCCCAGCGTGGCAAAGTCTATGTCGTCGAGGATGGTCGTGCCAGTCGCATCGGTAACGGGGATATTGTTCAGCAGCACCTGTACGCCCTGACCGTTGAAGTTGGTATTGTTGCCGTAGCCCCGTATGCTGATGCGCTGTCCGCCAAAGGTCGAGCGGGACTGCATGAGCACGCCGGGGACAAGGTTGAGGGAGCTCTCCAGCGAAAGGCCGCTGTTCCGGTGAAAGTCGACCGGTGTCAGCATGCCGATGCTGCGGGCGATGTCCAGCTGGTTGCCCTTCTGGCCGTTGGACCAGCCGGTGACCTGGACGGTATTGAGCGTTTGCGTATGAACGGTATCTTTTTTGGGGGTCTGGGCATTCGCCAAAATTGCGTAGCCCATCAATAGAACAATTCCTGTTGATCGTAGTCTCAACATCATAAAAGTTTTGGTGAAAAAGTGTAAATGTCCGGAGATAGTTTCTACACTTTTGGCGGTGGAACCAGGATATCCTGGTAACAGAAAGGAAGGTGTCCGATGATGGCTGCTGACCAGGAGTGCCGACATTGGACAGGCTGCACGAGTATAAAACGCGGCTCGTCTACTATTGCATCCGCTATTCGAAAAGAAGGCAATGTTTTTTTACTTTGATGTGAAAATTCGCCCGACCGGCTGATCAGCCGCTCTTCATTAACATCGTCGAGACAATACAGCCATCCGGCCTTCTGTCTGATGACATCATATAAATGGCCATTGTACCAGCACTCTCTTCCAGCCTCCTCCCATTTTCCATGGGCGTCGACGTCGGCCTGCGAGACCCTGAAGAACGCGGCATCCGGGAGCGCCGCTATCCAGGCCTCCCGGGCCGCCTCTTTGAGCCGCCACTGCTGCAGCAGGAACTGTCCATAGTACCCCATCTGGGTGTAGAACAATAATAGCAACAGCAATATGGTGGCTCCTTTTTTCAATCTTTTCCGGTTCGTTTGTCTACTTTCTCTTTAGGCAATATCCCGCCAGGCCTGGGCAATGGATAATTCTTCAGCACTGCCTCGTACCTGGTCTTCGTCGCAGCCAGACGACCGCTGAGCAGGCTGTATACCTCCCGGTGCTGATCGGTAGGCCTCCAGTCGGAGCCGCCCGAGATGCTCTCCTTGGAGATGGTGAGGAACCTTTCCAGCAGCTGCGCCGGGCTCCGGAAGATATCCTGTCGCGCTCCCGTAGCATGCACGTCGTGCAGCAGCGCTTCGACGTCGAGCAGTTGCCGCTGCCAGGAAGCAAGCTTTTCTTTTTGTCGCTTGCTGGTCAGTGAAGGCCCGGCGGCTGTCGCGCGGGACCGCAATATCTCCAGCGTGTCGATCATGTGCAGCACGCTCTGGATCGACTGGAATATCTCTGCGCCGAAGGCATACTGCAGCCGGATGTCCTCGTCGGAGCCGGTGGTATGCGGATCGCGCAGCACTTCCACCGGCTGGCGGTATTCTTTTTCACCGATCTTCAGCACAACGGTATAGACACCTGGCAGCACCCTGGTCGTAGGCAGGCCCGGTCCGATGTCCAGGTCGTAGATCACCATCGCCCGTTCGCCGTTGGAGTCCAGTTTTACCCAGTCGGCGTCTTCCGGCCGGGTGCGCAGCGGAGGCAGAACATAGGGCTGCAGCCCGAGGTCCCACCAGACGCGGTTGACGCCGGGCTTATTCGAGCCCTTTATCTGCTGTATCACACTACCCGCGCCATCGAGCACGAGGACCTTGACCGTATCCCGGACGCTGTCCCTCAGATAATAGTTGATATCGGCGCCATAGGGAGGGTTCTGCCCGGAGGAAGCGGCGCGTTCTCCATGTATGGCGATATGCGGCCGGAAACGCCAGGCCTTGCGCATGGAGAAAAGATAAGCCTCCGACTGCTGCACCTGACGGGTGAACTCCCGGATAGGCGTAATGTCGTCGAGGATATAGAAACCCCGTCCATAGGTACCGAGGACAAGGTCCCTGAAGCCGCGCTGGATCGTAATGCCATAGACGGGCACCGGCGGCAGGTTGTTCTTGAGGTGGACCCAGTGGTCGCCGTCATCGGGTGAGAAGTACAGCCCATTGTCGGTACCAGCCCAGATCAGCCCCTTTTTGTCCGGGTCTTCTTTTATCGAATGGACGAACGACGAGTAGCCACGCGGGAAGCTGCCCGTGATCAGCCGCCAGGTCTTCCCGAAATCCGTGGTCTTGTAAATATAGGGACTGAAGTCGCCGATGAACTGGCCATTGACAGCGACATAACAGGCGCCTTCGTCAAAAGCCGAAGGGCAGATATCCCGGATGGTCGACCATTTCGGGAGTCCGGGCATATTGGGGCTGACGTCCTCCCAGTGCCTGCCGTCGTCGCGGGTGACGTGTACGAGTCCGTCATTGGAACCGGTCCAGAGTACGCCTTCCTTTACGGGCGACTCGGCGATCGAGTAGAGCGTGCAGCCGTCGAACGTGAACAGGTTGTCCGTGCTGACCCCGCCCGAGCTCTGCTGGTGGGATTTGTCGTTGGTAGTAAGGTCGGGGCTGATAACGGACCAGGACTGGCCTTCATTGGTCGTCACGTGTACGTACTGGCTGCCGATATAGACCTTGTTGTGGTTGTGGCGGGAAATGGTCATGGGAAAGTTCCAGTGCCAGCGGTATTTCATTTCGGCGGGCGGGTAGCCATAACCCGCTTCCGGCCAGGCGCGTACGTCCCGGACGTGACCGGTTCGCAGGTCGGTGCGGTCGAGGCCGCCGTCATAGCAGCCGGACCAGATGATGGAGTTGTCTTCGGGATCGGGTTGCGCAAAACCGCTCTCGCATCCGCCGACCGTCGTCCAGAGCCCCGTAGGTATGCCGCCCTGAAGGCTGTTGCTGGGGCCGCGGTAGGAGCTGCCGTCCTGTCTGTTGCCATATACATAATACGGTACCTGGTTGTCCACCGATACGTGGTACATCTGCGCGATGGGCAGGTTGACGTTCTGCCAGGTCTTGCCGCCGTTGTAGGTCATGTTCATACAGCCGTCGTGCGCGACCATCGCCCTGGTCGGGTCTTTCGGGTCGAACCACATGTCGTGGGTGTCGCCGCCGGGGCGGTAGTCGCCGTTCTCGCCGTTGCCGTTGAAAGACTTTCCGCCATTCTTCGACTCCATAACGGTAACACATATCGTAAATACGTTGTCCGGGTCGCCCGTCGATACGCGGACCCGGGTATAGTAAGAGGCGCGCTGCGCCATCGAGTGGCTGGTGAACATTTTCTTCCAGGTGGCGCCTGCGTCGTCCGAACGATACAATGCCGGGTCTTTGTCTTCTATCAGCGCGTAAACGATATTCGGATCGCTGTAGGCAACGTCGACCGAGGTCTTGCCGACGGGGTGAGAAGCGCCGCCGGGGAGGCCGCCTACGACGCGGTTCCAGGTCCTGCCGGCATCCGTCGTCTTGAAGATGCCACTTCCGGGTCCCCCGCTGTTGAGCTGCCAGGTCTTGAACGATATCTGCCACATCGCGGCATAGAGGGTCCCGGGGTGCTGCGGGTCCATCGCAAGGTCCGAACAACCTGTAAGCGAGTCGACGAAGAGCACGAGCTCCCAGGTCTTCCCGCCATCGGTGGTCTTGTATACGCCTCTTTCCTGCTGGGGAGCGTGGGTATGACCGAGCGATGCCACATAGACCGTGTTGGCGTCAGTAGGATCTACGATGATCCGGCTGATCCTGCCGGTAGCCCTGAGCCCCATATTTGTCCAGGTCCGGCCTGCGTTGACGGACTTGTAGACCCCATTGCCCATGGCTTCGGCCGGCCGGATCAGAAAGGTCTCGCCGGTGCCGGCCCAGACCTGACGCGGTTCCGAAGGCGCGATCGCCAGCGCCCCGATGGAGGAATTGTCGGTGCTGTCGAAAATGGGACGCCAGGTAATGCCCGCGTCCTCTGTCTTGAAGATGCCGCCCGACGCCGCTCCGATATAGGCGGTATTCCGGTCGCCCGGCACGCCGGCGACGGCGATGGCGCGATTGCCGTCGGGACCGATGAACCGAAAGTGCAGCTGACTGAAGATGCTGCTATCGATCGACTGGGCCGATACGCCCAAACCAGCGAGAAGGAACAGCAAACAGCCCAAAGTTTTGCGCATAGCCGATAATTTTTTGAAAATTACCTTTTGATCTTTAACAAAAACCGCTCGCGTTCAAATCGGTATAGCATTGGTTAAAATCAGGTGAATGGCGGCTCACGCAACCCGCAGGTGTTGTCTGCGGCGGTGGTAGCGGTACCGGACGATCGTCGCCGCCATCAGCGCGACCCCGCACAGCTCGGACAGCATCTTCTCCGCGTCCAGCCAGTCGACTGGCCGGTCCTTCAGCAGCGGGTCCATTACGACCCCATGGACGACAAACAGCAGCGCCGTGCCATAGGAGACGAGATGGATATTCTTCCACATGCGAAAGCTCATCCTGCTCTTTATCTTCTTCTGCGTAGTGACGATAACCGTTATCAGCGCATACATCGCCAGCGCGCCAAGCATCGTCCACAAGACCTGGTGCGGTGCATTCACCGGAATAAGAATATCGATGACCTTGTATTTCAATGAAGCATCGGCCAGCAATAGCAGGACGTGGGCCAAAACCAACGCCAGCGCAACATAGGCCGTCCAGTTATGAAGATCGTCGAGGCTTATTTTTTTAACTAGGGGCGGCATTTTCTTCCACAAGGGCGACCGCCGGTAGGCCGTGGAGAGCAGCATGCCCAGCAGCAGGTTAAAGGTCAGCACGCCCGTCGCGATAAGGCCAAAATTGGACGAAAGCTCAAGCCATTGATTCTCCATATCAATTGGTTGTCGGGTTTTCTTTTACGCTTATGATCGGCACCTGCTGCTGATAAGCCAGCTTGTTAAGTGCCGGAATGCCGGTGGTCAGAATGCTCTTCAGCTTGTCGAGCTGGGCGTCCGTCCGGGCGCTCAGCGAGGCAAAGACCTCACGGGCCTGGCGATTGGGCGCGGCGTAGCCTTCCGACGCATAGCCATATACGCCGGAGAGCTTGTCGTTGAGCCGGATGGGGAAGTTCAGCATATCCTGTCCGCTCTTCGACCTGGTCTGATACAGCGCTTCTTCGATGGCCGTCAGGTTTCGTATGATACTGTCCGATAGTTTTTTGATCGGCTTTTGCGTGCTGTCCAGCCGCGAATTAAAGTCCTGCAGCTGGGTGCGGACGCTGCGGATCTGCAGGATGGCCTTCTGGGCCTCGTTGTATTTGTCGCGAACCTGCAGCAGGAAGGCCGTCTGGGCGTCATAGTCGGCCTCGGTCAGCTGGTAGTTGGGATCACCCTTGATGACAAAGGATACGTCTGTCGAGTCATCGTCATAGCGAAAGCGAGCGGTGTATTTACCCGGCGCGGCTTTGGGGGCGCCGGCTCCGCCGGTCCAGAGCAGCATGCCGGTGATCTTCTCTGCGGGCGCATACAGCATGTCCCAGACAAAGGTATTGATACCCGGTTCGCAGTCGAGGCGGGTATCGGCCTCCTTCGAGTGCGTGGTAAAGGTTCGTATCGGCTGGTGCTGCTTGTCAAAGACGGTGATCGAGACCTTAGGTGTGTCCGCGGGAGACTTCAGCCAGTAGTGGAAGACCACGCCATTGGGTGGGTTCTGGCCGGCGTTGTGGATGGGCTGCTGGTCGCGGCGGCGGCGGCCTCCGCCTTCGGTGCGCCAGGCGTCTTCTACGGCAAAGACGTGCAGCCTCTTCTTGAGAATATCCGGCGACTGCTGCTGCAGGAGGCTGAGGTCGTCGAGCGCCCAGAAGGCCCGGCCCTGCGTGGCTACGATGAGGTCATTGTCCTTGATGGTGAGGTCCGTGACGGGAACGACCGGAAGGTTCAGCTGAAAGGGACGCCAGCTGTCACCGCCGTCAAAGCTGATATACATGCCGTATTCGGTGCCGGCGTAGAGCAGGCCGGGTCTTTTCCTGTCCGCCCGGATGACGCGCGTGAAATGCCGCGGGTCGATGCCTTTGGTGATCAGCTTCCAGGTCTTGCCGTAGTCTTCCGTCCTGAACAGATACGGCGTATAGTCGTCCTCGCGAAAACGGGTACCCGCAAAGTAGGCCGTTCCCTTTTTGAACGGATCGGGCTCTACGCAGTTCCACAGCGTCCATTTCCCGGCCTGCGGCGGCGTGATATTGTCCCAGTGCCTGCCGCCGTCCCTGGAGACGTTGATGAGGCCGTCGTCGCTGCCCGTGTAGAGCAGGTCCGGCTCGAGCGCAGACTCGGTCGCCGTAAAAATGGTACAGTAGTATTCTGCCGAGGTATTGTCCTTGGTGATGGGGCCGCCGCTGGGTCCCTGCCGGGATTTGTCGTTGGTGGTCAGGTCGGGGCTGATCGTCTCCCAGGTCTGGCCCTCATTCTCGGTCATGAACAGCTGGTTGCCGGCAGCATAGAGCCGGTGCGGGTTGTGCGGGGAGAAGAAGATGGGGTAGTTCCACTGAAAACGATACTTCAACGAGTCGGCTCCGGAGCCCGTAGGATTGTCGGGCCAGACGTCGATGGACCGATTCTCGCCGGTCCGGTGGTTCAGCCTCCCCAGGTAGCCGTCGTAGTTGCCGCCGTAAACGATATCCGGGTTCAGCGGATCGGCGACGATATAGCCGCTTTCGAAACCCGCTGTCGGTTCCCAGTCCTTTGACGTGATCGCGGGCCCGGTCGAACGGCTCTTGATGCGAACGCTGGTGTTGTCCTGCTGGGCGCCGAGGATATGATAAGGAAAGGCGTTATCCGTCGTGACGCGGTAGATCTGTGCGGTGGGCTGGTTGTCGACCGAGCTCCAGTCTTCACCGCCGTTGAAGCTGACCTGCGCCCCGCCGTCGTCGGCGAGTATCAGCCGGTGGCTGTCTTCGGGGTCTATCCAGAGATCATGGTGGTCGCTGTGCGGACTCGCCACGGACGCGAAAGTCCTGCCGCCGTCCAGGGAACGTTGGAATTGTACGTTGAGTACGTAGACGATATTCTCGTTCTTAGGGTCGCAGTACACGCGGTTGTAGTACCAGGCGCGCTGGCGGATATCGTTGGTGCTGTTGACCTTTGTCCAGGTATCGCCGCGGTCGCTGCTGAGAAAGAGGCCGCCGTCGGCGTTCTCGATCATTGCGTAGACCTTGTCGGGATTGGAGGCAGGCACCGCCACGTTGACGACGCCCCAGACGCCTTTTGGCAGGCCTTTCTTTGCCGATATATTCGTCCAGGTCTCTCCGCCGTCGGTGCTCTTATAGAGGCCGCTGCCGTCACCGCCGCTCTCCATACTATATGGCGTGCGTCTGACGCGCCACATTCCGGCATAGAGGACGGAAGGATTGCCAGGTTCCATGACCACGTCGGAACAGGCGGTCTGGTCGTTGACGAATAAGACCTTCCGCCAGGACTTGCCCCCGTCGGTAGTCTTGAAGACGCCGCGTTCTGTGTTGCGACCAAACAAATGTCCCATTACGGCAACCCAGGCGATATCGGGATTAGCGGGATGTACGACGATACGTGCTATATGGCGGCTGTCCTTCAGCCCCAGGTCACGCCAGCTGCGGCCGCCGTTGTCGGAACGCCACATCCCCCCAAGATTTTCGGAAACGTTGTTGCGCAGCGTGCTCTCGCCCTCGCCGGCGTAAACGACCGATTCGTCGGAAGGAGCAACCGCCACCGCTCCCACGCCGCCGCCAAAATATCCGTCAGAGACATTCTTCCAGTTGCTGCCACCGTCCATCGTCTTCCAGAGGCCGCCGCCCGTGGCGCCAAAATAAAAGGTATTCCTGTTCTTGAGGCTGCCGGAGACGGCGTCTGCGCGGCCGCCGCGGAAAGGACCGATGAGCCGGTATTTGAGGGCCGCGAAATAAATAGAATCGGGTTTCTGCGCCTGGCCCACAATGGTACCCAGGACCAGCGTTGAAATAAGAAAGAGATATCTCATGTGTTGGATCATTGTATTTGTTTTTGAAGCTGCAAGAAGGCCGCGTTGGTCGCCTGGAGGTCAGCGATAGCCTGTTCGGTCGGCGGCATATCTGCTTCTTCCAGGATAGTGAAGATAGTGGCAAAATTTCTTTCCAGCGTGACGAGCTGCTTCCCGAGGGCTGAGTTGCCTGCAACTTTCGCGTGTACCTTCTCCAGGGCGGCCATCGCCTGCCTGCGGCCTTTATAAGCCTGCAGCGCCAGGTCGTGCTGCTGCTGCAAGGCTGCCGCCGGCGTCTTCACACGTGGGTCCATGCGGACGGTCAGCAACTGCGTATATGTTTTACCGTTAGCTTTCAGCCGGACGGTGTAGACACCCGGCATGACCCAGGGGGAGGTAGCGGCGGGAGCAGTATTCGCATACACGGCGCTGATGGGATAGGAAGCCGGGACGTTCAGCGGCTGATAGTGGAGGTCCCAGATGAAACGGTGAGGCCCGGCTTTTGCGGAAAGCAGCTGCTGGGGCCGGATCCAGTACAAGGGGATGTTGACGTCGGGTATGGTATAAAGGGTGTCCCTGCTCGAATAGTGGCGGATGGTCTGACCGGATGTGCTGACAATGTCGAGCGTGACTTCGTCGGTCGCGTCAGACTTGAGGTAGTAGTCGATGACCGCGCCGTCGGGCGGGTTCTCCCCTGCCGGCTCTTCCTGGGGTAGCGGCGTATCGGGGTTCATATCCCAGCGGACGCGGATGGCGGGCTCGGGCTTGTACAGGATCGCGTCGGCGACAGCGGTATTGAGCTGGCGCAGAGGCGCGATATCGTCGAGTATCCAGAACGACCGGCCGTGCGTGCCTACGACCACGTCGGCGTCCTTGAACACCAGGTCGCGGATGGAGGTAGCGGGCATGTTCAGCCGAAGGGGCGACCAGCTGGCGCCGTCGTCGAAGGAGACGTAGACCGCTGTCTCCGAGCCGGCCATCAGCAATCCCTTGTGGTGCGGGTCTTCGCGGACCACGTTGATCGGGTCATTGGGAAGGCCCTTGTCGATCGCGGTCCAGGTCTTGCCGCCGTCATGGGTCTTATAGATATGCGGGTGCATGTCGTCGATCCGGATGCCGTTGACCGCAGCATAGGCCGTCGTAGCGTCGCTATGTCCCGCGTCGATAAGGGAGACCTTCATCCAGTCGGTGACGCCGGGCGGCGTGACGTTCTTCCAGGTCTTTCCGCCGTCCCGGGTAATATGAATGAGGCCGTCATCGGTGCCGGCCCAGATGGTAAGGGCGTCTACCGGTGATGGAGCTACGGTATAGATGACGCCGCGGCGGGGCATCTTCTTTAGCGACTCAGAGCTATAGACGCCGACACTGGCGGGGATATTCCAGGTCTCGCGGCTGAGGTCGGGGCTGATCACCTGCCAGGAGTGCCCGCCGTTGGTTGTTTTAAAAAGTACGTTGCCAGCGAAATACAGGGTGTGCGGGTCCGTCGGCGAGAACAGGACCGGGGCGGTACGGAGGAATCTATACGTGCCGCCGCGGACCGCTGACGGCGCGATGTTCTGTATCTGTCCGGTGCGTTTGTCATAGCGGGTGAGTTTTCCGCCGTAGATGATGTTGGGGTCCAGCGGGTCGGGGGCTACATAGCCATATTCTTCGACCCCTACGGGGTGCCATTCGCGGAAGGTGATGGCACCGTCATTGCCGCGGGAGGCGATGCCGACGGAACCGCTCTCCTGCTGCCCGCCATAAACATTATAAGGAAAGGCATTGTCGGTAATGACGTGATAGAACTGCGCCGTGGGCTGGTTATACCAGGAAGAAAAGCTTTCACCGCCGTTGACCGTGACGATGGCGCCCTGGTCGCAGGCGATCAGCATGATCTGCGGGTTGTCCGGGTTGATCCAGATGCGGTGATAGTCGTCGCCGCCCGGTGCGCCGCGGAAGGCGTTCCAGGAGTTGCCGCCATCGGTGGATCTCCAGACGACCACGTCAGCGGTATAGACGATGTCTTTGTTCTTCGGGTCGGCTTTGACCTCTGCAAAATCGTCTCCGCGCCCCCAGAAACGCTGGTCGCTGTTGAGCTTTTTCCAGGTCTCGCCGGCGTCGTCGCTGCGATAGATGCCCCCATAGTTAGCGTCTGCAGCGACGGTAGCATAAAGACGGGAGGGATCGGATGGGGCAATACAAAAACCGATGCGGCTGAGCCCTTGTGCAGGTGTAGGCAGGCCCTTTGTTAGCTGCGTCCATGTCGTGCCCCCGTCCACGGACTTGAAGAGACCGCTGTTGGGACCGTTAAATGCGCCATTCTCCCAGGGGCCCTGGCGGCCGGCCCAGAGGTCGGCATACACGACCTGCGGATTGACCGGGTCGATCGTGACCTGCACTGCCCCGGTGTTCTCGTCCTTATATAATACTTTCTCCCAGGTCTTGCCGCCGTCGAGGGTCCGGTAGACGCCTCTCTCGGGATTGGGGCCGTAGGGATGGCCGAGCACGGCAACGAATACCCGGTTGGGATTTTGTGGATCGATCGCCAGCCCGCCCATCTGCTGTCCCGCCTCAAGGCCCAGATGGGTCCAGGTACGACCGGCATCCGTGGACTTGAAGATGCCCTTGCCAACGGACAGATCGGGTCGCTGAATGCCCTCTCCGCTGGCCACATAGACTATATTGGGATCGGAAGGAGCGACGGCGACGTCGCCGACAGAGCCCGTCGGCTGCTGGTCGAAGATGGGCGCCCAGGTGCGTCCGAAGTCGGTGGTCTTCCAGACCCCGCCGTTGTTGACACCGATATAAAAGACATTGGGCTGTTGGGGCGAGCCGCAGCCGCCGACCGTGCGCCCTCCGCGATGAGGGCCGATCATCCGCCAGCGTAAGTTACTGAAAAGAGAGGTGTCAGAAGCCTGTGCGAGGACCGTCAGCGAGACGGTGTAACAGGACAGCAGCAAAAGCAGTTTGTTCATGTGTAGTAGTTAGAATCTGTTGATATGGACTGGACTCCGTCCAGTTAAGAAGGCAAAAATTTACGATATAACTGGTTACCAGACAGAACCGTCCATCAACTTTTTTTGGTCGGTGAACTGTTCCGTATATTCGGAACCTTAAACCAGCCATGAAATGCCTCGATTCCGTAGATATTCTGTCGTCTTACTCTTATCTATTAGTTTTTTTGGTGTCTCGGCGCAGATCGCGCAAATGACGCCGCCTCAGACGCAGGCTTTTAAGGTGATCGCCTTCTATACCGCGAAGAACGACGCGGCGCATATCAGCTTTGTCCACGAAGCCAACCGCTGGTTTTCGGAGATGGCGAAGCTTCACGATTTCAGCTATGACTCTACCAATGACTGGAGCAGGATGACGGAAGACTTTTTATCGCGGTACCAGGTGGTGCTGTTTCTCGACACGAGGCCGGAGGACCCGGCCCAGCGCCTGGCCTTTCAGCACTATATGGAGCACGGCGGCGGCTGGATGGGTTTTCATTTTGCCGCTTTTGCGCTGACACCTTCGGATGTTCCGGCGAACTGGGACTGGTATCACAAACAGTTGCTTGGCTCGGGCTCCTATGTCAGCAATGTCTGGCGGCCGAGCGCGGCTATATTGAATGTCGAGGGACGCGACTTTCCTGCGCTGAAGGGGATGCCTGCGAAGTTTGCCTCGGCTCCCAATGAATGGTACCGGTGGTCGGAAGACCTGAGGAAGAACCCGGATATCAGGATCCTGGTGTCGGTGGATTCCGCGAGCTTTCCTCTGGGCTCCGGCCCGAAACCATACGAGATATGGCATAGCGGCTACTACCCCGTCGTATGGACGAATACGAAATACCGTATGATCTATATGAACATGGGGCACAACGATATCGACTACGACCACAAGACCAACCAGGAACTTTCGTTTACGCTGCGAAATCCGACCGAAGAGCGGCTGATCCTCGACTGCCTGCTGTGGCTGGGCGGAAGGCCTTAGCGTGCGTCCTGCAACAATTCGATGATGCGCGTATGCCCGAGGTGCCTGGCCCACTCCAGCGCGGTAGACTGATAGGCGCTGTCCTTCAGCCGCAGGTCGGGTCGCGCGGTCAGCGCCAGCCGGGTGAGGTCGGCGTCGTCGCGTTCGGCCGCAAAATGCAGCAGTGTCTTATTCCATTCCCCATATATTTTATTTACCGAGCCGGGGTCTTTCTGAAGCAGCTGGCGGGCGCGGTCCTGCCAGCCGAGGTCCCAGGCGTCGAGGACGGTGTAGTCGGCGCCGATATCGACGAGCCATTCTGCGGCGGACGGCTGCCGGCAGTGCACCGCCAGCTCCATCAGGGTCAATCCGCTGCTGAGCTCGCGGTTAAGGTATCGGGACAGGCCTGCAGTCTTTTCCAGCTGGGGGCGAAGGGCGTCCAGCGACAGCCGGTCTCCCCTGCCGACGGCTTCGGCCAGCTGCACGTCCGAGGAAGAGGGCGGCCGGGTGATATACCGATCGGTGATGAGCCACCAGGTCTGGCCATCCCGTATAACGGTGAAGCCTAGCTGCTCATATGTCCGCTGGCCTGCGCCGGTGGAGTTGAGCACGGCATAGCGGTATCCTTTGTCGCGGGCATAGAGACAGGCGGCCAGCGTAATCGCCTTTCCGATACCTTTTTTCCGGTGACGGGGAACGACGCCGACATGGTAGATGCCTGCCGCGCCAAGCTCTCCTGTGGTAAGGAAGACGACGCTGTGTCCGACCACCTTGCCGTGAAGGGTCGCGATAAAACGCGTCCATTGTCCGGGCATGTCGATAGTGGCGGCGGCGGGAACGATGACCTGCGCGTAAGGCAGATTCTTTATGCCTGTCAACGAAGCCTGGTTGTCGGCGGCAATGGTAAGCCCGCGGGGGAAAGAGTGATCTGTACGAACCTGGCCGAGGTCGAGGGACATCCAGCGGGGTTTCCAGCCGGGCTGAAAGCCTCTCGCAAGCAGGCGGACGCCCAGGTCAGGCGGACTCGGCGGGTCCAGCGACCAGCAGCCCGCCCCTTTCGGCGGATGTACACGGTACCAGGCCATCAGATCGTCCAGCTGCCGCCCGGCATTCTCCTCCCTCAGCTGGGGGAAGGCGACCATGGAAGGGCTCTGCGCATTCCCCGATGTCCAGCATAGCCCCTCGATATCAAAGAAGCTGCCGCCAAGCGTTAGCGCTTCTTTTTTGAACAGCTCGCGGTGATTGAAGGCGGCGGCCTGTTCGAGCCGGCTGGGATCGGCGACTTGCAGTATTGACGGATTAGCCATCAAGATAAATCTAGCTCATCCGACGCGCCCCGCAAAAAGAATTATGGAAAAAAATTACCAAAAAAATAATTTTTTTCTATAGCACCGCTAATATCTGTACCATTCGGTACGAACTGGACTCCGTCCAGTTCAGATCATTTACCCTCATCTGGCTTTCCGTACTTCTTCAGTCCCACGGAGGCGAAGGCATAGATCTCCCGCATAATATAAGGCGGCAGGGAGTCGGGCGGAACGCTTGCGGGTACGGTCCTGTCAGTGACGGCCGGGTCAGCGATACGGCGCAGATGGTCCATACAGCTGTTGCGGGTCGTCAGGAACACAAATGTCTTGATCTTTTCGTCGCTGGTAAAGTCTGTACGCCGCTGCCAGCAAAGGAAAAAAGCGTCCAGCGATAGCTGATAGGCGGCCGGGGCGTCGCGCACCAGCATGAACGCAAAAGAAAAAAGCTCCGGATAGTACTGAAAGAAAAAGACTTTGAAGGCTTCCGGCAGCCCCTGGCGAAAATAGGTGACACTGATGTCTTCCTCGTCGGCTCGTTCCGATTTCATACTGGAGATCATTGTTAAATTTTTAGGATGCCGATGGCGTCCCGTTAAACGAAACGATTGGATAAAGCAAGGAAATATGGTCTTGAAGGACCTGTGCAGAGGACCTAGTTCATCAGGTGGCTATCCCAGTGAACATGGGATGACCCGTCCCTGGTATTGCCCGTCCAGGGAAGATAGCAGTCGGTGTAGTAGTTCTCGATGGCGAGGCCAACGGCTTCTGTGTGGCCGTTCGATTCTTTCTCTATGTCAGCCCAGGTATCCTTTTTATTATACACAAGCGCCATAGATTCTTCGTGGCCTTCGGGAAAATGAACAAGGAAAACGACGACGGTATTGACGAGGATCGGTTTAACGACGATGAGATTCCACTGTCCTTCGAAAAAGTATTCCAGCTCGAAGGACTTCTCGAAAGGTAACAGCTCCTGGATCGAAGATGCATACGGGATATTCCTTAACCTGTTGAGTTTTAAGCGAAAACCGGACATAGTCAGTAAGTTAAAAAAATGAACGAACATGGTCAAAAAAAGGACGTCAGGTCTTGAGTTAAGTCGGGAACAAAGCTAAAACAGGATATTACCGGCAGTTTGGGATGTATCAGCAAGCGTCTGCTTGATCATTACTAAGAGCAAATTAATAGCTTTACTTGAAGATTCCATAGAATTAATTCTACAGGAGATTTTTTTTTATTGATGAATTTAGCATAAATGCAACCACAGATACTTTTAGCAGACGACCACAGCATGATCAGGAAAGGTCTGAAGCTTCTATTGCAATTACACCTTGGCTTTACTGACGTCTCGGAAGTCGTCAGCTGCAACGAGCTGATGAAGGAGCTCGCAAAGAAAAAGTATACGCATCTCGTATTAGACATCATCCTCTCAGATGGAAGTACGCTGGAGATCCTGCCGAATATACAGAAATTATATCCCGAGCTACGGATAATGGTATTTTCGATGCAGCCTGCCGAAGTGTATGGAAAGGCGTTGCGGCAATACGGTATCGATCACTATCTGCCCAAGACGACGCCGGAGGAAGAAACGATCCGGCTGCTGCAGCGCTTTCTCCTCAACGAGCAGCCGACAAGGGACAGCTCGGGGGTCAGGTGGCCCAACAATCCGTTCTCGGCACTGGCCCCGCGCGAGCTGGAGATCCTGCACTATGTTCTGAAGGGGCTGGGTACAAAAGAAATAGCCGAGACACTGAATGTAAAGATGAACACCATATCTACCGTAAAAAACCGCATATTCGAAAAAACCCTCACCACAAATCTGAAAGAATTAATAGAATTGGCTACATTGTACAATGTCAATTACTAGGACTGCGGGGGTTTTATTGCTGCTGCTGAGCTGCTGTTATCACCCGAAGGCCCAGGATCGCTACCACATCGATCACTTCACGACAGACAATGGTCTTCCCTCCAATGGGATCAAAGGACTGCAATGGGACGGGCAGACCGGGTTCTGCTGGATCGCCACCGAGGCCGGGATCACCCGGTACAACGGCGCCGATTTTATCAGTTTCAATCGGAGTAATACCCCCGGCTTCTTTTCCGAACGAATGCTTTTTCTGCTGAAGAGCAGGGACGGACGTTTTTATACTGCGGACGAAGTGGGCAATCTGTTCCTTATCCTGCGGAACAAACCCCAGTTCACCGGGCAGATCAAGGTCGATACCCGACCCACAACCTTCAGGCTGATCGGGCTGATCGCCTCGGGCAAGCTGTTCCGGCAAAGCTCCCAGCAGCCTCCCGCCGGCTTTGGTTTTGATTTCTCGTTGCAGACGTTGATACCGGTAAGTGAGGAGCGGCTGCTGCTGACACAGCACGACAGCCTGTACGACTACCGGCTGGGTCGGCCAGTCCCTACTTTTCTGACCGCCCTGCCGCAGGGCTCCAAACCGTTCGGTCTCGGGGACAGCCTGTTTGTTTTCGATCCCGCGAGCGGCTTCTACAGAATATCTTCAGACCACGGGGAAAGGTCACCGGTCCCATTCGATGGAGCAGATGGAAAGGGCAAGTTCGAGCTGTTCTGGGATAACGGCATGAGCAATCCGATACTGGTAAAGGGCAGCCAGGCCTGGCTGCTGGACTATGCGCAAGGCAGGTTGAAGGCAAGGCTCGTATGCGACGCGCTGCCATCGGATGCATCGCCGCTGTTCGTCCGGTACGACGAGAAAAGCAACCTGCTTTTTTTGGGCACCTCTTCGAAAGGATTGTTCGTAATACGCAGGAATGCCGTACGAGCGATCAAAAAGCCATCCGGTCCCGACGACGCCGACAGGCAGACTGCCTACTACAGCCAGATAGCCCTGCGGGGAGAGGCCGTGCTCACCAGCAATGGAGACGTTCTGGGGCGTCCGGCGTCGAGCGCCGGCCCTGGCGACCTGCCGGTCCGGGGCAGCTTCAACAATTTCGTACTGACCACTCCGGACAGCGTGTTATGGTATAGCAGGAACGACACCATTTTTTCCTGGTCTTACCGGACTCATAAGGGGACGGCGATATCTGCCGGTGAAGGCTCGATCACGGATGGCTTTGCCCTATCGGAGGGAGATCTTTATATCGCCAATGCCATCGGTATCGGGGTCCTGCGAAAAGGCCGGGTCGAGTACCAGTACCGGTATCCCAAGCCGGACATCAACAGCAACGCCCCGTTTGCCATGCAGGAGATCAGTCCCGGTCTGATCGCCATCGCCACCTGTGACGGACTTTTCCGCTACAATATCCTGACCCATGTGGTTGATACCCTGTGGAGGGAGCCGGGCATCTGCGTCCGCAGCCTATGGAAATACAAGGGCTATTTGTTCATTGGAACCTACGGGAAAGGCATCTTTCTGTATAAAAATGGCCATATCCGCCCGATCCCGCTGGATAAGAGCGGATACCTGGGCTACGCACACTGTTTCATTCCGGACAAGTATGGCTTCTGCTGGATCAGCACCAATAAGGGCGTTTTCCGTGCCAGTCCGAAGGACATGACAGCGGCTTTTGACGATAGCAAACAGAACGTATACTATCACTATTACGGCAGGGCGCATGGCATGGACATCACCGAGCTCAATGGCGGGTGCACTCCGTGTGCGTTGCAGCTGAACGACAGCACCCTGTCCTTCCCATCGATGGACGGGCTGATATGGGTCGATCCTTCGCGGCCGATCACCGGATTGCCCGGGGGAGCGATCTATATAGACGAGTTCATGGCGGATAGCCAGGTGGTCAACAGCGCTTCGCTGATACGACCCGAGCTTCCGGCCAGCACGAGGGAATTGGTGTTCTCCCTGGGTTTTCCGGCCTGGGCCGGTAAGGAAAACCTGTATATCGAATACAAGCTGGAGCCCTATTCCCATGACTGGCAGCTGCTGGATATCCAGAATAACCCAAAGCTTCGTTTCAGCAATCTGCCTTCGGGGGTTTACCGGCTCGAGATACGAAAGCCCAACGGATTTGGTAGCAGCTACAGCTCGACCACCTGCAGCTTTTATATCGTCCCGCGGTGGTGGCAGCAGCCGTGGAGCTGGGCCCTCAGCCTCGGCCTGCTTGCGGCCATTATCGGAGCAATCGTCCGCTGGCGCACCCGCCGGCTCGAGCTGCGGCAGAACAGACTGGAAAAGCAGATCGCCGAAAAGACCAGGGAGCTGCAGGAAAAGAATGAAGAGCTGGAACGCACCGACCAGATCAAGACCCGGCTGATCTCCATTATCAGCCATGACCTGGTGACGCCGCTGCGTTTTCTGCACATGACCGGGAGGAACCTCATCGAAAAAAAGCACGGCCTGACCGAAGACCTTCAAACGGAAGCTATCAGCGAAATGGCCACCACCTCGAAAGAGCTGGAGCTGCTGTCCACCAATATTCTCAACTGGATAAAATATCGCAACGAAGACCGGCGGCTGGCCAAGGAAAGCTTCAACCTCAGCGAGCTGGTGACCCAGATCTTCGGCATTTTCCAGCCGATGGCCCGGCAGAAGGATGTCAGGCTGCTCAACGGGATCGATAGCGAGGTAGTCGTCTTTCAGTATATCGAGCCGGTCAAGATCGTCCTCTATAACCTCATACTCAATGGTATCAATTTTACCCCGGAGGGTTATATCGGGGTCGGCTGCGTCCGCAGCGGGGATAGCATCTCGCTCATCATAGAGGACACCGGCGTCGGGATGACGCAGGAGCAGATCAACAATATCATGGCAGATCATTTTATCATCTCTTCCGCAAATGTGGATAACCGGAAGGGTAATGGGCTCGGCTATCTCATCATCAAGGACCTGCTGAAGATCATCCGCGGACGGGTTTCCATCCAGAGTGAGAAGGGAAAGGGAACCCGGGTCACCGTTTGGGTTCCGCTATAGGACGGTCCCGGCCGCTGTCAGCGGCCGTCCCAAAAAAAGGCCGGTCTTCTGACCGGCCACCAACTTTGCGACAGTTGCTTATAATTTCCTACAATAAGGTATATAATAGCAGGGCCGCCGCGGCGATCCCTATAAGAAAGCAGATCAATAACGCCAGAGCTCCTTTGGTAGATATGGATGTATATCGGGTCTTTGACGCCATAGTAGCGCTGCTTTAGCTGTTAATCACAGTTGAATTATCGAGGTATTGCTGTGTCGGATGGTAGATGAACAGGCAGCTCCCGTCCCTTACGGCCCGGATGATGCGGCCGCTGATGGCTGCCGGCAGGGCGGGACATCCCAGGCTCGTGCCCAGCGTACCAAAGTTCTGCATGTATTTGTCTCCGACATAAGAGGATCCGTGCAGTACGATATTCCGACGCAACGCCAGGTCGTTGTATCCGCTGTCGACCCCGTTGAGGCGCAGCGAGAGGCCGTTGCGGCCATAGTAAACCCTTTCCGTCACATAGAAACCAAGACTGCTTTTAAAAGACTCGGGCTCATTGGAGAAAGAGGTCGCATACTCCTCACCGGAGTTCTGGCCATGGGCTACATAGGTCCGGAACAGCAGCTTGCGGTGCCGGACATCGATGACATACATCCGCTTGCTGCAGCAGGACTGGCTGAAATCACAGATGGAGAGGACCGTACGTTTGTGGATAAGTCCTTTTTTCAACAGGTTGTAATAGCCGCGCCAGGCATATTCGAATGCCTTTGGGTCGAGGCCTTGTTTTTCGAGCTTCATGTTGCTGTAGAGCACGACGGCCTGGTTGATCACCATCCGGAGCTCTGCGGCCTTTGCTGCCGACGTGGATACGATGCCGTTGCTGGTCTCATCTTTTGCTTCTGTCTTCGTCGCAGCGGGAGCCGGTGCGGCTGCGCTGGCTACATATTCCTGGGTGGTAAATTTTGGGATTGCGGTGAGAGATGGCTGATCGATGAACCGGGCGATGACCGCCGAAGAATAAAAGGGCAGAACGACCTCTTTGCCTTTCAGGCTGTCTCCGTCGGATTTAGCACGTCCCGTTATCATTGCCGGGGCTGTCAGGATCATGGATGACAGGGTAACCTTAAATAAAAGGTTAGAAAGTACGCGCATGGGATTTGGATTTTAATTACGGTTATAGGATTTGGGTTACGAATCATTTCAGGATCTGGGTTAAAGGTTTCATTCTCTACGGATGCTGAACTGCGTTCTCTCGATAAGCACAGCATCCCGGTAAAGCTCATATACAAACTGCCCTGCGTGTTCGAAATTGTATTTTTCTACGATCAGCAGCGGGTCCCGTATCTGACGGATCTCGAAAAGCAGCATGCCATGTTCGTCAAAAAAACGGATCTTGTACCTGCCGGCGGTGTTCTGAGGAACGGTTATGACCAGGTCACCATTGGCATTGCGGCGAACATAACCGGAGCTCATCCAACCGGGGGGAGCATCCCTTTTATTATATAACGTATAACCTGGAGAATTATGACTTCTCCAAATGGCGGAATGAAAATATTTTTTGGACGAAGGGCTGGCCTGCGCGTCCGGAGCGGCGAGAAGGGCGATGAGGACGAGAAATGACAGGTTTCTCCCCATCAAGTGAGGATACGGCATGATCATATTTTAAATACTGCAACGCAATAAGACAACAGACGACTAGTCTGTTCCGGTAGGCCGGTCTTTCCGAACGCTGGTCCTCCGGTCGGTCGACTGGGGCGGCGGTTCGTCGTTCTTGTTGCTCTTCATCGTAATGACCGGGCTGGTATCGCTGGCGACTCTTGATTCGAGTTCGTGATACTCCCGCTGGACGCTCAGCACTTCGGCATGGGCGTCTAACATTTCCTGTTCGAGCTCGTGGATCCGGCGCTCTTTCCTGGCCAGCTGCCGGCTTCTTCCCCAAAAGCCCGCCAGAACCGCGATACCGATGATCAGGACAAAAATATACGCGTCGATGGTTAATTGGAATGTCGGCATAAAAAGATCAATTAGTTAATCGAATAAGGAAAAACGATAAAATAAGTAGATCGAATTATGCGTTTCAGCACCTGAGGGGATGATCGGTGTTAGTGTACAGGCAGATTACACCCGTGGGGTAAAGTTTATTCATGTGGATACAGATTTTGTTCTATAAAAGTACCCTCCCCTTCCACCTGTGGGTACTCACAGGAGCAAAATGAGCCACGCGATCAGACAAAGCCTTTCTAAGCTAAGGTGTTATATTATGAAAGGCGGTCCTTTTCCACTTATCGATACGTCCAGAGTATTTTATTATATTTGACGGCCAAGGTTAAGGCATGATCAAAAAGGCGCTTCCGATTATTGCTATCCTCTCATTGTCTGTAACACCTGCCCTGACTCAGTCCGACTCTTCGAACGGCTACTCTGTCCAGCATTTTACCGACGAGAACGGGCTGCCTCAAAACAGCATCAACGACTTGTTATTTGACAATGACGGGTATTTGTGGCTGGCCTCCCAGGTCGGCCTGGTATGCTTTAACGGCAATTCATTCAAGCTGTATTATCCGAACGACAAGCCTGTCATGGAATCGGACATCCTCTTCCTGGGGAAGAATGACAAAGGGACCCTCTATTTCCAGACGGACGATCATAACCTTTACTGTTATCCCAGGAACAACCGGCAGTATATGGCTCCGGTGATCACCCCTGCGGAAGCGCAAAAAAGGCCCTGGCTGCTGAACGACCACAAGCAGCTGTTCGACTTCTCTGCCTACCTGCACAGCACGCCCAGCGCTGCGGAAGCGGTGCAGCGGCAAAAGGTCTTCGAGTATCTGTTTGCGAACAATCGGAATTTTTACGCGGTCGATACTACGCGTCTTTATTATACCTACCACGACAGCCTTTATTACTACGATGGTCATCTGCGGTCGGCGGTGACCCGCCTACCGGCCGGCAGGGGGCAATACCTGGTGCAGGACAAAAAGCTATATATCCTTCACCAGGATTCTGTGTTGGCTGTATACGCCGAAGGCAGGCGGGTGGCGGGGGCATCGCTGATCGGCGGTGACCTGGCGAGAGAGCTGCCTCTCGTCAAAAAAGGCGGCGGCGACTACCGGCTGTATCCCTGCACCAGGATGACGCACCTGCTTGCCGGCCGGCGTCTATACCGGCTGACCACGACGGGCGAAGGAAGGTTGAGCGCGGCCTTTCTTGTGAACCTGGACTTTATTCCCAATATTTCGGCGGTAGAATACAATACGGGACTTGACCTCCTGCTGGTAGCCACGCGCACGGAGGGCTTCTATTTTCTGCGGAAGAACAGATTTAGCCGAAATGACTGGCCCATGGCGTTGCGACAAAAGATGGACAGGCACCTTTTCGGGCCGCTGGCGCTGTACCATGACCGGAAGATCCTCACCGACAAGTTCATTTTCACGCCGGCCGGCCAGCTGATACCGATAAAGGACGCAGCGCCTGTCTGGCAGCGATGTCTGTATGTCGATAAAAAAGACCAGGTCTGGGCTGCATGGTATAACCGGCCACGCCGCCTGGACAGCGCTATGGACCTTGTCTCGGAGCCACCCGCCTTGGACGCGACGATCGTTGACTACAGGGAGGACTCGACCGGCCGTCTCTATTGCCTGACAGAGGGCTCTGTCTGGCAGCTGCAGGGGGACAGCTTCAGGCGGGTCTTTACCATTCCCAGGCTGACAGGAAGGGAGGTCAATGAATCCTTTGCCTGTATCGGCGGGGGGCGCTGGTGGATCGCCGGCACCTATGGCCTGCTCGAATACGACCAGGAGAAGAAGGAGTCCCGCGCCATTCCCGAATTCACCGGCATGCACGTGCGTGCGATCCGTATCTGTAAAGGCGGCAACGTCCTCATCGGCACTTACGGCCAGGGCTATTTCTATTATTACCATCACCGCTGGGTCCGGATGCCCCTGGACAAGAACGGGTTCCTCGTCACGGCGCACTGCTTCCTGGAAGACGGGTCGGGCAATGTCTGGATCCCCTGTAACAAAGGGCTTTTCAAAGTTCCCAGGGCAGATATGGACGCCTGGTGCGATGGCAGCAACAATGGACTTTACTATTATTATTACGGCCGCCAGGATGGTCTGCGGACAAATGAGTTCAACGGCGGCTTTAATGCCAGCGGGGTGATCACTTCCGAAGATTTTGTAGCCCTTTCGTCCATGAAGGGGATGGTCTGCTTTAATACAGACTCGCTGCCAACCGATTTCCCCCATGGCGCTATCGATATGCGCCACATCGAGACCGACGGAACCATCCTTGAAAGCTCGGACACTATCCGGCTCAAGGCGGACTATAACAGCCTGCTCATGGAGATATCCTGTCCTTATCTGGGCAACCCGAATAACCTCTACCTGCAGTACAATGTGGAGGGGCTCAGTGACGAATGGAGGCCGGTTCCGGCGGACGGCATTCTCACGCTCAACCGGCTGGTAGCCGGCGCTTATATGCTGCGGGTGCGGAAGGTGAATGGATTCGGGAAGAACAACTATCAATACCGGGAATGGAGGATCGTCGTTCCCCCCTACTTTTATAAGACGACCTGGTTCATGCTGCTGCTGGCGCTGGCCTTCATTATCCTGCTCTTCCTGCTGATCCGGCTGCGGCTAAAGCTGGTGGAAAAGAAAAAGGAGATCGGCGTGAAAGCAGAAAAGCTGAAGGGGGCGGTCGTCAGCCGGGAGAAGCTGATCTCCCTGGTCATCCACGACCTCCGCTCACCCCTGCGTTTCCTGACACTGCTGGCGGGCGACCTCCACGACAACCAGACCAGCTTGTCTGCGGAAGAGATAAGGGACCGGACCTACTGGGTCAAAAAAGGCGCCCAGGATATCTATAATTTCTCGGAGGACTTTCTTCTTTGGGTGACCAGCCAGACGGATCAGTACAGCATCAACAAGCGGCAGTTCGCGGTCACGCCTCTTTTACAGGAGATATTCGACTTCTTCCTCGAACAGGTGCAGCAGAAGGGGAACAGCATTTCCTATGAGGCGGCGGAAGACCTGACCATCTATTCCGACCCGCATATGCTGCTGACGATCATCCGGAACCTGGTCGATAACGCCAACAAATATACCAGCCATGGAAGCATCCGGATCACGGCCGGCGTGGATGGCGCCTCCGTCCTGATCACGGTCGCAGATACGGGGAAGGGAATGAGCCCGCAGCAGGTCGCGGCGTTCCTGGGCGATGACAGCCTGGACAACGTAAAGAGCGGTAGCCAGCTGGGCCATAAGTTCATCTTCGATCTCACGCAACGGCTCGACGGAACCCTTTCGGTGGAGAGCATCGAACATGAAGGCACGACGATCAGTCTACGCATGCCTTACTGAGCTATGTTATCTATTTGTTTCTTATACTTCCCGGGTGTTATCTGGTAGACCTTTTTGAAAGCCAGGATATAATTACTGATGCTGGAATACCCGATCTCATAAGCGATCTGGCTGATGGATTTGGCATTGTCGGCGATCATCTCCTTTGACTTTTCGATCCTTTTGTTGCGGATATATTCCGATATGGTCATTCCATGAATAGACTTGAAGAGGAAATTCAGGCGGTGATAGCTGGTATAGGTCTTCTTCAGGATACTATCTACCGTAAACGTATCGGAGCAATAGTATTCGGATATATAGGATTCGACCTCGCGGATCAGCGTGAGATCATCTTCGTTGTCGATATCGGAGATGGGGTTGACGCCGAGCACGCTGCGGTGGCGATTGCAGAGGAAATACTCCAGCAGGGACAGGAGATTGTTCTGGACGCCCAGCTGGTGCTGTGCAGGATCGTGCAGCAGACCGAGCGCCGCGGTGAAAAGGGACATCTGTCTTCTCCCCAGCCGGCAGGTGATGATATTTGCGTCCTGGGCCAGCAGCTGTTCGATCTTCTGGAACTGGGCATTATCCTTCAGGAAAATATGCGTCCATTCCAAAGGAATATAGATGACGAGCGCCGATAAGAGAATGGCACCGGAAGACCGGTAGACCAGCGGACGACCAGCCGTGGTCAGCAGACCGAGTCCCGGGCTGGCCGGCAGCTCTTCTGACTGGGGGGCCCCTGCTGGGCGCACGTGCAGGTCCCCTTTATGGTTGATGAAGGTCAGCACCAGGCCATTGGGATCGAATTCCGGCTGAGTCAGCTCGAGGCCTTCTATCGAGGTCTTTATGGCAGCAGCATGCAAACCTACCGGCAATTGCAATTGGCGCCAATGCAAGGCCCTGACGGCTGGAACAGGATGTTGGGATTTCATAGTCATATTTCTGGGTTAGAGTTAAGGGCAATTTAAGGGGTGCGGCTATCAATGGGGATTCAGGTAATGCCAGGGTGAAAAACCGTATTCCTTCTTGAAAGCCAGGGTAAAATGGGAGGGGTTGGAATACCCTATTTCGGTGGCTACCACTTTGACGGGAACCTTGTTGTCGAGCAGCTTGCGGGCATGCTCAAGCTTGTTCTTCTGGTAATAGCCGAATAAGGTCTCGCCGTAGTATTTCTTGAACTTGGTCTTGAGACTGGTCGGGCTCATGGCAGAGATGCGCGAGAGCTTCTCGATGCCGGGGAACTCCTTTTTATAATGTAGACAAAGGTGGTGCTCGACCCGGGAAAGACTGTGCGTGTCCTGGATGCTGAGCGAGCCACCGTCCTCATTGAGCTTGTTCATCACAAAGAACTGCTGCAGGAGGTATTCGGTGAGAATGGATATGTTGCGGATGGTGAACAGCTCCCGGAATGGATGCTGGACGATCTCCGTCATAAAGTCGTTGAGCAGGAGCCGGTATTTGAACGTGATCGGCCAGGTCAGCGTGGGTTCATTACCGGTAGAAGCGAGGATGTCTGCGATGGTGCCTGCGTCGAAGTCCTGGATCAGGTGTTCCAGGCTTTTTTTCTTTACGCGTACCACGAGCGACCGGATGATCTTGTCCTTTGGATATACGATCGTCTTTCCATTGACAGCATCGGCAATGCTGACGGTCGAATGCATTTGCTGATTGAGGGGAGACAGCGGCGCCGGCGGGATGAGGTCGCTGTCGGTCCTGCCGGGAACATCGATCTCGTCGAAGCATAAAAGATAAGAAGCTGCATCTGCAGAAGGCTGCAGCTGAATGGTCAGGTCTTCCGTCAACAGCGATAAGTTAACGGCCAGCACCTCAATGCCGGAGCTTATACCCGCTACAGTAATAAAGCCTTTACCCCTGGATCCCGAAAAATAGAGCACCGAATCTGATACAATACAATTTTTGTCCTCTGCTAGCGCCTCAAAACATTTCAGAAAAGGTTCTGAATTTTCAAGAGATACATAGCTCATTGAATTTTAAATTTATTCCTATCAAAAAGAACTTATACAGGCTACTAATCTCTATATAAGCTGTGGTTTTGCCTTATCGACATACTGCCTCAGAATCAGCGCCAAGTTATTAATAAGGGCAGGCAGCAGGAATAGTAAAAGAACGAATTTTGTGTAGTTTTTTAACTACTTGTCGATCCAAAAAAACACTTACTCAATCGTTTAAGGCTTCTTCTATCCCGTCCTTTCTCGCCGGATAATTCAACAATAAGGTTATCCAATTCCTCGTTTTTGTCAAATATTTACCCCCGTAACCGTTTACATCTGTAGTCGGGCCTGACCGGTTCCGGCGCCAAGACGCAAATGGTATTGATCAATCCACACCTATGCTTAAAATCCATACCGTATATGAACAATTCCTCCAAAAAGGGCGGCTTTGATGTAGACATCCGCAGCCTGCTGAAGATCCAGCACAAAAAGGTTTATGCCATCTGCAGGCTTTTCGCCGACACCTACAAGGAACATCAGTTCTTATTTACCAATATTATGGCCGCGGCCTCTCAGAACATCCGGGGTCGCCGGGAGAACAGCGACAAACAGACCCTGGTGCTTAGGGCCTGCATCAACATGGCTGCCCTGCACTCGATAACGATGGACATGGCGCCTGTGGTGGAACGCAGCATCCAGTTCAAATCTCCCGATTACCAGCGGTCCATGACCCGTCTGCGCCAGTCGATGGGGGAAGCTTCGGATTATGAGAAGTTTCGCCTGTTCCTCGAGCTGGAGAAGATGCCCGTCGAAGAGCTGACCCACCTGACCGGCCTCCCCCATTCGAAGAATGCTTCGGGTAAGAAGAAAGAAAAGGAAGCCGAACTGAGCAAGACGTCTTTCAATTTCATTCCCTACCTAAAGCGGCAACTGGTATGGAATTAAAAAAGCTGCAGGAGCACTGGGACAGCTTTCCCGAGGTTTCCATGGAAGAGCGGCCGATATTGTCGTCCGACCTGGAAAAGATCGTGGTGAAAAACCCATTGTCTGACGCCTTTTATCTGCGCCGCCGGCTGCTGGCGAGGATCATTGTCTTTTCGGTCTTATGGATCGTGAACGCTGTACAGCTGCGTTCACAGTGGATCTCGGATGGCCCGGATATTTCCGAGCTGGTAGCCCTGTGCGGACTACTCTCTTATTGTCTTTATTTTCATATCCGGCTGCTGTTCTTCGCCGACTACCCCACCCTGCTTTCCCTCCCGCTGATCAGCTTTTTGGGCAAGCTGGAAACGGTGCTGGATAAATATATACTTTCTTTCAAATTTGTAAGTGGCCTTTCCGGGTTCTACGTGCTGGCGCTTATCCAGTACCTGCTGTCCGGCTGGAACAAGGGCGCACATGAAACGCTTAGCCATAACGACTGGTACAAATGGCTGATATTGATTTTCATATCAGTCAGCGTCGATATATTGCTTTTACACTCGATCATTCCAAAATACCGGAAATTACTGGCCGGTGTCCGGAAATACAAGGAAGGGATACAGGCCAAAGCCCAAAATAAATAAAAGACTAATACGACCATTCCCGATATTTCCTTTATCAGCTATTTTTGTATATTCGGGGGCTAATTCAGGCGTCTTCGCCAAACAATTCTATCAAATGCCAAATATCTTAATCGCAGACGATCATTCCATAGTTCGGGCAGGACTGAAACTATTGATCAATAGCTGTATACGGGATGTCGTCATCGATGAGGCCGAAGACGGGGAAGCGGTTATCAAAAAAATGAAGTCGGCGTCGTTCGACCTGCTGGTGCTCGACATCAATATGCCACACACCGAGTCCTTCAGTCTTACTTCCTATCTGCTGAAAGAATATCCTGGCTTAAAGATCATCATCTTTACTATGAACCAGGAAGTGTTCTTCGCCAAGCGGTTCCTGAAGATCGGAGCGCATGGTTACCTCAATAAATATTCGAAGGAGTCGGAGATAAAATACGCGATCCAGAAAGTGCTTAGCGGCAAACGCTATATCAGCGACAACCTGGCGGAGATACTGTCGGGCGAGCTGACGAAGAAATTAAAAGATAATCCGTTCGAAGACCTGTCCGACCGGGAATTCGAAGTGGTGTTGCAGATGCTGAAGGGCAGCTCGGTCTCCGAGATAGCCAATACGCTTAGTCTCCACAAGTCCACGGTCGGCACGCACAAGACGCGTATCCTCGACAAGCTGAAGATCTCCAATACGGTAGAGCTGATCAATCTTGCCCGTCTGTACGAGATCATCTAGCTGTCTTATTCCGCGAAGAATTTCTCGAGCGCTTTTCTCACCCCATCATTGTTATTGGTATCTGTCACGTAGTCTGCTGCGGCCTTGATCTCATCGGGAGCGTTGCCCATCGCTACGCCCATGCCCGCGAATTGGATCATCTCCCGGTCGTTGTAGTTGTCGCCCATGGCGATGATCTCCGATGGCTGCAGTCCCAGGCGTTCGCTGATGAATTTGACCGCATTGGATTTTGAGCCGCCAGTCTCCATCACCTCCAGGTAAGTGGGCTTGGAGGGATAGATGTTCAATCGGCCGTTGTATAGTTGTTTGAGGTGTGTCTGTATTTTGGCGATATTCTCCGCCTGGCTCATCACCATCATCTTGTTGGGACCGATCTTCCGCGCCGACCAGTCTTTGACCAGCTGATCGATCGGACCCGTGACGATCTTTACGTCCATGATCCGCTGTTCGTAGTCGGTCCATGAGTCGCTGACCTCGGAATACCACTCTGTTTGCAGATAGTAGGCGATAGTGGCCTTAAAGGGGCGGACGGCTTCGGTCACGCTTTTCGTGGTGTCCATGTCGATCATGGCCTGGAAGATCGGGATTTCTGCCTCCACAATATAGCTGCCGTTGAGCGTGACGATGGGATAGTGCGCCGGCAGGCCGATATTCCTGAAGGTCGGAAGGACAGCGTTCAGTGGACGTGCAGAGACGAGGATCACCGGAATGCCTCTGTCGGTAAGGGATCGTATCTTTTGTATGGTGAGTTCGCTAACGGAATGATCAGACTTCAGCAGGGTGCCATCCATGTCCAGGAATACAGCTTTATACATGCGCGGGCGCTATTTTGGTTTTGGCGGCAAATATACACTACACGCGTATATAAATCTTCTTCATATCCAATATTTTACCGACCGTCCAGCAGACCATCATATAGACCAGGGCGAATAGCAGCGAACCGAATGGGCCGGGGAACGCGGCCTGGAAGACGGTGCGGTTGACCCATTCTGTGCTGTTCTCGTCGTTGCCGACGGGAATGCTGTTTAGCACAACGATGAGCAGCTCGGAAACGAGGTAGACAAAGAGGGGATTCTTTCCGAAGACGGTAAAGAAGGACGCCCCGCGCGTCTGCTGCCTGAACTCGAGGAAGTAGATCAGGAAAGAAAGTATCATCAGGTCAAGGCCGACGGTCAGCAGCACAAAGCTGCTGGTCCATAATTTTTTGTTGATCGGGAAGACAAGATTCCAGGCGCAGGCTACGGCGATCAGCGCGGCGCCCCACAGCAGCAGCTGGGCGAGCCCTTCATAGGTTTTGCCTTTACGGCTGACAAAGACGCCGGTATAATAGCCGGCGATGACGTTGACGACGGCAGGCAGAGTGCTCAGCGCTCCTTCTGGGTCAAATGCCAGTCCTTCCCCGTGATACATATGATTCTCGCCCAGCAGCCATTTGTCGATGCGGTAGCCGGCGTTGCCGGTCATGCTATAGGGATCGGCCCCGGCGACGGGGAAGAACAGCAGGGCTACCCAGTATCCGATGAGCAGGATCCAGATGGTCGTGTAAACTGTTTTTGGCGAGGTGTAATAAATGAGAAGCGCCGCAATGCCGTAGCAAAGGCCGATGCGCTGCAGCACGCCAAAGACGCGGGTGTGAGAAAAGGAATTACCCACCCAGTGTCCGTTCTCCTGGTGGACGAAGGGGAACCAGTACATCAGGAATCCCAGTATGAAAATGATCAGCGTCCTTTTGAATATCTTTCCGAGCACCTTCCCTTGTGACATAGTCTCAAATTTCTTCATGGCAAAGCTCATGGCATTGCCGACGGCAAACAGAAAAGAAGGAAAGACCAGGTCGGTCGGCGTAAAGCCATGCCAGGCCGCGTGCCGCAAAGGCGAATAAGTAAAGGTCTCGCTGCCGGGCGTATTGACGATGATCATGAAACAGACGGTCATGCCCCGGAAAATGTCGAGCGCGAGCGAACGGGAAGATGCAGTGTTTTGAGTCATGTGATGGGAAACAAAGCACTGAAAATAAGGTATTTTTAAATAGCAAAGAAGTATTTTCCCTTTTTCGTGGGCTTTAACCGGACACGGCCCGGTTCGCACATTCCCGAGCCCCCAAGGTAGTACCCGGGCTATGACCCGGAGGGTGCCGCCGGCGCGGCCCGTTCGTTTTCCGAAACGTTGAATTTAATGATAGCCCGGGAATATTTCTTTTTCTTTAATAGTCGTTCGGCCTTTTCGTTGTCCTTGATACTGGCTTCCAGATTATCATCGGTGAGGCGGACCAGCGGTCCATCGCCCTTTTGGATGTATAGCAGGAAGCTGTCGTCAATTTCGTCTTCAGCCAGCGCGGCGTATGCGGTCAGGGCCCCTTTTATAGCCGGAAACAGCCAGCAGCTGTCGGCCGGAATGCCGGTATAGGTATCTGTCCCATATTTGTCCAGTCTTGAAATGGAAAGGGTCTGGGAGGGGTAGATCCGTTTGGTCCGTCCCGAGTCCGAGCGTTTTACCGATCTGTCCGTATAGACCAGATATCGGGTCAGGGAGTCGGCATCGATCTTAGCGACCAGCTCGAGCGTCGAGCTGTCCTTCATCAACACTTTGAACTTGTGTTTCTGGCTGACGGTTCCGTAGTATCTATAGTTGTGGAACATCGCGTTCATGGCCACAAAATTCGAAAAGCTATAGTCCGGTTTGGGTGTGTAGCTGTAATTGGGCATAGGCGCGTGCTGGGCATGCGCGAAGAGGGAACGGATGCAGAAAAGGAGAATGACGATTTTTTTCATAGAAAGATGTTGAGGTCTTTTATTGATGCTTATTCTACTTTGACGTGCTGGTCGATGAGGTATTGTCGAATATCCTTTCGCGCCTTAAGTGAGTCGAGGGCGGAGGAAGGGCCACGCCAAGAACCTCCCTGATCCTCATCTGTGACTGGTTTTTCGGCTTTCGACTTGTTTTTAATATAGTAGCCGTCATACCATCCTCGGTATTCCCTGTAAACATTAATTTTTCGGCTGTTATCATTGAGGAATACTTAATAAATGCATTAATGGTGAAATGATCTCTTTAAATATCAGGATTTACAGGAACGCCATCACTTTCCGACGTTACATCTTGTTGGTTTTTAGTTTCTCAATATAGTACCAGGACAACATCGGAATAATGAAAAATTTTAGTTTCTTATTGTCGGCCGCGTCAATGAATCTGATTGAAGCAACTGTAAATTGCTGATTTGAAGTCCTCGCGTAAACCGGCAACTTTTTAATTCGGACAATTTCTGATATCTCAACAACCTTCCCCCAAACCTGGAACTCCAGGCGCTCCGAATCCGAAAGGTAAATGTCAATAAAATTAAAGCAGGCCCATGCAAATATTGCAAGGGCCATTTCTACAACAGCAATGGCGAAATACATGTATAAAGGTTGCTTTTCGAGAAAGAATGTATACAGTAGTAAAAAAAAAGCCAATGCAAACACAATTCCTAAAATTTTGTATACGCCGGAAGTAATTTTTCTCATGTTTTTCTCCTGTTTACTATTTTGCCAGAGTCCTCAATTGTGCCACAGCCTCGGGTAACCAGGAATGACTGTGGTAATAATTGTATCATCAATCAAAGGTTGTTAACCTCATTGAAAACAGAATCAATTCATATATGTTTTCAATTTCGGCTTTATCGAAAACAGCTGTATATTGAATTGGCGGGAGTGAAACACCCCTCTTTTCCGAATCAATTGTGCCAATAAGTCTTTCATTTCTATAAAGAGAGTAATGCCGGCTTAGCAAAGAAGGAGACTTAAGTGTTATGATCTTCCCGGTGTGGCCCAGGAGAAAGCTTCCATTGGTCTCCTTCTTCTTTTTCTTTTTTTCCGACCTGGCGGGCTGCTGCTCTGTTGCCGGTTTGGTCTGCGCTCTGTCTTTCGCGCGACGTTTTTCCCTGGAGGGGACGGGCTGTCCGTCGCGATACCGGACCACTGAGGACTTTCCGTCAGCGAAATAATCTTTTATGACGCCGGATAAGCGATCATCACTATAGCGCCCTTCCCGGTGGAGGCGCCCTTCTTCGTCATACTCCGTAAACGCGCCAGACCTCACGCCCTGCGACCATTTGATGATCGACCGGATCTTCCCGCCGGGATACCAGCTCCCCCGGCGGTGCTCAGGATCGTATCCGACTTATACCAGAAATAGGTACGGTCGGGCCTGGTCTTTACCGGGTTTTCCGGAACGATCGCATTAAAACGGTAGGTGGTGTCTTTTTTTCGGATGAACTGACGGTCGATAGCCTTTACTTCAAATTTTTCGTCAGACTGGGCCGCGGCAAGCAGGCCGAGATGGGCCAGGATAAATATCAGGTTTATTTGGGGCTTCATGAGCTACTTGAAATGCCGCGGGAATGTAGTCAAAATAATGCAAAAATCTATACTATTATACTTAACTTCCCGTTAGAATAGAATTGACGCATCAATCCCTTTAAATCCACTCCAGTATTGAAAACCAAAATTTTACACATTAGACTGCTTTTTTACTCGTTCTTCTTTTTTGGTTTCGTTTCGGTAAAAGCCCAGCAGCAGCCCGGCGGTGTCCGTTGGAAGGGAGGGATTTATCATACCCAGCGGAACTTTGGCGCGATGCGGATGCAGGGTGATTCTCTGCGCAACGCTCTCTATAAACAAAGATATTATGTCCTCGTGCAGTTCGACCAGCTGCCGGATTCTGTAAAGAGATCCGAGCTCGCGGGGTTGGGCATCCGGCTCTTCGATTATCTCCCGGACCGGGCCTATCTGGCCGAAGTGCGCGACAGCATCCCGACGGGGGAAATGGGCCGGTACGCGATAAGCAGCATTTCGAAGCTGCCTTCGGGTTATAAGATAGCCCGGCGACTGCAGGAACATATGGAAGAGGACCTGCGGGATCCAGACAAAGTGATCGCCGTCAGCTGGTTTGGGAGTCAGCCCGTCGAAGAGATACGACAGGAGATCACCGCCGCCGGGGCCGTCGTCGTCCCCGAAAAGATCCAGCCTCCGCGCGTACTCTTTGTCCACGCGTCAAACGCCGCCACCGTCAATAGACTGGCGGCACTGCCTTTTATAAGCTATCTGGCGTCCCAGCCGATGAAGCCGCGACCGCTGAACTACAACAACCGCGCAGCGCATGGCGCCGATGCCCTGGGGGCGAGCTCCGGCAGAAACCTGCAGGGCGACGGTGTCGTCGTTGGCGTAGGCGATGACTCCTCTCCCTATACGCACGTCGATTTTACCGGAAGGCTGATCGACAGGATGTCCGCACCGGTCGCCGCTCACGGAACGCACACTTCGGGTTCGGTCGGGGGAGGCGGCATTTATAACGCTATTGCCACGGGCATGGCACCGCACTCGACGATCGTCAGCCAGTTCTTCAGCGATATCCTCGCCAACGCGCCGGTCTATCTGAACGACTACAACATGCAGCTGACGAGCAATTCCTACAGCAACTACGACTATGGATGCCAGTTCGACGGTGAATACGACGCGCTGAGCTACTATACCGACGCCCAGCTGTATTCTTACCCGGCGCTGCTGCACGTCTTTGCGTCGGGCAACGATGGCACCTTCACCTGTTCGCCCTACCCCCAGCAGTATGCAACGGTCAAGTCAGGCTTTCAGACCGCCAAGAATGCGATCTCGGTCGGCAATATCTCCAACCTCTTCCCTTCCGGCACGTCGCCGCTGAACTCGTCCTCGAGCTGCGGGCCGGTCAACGACGGAAGAATAAAACCCGAGCTGGTGGCGGGTGGGACTCAAGTCCTGTCGACGCTGCCCAACAACGACTATGGCGCTGAATACGGCACCAGCATGTCCTGCCCCGCGGTCACAGGGACACTGGCGCTCATGGTCCAGCGTTTCCGCCAGCTGTATGGGGGGGACCCCTACGCCATGCTGATAAAGGCACTCGCCTGTAATACGGCCAACGACATTGGCAATCCCGGACCGGACTATCAATTCGGTTTCGGCTCCCTCAACGGGCGGGCGGCTATTGAATGCATGGAGCACACCCAGTTCGCCATGAGCACTTCGGGGATATCCAACGGAGGGCACGCGTCGCTGCCCATCGCGGTGCCCGCCGGCCTGCAGCAGGTCAGGATCATGCTATACTGGCCCGACTATCCGGCAGCCCCCTTCTCGGCCTCGGCGCTGGTCAATAACCTGGACCTCACGGTGACGGACGCTTCGGGCACGCTTCACCATCCTCTTATCCTCGACCCCAGCACCGGCGGCGTCCAGAATGCCGCTGTCGAAGGCGTCGACAACCTTAATAATATCGAACAGGTGGTCGTTAATGTTCCCGCGGGAGGTACATTTAACATCAATATCGCCGGCACCTCTGTCCCCTACGGCCCCCAGCCTTTCGTGATAACCTGGCAATTCCTTCAACCCTCGGTAAAGGTAGAGTCTCCGTTCGGCAACGAGACCCTGCTGCCCGGCGAAGCACATATCATCCGGTGGAACGCCTATGGTGGTGATCCCAATACATTCAAAGTGGAGTTCTCCGCTGACAACGGGGCGACCTGGTCGCTGATCCAGGACAATATCCCCTTCGACCAGCACGACCTCAGCTGGACCCCTTCGACACAGACGACGCAGGGTCTGATAAGGGTAACCCGCAACGGCACGGCCTATAGTGGCGTCAGCACCTATCCCTTTGTAGTTCTGGATGCGCCGGCCCATGTCGCGGGCAGCAACCCCTGTAAAGGATATGCGCTGATCACTTTTACACCAGCGAGCGGAGCGGACAGCAGTGAGCTTATGCAGCTAAAGGGCAGTACGATGCAGAAGATCGCCGGTTCGACCCCGGGCCTTAACTATTTCATCGTCGACGGCCTCAATCCGGACAGCAGCTACTGGTTCGCCGTGCGGTCGGTCATGGCCGGAGTGCCCGGCAGGCGGTCGATCGCGGTCAATATACAGCCTTCCGGCGGTCCCTGCACCCTGTCACTAACGGACAACGACTATACCGTCGACAGCGTCATCGGACCCGGAACGGGGCGGATGAACACATCCTCCCAGCTCGGCGCGAGCGTACCGATCCAGGTACACCTCCAGAACCTGGGCTCGGTGGCAACCAGCGGTCCCATTTCTCTTTCCTATAGCATCAATGGAGGAACAGCCGTGACCGAGACGCCGGGGATATCGCTGGCGGCGCACAGCGGGACCAACTATACGTTCACCAATACTGCCGATCTCTCCGCAATCGGCGCTTATACGATACGGATATGGGTGCACTATGGCAGCGATCCCAACATGGCCAACGATACGATCACGACCGTGGTCAGGCAGCTGGCAAACGCCCCTATAACCCTGAACACTTCCTATACAGAGGATTTCGAGTCGGCAGATACGGCCACCTATGTGATCCCGACCACGGGCTTTTCAGGGCTTGACCGTTGTGATTTCGTCCCCAGCGACCCCAATGGCCGGGCCCGGACGATCGTCAATACCGGCTTTGCCAACAGCGGATCGAAGTGCGTCACGCTTGACCAGGCGCACTACGCGACCCGGACCACCGTCGACAACCTGGTCACGACCTTCAACCTGTCCGGCTATTCCATTTCCGACCAGCTATGGCTGGACTTCTTTTATAATAATCATGGCAACGACTCGGTGCGTACTTCCAATAAGGTCTGGATCCGCGGCAGCGACCAGGACCCATGGATAGCCGTCTATACCCTGGATACTTCCCAGGCGAATTTAGGCGTCTACCAGAAAGCTTCACATATCGACATTACGGCGGCCCTCAAAGGGGCTTCGCAGGCCGTTACCAGCAGCTTTCAGATAAAGTTCGGGGAAGAGGGCTATACCTCCGCCAACAACGTCGTTGTCGATCCGGGCTCGCCGGACGAAGGCTATTCCTTTGACGACGTCACGCTCAGCCGTTCGACCACCGACGTAGGCATCGCGGCCCTTGTCTCGCCCGACCCGTCGTCGACGTGCTCGCTGTCCTCCTCGCAGCCCATCAGCTTTAAGGTCAAGAACTACGGCAGCTCCACGGCCACCAATATACCGGTGACCTTTTCCATCAACGGAACGAACGTGACCGAGACCATACCATCCATCAACGGAAAGGACTCGGTGACCTATACCTTTACGCACCAGGTGAATATGTCCGGCTATGGCTATTATACCATCACGGGCTGGGTCAGGATGACCGGCGACGCATACTCCGCCAACGATACGCTGTCGCCGGTGACGATCCATACCTCGCCGACGATCACGGCTTATCCCTATCTCGAAGGATTCGAGGGCTCCGACGGCAACTGGTACACGGCCGGCGTTAACAGCAGCTGGCAGTGGGGCACGCCGGCCAAGACGATCATCAACAAGGCGGCCAACGGAACCAAATGCTGGGTGACGAACCTGAGCGGCAACTATAACGACAACGAACTGTCCTATCTCTATTCGCCCTGCTTTGATCTCACCGGGCTGACGCAGCCGGTATTCTCGTTCAGCCATATCTTCGAGACAGAAGACGCCTGCAACTGCGATATGCACTGGGTAGAATATTCGACAGACGGCCTCACCTGGAACAAGCTGGGGAGCGCGGGCGGTGGAACAGGCTGGTACGACAGCGTCGCCGCGCAGGCGTGGCGGATGTCCAATACCAAATGGCACGTATCCAGCTATGACGTTCCCGTCAAAGGTCCCGGCGTAAAATTCCGTATCGTGATGAAGAGCGATATGTATACCAACTACGAAGGAGTGGCGATCGACGACGTCCACGTCTTCGACAAGGCGGCGGTGTATAGCGGGGCCAATATCA